>Ga0070714_100002614_pt1 | contig 13276 bp, 12 predicted proteins | sample LARL83metaG_FD_65450 | JGI IMG/M metagenome (GOLD analysis project Ga0070714, IMG submission 65450) | Corn, switchgrass and miscanthus rhizosphere microbial communities from Kellogg Biological Station, Michigan, USA - LAR L8-3 metaG | ecosystem: Host-associated > Plants > Roots > Rhizosphere ...
CCCTGGTTTGCGCGGCTGCGCGTCCTCAGGGATGAACTCAACGCTGCCGGGCACCACCTCGATACGCTCTCGATGGGCATGAGCGGAGACTTCGAGGCGGCAATCCTGGAAGGCGCGACCATCGTGCGGCTCGGCACGGTATTGTTTGGTGCACGGCCGCCGTAGCCTACAATCCGGCCGATGGCCAACAGCCGCCTATGCATTCTCGGAGCCGGCAACATGGGACGCGCGCTCATCGGCGGTCTGTTGCGCTCCGGGACGCCCGCTGCACAGCTGAACGTCGGCGAAAGCGCGCCGGCCGCCTGCGCGGCGGTCACGCGCGACTTCGGGGTGAGCGCAACGCACGATAACGGTGCAGCGGTGGCCGGGGCCTCGATCGTGGTGCTGGCGGTGAAGCCGCAGGAGGCCGCGGCGGTACTGCAGCCGCTCGCCTCTGCGCTCTCCGCCACGCGACCGCTGCTGATCTCGGTGGCCGCCGGCGTGCGTGTCGCAACACTGGAGTCCTGGTGTGGCGCGGGAGTGCCGGTCATGCGCGCCATGCCCAACCGTCCGGCGCGCATCGGCGCCGGTGCCAGCGGCCTCTATGCGCCCGCTTCGCTCGCCAGCGAGCAGCGCGCGGCCGGCGAACGGGTGCTGCAGGCGGTCGGTGAGGTGTTCTGGGTACAGCGGGAGGAATTGCTCGATGTGGTCACTGCGCTCTCCGGCAGCGGCCCGGCCTACTTCTTCCTTTTCGCCGAGCTCATGGCCGAGGCGGGCGCGCAGCTCGGGCTCGAGAGCGCCACGGCCCAACGCCTGGCCGCCGCGACGCTCTACGGCTCGGGCTTGCTCGCGCGCAGCGGCGAGGGCGATCTCGCCCGGCTGCGGCAGGAGGTGACCTCCAGCGGCGGCACCACGGAAGCAGCACTGCGTACGCTCGAGGCTGCGGATCTGCGCGCCACCGTGCGCGCGGCGCTCAGCGCCGCAACGCAGCGCGGGCGCGAGCTCGCCGCGGCGGGCGCGAGCTGACCTAACCTGCGAACCACATGGCCGCTGCATTCAGCTTCATCGTCGAGACGCTGCTCTCGCTCGCACTGTTCGTGGTGATGGCGCGCCTGCTGCTGCAGTGGACGCGCGCCGACTTCCGTAACCCGCTCTGTCAGGCCGTGGTGCGCATCACCAATCCTGTGATCCTTCCCTTGCGCCGCGTGCTCCCGCCCATCGGCAAGCTCGACACCGCATCGGTGGTCGCGGTGTTGCTGGTCGCGGCGGTGGACGTCGCCTGCCTGTTCGCGCTGCACGGCATCGGCGTCCCGGGGCCGCTGGCGTGGATACGCCTGGTGGCGACCGAGATTGCGCGCACGCTGCTGTGGACCTATCTGTACGCCATCTTCCTCTACGCGATCCTCAGTCTCATCGCGCCCGGCGGCTATTCACCGCTGCAGTCGGTGTTGACGACACTGTGCGAGCCGGTGCTGCGCCCGATCCGTCGGCTGATACCGACGGTCGCGGGGCTGGACCTCTCGCCCATGTGGGCGATCATTGCGATTTACGCCATTCTCATCCTCATACGCGCGGTGTAGTGCGGCGCAAGCCTGGCGCGAGCGGTTGGGTAGCGTGCCGGCATGCGCGCCCGCAGCGCTCGACTGACGCTGACGGAACACGCGCTTAGCGCCGACTTCGCAACGAGAATCGCAGCATTCGCAGCACATGCGGCAACGTCGGGCTTGGGCGCCGCGGTGCGCGCGGTGGCGCGCCCATACAAGAGGCTGTGCGCGAAACGCTGAAAAAAAGGCACTTTCACAACAGCGCCACCACAAAAAGCGCTTGCCAAAGTGCGCGCATATAGCTATTTTTCGCGCCGATTCTCATCGCGCGGGCGCATCCGCACCGCGTTTAGCAATCAGAACTATTCGAGGAGTAGCGCAATATGGCGAAAAAGGGTGGCGCACCGACGAAGTCGGAAGTCCTGGCACACATCTGCAAAGACACGGGTCTCTCCCGCAAGCAGGTCGGAAGCGTGTTCGATTCGCTGGGCGGAGTGATCAAGAAGAGCCTGCGCGGAAGCGGCCTGTTCACGATGCCCGGCCTGCTGAAGATGAAGGTCGTCAAACGGGCGGCCACCAAGGCCCGCGAAGGGGTCAATCCCTTCACCGGCGAGAAGATGATGTTCAAGGCGAAGCCTGCCAGCAAGAAAGTTCGCGTCATGCCCCTGAAGAGCCTCAAGGGCATGGTCAACTCGTAAAACTAGAATTACATTTTGCCGCGATGCGGACGAAGGCCCGGCAGGGCGACCTGCCGGGCCTTTTGCTGTCAGCCGCCGGCGACTGCGCGCTGCATGAACTCGACGATGGCATCGCGCAGCTCGTTGATGCGGCCATGAAAGTAGTGGCCGGCACCGGGCAGCACCCGCAGCTCCGGCGCGGGCGATAAGGTGCGCGCCCACGCACTCACGGCATCTGCCGGAACAACGTCATCGGCGTCACCCTGCAGGATGAGCCAGGGACAGGAGGGTCGCGGCGCATCGCTCACATCACTCTTGGTGATACCCGGCGCGACCGTCACCAGACACGCGGGCTGCGCCGTGGCGGCCGCGCGCAGCGCCACTACTCCACCGAAAGAAAACCCGGCCAGCCACAACACCGCCTGCGGCCAGCGCTCGCGTCCGTAGGCGATGGCGGCGAGCGCATCGCCGACCTCGCCGCGTCCCTCATCGTGTGTGCCAGCGCTCGCGCCGATGCCACGGAAGTTGAAACGGATGGTCGGTGCACCGAACTGCTGAAAGGCGCGCGCGAGGGTCCATACCACCTTGTTGTCCAGGGTGCCACCGTAGAGCGGGTGCGGATGGCAGATCACGCCGTAGGCGCCAGGCGGGCGGCGCGACTCTGCGTCCGGGGTCTCGATGAGCGCCTCGAGCCGGCCACTCGGACCCGGCAACGCGCGCCGCTCCGCCTGCGGAGGTTTCACCGCCGCGGCCGCCTCAGGATGGCGCACCCTGGGGCGCGGCGAGGCGCACCAGCAGGCGGTTGAGGCGCTGCACGTACTCCGGGGCGTTGCCGAGCGGGGTGCCTTCGGCGAGCGCGGCCTGATCGTAGAGGAGCTGGGTCAGCTCGGAGAACTCACCGCTCACGGTGCGCCCCTCGAGGTACTTCACCAGCGGATGTGCGACATTCACCTCGAGCACGGGTTTTGACTCCGGGACTTTCTGCCCTGCGGCCGCAAGGATGCGTCGCATGGGCTCGGAAAGATCGTGCTCGCCGAGCACCAGCACCGCCGGCGACTCCTTGAGGCGCTCGCTGACACGCACCTCGCTGACGCGCTCTCCCAGGGCATCCTTCATGCGCTTCAACAGGCCCTTGCTCTCCTTGAGCTCGGCATCGTGCTGCTTGCGGGCGCCCTCGCTCTCGAGGCCACCGAGCTCGAGGTCGCCGCGCGAGGCGTCCTTGAAACGCTTGCCTTCGTAGCTCTCGATCTGGCCCATCACCCATCCATCGATGCGGTCGGCGAGCAGCAGCACTTCGATGCCACGCTCCCTGAGGAGCTCGATGGCCGGGCTGCCGCGCGCCGCGGCGAGGCTCTCGGCGATGACGTAGTAGATGCGCTCCTGGCCGGGCTTCATGCGCCCGAGGTAGTCGGCAAGGCTCACCGCCGGGGTGTCATCCTCCTTGAATGTGCTCGCGAAGCGCAGCAGGGGCAGGAGCGCTGCCTGATTGGCATGGTCCTGCGCGATGCCCTCCTTGAGCACAGACCCGAACTCCTTCCAGAAAGTGGCGTATTTCTCGGGCTCCTCCCTGGCGAGCCGCGCGAGCAGGTCGAGCACGCGCTTGGTGAGACCGCTGCGGATGGCCTCGACCTCCGGATCCTGTTGCAGCAGCTCGCGCGAGACATTCAGCGGCAGGTCGCTCGAGTCCACCACGCCCTTGACGAAGCGCAGATACAGCGGCAGGAACTGCTCGGCATCGTCCATGATGAAGACCCGACGCACGTAGAGCTTCAGTCCCCGCGCGCCTTCGCGCTGCCACAGATCGAACGGGGCGCGACCGGGCAGGTAGAGCAAGCTGATGTACTCGCGCTTGCCCTCCACCTTGTTGTGGCTCCACGCCAGCGGGTCGCTGAAGTCGTGGGCAACGTACTGGTAGAACTGCTTGTACTCCTCGTCGCTGATCTCGGTGCGCGGCAGTGTCCAGAGCGCCTTCGCCTGGTTGACCACCTCGTACTCGAGGGACGCCTCGCCTTCCTTGCGCATGCGCACCGGAAAACCGATGTGATCGGAGTAGCGGCGGATCAGCTCGCGCAGCCGGAACGGATCGGCGAACTCGCGCGCATCGGCCTTCAGGTGCAGCGTCACCGCCGTGCCGCGTGCGGGCAGCGTGACACTCTCCACGCTGAACTCCCCGTCCGCAGCCGACTCCCAGCGCACTCCGGCCGTGGGCGGCTCGCCCGCCTTGCGCGAGCGCACCTCGACACGCTCGGCGACGATGAAGGAGGAATAGAAGCCGACCCCGAACTGGCCGATGAGCTGCGAGGCTTTCTGCTCATCGCCGGAAAGCCCGCGGAAGAACTCAGCCGTACCCGAGCGGGCGATGGTGCCGAGGTTGGCAATCGCCTCCTCGCGGGTCATGCCGATGCCGTTATCGGTGATGGTCACTGTCCCGGCGGCGGGATCGGCATCGACCCGTATGCTGAGCTCGGCGTCTTCCGCGAGCAGAGCGCTATTGGCGATGGCGGCAAAACGCAGCCGGTCGCACGCGTCGGAGGCGTTGGAGATGAGCTCACGCAGGAAGATTTCCCGGTGGCTGTAGAGCGAGTGGATCATGAGCCTCAGCAGCTCGCGCACCTCGGCCTGAAAGCCGTGTGTCTGCCGCTGTGCGCCGGACTCGCCTGCCGGCCCGGGTTCTGCGGCCCGGGGCTCCTTCGATGGTTCCATGCTGGTACGTCCGCGGAGCTGATGAAGCTTCGCCGATCTTGGGAGGTGCGGGGCAATTTTCAAGCGCCGCGTGCCGCCCAGCTGTAGCGCGGCCACGCTGCGAGCTCCCGCCGGGCCGCGGCAGGGCCCACCCCGGCAGATCTCAGGCGATAAGGGCGAAGAGCTGGCGGTGAGACAGGAGCAGCGTCGCCGCGCCGGCGAGCAGGGCGCCGGAGGTGGCGGCGATCACGGGCGCGGAAGCGGCGACCACCTCGGCAACCGTCTCGGCTGCCACGTGGCGGCAGACGCCGATGAGATCGTCGAGCTCGTCCCAGAGATGCAGAAAGAATTCTTCCATCGCCGGACGACTGTACGGGAGCACTGCAGGTACCGACGTGCGCGTGCTCACACTCGCAGTTCTCTTCCCACAGCTTGCAGCCGCATCGGGCCGTGCGTAGGCTTGCCTGCGACCCGCGTCACGCGGATGGATAGAACATAAGGACGTCATGCAGCGCATCGTCGTCGTGAACCCCAAGGGCGGGTCCGGCAAGACGACCATCGCGATCAATCTGGCGAGCTATCTCGCCTCCCATGGGCACGTACCGGTGCTCATGGACTTCGACCCGCAGGGATCGTCGGTCCGCTGGGTCAAGAAACGCAAACCTACGCAGCCGCCCATCCACGTCATTGCGGCGTTCGAGAAAGACACGCGCACGACGCGTGCATTCCAGCTGCGCGTTCCGCAGGTGACTACCCACGTCATCATCGACACCCCGGCTGCGCTCGAGGCGCGCCAGATACCCGAGATGACGCGCGATGCGGACAAGATCCTCGTGCCCGTGCTGCCGTCCCATATCGACATCCACACGTGTTCGGCCTGTATCCGCGATCTGCTGCTGGTCGGCAAGATCCGCCGTGAGGACGACCGTATCGGTGTCATCGCCAATCGCGTGCGCCGTAATACTCTCGTCTATCAGTCGCTGATTCGCTTCTTGCACACTCTCGGCATCCCGATAGTCGCCACCTTCCGTGACTCGCAGAACTACGTGCGCGCCGCGGAGCTCGGCGTCGGCGTGCACGAGATGAAGAGCTACGTGGCCCACGATGACATCGAGCAATGGCTGCCGCTCGTGGGCTGGCTGGCGCGGGCGCCGGGCGAGCAGGCTCCGCCAGGCAGCAGTCCGCAGCCGGGCTCCGCAGAACCCGCTGACGGTGGCACCATGACCGCAGCGGAAAGCGCCGTACAGCCTGATCCGGCCGGCGGATTAGCCGAGGCGGAGCTGCCGGCGCCCGTGGCGGTGGCTAGCGGCTGAGGAGGTTTCTGCCGCGCCGATGGCGCGTGTGCGCACGTAGCGCGGGGCTATTTCTTCGGCTTGTTGCCGGCGTTGACGGCGCCGGGCTTGTTGCCGGGGTTGGCGGCGCCGGGCTCGGTGCTCGACCAGGAGTCGCGCACCTGATCGGCCCAGTTCTTGTAGTTCGTCCAGGTGTAGAGGTTGCGGGTGATGGCGGCCTGCCGGGCGCGGGCGCGCTGCATACGATCCAGCCAGTTGGCATACGCATCGGCACCGCCCGTTGGGCTGCCGGCGGGTGCCGGTTCGCGCTGCGTGCCGGGCGCGTTGTCACGCCCCCTGTCGCTCGAGCTCATGAGAAGCTCCTGAAGATCTGCATGTCAGCGTACGGCGTTCGCGCCCACGCCGCAGGAACTGGTTCACAGGCATGTCGCCGGTCGCATACGCCTGGGACGCAGCTCTCGCAGACATTCGGGAAAGTGTGTAACGCGCAGAGCGTTATGTAACGGTGCCGTCGTGCGCGGCGCGCGGGCGCATGCAAACTGCTCAGGCGACCAGGCGATACACGGGACGATAGGCACTGCCAGGCAAGCGCATGCGCCGCTGCGTCACGAACGCGGCGAGCAGATCATCGAGCAGCCGCATCACCGCGGGATCGCCGGCGAGCTCGTACGGGCCCTCGCGCTCGATCGCCTGAATACCCACCTCTTTCACGTTGCCGGTGACGATGCCCGAGAACGCACGGCGCAGATTGGCGGCCAGCTCGTGGGGCGGCTGCGCGCGGCTCAAATCGAGCGCACGCATGGCCGCATGCGAGACCTCGAAGGGCTGCTGAAACACCGGATGGATCGACAGCAGCCAATTGAAGTTGTAGGAATCGCTGTGCTTGCGGCGGAACTCGCGCACCTCGTGCATGCCGCGCACCATGCGGCGCGCGACCTCCGGCGGGTCGTCGATGATGATGCTGAAGCGCCGCGTGGCCTCGACCCCGAGGGTGCCGGCGATGAACCGGCCGATGTGCTCGAAATACTCCTCGCTGTCGCGCGGGCCGGTGAGCACCACGGGAAAGGGCTGCTCGCGGTTGGCGGGATCCATCAGGATGCCGGCCAGATACAGGATCTCCTCCGCCGTGCCCGCGCCGCCGGGGAACACGACGATGCCGTGCGCCACTCGAACGAACGCCTCGAGGCGCTTCTCGATGTCCGGCATGATCGCGAGCTGGGTGACGATCGCGTTCGGCGGCTCAGCCGCGATGATCCCCGGCTCGGTGATGCCGACATAGCGGCTGTGCTCGATACGCTGCTTGGCATGGCCGATGGTCGCGCCCTTCATCGGGCCTTTCATCGCTCCCGGGCCACAGCCGGTGCACACATCGAGGCCGCGCAGGCCGAGCTCGTAGCCGACCTTCTTGGTGTACTGGTACTCCTCGGTCGAGATCGAGTGACCTCCCCAGCAGACCACCAGGTTGGGCCGCGCCTTGTAATCGAGCAGCCGTGCATTGCGCAGCACGTGGAACACGGCGTTGGTGATGGAGGCGGAATCGGTGAGGTCGAAGCGGCCGCTCGCGATGATCTCGTTGGAGATGAACACCACGTCGCGCAGCACGGCGAACAGGTGCTCCTTGATGCCGCGGATCATCTGGCCGTCGACGAAGGCCGCCGCCGGAGCGTTCTGCATCTGGAGCTTCACACCCCAGGGGTGGCGCACGATGCGGATCTCGAAATCGCGGTAGCGGTCGAAGACCTCCTTGGAGTTGTCGGTGGGCGCGCCGGAGTTCAGCACCGCGAGCGCACAGCGCCTGAACAGCGGATACAGCCCACCCTGACCGCTGTCGAGCAGCTTGTCGATCTCGTTCTGCGAGAGATTCTCGAGACTACCGCGCGGACCGACGCGCGCGTCGACGAATTCTGAGAAATCGCTGCTCACTTAGAAGGTCAGGGAAGGATATCGATCGGCACGTCGTCCGGAGTCAGCATCCAGATCTCGGTCATGTCGGCGTTCGACACGGCGATGCAGCCGTCGGTCCAGTCGTGATTGAGGTAGAACTCCGGCTCGTGCTTGAGGTAGTTCGGCAGCCCGTGAATCATGATCGAGCCGCCGGTATCCCAATGCCGCGAGCGCGCGCGCTTCAGGTCGGTCTCGTTCGGGTACGAGACCTTGATCGAAAGGAAGTAGTCGCTGCGGGCGTTGCGGCGCTCGAGACGATAACTGCCTTCCGGAGTGCGGAAATCTCCCGAGCGCTCCTTCTGTCCGGTGGGACTCAGACCGAGCGCGACGTGGTAGGAGCGCACGATGTTGCCGCCGTGCATGAGCACCAGGCGCCGCTCGGCCTTGTGGACCACCACGCGGTCGACGAGCGGCAGCGTATTGAGCGCCGGCTGCGGCAGCATCACCGGCTGGGCCTGGGGCAGGCCGTCTGCGTGTGCGACGCCCACCGCGAAGCCGAGCAGCAGCCACGACGCGCCCAAGTTCCTGAAATTCATTGCGTTACGGTTCACACCTGCGCCTTGGCCGAGATTATAGGCGCAGCCCGCGATCGCCGGCATGTGCGCTCTGTCACAGGGGCTGTACGTAAGCTCCTACAGGCGCACAACTCGCGAACCGGTGCGCAGCTTGCTGCACGCCGGCTCCGCTCAGCCGCCACTGGCAATTTCCTCAACGCGTGGCATGACGATCTGTGTACCGGCGCGCAGCGAGGTGAGGTCGAGGTCCGGGTTGTATTGTTGCAGCAGCCACAATGGCAGCTGCGCGCGGCGCTGGCTGAGCGTCCATCCCGAGTCACCGGAACGCGCGATACGAACCTCGGTGCCGACGATGCGATGGCTGGCGAAGTAGGCGGCCTGGAGCTCGCGGTGGTACTCGTGGCGCAAGGTCTCGAACACCTCGCGTGTCACCTGCGAGAAGTCGAGCCGGATGCGCTGTCCGATCAGCACCGGACTGCGAAACTTCAGGTGGTTGATCTCGCGCAGGCGCGCCGAGGTCACGCCGAGCCAGTCGGCGTAGTGCCCGAGGGTCTCCTCGGCAGCGACGTGGATCGTGTCATCCTGCGCGACACTGTAGTCGGTGGGGTCGGCACTCTGCTCGGCGTCGGCGGCGGGACCCAACGCCGGCCCGAGGGCTTCTGCCTGTGCGGCCGACACCGGCTGCGGCGCCGACGCGGCGTGCGGCTTGTTGCTGGCGGCCTCGAGCGCCGCGCCCGCAGCGGCGTCCTCGGCACTCTCGCGCACCGCATCCTCCGCGGACACCGCCCCTCCAGGTGATGGGGGCGCTACAGCGTCTGCGGCCGGCGCCGAGGGCGTGGCCGTCTGCACGGGAGCGCGAGCGGTCAGAAGTGGCGCCGGTGCGGGTGAGACTGCAGCAGGTGACGCAGACGCGACCGCAGGAGGCGGCGGGGCGGCCGGCGCGGCGGACGACCGCGGCGCGCGCACCGGTGCCGGCGCAGGCGCAGGCGCGAGCGGTGTGGATACGGGCGCGGTCGCGACCGATGGAACCGAGCCGGGCGAGGCCGCCGCCGCGGCGAGGGTGATCGAGGTGGTCTCCGGCACCGTCAGCACACGGCCGGGGCGCAAATGCGCGCTGGTGCGCAGATGATTCAGCTCCGCCAGAGACTCGATCGGCACACCGTAGCGAGTGGCGAGCATGGCGAGCGTATCGCCACGCTGCACCCGATAGTGCGGCGGAGCTCGCTGGCCGGCGAACATCTCCCCAGGCGTCAGACGCTGCGCGAGCAACTGGCCGCTCCAGTGGGCGCCATCGATCGGCAATCGCAGCCGATAGGACTTCGGCACACGTTGCGCGCCGTTCCAGACCGCGGGCAGGAGCGCGGGATTCAGCGAGCGCAGCGTGCCGGGCTCGATCTTCAGGACGTGCTCGAGTGAGCTGGCGGATACGTACGCCGGCAGCTCGAGCTCCTGAAAATGAGCCTCGTTCTCCTTCTGCAGCGGCCCGAAGTACTTCTCCGGGTTGCGATCGATGTCGAGCGCGGCCAGGAAGGACACGTAGAAATTGCGCGAGGCGAATCCGAAGGTACGGCTGCTGTAGCTGCGCACGATACGCACGATGTCGTCCGTGCCGAGAGTCTCCTTGGCGTGCCGTACCCCGGCGGTGCCGTGATTGTAGGCGGTGAGTGCCAGCGGCCACGTGCCGAGCACCCGGTAGTTGTAAGCCAGCAGCTGCGCGGCAGCCTCGGTCGAGCGGAACGGGTCGAGCCGGTCGTCCACCGCCCCGTCGATGCGCATGTAGCGCCGTCCGGTCGAGCGCATGAATTGCCACAGGCCGGCGGCGCCGACCTTGGAGTACGCGCCCGGATTGAATGAGGACTCCACGTGTGGCAGCACCGCGAGCTCGGCCGGCAGCCCGAGATTGGCGAGCGTCTCGGCGATGTGCGTTTCCCACGCACCCGAGCGGATCAGGCCGCTTCGGAAGCGGTCGGATTGTCCGAGCTGGAAGCGGATGTCATCGATCGCGGCGCGCAGCCGCCCGGGCGTGCCTTCGGTACCCCACAGGTCGCGAATACGCTGGTCTTCATCAGACAAGGGAGCGTCCCCGCTGCCTGCGATTCGGCGCAACGCCGCGGCAATGCGCTCGCGTGCCTGGTCAACCAGGCGCTGCCGCTCGGAGGGCGGTGAGTCGGGGGCGAAATGCAGCGTGTCGTACACCACGCCGAGGTTCGACTGATCGTGCAGGAAGCCTGCGTTGGTGTCGATCTGCGTATACACGCGGATCCAGAACTGAACGTCGCGCTCGAGTTGTGGCGGGCGCGGCATCGGATCGTCGGCGGCCAGCGCAGGCGCGGAGCTGAAAGCCGCGGCGAGAACGACCAGCCAGCCGGCGAGTCTCAGCGCCCCCGTGGCGAAGCTGACTGGTGCGCGTGAGGCACAAATCCTCCCTGTCGAGTTCATTTACACCCCTGGAAAAAGCTGACTTCCATCGTAGGTTCAAACACTTGGCTCCGACCGTGTCGCCAAGCGACCTGACAATGCTCCCTGAAATGCGTCGAGTATTTTGACACTTGGCTGTCTAGAACACCGACATCACCCGCTCAAAGAGTGCCCCGCGGTGGCGTGTCGGGCCATCGGGCGTGTCCACAATGTGCATTGCGTCACGTTTGGATAGCCCGCGGGGGTCTGTGCACGCGCTGACAGCGCCTTCGAGCCCGGCTGGCACGAGTGTTGCTTTTCTAATAGCCATCAACGGCAAACGCCGGGGAAGGAAGACAAGATCCAGGGATAACCGAAAGAAGCGCGGATCGGGCCAGAGCCTCCCGGCTCGCCGGATACCGCGACCACCGAATAACAACGAGAACGACACTCCTCCACACACAAGCAAGCGACCGACACCCCGCGCAAGCGGGGTTTTTTTGGGTAGCGTCGGCTGAAAAAGGCTCCGGGTGGACGGGCCGCAGAGCCCGCGTGGCGGGAGGCTGGGTGCGCTGTGCAGAAGCCAGGCTGGGATTTGAAAGAGGGCGAGGCAGCCGGGGCAGCCCATGAAATTCCACTCACCGTGCCGGACGGCATTTACCGCTCAACAAGGCGCGAAATTTCCTGGGGACCCCGCTAGCCGCCTCGCAAATCGCACCAGTTCTGTCAGTCGTAGTTGGTCATCGCAATCAATCGGTCGCAAATTCAGCCGCACTTCGAGTCGCCGCAGTTCAGGCAGGTCATGCAGCCATCCATCATCACGACCGCTGCAGTGCTGCAGCGGCCGCACAGTTGCGCGCCCTCGGGAAAGTGCGGCTTGGCAAAGGCATCGGTCTGCTTGGCACGGGCTTCGAATGCCGCGCGTTTCTCGTCGACGAGCTTCTGCTGGTGCGCATCGAGCTGGGTCCTGCGTATCAGACCGATGGCCTGCAGGTGCTTCTCGATCACGTGGCCGAGCTCGGCGATGATCGAGGGCATGAACTTGCCGCCGGGCTGCCAGTAGCCGCCGCGCGGATCGAATACCGCCTTCAGTTCATCCACCAGGAAGGTGACATCGCCACCCTTGCGGAACACCGCCGAGATGATGCGCGTGAGCGCCACGATCCACTGGTAGTGATCGAGATTCTTCGAGTTGATGAATATCTCGAACGGCCGCCGCTGCTCGTACTCGGTGCCCTCATTCAGCAGGATGTCGTTGATGGTCACGTACATCGCGTGATCGGAGATCGGTGTCTTGATCTTGTAGGTCGAGCCCACCAGCATTTCCGGACGCTCGAGCTTCTCGTGCATGCGGATGACTTTGGCGGTACGGCCATTCTTGTCGCGCACCACCTCGGGCTCGCTCGGTTGTGCAGGCGCCTTGGGCTCGGTCGACTTATCGGCGGCCGGCTTTTCCTCGGGTTTCTGCACCGCGTACTTGACGATTTTTCGATCGATCTTGGTCATTTGCTCTGTCCTAATCGGGCACTTCAGAACTTTCCGAAGTAGCCCTCCTTGAGGCTATCGTAGAGATTGGCAGCGGTGTGCAGCTCGCCGTCGTATTCGACCTCTTCGTCACCGCGCAGCTCGACCATCGTTCCGTCTTCGAGCGTGAACTTGTAAGTGGTGTTCTTCAGGTCCTGCTCCTTGACCAAAACGCCCTGGAACGCTTCCGGATTGAAGCGGAACGTGGTGCACCCCTTCAGGCCCTGCTCGTGTGCATACAGATAGATGTCTTTGAACTTCTCGTAGGGGAAATCCGTAGGCACGTTCGCTGTCTTAGAAATCGATGAATCGACCCACTTCTGGGCCGCAGCCTGCACTTCAACATGCTCCTTGGGCGTGACGTCATCGGACGCGATGAAATAGTCCGGCAGTCTCTCGGCATCATTGGTGGCTCCAGGTTTAGCGTTCGGGTTCACCAGCTCGCGATAGGCCAGCAACTCGAAGGAATAGACGTCGATCTTCTCCTTTGATTTCTTGCCCTCCCGGATGACGTTGCGGAAATAGTGATGGGCGAACGACGGCTCGATGCCGTTGGACGCGTTGTTGGCGAGCGACAGCGAGATGGTGCCGGTCGGCGCGATCGAGCTGTGATGAGTGAAGCGCGCGCCGGTTTCGGCGAGCTGCTCGACCAGGTTCGGCGCGACGGTGGCGATGCGCTGCATGTAGCGGCTGTACCTGGCGTGCAGCACGCGGCCGGGGAT
>Ga0070714_100002615_pt1 | contig 13275 bp, 9 predicted proteins | sample LARL83metaG_FD_65450 | JGI IMG/M metagenome (GOLD analysis project Ga0070714, IMG submission 65450) | Corn, switchgrass and miscanthus rhizosphere microbial communities from Kellogg Biological Station, Michigan, USA - LAR L8-3 metaG | ecosystem: Host-associated > Plants > Roots > Rhizosphere ...
TCGACGCGTGCAGCCTCGGGGGCCCACACCCGGAACACCGTCACCGGGTAACCCTATGCATCCGCGGGGATCAGGATCGCCACTGGGAGGCGTAGTGCGATGCCGGACAGCAGCGGGCGCGAACCGGTGTGCGCCGCACCGGTCAGCACGTCCCGCCAGCGCCCCGGCGGGACAGGCAGCACCGTGCCGTCCCAGCCGCCGCGCCTGGCAAGGCCCGCAGGCAGCCGGGTAGCGACCATGATCGCGTCGCCGCGCTGGAACGCGACCGCATGCTCTGCCGCCGGGCCGTCGGCGGCCACCGGGGCGTACCCGCCGGTGAACCAGTCCGGGTGGTCGCGGCGCAGCCGCAGCGCCCGCGAGGTCACCAGCAGCTTCTCGGCGTCCAGGCCCATGGCCGCCGCGCCCCCGTCCTGCGCGGCGAGCAGGGTGCGCCGCCGCTCGTAGTCCACCGGCCGCCGGTTGTCCGGGTCCACCAGGGCGAGGGCGCCCAGCTCGCAGCCCTGATACACGTCCGCCGCCCCCGGCATGGTGAGCTGCACCAGCTTGGCGCCCAGCGAGTTCACCCTGGCCGCTGCGGCGATGCGGCCGGTGAAGGCCGCGATCTGCGCGGTGAGTGTGGGGTCGGCCAGCGCGGCGGCGGCGAAGGCCAGCGCGCCGGCCTCGTACTCCTCGTCCGGGTGCCGCCACGACGTGGCGGTCTTCGCCTCGCGCATCGCCTTGGTCAGGTAGGCGGCGGCCCGCTCGTAGCCGACCGGCCAGGCACCGGCCAGTGTCTGCCAGAGCAGGTACTCGGTGCCGGGCTCGGGCACGCCGCCGCTGGCAAGCGCGGTCGCCCGGCCGTGCCAGCGGGTGACCTCCTCGGCCCATTCGGCCGGGATCTCGGCGAGCACGGCCAGCCGGGCCCGGACGTCCTCCTGGCGCTTGGTGTCGTGCGTGGACAGGGTGGTCATGGTGGCCGGCCAGTCCCGGGCGAGCCTCGCCGCGAACGCGTGGAACTCCCCGGGCTCGACGCCGAACCGGTCCGGCTCGCCGCCGACCTCGTTCAACGCGGCCAGCCGGGGCCAGCGGTAGAACGCCGTGTCCTCCACGCCCTTGGCCATCACCGGGCCGCAGGTCTGCTGGAACCTGATCACGAACTCATCGCGGGGCAGACTCCCTGGGGCCTCACCCAGCGCGTGCGCGGCCACGGCGAACAGGGCCTGGTGCAGCCGCTGGGGCAGCCGGTCCACCGCGGCCGCGGCGGCGGCAGCCACGATCCCCGCAGACCTGGCCGGCGCCTCGCCGGGCACCACGTACGCCCGGTACACCGGAAATGCGGTGAGCAGTTCGGTCAGCACGGTGACCAGATCGCTCTCGCCGAGGCCGCGCAGCACTGGGTCGTCCGTGCGGGCCAGCAGCCGGGCCAGTCGCCGCACCTCGGCGGCGAGGCTGCGTGTGGCCGCCTCCCGCTTGGCGGTTTCCGCGACCTCGGCGAAGCCCTTCGCGTCCCCGGTGAATGCCGTGCAGGCCGCGGTCAGCGGGGCCGCTCCGGCCGGGTCGAGGAACAGGCCGCCGGCCATGCCGAGCGCGTCGTAGCCCGTGGTGCCCGCGCACCTCCAGTCATGCGGCAGTTCCTCGGTACCGGTGAGGATCTTCTCGGTGACCACCCAGGCGCCTCCGGTGGCCTTGGCCAGCCGGTCCAGGTAGCCGCGCGGATCGGCAAGACCGTCGGGGTGGTCCACCCGCAGGCCGTCGATGAGCCCCTCGGCCACCAGGCGCAGCAGCAGGCCGTGGGTGGCGGTGAACACGTCCTCGTCCTCCACCCGGACCGCGATGAGCGAGGTGATGTCGAAGAACCGCCGCCAGTTCAGTTCGGTCGCGGCGGCGCGCCAGTCCGCGAGCCGGTAGTGCTGGGCCGCGGCCAGGCCGGGCAGCGGCATGTCCTCGGTGCCAGGGCGCACCGGCAGCACGTGCTCGTGGTAGCGCAGCACCGGCCCGTCCGGGCCGGTGGCGTCGACCGTGAGGTCGCCGAGACAGCCGCCGAGTGGCCCCGCCAGGATCGGCAGCAGCAGCCGCCCGCCGCCTCCCGGCCAGTCGATGTCGAACCAGTGCGCGAAGTCTGACCCGGGCCCGTCCCGCAGCACCGACCAGAACTGGCGGTTCAGCGACTCCGGGGCGCTGATAGCCATGTGGTTGGGGACGATGTCCACGATCACGCCGAGCCCGTGCCGCCGGAACTGCGCCACCATGTCACGAAACGCGCCCTCGCCGCCCAGGTCGGTGGACACCCGCGAATGGTCCACCACGTCGTAGCCGTGCACGGACCCGGGCGCGGCCTGCAGGATCGGCGAGAGGTAGGCGTGCGTGACGCCGAGGGATGCCAGGTAGGGAGCGATCCCGGCGGTGTCGGCGAACCGGAATCCGGGCTGAAGCTGCAGGCGGTAGGTCGACTGCGGGACCGGCGCGGCGGGCACGGCACAAGGGCTGCCCTGGCCGGGCCGTCACCAAACCCGCGTGGTCGCGTTTACCCCGGTGATCGCGGGCAAGAGGTGGTCCGTGGCAGGTCAGGCGCGGGGCGGAGACGGCGCGGGCCGCCGTGACCGGGCCACCGTGGGCTGGCTCTGGCGCGCGCTGGCCGCGGTCATCGTCGCCGGCCGCTACCTGATCCTGCTGGCCTGGATCGCCGCCGCTGTCGCCGTCACCCGCTACCTGCCGCCGCTGACCGCCTCCGACGGCGTCGGCGGCCTGATCCCGTCCGGCGCGCCCGCGCTGCAGGCCGAGTACCACGCCGCCAGGATCTTCGGCCTGCCGCTGACCGCCCAGGCCGCAGTGGTCCAGCGCGATCCCCGGCGATTCCCGGTGGCGTCGGCGGAGCACGCCGCCCGGCAGGCCGCCGCCATGGACACCGGCCGCGCCGCAGCCATTTCCGGGCTGGGTGCCGCGGTGCCGGTGGCGAACACCGCGGGCGCGTTCCCCGGCTCACGGGAGCGCTCGACCACGATCATCACGTTCCTTTACTTCCGGCCGGGCACGTCGATCGGGGAACAGGCCGCCGGGGGACAGGCTTACGCGCGCCAGCATGCCAGTGCGCCCGGCGATCACCTCGTCGGGGTGACCGGGCCGGCCCCGGCCCAGGACGCCCAGGGCAACCTCATCCTCCGCTACCTGCCCTGGGTCGAACTGGCCACCCTGGCGGCGATAGCGCTCATCGTCGGCTGGCATTTCCGGTCGTTCGGCGCGCCGCTGGCTACCTTGCTGTGTGTCGCGGTCGCCTACCTGGTGGCGGTCCGGGTGGTCGCGTTGGTGGCCCGGCGCACCGGCGCCACCCTCCCGCCGGATCTCGAACCGGTGCTGGTGGTGCTGCTGCTCGGCGTGACCACCGACTATTCGGTGTTCTTCCTGGCGGGAATGCGCGGCCGCCTCGCCGAGGGCCTGCCTCGCCTCCGGGCGGCCCGCCGCACCACCGCGGAGTTCACGCCTATCATCCTGACCGCGGGCCTGGTGGTCGCCGGGGGCATCGCCGCACTGACGGTCGCCAGCGTGGGCACGCTCGCCGCGTTCGGCCCGGCGCTAGCGCTCACCGTGGTGACCGCCATGGCGGTGGCGCTCACCCTGGCACCGGCGCTGATCGCCATCTTCGGCAGCCTGCTGTTCCGCCCCGGGCCCGCCAGGTTGCGGCGGGCCGCTGCGCAACGTGACGGGGCATCGGCAAGCCAGGCGCCGCCCGGGCTGCCGGCGGGCCGGTTCGCCACCTGGCAGGAGCGGCTGGCCCGGCTGGCCACCGCGCGTCCGGTGGCGCTGGTCGTCGCGGCCGCGTGCGTGGCCGGGCTGGTGCTCGCTGGCCTGGGCCTGAAGCACATCAGGCTCGGATTCCCGCTGATCCGGGCCCTGCCCGCCACCTCGCAGGAGGTGCGGGCGGAACAGGCGGCGGCCAAGGGGTTCGTGCCGGGGATCTTGTCACCTACGGAGGTGCTGGTGCGGGGGCGGGGCGTGGCGCAGCGGGCCGCTGCGCTGGCCCGGCTGCAGCAGGCGCTGACGCGGCAGCCCGGTGTCGCCGGGGTGCTGGGCCCGGCCACCCTTCCGGCCGTGCAGCGTGGCCTGGTACAGCGCGGCGTGCACCTGATGGTGTCCAGGTCCGGTGACGCGGCCCGGTATGGCGTGATCGAGCGGACCGACCCGCTGGGGCCGGACGCGATCGAGCGGGTCGCCGCACTGCGCCGCGATCTGCCGGCCCTGGCCAAGTCGGCCGGCCTGAGCGGTGTCCGGGTCGAGGTGGGAGGTGAGACCGCGCTGGTGGGCGAGGCGATCGACGCGGCGGTGTCCGACCTCAGCCGGGTCGCGGTGGTCATCGCGGTGGTGATCCTGGTCCTGCTGGCCCTGCTGCTGCGTGCCGTGGTGGCGCCGTTCTACCTGCTCGCGGCCAGCGTGCTCGCCCTGATCGCGTCCTTGGGCCTGACCGTGTGGATCTTCCAGGGCCTGCTGCATTACAACAGCCTGGTCTACTACGTCCCGTTCGTGGTCGCCGTGCTGCTGATCTCGCTCGGCTCGGACTACAACGTGTTCGTGGTCGGCCGGATCTGGGAGGAAGCGCGCCGCCGTCCGCTCCGCGAGGCGGTGGCCGTCGCCGCACCCAGGGCGTCGCGCGCGATCACCACGGCGGGCCTGGCGCTGGCCGCGGGCTTCGGCCTGCTGGCGCTCGTGCCGCTGGCCCAGTTCCGGGAGATCGCGGTCGCCATGGCTCTGGGCGTTCTCCTGGACACGTTCGTGGCCCGCTCGCTGCTTGTGCCCGCCCTCGTGGTGCTTTTCGGCCGGGTGGGCAGCTGGCCCGGCCGGACCGTACCGCCGGTACGCCGTTTCAGCGGCTCACCTGCGGCGGAGGACCTGCACGGAACAGTCGCGCACCGGGATTAGGCCGCCCGCCTTGACCACGGCGTCGTCGTCGTCGAACGGCTCGGCCGGGCGTGCCGTGTCGAGCACCGTCTCCCACACGTCGCCGTACCTGGCCGAGGGCATGGCGAACTCCAGCTCATGCGGGCTGACATTGAACAACAGCAGGAAGCTGTCGTCGCGGATGGGCTGGCCGCGACGGTCCGCCTCGGTGATCGCGCCGCCGTTCAGGAAAACCGTGAGTGACTGGGCGAATCCCGCGTCCCAGTCCTGCCCGGTCATCTCCTCCCCGCCGGGGGTGAACCAGGCGACGTCGCCGAGTTGGTCATCCGCCCCGCGCACCGGTCCGCCTTGCAGGTAGAGGCGGCGCCGGAGGACTGGGTGGTCACGGCGCAACTGGATCAGCCGCTGGGTGAAATCGAGCAGCACTTCGGCGGTGCAGGGCGCAAGCACGCCCTGAGTTCCCTCGCCTGGCGCACTGACCCCGCCCTGTGCGCTGCCCCTGTGCCGCGCACCGCCGTCCCGCGTGGCGCTTTGGCCAAGGGCGGCCTGTGGCCAGTACACCCAGGAGATCTCGTTGTCCTGGCAGTAGGCGTTGTTGTTGCCCCGCTGGCTGCGGCCCATCTCGTCGCCTGCGGTCAGCATCGGCACTCCCTGGGACAGCAGCAGCGTGGCAAGGAAGTTGCAGGCCTGCCGCTGGCGCAGGGCGAGGATCCCGGGGTCGTCCGCCGGGCCCTCGGTGCCGCAGTTCCACGACCGGTTGTCGTCGGTGCCGTCCCTGTTGCCCTCGCCGTTGGCCTCGTTGTGCTTAGCGTTGTAGGACACCAGGTCGGCCAGGGTGAAGCCGTCGTGGCAGGTGACGAAGTTGACCGAGGCCACCGGGTGCCTGCCATCGCTGGCGTACAGGTCGCCGGAGCCGGTGAAACGGGCGGCGAACTCGGGCAGCGTCGCGTGTTCGCCGCGCCAGAAGTCGCGCACGGTGTCCCGGTACTTGCCGTTCCACTCGCTCCACAGCGGCGGGAAGTTGCCCACCTGGTAGCCGCCCTCACCCACGTCCCAGGGCTCGGCGATCAGCTTCACCTGAGAGACCACCGGGTCCTGCTGGACCAGGTCGAAGAACGCCGACAGCCGGTCCACCTCGTGGAACTGCCGGGCGAGCGCCGCGGCGAGGTCGAACCTGAACCCGTCCACGTGCATCTCGATCACCCAGTACCGGAGCGAGTCCATGATCAGTTGCAGCACGTGCGGGTGCTGCATCAGCAGGCTGTTGCCAGTTCCCGTGGTGTCGTAGTAGTACTGCAGATCGTCGTCGACGAGCCGGTAGTAGGCGGCGTTGTCGATGCCGCGGAACGACAGCGTCGGCCCCAGGTGGTTGCCCTCGGCGGTGTGGTTGTAGACCACATCGAGTATCACCTCGATGCCGGCCCGATGCAGGGCCCGGACCATCGACTTGAATTCCTGCACCTGCTCGCCGCGGCTTCCCGCGAAGGCGTAGGCGTTGTGTGGCGCGAAGAAGCCGATGGTGTTGTAACCCCAGTAGTTCGCGAGCCCCCGCTCGGTGAGGAAGGCGTCATTGACGAACTGGTGCACGGGCATCAGTTCCACCGCTGTGACACCAAGTCCCTGCAGGTGCTCGATCAGCGCGGGATGGGACATGCCCAGGTAGGTCCCGCGCTCGGCCTCGGGGATCTGCGGGTGCAGCATGGTCAGGCCGCGCACGTGCGCCTCGTAGATCACGCTCTCGTGGTAAGGCGTGCCGGGCGGCCGGTCGGCGCCCCAGTCGAAGTACGGGTTGATCACAACCGAGCGCGGCACCTGTGGCGCCGAGTCCTCGTTGTTGCGCTTGCCTGGGCTGGAGAACTGGTAGCTGAACACCGCCGGAGCCCAGTCCACGTGCCCCTCGATCGCCTTCGCATACGGGTCGAGCAGCAGCTTGGCCGGGTTGCACCGGTGCCCCGCGGCGGGGTCGTAGGGCCCGTGCACTCGGTAGCCGTAGCGCTGGCCCGGGCCGACACCGGGCAGGTAGCCGTGCCAGATGAACCCGTCCATCTCCGGCAGGGTGATCCGCTCCTCGGTCCCGCCGGCGCCGAACAGGCACAGTTCCACCCGCTCTGCTACGCCAGAGAACAGCGAGAAGTTGGTCCCGACCCCGTCGTAGGTCGCCCCCAACGGATAGGCGCTGCCCGGCCATGCGGCCATCTGTTCCGCCATTCCCTCCCCGCCTTTCGCTTCCGCGCGGCCCTGTCCGGGCTAGTCGTCCCTACCCGGGCCGGTCGTCGTTATCGGGGCCGGTCGTTGCTGCCCGGGCCGGTCCTCCCCGCCGTCGCTCCGCGCCGGCGGAGCGACCTCCTCGGGCGTCCGTGGCGTCTGGACCGGCGTCGGCGCGCCCAGCGGACGATCGTGGAAGGTCACCGCCACATCCTGCTCCTCCCGCCGCTGGTTTTGCAGCGCCTGCAGCGCCATCGACGCCCGGTCCGCCTCGGTCAGCGGCGGCTGGACGATGGAGCGCGGCCACAGCCGCCTGGTCAGCACCACGTTCACCTCGGCCGCGTACACGGTGATCTGCACCCCAAGGTAGATCCAGGCATACAGCACGAGCACCGTGGCGAAGATGCCGTATACCGAGGCGGTGTGCAGGTAATGGTGCACGACCAGGGCCGCGGAAGCCTGCAGTGCGGTCCAGGCCAGCCCTCCGGCCACCGCGCCCGGTACCAGGCTGCGGAGCGAGACTCCCTTGGGGGTGAGGATCCGGAAGCTCGCCAGATACAGGACGACGTTGACGAGCGCAGCGGACACCAGGGCGAACACCACGGCGATCACCTTGTTGTGCCCGTAGGTGACCAGGCCGCTGAGGAACGTGCCGCCGACCACGCCGACCCCGAGCACGACGAGGAAGAGCGCCGCCCGGCCCAGCCGTGGCACGTACCCCGGCCGAGCGGGCCCCGGGAGGTTCCACACCTGCGCCATGGTGAACAGGCCCGCCTGCGCCAGGCCCGTCGCGCCCCATGTCACCAAGAGCAGGCCGACGACGAGGCTGATCGTGCTGGCCCGCCCCAGCTTATGGATGTTGCCGACGAGTGTGTTGCCGACAAGGGGGAACTGCTTCGCGACGGCGTGCAACACCGCGTGCCGCAGGGAAGGGGCGCCGGACGCTACCGCTACCAGCACCGTCACCAGGATCATCAGCAGCGGGAACACCGTGACGAACGCGGAGTGAGCCAAATTCGAGGCGAGCGCGCCACCGTTGTCGTCGCCGTATTTCTTGATCACGCCGAAGGTGAACGCGGAGACCCGGTGCCGCTGCTGTGTGGTGTCCACCCGGCGGATCACCCGCTCGACCGGGTTCATGCCGACTCTGCTGCCCGGCAATGTGGATCCCAAACTCCGCGTCGTCGTGGCAACCGGCGCGTGGGCCGGCCGCCCGGTGCACCAAGCGCGCGTCTTCCCTGGGCCGGCCGGGTCCAGGCCCGCGCGTTCACTGATCCGCACCCCACAGCGGCGATACCTGCAAAGCCACCATCGGCCGGGAGGGCACCGGCCCGCACCCCTGGTGAATAGCTGCGCTCCAGGAGCTGCCGGGCCATTTCCGGCGCATTCCAGCCCGGGACCGGCCGTAGGCGACATGCCGGGTGCTTGCCTTTGTGCCGTTTTGTTGTGGCTGATCTGCTTGTTTAAGGCTGGGTATTTCAGCAAGGTAGGCCGAGGCCGACAGGCAATAGCCGCCTGGCGGTCATTTTCGATCCATAACGGCAGGAGCCACGATGACCTCGCCCGCACCGAGCCAGGGAATGGACCTCGGCACCACTACCGGCGCGCCGGAGAAGTTTCCGCGCTGGCGGCGGGTCTTCCCCGGCCGGGACGATCAGGTGCGGGAGGTGCGGCGCTGGCTGGCCGGGCTGCTGCCTGGCGCACCAGAACGTGACGACGTGGTCGTGGTGGCCGTGGAACTGGTGACCAACGCGATCCGGCACACCGCCAGTGGGCGCGGCGGCCTGGTCATGGTGGAGGTCACCTGGTGCGGGCCGGTGCTGCGGGTGGCGGTCGCCGACGACGGCGCGGCCGGGGAACCGCGGCTGGCGGCCGGCCCAGGCGGGCTGGGCGAGGGCGGCCGCGGGCTGCACCTGGTGCGCGCGCTGGCAGGCAGCACCGGGGTGTGCGGGGATCACCGCGCCCGGCTGGTGTGGGCCGACATCGCCTGGTCCGGCGCCAGGCCGGCCGCGCCGGCCCTGCCCGCGCCGCCGGGGGCAGGCCGCCACCGGTCGGTGCCCGGGCAGATGAGCTCCCCCGAGGCAGGCGATCACGCTGGCAGTGGCCGGCCATGGCCAGCGCTGGCGGCGGTCCCGGCCAGCCGCGCCGCCGTGGCCCACTTGGGTGCCTAGCGGGCCTCCGGTACCACCAGGACCGGGCACGATGCCTTGCGCAGCACGTACTGACTCACCGTGCCGAGCAGCATCGATGTGCTGCCGCGCCCGGCCAGGACGATGAGCTGTGCGTTGACCCGGCGAGCGGTGTCGATCAGGTTACGTCCCGCCAGCCCGAGGGCGGTGCGCAACTCGACCCGCTCGGCCTCGTCGCCGAGGGCGTCCACCACGGCGTCCCGCAGCGCCGACTCCGCCGCGAGGCGCTCCTCGCCCGCAGCGTGCGGGGGGGCAACCGGCCGGGCCGCCGGAGCCATGGCATGGTCACCGCTGTAGGCCATCACCGCGATGAGCGGCGCGTCGCGGTAACGGGCTTCCTGCGCGGCCATCCTGATGGCCTTCCGGGAGCCGCAGCCCTCCTCGACCCCCACCACGACGGAACCGGGGTCGGGTTCGGTGGTCATGAATCCTCCCTCCCGGTCAGCGCGCACCCACGCCGGCCCAGGCGTGCGGGAACCTTGGTGGTCACCGTCCCTGTCTGAACGTCACGCACGGTTAACACCCTCCTGCGAAGGGACAAGAGGCTCGACTGCCCGGGATCGGCAGGGCCAAACGCTGCGTTGCGCTGCTGGCGGGAGCCGCAGCTGTGTTTCGCCGGGGTTCTGCGGGACAGGAGCACCTGCGTGAGCAGACCGTTCCCGCCGCACGTGCTGCGCGAGTACGCCCTGATCGCCGATGGCGAGCGTGGCGCGCTGATCGGCCCGGACGGGACGATTGCCTGGCTGTGCGCACCGCGCTGGGACAGTCCCGCGACCTTCGGCGGCCTGCTCGGCGGCCAGGGCAGGTACACGGTCACGCCGTCGGACCCCTGGAACGTCTGGGGCGGCTACTACGAGACCGGCACCCTCATCTGGCGGAGCCGGTGGGGCGGCGGCTCCTCGCACACCGAATGCCGGGAGGCGCTGGCCATGCCGGCCGACCCGCACAAGGTCGTTGTCCTGCGCCGGATCGAGGCCGTCGACGGCCCTGCCAGGGTGGACGTGCTGCTGGACGTCCGGGCCGCCTTCGGGCGCGGCAAGATGGCCCGGGTGTCCCGGTCAGACGGGTACTGGACCGGGCAGAGCGGGGCGATCAGGTTCCGCTGGTCGGGCGCGCCCCGGGCCCGGCGCACCGGCGACGGCCTTGCCTTCACGGTGTCCCTGCCCAGCGGCGGGCATCACGACCTGGTGCTGGAACTGTCGGACCGCCCGCTGGACGGGCCGCCGCCCGAGCCCGGCGACGCCTGGGCGGCCACCGAGCAGTCCTGGTCGGACGTGGTACCCGAGTGCGCGGACCTGGTCGCCGCCAGGGACGCCCGGCACGCCTATGCCGTGCTGCGCGGGCTCACCTCCGCCAGCGGCGCGATGGTCGCCGCGGCGACCACCTCGCTGCCGGAACGCCTGGAAGGCGGGCGGAACTACGACTACAGGTACGCCTGGATCCGCGACCAGTGCTACACGGGCCTGGCGGTCGCCGCGCACGGCCCGCACCCGCTGCTGGAGGGAACCGTCCGGTTCCTCACCGAGCGGCTCCTGGACGACGGGCCCGGGCTGATGCCCGCCTACACGGTCGGCGGCGAGCGCATCCCGCAGGAGCGGGCGCTGCGGCTGCGCGGGTACCCCGGCGGCACGGCCCGGGCGGGCAACCGCGTCATCGGCCAGTTCCAGCTGGACGGGCTGGGAGAGTCGCTGGAACTGCTGGCCGCCGCCGCGCGGCTGGACATGCTGACCGAGGAGAACTGGCGGGCCGCCGCGGTGGCGGCCGATGCGATCGGCCGGCGCTGGACCGAGCCCGATGCGGGCATCTGGGAACTCGACGCCCAGCACTGGGCGCATTCCCGGCTCGCCTGCGTGTCCGGGCTGCGCTCGCTGGCCGCCGCGGCGGGAGGGCCGCCGGGCGGCCACGGGCACCGGCAGGCCGCCGGATGGGGTGCGCTGGCCGACAAGATCCAGGCCAGCCTTGACGACTGCGTGCACCCGACCGGCCGGTGGCAGCGCTCACCCACCGACCCCCGCATCGACGCCGCGCTGCTGCTGCCGGTGCTCCGTGGTGCCCTGCCGCGCGACGATCCGCGCTCCCGGGCGACGGTCCGCGCAGTCAGGGAGGAACTGGCCGAAGACGGGTACGTGTACCGGTTCCGCCACGATGCCCGGCCGCTGCACAAGGCCGAGGGCGCGTTCCTGCTCTGCGGGTTCTGGCTGGCGCAGGTCGCGCAGGCGTGCGGGCAGGACGCGGAGGCGGCGCACTGGTTCGAGCGCAACCGCGCGGCATGCGGCCCGGCTGGGCTGTACACCGAGGAGTACGACGTGCACCAGCGCCAGTTGCGGGGCAACCTGCCGCAGGCTTTCGTGCACGCGGGGATGCTGGAGACGGCCGTCCGGCTTTCCAGGCAGGCCACGGCGGACGCGCCGTTCTAGCGTGCCTGGCGCTGCCCGGCGGTCCCGGCGGCCGACGGCTTTCGGGTGGGGTCCAGGAACACGTGCGGGGTCAGCGACAGCCGGTCGGAGAGCCGCTGGTCGATTTCGTCGGCCAGCTCCTCGGCCCGGTCGGCACTGAGGTCCGCACCGAAGTCCACCCGGGCCGCCACGATCAGGTGCTCCGGGCCGAGGTACATGGTGAGCAGGTCGAGCAGCTTGTCCACGCCTTGTGTCTTTTCGATCTCCTCCCGGATCGCGCCGAGTTCCCTGGAGCCGGCCGCCCGGCCGATGAGGAACTCCCTGTTGTCCAGGCCGAGCCGGACCGCGATCACCACGAGGAGACAGCCAATGGCGATCGAGGCCGCGCCGTCCCAGACCGGCGACCCGGTCACCTGCCGCAGTGCCAGCCCGAGCGCGGCCAGCACCAGGCCGGCCATTGCTGCCAGGTCCTCGAACAGGGTGGTCCTGACCGTGGTGTCCGGGCTGCTGCGCACCTGGTCGAGCAGTTCGGTCTTGCTGCTGCGGGCCTCGCGCCGGTACTGCACGAGCACCCGGGCCAGGGAGGTCCCCTCGGCCACGCCGGCCGCGACGAGGACCAGGTAGGCCAGCAGCGGGCTGCCGCTGTTTTCGTGCCCGAGCGCGAGCACTCCCTCGAAGATCGAGAACCCGGCACCGGCGATGAAGATGCCGAACGCCGCGAGCAGCGACCAGAAATACCGCTCCTGGCCGTACCCGAACGGGTGGCGGGCGTCCGCGGGCCGGGCGCCCCGGCGCAGCGAGGTCCACAGGAACACCTGGTTCAGCGTGTCCGCGGCCGAATGGGCGGCCTCCGCGAGCATGGCGCTCGAGCCCACCAGGATCCCCGCTACCAGCTTGACCACGCCGACGAAGACGTTCGCCGCGCCCGCGATCAGCACGGTGCGGCCGGTAGGTGACTTTTCCGCCATGCCTGCCCTTTCTCTGCTTGCCCGGGGCGCTCCCATCGGGCACCCGGGTTTCCTGCCCCCGCGCCGCAGCGCAAACATCGCGCCGGGCCTTCGCCGGGACACGTCTGACCGCCGCCGGGAGGGCAGCGCTGGCCGCCTGACCCGCGGTTTGCCGGATTTTCGGGCGCCGCGGCGATTAGACCGCCCCCGCGCGGGCAGGCGGAGAGCTTGTGGCCGGACCGAGGCCGGATCGGCCATGCCCAAGGGTCAGCACAGGACAGGAAGTCTGAGGTCCCGATGACTGAGATGGACAACCGCGCCGGCTGGTGGTCACGTGCGGCATGCGCGACCGCCGACCCAGAAATCTTCTTTCCGATCTCGCACGCGGGCCCCGCGCTGCGCCAGGTCATGCGGGCCAAGGCGATCTGCGCGCGCTGTGACATCCAGCGGGAGTGCCTGCGCTACGCACTCGGCGCCGGTTCGATCCAGGGGGTCTGGGGCGGGATGACCGAGGAGGAACGCAGGCGCCTGCAGCGGCGGCAGCGCAGGACGGGAATCCCGGCACTGTCCGGCAGCCCGCGCGTCCCGGTCCGCGTTCCGGAAGCGGCGCGGGCACGGTGACCCGGCCGGGTGAGGCCGAGACGGTCCGCCCTGGGGAGACCGAGGCGG
>Ga0070714_100002616_pt1 | contig 13269 bp, 9 predicted proteins | sample LARL83metaG_FD_65450 | JGI IMG/M metagenome (GOLD analysis project Ga0070714, IMG submission 65450) | Corn, switchgrass and miscanthus rhizosphere microbial communities from Kellogg Biological Station, Michigan, USA - LAR L8-3 metaG | ecosystem: Host-associated > Plants > Roots > Rhizosphere ...
GTGCGTTCCATCATCTGGGCCACCGGCTTCGCCGTGGACTACAGCTGGCTGCAGGTGGACGCCTTCGATGCCGACGGCAAGCCGAAGCACCGGCGCGGCGTCTCCTCGGAGCCCGGCGTCTACTTCCTGGGCCTGCCCTGGCTGTCGCGACGGGGATCGTCGTTCATCTGGGGCGTCTGGCACGACGCCAGGTACCTGGCCGACCACATCGCGACGCAACGCAGCTATCTGGCATACCAAGCCACCGGCGCCACGGTGCCGATCGACGTCACGGCGTAGATTCGCGCGGGAGTGCGTTCGAGGAGGCTGAGATGAACCTCACAGACCTGCTGCACGCCGTTGACGTTCATGCCGAGGGGGAGCTCACCCGCGTGATCGTCGGGGGGCTGCCCCCTCTGCGTGCGGGCGTCAGCATGGCCGAGCATCGGCTGGCGCTGATGGCCGATGACGGGCTGCGCCGATACCTGCTCGGTGAGCCGCGGGGCCACCTGTGCCTGCACGCCGTGTGCGTCTACCCGCCGGCCGATCCGGAGGCGGCGGCCGGCATCGTGATCATGGAGAGCACCGACTATCCCGCCATGTCGGGCTCGAACCTCATCTGCACGGCGACCGCGCTCCTCGAGACCGGGATGGTGACGATGCACGAGCCGAGCACGGAGTTCGCCATCGAGACCCCGGCCGGGCTCGTACGCGTCGACGCGCAATGTCAGGACGGATCGTGCGAGCGTGTCCGCTTCGAGAACGTCCCGGCGTACGCCGTCGGGCTCGAGCTGCCGGTGCAGGTGCCGGAGTGGGGTGAGGTGGTGGTCGACGTCGCCTGGGGCGGCGCATTCTTCGCCTTCGTCGACGCCGGCCGGTGCGGGCTGGAGCTGGTGCCCGAGCAGGCCGACCGGATCGCTGAACTCGGCCGCCGGATCACGGCGGCCGCGGCCGGGCAGATCCCCGCACAGCACCCCGTGCGGCCGGACCTCCACACGATCACGTTCACCACGTTCGTGGGGCCGCCCCGCGCCGGCGGGGACGGTCGCAATGCCACCGTGATCAATCCCGGCCGCCTGGACCGCTCCGCCTGCGGTACCGCGACGTGTGCCCGGCTGGCCGTCCTGCACGCCAGGGACGAGATCGCCGTGGGCGAGCCATACGTGCATGAGAGCATCATCTCCTCGACCTTCATCGGCCGGATCGAAGGTGTGACCGATGTCGGCGGGGTGCCCGCCGTCCGGCCCAGCATCTCCGGCCGAGGCTGGCTCACGGGGATCCACCAGCTCGGTCGTGACCGCCGCGACCCGCTGGGCCGGGGCTTCGCGGTCGGCGACACGTGGCGCGGAGCCAACTCCGCCTGGACGATCGACGTCGCGGCTGGGTGAGGTCGCTCATCACCCGGGTTGGGTGATGCCCTCCGGCTGCGGAGGCCCGAGTGTTCGGGCCGCAAGCTGGTGTCGTTCGACAGCCGATCGGAGGCGACGTGGCGATATTCGCAAGTTCATATCCGTTTCTGGAATTCCTATGGTCGATGCTGATCTTCTTCGCCTGGGTGATCTTCATCTGGGTCGCGATCACGGTCCTCATCGACGTGTTTCGCCGGCACGACATCTCGGGCTGGGGTAAGGCCGGCTGGACCGTGCTGGTGGTCATCATCCCGTGGCTGGGCGTGTTGATCTACCTGATCGTCAACCACGAGGGCATGGCCGAGCGCCGGTACCGGGACGCATCAAACCAGCAGGCGCAGTTCGACGACTACGTCCGCAGGACGGCCGGCTCGGGCGGCGGCGCGGCCGGCGAGATCGAGCGGGCAAAGAAGCTGCTCGACGACGGCGCAATCACCCCGGCCGAATTCGATTCGCTCAAGGCCAAGGCCCTGGCCGCCTGACCGCCGGACACCGGTACGACGTGACCAGGTTGGCCATCACAGTCACCACCGGCTGATCTGAGAGAAGGCGCCGGCGATGGGTTTGCCTTCGGTTCCCGGGGTGCGAGCCATCGCCGGCTACAAGGTGTCGTGGCTGCACCGCGATGTGGTGGCCGGCGTCGTGCTGACGACCCTGCTCGTCCCACAGGGCATGGCGTACGCCGAGCTCGCCGGCCTCCCGGCGATCACCGGGCTCTACACCACGATCCTGTGTCTGGTGGGCTACGCGGTGTTCGGCCCGTCGCGGATTCTCGTGCTCGGGCCGGACTCGTCGCTGGGTCCGATGATCGCGGCCACGCTGCTGCCGATCCTCGGGTCAAACGGCAGTCCCGAGCGCGCGATCGCACTGGCGTCGATGCTGGCCCTGCTGGTCGGGGCGATCATGGTCGGGGCCGGGGTCGCGCGGCTGGGGTTTGTCGCTGACCTGCTCTCCAAGCCCACCCAGATCGGCTACATGAACGGCCTGGCGCTGACGATCCTGATCGGGCAGCTCCCCAAGCTGTTTGGCTTCTCCGTCAACGCGGACGGCCTGATCAACGAGGCGCGCGCGTTCGTCGACGGTGTGTCGTCGGGCAAGACGGTGGGCGCGGCCGTCGCCGTCGGCGGCACGAGCCTCCTCGTGATCCTCGCGCTCGGCCGCTGGCGGCCCAAGCTCCCCGGGGTGCTGGTCGCGGTCGTCCTGGCGATCGCGGCGACCTCTGCGCTGAGCCTCGCCGATCACGGCGTGTCGCTGGTCGGCTCGCTGCCCAAGGGGTTTCCCCCGCTGACCGTGCCCAGTCCGGTCTCCGATCTCCCGCTGCTGGTCGCCGGTGCGCTCGGGATCGCGCTCGTCGCGCTCACCGACACGATCTCCACCGCGTCGGCCTTCGCCGCCCGGACCGGGCAGGAGGTCAGCGGCGATGGGGAGATGATCGGGATAGGGGCCGCCAACATCGCCGCCGGCTTCTTCCAGGGCTTCCCGGTCAGCACCAGCGGCTCGCGCACCGCCGTCGCCGAACAGGCCGGCGCCAAGACGCAGTTCACCGGCGTGGTCGGGGCCGCGCTGATCGTCCTCATGCTCGTGTTCGTGCCGGGCCTGCTCAAGAACCTCCCGAACCCGACCCTGGCCGCGGTGGTCATCGCCGCATCGCTCTCCCTCGCCGACATTCCCGGGACGGCGCGGCTGTGGCATCAGCGTCGCGCCGAGTTCGTGCTGTCGGTCGCGGCGTTCCTCGGCGTTGCGCTCCTGGGCGTTCTGGAGGGAATCGCCCTCGCCGTCGCGCTGTCCATCCTCAACGTCTTCCGGCGAGCATGGTGGCCCTATCAGACCACCCTGGGGCGCGTTCCCAACCTGGCGGGCTACCACGACGTGGACATGTATCCGGAGGCGGAGAGCCTCCCCGGCGTGGTCATCTTCCGGTTCGACGCACAGCTGTTCTTCGCCAACAGCCGGACGTTCCGCGAGCAGATCCGGCGACTGGCCGCGGCAGAGCCACGGCCTCGATGGATCGTGATCGCCGCCGAGCCGATCACCGACGTCGACACCACGGCGGCCGACATGCTCGCCGACCTTGACGAGGAGCTCAACGCCGCCGGCACCTCGCTGGTGTTCGCCGAGCTCAAAGATCCCGTTCGGGCCAAGCTCGAGCGCTACGAGCTCATTGGCCCGCTCGACCCCGACCACTTCTTTCCGACGGTCGAGGCCGCGATTGACCACTTCCGCCAGGGGAACAGCGCTGAATGGACGTCACTCGAGCCCGACGAGCGAGTGACCTGATCCGCGCGCCGCGGACGCTCACCTCACGACATGAAGTGGGATCTCGCCATCGTCGCTGCTGCCGTGCTCGCCGTCGCGGCGACATCGCGACGCCTCACCGGCACACCGGTGACGGCCGCGATGATCTTCGTCGCGATCGGCATGCTGGTCGGGCCACTGGTGATCGACGAAGTAGCGGTGGCTCCCAGTGATGCCGCCGTCCGCACGCTCGCCGAGGCGACACTCGCAGTGGTGCTGTTCGCGGACGCGTCTCGCATCAAGCTGCACGCTCTCGCCGGTGAGTACACGGTGCCCCTGCGGCTGCTCGGGCTCGGCCTACCCCTGACGATCATCGTCGGGGCCGCGCTCGCGGCAGCCATCTTCACCCAGCTCAACCTCGCCGAGGCGGTCGTACTGTCCGTGGTGCTCGCACCGACCGACGCCGCTCTGGGCCAGGCGGTGGTGACCGAGCCGCGGCTGCCGTCGCGCATCCGCCAGGGGCTGAACGTCGAGAGCGGGCTCAACGACGGAATCTGCGTGCCGCTGCTGCTCATCGCGCTCGCGGTGGCCGACATCGAGGACCACGTGACCACCGGCCACCATGCCCTCAGCGTCGTCGCCGAGGAGATCGGGTACGGAATCCTCGGCGGCGCCGCGGCGGGGTTGATCGTGGCCGCGGTGGTGACGCACGCCCACCGCCGGGACCTGATCACCGGGACGTGGCTCCAGGTGATCCCGGTCGCGGGGGCGGCTCTCGCCTACGGGATCGCGGTCGCGCTGGGCGGCTCGGGTTTCATCGCCGCGTTTCTCGCCGGCGGGGTCTTCGGCGCTCTGGCCAGCGAGCAGTCCGAAGAGGCGTCGCGCCTCAACGAGGAGCTTGGCGGTCTCCTGGGCGGGCTCACCTTCCTCATGTTCGGCGCCGTCCTCCTCGGTCCGGCGCTGGAGCACCTCAGCTGGCAGATCGCGCTCTACGCGCTGCTCAGCCTGACCCTGATCCGCATGCTGCCCGTGGCCGTCGCAGTGGTCGGGACCGGCGCGACCTGGCGGACCGTCGGCTTCCTGGGCTGGTTTGGTCCGCGCGGGCTGGCCTCGATCGTGTTCGCGATCATCGCGGTCCAGGAGGCGCACCTGGCGCACGTGCAGACGATCCTCCTCGCCTCCTATGTGACCATCGGCGTATCGGTGTTCGCCCACGGGGCGACGGCGGCGCCGCTGGCCGACCGCTACGCGCGCTGGTATGCCTCACGCCATGCCCGTCGCCCTCCGATGATGGAGAGCGTCCCGGCGGCGCACCACCGGCCGCGCGGTCCCGCGCACATGTCGAGGTCGGAGGGGCACTGAGCGCGGCGTCGGTGTGCGGCCTATCGTGCGGGCGGTGCGCGGAGGAGCGTTGTGGAGGCGGAGGTGGGTGGTGTGCGGCGCTGCCGTGTGTGCGGCCGCGTTGCTGTGGGCGGCCGGCGCGTCAGCGAGAGCCGAGCCTCAGCGGGCGCGGCCCATCACCCTCGAATGGGTGGGTGACATCGCTCTGAGCACCCAGCGCGGGCTCCCGCCGGGAGGGTTGGATCACGCGCTCGCGCCCGTCCATGCGCTGCTGCGCGACGCGCAGGTCACGCTTGGCAACCTGGAGGGCACCCTGTCGGTCGGCGGAACCTCGAAGTGCGGTGGGATCGGTGGTGGCACGTGCTTCGCCTTCCAGGCTCCTCCCGCGACCGCCGGGCGGCTGCGAGCGCTCGGCTTTGACCTCGTCAACCTGGCCAACAACCACTCGTTTGACTACGGGTATTCCGGCCGCGCGCAGACGCTCTCCGCGCTGCGGCGGGCCGGTCTCGCCCACACCGGCCTGCCCGGCGAGATCACCTATCGCCGGGTCGGCGGCGTGCGGATGGCCTTCGTGGGCTTTGCGCCGTATGCCCTCGACAGCAACCTCCTCGACATCCCGGCCGCGCGGGCCCAGGTCAGACGGGCCCGGCAGCATGCCTCGCTGGTCGTGGTGGTCATCCACGCGGGCGCCGAGGGTGCCGGCGCGCTGCATACGCCCTACGGCACCGAGCACTACCTCGGCGAGGATCGCGGCAACCCGCGCGCGTTCGCGCACGCCGTGATCGACGCGGGCGCGTCGGTGGTTCTCGGCTCCGGCCCGCACGTGATCCGCGGCATGGAGCGCTACCGCGGGCGGTTGATCGCCTACTCGCTCGGAGACTTCGTCGGCTACCACACCCTGTCCGATGCCGGGGTGCTGGCCCAGAGCGCGATCCTGCGCGTGGCCCTCGCCCCCCATGGACGTGTGCTCGGCGGGCGCTGGATCTCGATCCGCCTCGACCACGGGCTGCCGCGCCCGGAGCCGAGCAATGCCAGCGCCAGGCTGATGACGTCGCTGTCTCATCAGGACTTCCCGGCCGGCCACTTTCAGATCGGGCCCCGCGGCGTCATCCGCCCGTAGCGCGGTTCGCATCATGCCAACCGGGTGATGCCCGGCCGACGGCCCGCGCCTAGCGTGGAGCACCAAGTCGAGCTTGAGGAGGCGTCATGGGCCACGCGGACAAGCGGCACGTCGTCATCGTGGGTGGTGGCTTCGCCGGGCTGGGCTGTGCACAGCGGCTCGCCGGCCACGATGCGATCCACGTCACGCTGATCGATCGCAACAACTACCACCAGTTCCAGCCGCTCCTCTACCAGGTCGCGACCTCGCAGTTGGCGCCCAGTGACATCGCGCACTCGCTGCGTGGCGTCTTCGCCGACGACGACAGCGTCGACGTCAAGCTGGCCGACGTCGCCACGATCGATCCGGCCACTCGGACGGTGACCGCCGCCGACGGGCAGGCCTGGTCGGGCGACGTACTCGTGCTCGCGGCGGGCTCCCAGCCTAATTTCTTCGGCACGCCTGGCGCCGCCGAGCACGCGTTCCCGCTGTACTCGCTCGACGACGCCACCACCCTGCGCTCGCGCATCCTCGGGCTGTTCGAGCAGGTCGACCGAGATCCGCGGCTGATCCAGCGCGGAGCGCTCAACGTCGTGATCGTCGGCGGCGGGCCCACCGGGGTCGAGGTTGCCGGAGCGATCGCCGACATGGTCTCCGTGACGGTCCCGGCGGTCTATCGCGACCTCGATGCCGGCGCCGCGCAGGTCCACCTGCTCGACTACGGCGACGCGCTGCTCAAGCCCTTCTCGGACCGGGCGCATGACTACGTGGCCAAGGTGCTGCGCGACAAGCGCGTGCAGATCCATCTGGGCACCGGGGTCAAGGAGGTCGGCAGCGGCCATGCGGTCTTCTCGGACGGGACGACGATCGCCACCCGCTGCGTGGTCTGGGGGGGAGGCATCAAGGCCGCCGCGGTGGCGGCAGACGGAGGCCTCGCTCAGGGGCGCGGCGGGCGCGTGGATGTCGAGCCCGACCTGACGCTCGCCGGCCATGACGGTGTGTATGTGATCGGCGACATCGCCAACATCCCCGACGGAGCCGGGGGAGCCCTTCCCCAGCTCGGCTCGGTCGCGCTCCAGAGCGGCGTCCGGGCCGCCCAGAACATCGTCGCCGACCTCGAGGGCAAGCCGCGCAAGCCATTTGCCTATCACGACAAGGGGATCATGGCCATGATCGGACGCGGCGCGGCCATCGCCGAGGTCGGCAAGCGTCATCACGAGATCCACGGCGAGCTGGCCCACATGGCGTGGCTCGGCGTGCACGCCAGCTTGATGACGGGCACCAAGGCCAAGATCGAGGCTTTCGTGGACTGGGCATGGGACGGGTTCTCCAAGTCGGGGGGACCCCATGTGCTCGACCGGGGCGACGCGGCGCTGATCGACTGGGACGACGACGCGCTGGCGCTGTCGCCGACAGCCACCTCCACCCCCGGCTCCTGAGGGTCAGAGTTTCGGTTCACCCCGATCGGGTGATGGCGCCGGGCGGGACCCCTCGGACCATTGGTCGGCGGGTCTGCACACGAACAAGGGATGGGCCATGAGCACTGCCGTCGAATCTCGTCCGGCCACGACTCACCATGGGGATGGAGGCCAGCAGGTCGCGGACGTGTTCGTGATCTTCGGGATCACCGGCGACCTGGCCAAGGTGATGACGTTCAACTCGCTCTACCGTCTGGAGGAGCGGGGCCGGCTCACCTGTCCGATCGTCGGCGTGGCCGTGAGCGACTGGTCGGTCGACGATCTGCGTAGCCACGCCCGCGAGGCGATCATCAACTGCGGCACCAGCATCGACGAGGCGGTCTTCGATCGGCTGGCGGCGCGGATGTCATATGTGAGCGGTGACTTCGGCGAGGCCGACACCTTCGAGCGCGTTGCGCGCGCGATCGGCGAGGCCCGGTGTCCGGTGTTCTACCTCGAGATTCCGCCCTTCCTGTTCGGGCCGGTGATCAAGGGGCTCACCGAGGCCGGCGTGACCAGCACGGGCCGGGTGGTGGTCGAGAAGCCATTCGGCCATGACCTGGCGTCGGCGCAGGAGCTCGCGCAGGAGATCCACCAGTACATCGATGAGTCTCAGCTGTACCGGATCGATCATTTCCTGGGCAAGATGGGAATCGGGGAGATCCTCTACCTGCGGTTTGCCAACGCGATGTTCGAGCCGATCTGGAACCGCAACTACGTGGCTTCGGTGCAGATCACGATGGCCGAGAGCTTCGGCGTCGAGGACCGCGGGCACTTCTATGACCCGGTTGGGGCGCTGCGCGACGTGGTCGTCAACCACATGATGCAGGTGGTGGCCGCCGCGGCGATGGAGGTCCCCTCCTCGAGTGAGGCCGGCGTCCTCAAGGACGCAATGGTCGGGGCCTACCGGGCCATGCCGGCGGCGGACCCGGCGCACTACGTGCGGGGGCAGTATGAGGGCTATCGGGAGATCGACGGCGTCGACCCCAGCTCGACCACCGAGACCTACGCCGCCCTGCGGCTCCAGGTCGAGAACTGGCGGTGGTCGGGTGTCCCGTTCTTCCTGCGCACGGGCAAGTGCCTGCCGGTGACGCAGACAGAGCTCCGGGTCGTCTTCCGGAGGCCGCCGCGGTTGGGCTTCATGGGCTGGTCGCGGGAGCCCGAGCCCAGCCAGCTCATCGTCAAGATGGACCCGGCGACGGGCATCCGCATGCTGGTCGACGCCCAGCGTCACGAGGCCGTCGACCCCGAGCAGATCAGCCTCGACATGGAGTTCGCCCAGGAGGGTGGGGAGGGCCCGACGCCCTACGAGGTGCTGTTGCACGCCGCGCTGGTCGGTGACAGCAAGCGGTTCACGCGCCAGGACGGCGTGGAGGAATGCTGGCGGGTGATGGCGCCGCTGCTCGAGCACCCACCGCCCGTCCACGCGTATGCGAAGGGGTCGTGGGGCCCCACCGAGGCCGATGACATCCTCAGCGGCCACGGCCGCTGGCACGAGCCCTGGGTGGCGGCATGAGCACGACCAAGGTCCGCAAGAGCGCCCAGCGCGACGGTCAGCCCAAGCCCTCCGCCCCGGCGGCCGCGCCCGCTGCGCCCGCCGCGCCCCAGAGCGCCGCGGCGCCATCGCCGTTCACGCCGATCGCCAGCTACGGCTTTCTCTCCAACTGCCACACCGGTGCGTTGGTAGCGCCGGACGGCACGGTGGACTGGCTGTGCGTCCCGCGCTTTGACTCGCCCAGCGTGTTCGGCGCGCTGCTGGACCGCGGGGCGGGCAGCTTCAGGTTCGGCCCCTTCGGAATGAACGTTCCCACCGAGCGAGCCTACGAGCCGGGGACCAACTCGCTGATCACCTCCTGGCGCACGCCGACCGGTTGGGCGACGATCCGTGAGTCGATGACGATGGGACCGCGCCGCGGCGAGGATGCGACCACGCCGCACACGCGGCCTCCAGCCGACGAGGACGCCGAGCACGTGCTGGTCCGGACCGCCTTCTGCGTCGAGGGCAGCGTCGAGGTCGACCTGGTCTGCGAGCCCGCCTTCGACTACGGCCGTGTCCCGGCGGACTGGACGCTCTCGGACGACCGCCACCAAGCCGAGGCCACGGGTGCCGGTCAGACGCTGGTGCTCCAGACCGACTTGCTCATCGGCATCGAGGGCGGCCGGGCGCGCGCCCGTCACGTGCTGCACGAGGGCGAGGCGGTCTACTGCGCGCTGGGCTGGGCCGAGGAGGCTCACCTCCCGGCCACCGCCCAGGAGGCGTTTGACCAGCTCAAGGCGACGACCGAGTTCTGGCGCAACTGGCTCGTGCGGGCGCGGATCCCTGACCACGAACTCGGGCCGCTCATCACCCGCTCGGCGCTGACGATCAAGGGCCTGACGTACATGCCCACCGGGGCGACGGTCGCCGCGCTGACCACCTCGCTGCCCGAGACGCCGGGCGGCGAGCGCAACTGGGACTACCGCTACACCTGGATCCGCGACTCGACGTTCACCCTGCAGGCGTTGCACTTCCTCAACCTCGATTGGGAGGCCGACGAGTTCATGCAGTTCATCGCCGACCTCGAGCGCAACGAGGACGGCGCCCTGCAGATCATGTACGGGATCGACGGACGGCGCGATCTCACTGAGACGTTGCGCGACGATCTCTCCGGCTACGCCGGTGCCCGACCGGTGCGCATCGGCAACGGCGCCTTCGATCAGCGTCAGAACGACGTGTTCGGCGCCGCGCTCGACTCCGTGTTGCTACACACCCAGCGCAGCCAGCGTCTGCCGCGTCGGTTGTGGCCGCTCATCCAGGCTCAGGCCGAATGCGCCATCGCCGTGTGGCGCAACCCCGACCAGGGGATCTGGGAGGCGCGCGGCAAGCCCCAGCACTACGTCTCGTCCAAGCTCATGTGCTGGGTCGCTCTCGACCGCGCGTCGCGGCTCGCCCACATCCGCGGGGAGCCGAGCCTGGCCGCCACGTGGGCTCAGACCGCCGAGGAGATCAAGGCCGACATCCTCGAGCACGGCGTCGACGCCCGCGGAGTGCTGCGCCAGCACTACGCCACGGACTCGCTCGACGCATCGACGCTGCTGGCGGCGATCTTCGGGTTCCTCCCGGGCAACGATGAGCGGCTGCGCGCCAGTGTGCTCGCCGTTGCCGACGAGTTGACCGAGAACGGCTTCGTCCTGCGCTACCGCACCGGCGAGACCGACGACGGCCTGTCGGGCAAGGAGGGGACGTTCGTCATCTGCTCGTTCTGGCTGGTCTCAGCGCTCGCCATCATCGACGAGACGCAGCGGGCCCGCGACCTGATGGAGAAGCTCGCCAGGGTCGCATCGCCCCTCGGGCTCTACGCCGAGGAGTTCGACGTGGACACGGGGCGTCATCTCGGCAATTTCCCCCAGGCGTTCTCGCACCTCGCGCTCGTCGAGGCGGCCGCGCGGATCATCCTGGCCGAGCGACTGGCGGAGATCGGGGCATGAGCAACGCGTACGACGTCATCGTCATCGGCAGCGGTGCGGGGGGCGGCACGCTCGTGCACCGCCTGGCGCCGTCGGGTAAGCGGATCCTGCTCCTGGAGCGCGGCAGCTGGCTGCGGCGCGAGCCGCAGAACTGGCGCGCGGAGGACGTGTTCGTGGACGGGCGCTACATCTCCCCGGACACCTGGCACTACGACGACCTCACGCCGTTTCAGCCGCAGGTCCACTACTTCGTGGGGGGTGCGACCAAGTTGTACGGGGCCGCGCTCTACCGCCTCCGCGAGGAGGACTTCGGCGAGCTTGAGCACCATGACGGCACGTCGCCGGCGTGGCCTATCTCCTACAGCGACATGGAGCCCTACTACACGCAGGCAGAGCGGCTCTACCAGGTGCACGGCGCGCGCGGCGAGGATCCGACCGAGCCGCCCTGCAGCGCGCCCTACCCGTTCCCCGCCGTCTCCCACGAGCCGCGCATCCAGCAGCTCTCAGACGACCTCGCCGCCGAAGGGCTCCATCCCTTCCACGCGCCCTGCGGCATCCTGCTCGACGAGGGCAACATGCCCTTCAGCACGTGCGTGCGCTGTGACAACTGCGATGGGTTCCCGTGCCTGGTGCATGCCAAGTCCGACGCCGAGGTCATCGCGGTCCGCCCGGCGATCAAGCATCCCAACGTCACCCTCCTCACCGGTGCTCAGGCCCTGCGACTGGAGTGCAACGACGCCGGCACCGCCGTCACCGGCGTCGTCGCCAGCGTCAACGGGATCGAAGAGACGTTCCGCGGCGACATCGTCGTCGTGTCCTGCGGCGCCGCCAACAGCGCCCGCCTCCTGCTCTCCTCGGCGTGCGATGCCCATCCCAATGGCCTCGCCAACGGCTCAGACCAGGTCGGGCGCAACTACATGTTCCACAACAGCCAAGCCGTGCTCGCACTGTCAAAGGAGGAGAACCCGACCGTCTTTCAGAAGACGCTCGGCGTCAACGACTTCTACCTCTCCGGCACCGACGACTTCGCGTTCCCGCTGGGCAACATTCAGATGGTCGGCAAGTCCCAGGCGCCGATGTTCCGCGGTGAGAAGCCGGGCGAGACGCGCTTTGCCCCCACCTGGTCGCTTGAGCAGGTTGCTCGTCACGCGGTGGACTTCTGGCTGTCCACCGAGGATCTCCCGCGGCCCGACAACCGGGTCTGGCTCGCGCGCGACGGCAAGCTGACCATCGGCTACACCGCCTCCAACGAGGAGCCCAAGAAGCGCCTCTATCACCAGCTGAAGTCGATGCTCGCCGACCTGGGGATGCACCATGACCACCTGCTGCCCCACCACGCGTATCTCAAGAACGAGATCCCCGTGGCGGGCTGCGCCCATCAGGCGGGGACCTGTCGGTTCGGCACCGATCCGTCGACGTCGGTGCTGGACCCCGACTGCCGGGCACACGAGGTCGACAACCTCTACGTCGTCGATACGAGCTTCTTCCCGAGCATCGGCGCCGTCAACCCGGCGCTGACCGCGATGGCCAACGCGCTGCGGGTGGGCGATCACCTGCTCGATCGCCTCGACACCGCGGCGCCCCGACCCGAACCGGTGCAGGTCGCATGAGACCACGCGGCCGGTGAGAGTCCGACGGAGCCGTCGCTCATGGCCAACGACCTAGCCCGCTGGCAGTTCGGCACCACCACCGTCTATCACTTCCTCTTCGTCCCGGTCACCATCGGCCTCGCTTTCCTGGTGGCGATCCTCCAGACAGTCTGGTACCGGACCGACCAGCCCGAGTACCGGCGGATGACGCGCTTCTTCGGAACGCTGCTGCTCATCAACGTGGCCATCGGGGTGGTGACCGGTCTCGTCCAGGAGTTCCAGTTCGGGATGAACTGGTCGACCTATTCCCGCTTCGTCGGCGGCGTGTTCGGGGCGCCCCTGGCGATGGAGGGTCTCGCCGCCTTCTTCTTGGAGTCGACGTTCATCGGGCTGTGGGTGTTCGGATGGGATCGGTTGCCCAAGCGAGTGCACCTGGCCTGCATCTGGGCGGTCGCGATCGGGTCCCTGCTCTCGGCCATGTTCATCCTCATAGCCAACTCATGGATGCAGCACCCCGTCGGCTACAAGCTCAGCCACGGGCAGGCGCAGCTCGACAACGTCTGGGCGCTGTTCGTGAACCCGACGTTCGTCTGGGGCTACGCGCACGTGGTGCTGGCGTCGCTGATCACCGGCGCGCTGGTGATGCTCGCGGTGTCGGCGTGGTACCTGCGCAAGGGGGCGCACGTCGAGTCGTTCCGGCGCACGGCCAAGGT
>Ga0070714_100002618_pt1 | contig 13263 bp, 15 predicted proteins | sample LARL83metaG_FD_65450 | JGI IMG/M metagenome (GOLD analysis project Ga0070714, IMG submission 65450) | Corn, switchgrass and miscanthus rhizosphere microbial communities from Kellogg Biological Station, Michigan, USA - LAR L8-3 metaG | ecosystem: Host-associated > Plants > Roots > Rhizosphere ...
CCTGTCTGACCATCTACAACGGACTAAACGGTCCCGCCCGGCGCGAGTGACGTGGATCATGGGACGCTGCCGCCGCGCCGGGTGTTCAATGATGCCGTGACAGGCCAGTCGCTGGTCGGCAAGGTCGGACGGGTGGTCCGAGCGGTACGCGGGGGTTCGCTGCCCGGCGAGGTGCGGGTGGTCGTCGAAGGCGTGCCGCACTACTACCTGGCCTATTCCGTGGAAGCCGTTCCCGCCGACACGACGGTCCTGGTCATCAACATCCGCGGCGCCCGCCAGATCGACGTCGAGCCGTGGTCACAACCTGGCCAGTGAAAGGTCGAATTCGGTGTTCGGATACCGCGTGCCTGCCCCCAACGAGGCGTTGCTGATCAGCGGCAGGAAACGCAGAAAAGACACGGCATTACAGTTCAAGATCGTCACCGGGCACGGCGCCTTCGTCGTGCCCGTCTTCTCGCGGGCCTCGATCCTCTCGTTGGCGATGCAGGAGGCGGAGGTCGTCGAGGACTGCTACACCAACCAGGGCCTGACGCTGAGCGTGCACGCGGTCATCGCGTTCAAGGTCGGCGACGACCACGAATCGGTGGCGGCCGCCGCCCGCCGGTTCCAGGGGGACCAGTCCCAGATGCCCGTCCTGGTCGGCCGCATCTTCAGTGGTCACCTGCGCAGCATCATCGGCAGCATGACCGTGGAAGCGATCATCCGCGAACAGCAGACCCTGGCCGACGCGACCCTGGACGCCAGCACCGGTGAGATGGCGCGGATCGGCCTCGCGGTGGACTCGTTGCAGATCAGCAGCATCAACGACAAGGGCGTCGGCTACATCCAGGCGTTGGCCGCGCCGCACCAGGCCAAGGTCAACGAGGCGGCAAAGGTCGCGCAGGCGGCCGCGGACCAGGCCAGCGCCATGGCACAGCAGGAAAGCCTACGAGCCCAGAACGAATACGCCCGGCTGACGGCGGTCAACCAGGCGCACCACCAGGCCGAGATCGACGAGGCCGTCCAGACCGCCGCCCAGGCCGGCCCGCTGGCCGCGGCCAAGGCGCAACAGGCGGTTCTGGCCGAACGGGCGATCGTGGCGCAGCGCAACGCGGAACTGCGCGAGGCCGAGCTGATCGCGGAGGTGATCAAGCCGGCCCAGGCGGAGGCCGAGACGATTCTGGCGCTGGCCAGGGCGAAGGCCGAGGCCACGAAGCTGTCGGCCGAAGCCGCCGCCGCGCAGAACCGGATCGCCCTCGATCAACAGGTGATCCAGCAGCTACCGGAGATGCTCAAGGCGGCCGCGGAAGGGCTCCAGGGCGCCAACCTGACCGTGCTGGACGGCGCGGACGGCCTGACCGGAGTGGTCGCGTCGCTGGCCGGACAGGGCTTGGCGCTGCTGGACTCGGTCCGCAACGGGCTCAACGGAACCGTGGAAATCGGCCGTTCACCGCAGTCGTCAGACTGACGGTCGCTGGTACAGGCTGGCCCGCCAGACGTCGCCCGCGCCGGCGCCGCGCACGCCCACCTCGACGTCCCGCACGTGCTTGAACCCCTCGCGTTCGTAGAAGGCCCGCAGTGGCGCGTTGACCGCGCCGCAATCCAACCGGACCCATGGACGACCGTGGCCGGCGATGTGTTCGCCGGCCCAGTCGAGCATGCGGGCGCCGAGGCCGGCGCCGCGCGCGTGATGGGCGACGACCAAACGATGCACGTAACCGGCGTCGGGCGGCTGCTCGCCCCAGAACGTCGGGTCGTCCCAGTAGATGGCCAGGCTGCCCACGGGCTGGTCGTCCTGCCAGGCGACATAGGTGCGGTCGAAGGACCGGCGCACGATGTGTTCCGGGTACGGATGCGGCCACTGGTCGACGTTCTGGGCCACCAGCCGGCGGGCGGCGTCGTTCACCAACTCGTACACGAGTGGGACCTGATCGGGGGTCGCGCGCGTCACCGTGAGCACGCCGCATTTTAGGGTGAACGGGTGCGGTGGTGGCGATGGATTTTCGTGGTGATCGGGGCGCTGGTCGTGGTGACCGCGGTGCCCACGGTGTGGGCACGGTTCGTCGCCCTTCCGTCCTTGCGGTCGGCCGACACCGTGCCGTCCGAGCCGGTGGCGTTGGTGTTCGGGGCTTTGGTGGACGGGAACCGGCCGTCGGCATTCCTGGCCAACCGGTTGGACACCGCCGTCGACCTGTACGACCGTGGCGTCGTCACACGTGTTCTGGTCAGCGGGAACAACGACCACCACGGCTACGACGAGCCGGACACGATGCGGAACTACCTGGTGGCGCACGGCATTCCGAGCTCGGCGATCACCGTTGACCCGGCCGGCTACGACACGCTCGACACGTGTGTGCGGGCGCGGCAGGTCTACCACGTCGATCGCGCGATTCTCATCACGCAGGCGTTTCATGTGGCGCGGGCGATCGCCTTGTGCCGGGCCAACGGCGTGACCGGGTACGGCGTGGGCATTCCGTCGTGGTCGGTCGGCTCGGGGGCGACGATGTGGGGATATCTGCGCGAGTACTTCGCCACGGACAAGGCGTTGTGGGACGTCGTGACCCACTGACGGTGTCCTGACCGGACTTGCGCACAAGCGCACGTACCGCTGCGCGGACCACTGCGCCGCCCTCTCTCCCGACCGCACCGCCCGACCGCGCAGCATCGACGCATGGTGGATTACCAGCAGATCACAGCCGGCGACCAGGGCGAATGGGTCGACTATCTCCGTCAGGTCCTCGATGGCCAGGGATACTCCATCGCACAGTCCGGTCCCTTCGACGACGACCTCGACAGCGTCGTCCGCCAGTACCAGACCGATCAGGGACTGTCCGTCGACGGCGTCGTCGGCGAGAAGACGTGGACGGCACTCGTACCCGACGAGACGAGCACCGAGACCGAACCGTCCATCGCCATCGACTGGGACAGCCTGCCCTGGCTGTCCAGCCTCGCCCAGTACGACGCCACTGAGGACGGTGCCCGCCAGTTCCTCATCGACAACGGTATCCCTGCCGAACTACTCGCCGCCGGGGAATGACGGGAGATCACCATGACCGCACCCGCCCAGGACGCCGAACTCGCCCAAGGAGTCGCCCAGATCATCGCCGGACTCGTCGCCATGCAGCTCGGCGTCGCCCAGATCGTCGCGGGCAACAATGCCAACCTGGCGGTGCCCGGCAGCGGCAACGCCCAGATCATCGCCGGCATCGCGACCTTCCTCCAGGGCCTCGCCCTGTTCGACGCGGGCGTCCAGGCCGTGCTGCGCCGCCTCGCCGAACTCATGGCCGATGACGACACGGACACCGACACCGACGACGAGACCGACGATGACGACGGCGGTGCCGGCGGCGGTCACCTCGGTGCCCAGTTCGGCTTCAGCATCAACGACCTCAACGCCGCCCAGGCCGGCCTGAACAACCTGCAGGACGGGTTCGCGGCGGACGGGTACGTGCTGCAAGGGGCGGCCCCGGCGGCCTGAACGTCACCGTTTCGGCCACTGCCACGACGGTCCGTCCAGCGGACCCTGACCGACGACGGATGTCTCGCCGAACTCCTTCACCAACTCGATCAGGCCGATGTCCTCACCGACCTGCTCGGCGGCCGCCGTCAGCGACCGGATCAGGATCGCGTTGTGCGACACCATGACGAGCTGCGTGCGCGTGGCAGCCGTCGTGATCAGCGCGGCGAGTGGGGCGATCAGGTCGGGGTGCAGGCTGGTTTCCGGCTCGTTGAGTACGAGCAGTTCGGGCGGGCGTGGCGTGAGCAGCACGGCCACCCACAGCAGGTAGCGCAGGGTGCCGTCGGAGAGCTCGGTGGCACCCAGCGGCCGCAGCAGGCCGTGCTGGTGGAACCGGAGTTCGAAGCGGCCGCCGACGTTCTCGACGTCGATCCGGGAGCCGGGGAACGCGTCGTCGACGGCCTTGATCAGGTCGTCCTCGTCGCCGACCTCGCGGATCGTCTCCAGCGCGGCGGCCAGGTCACCGCCGTCGTCGGCCAGGACCGGGGTCCGGGTGCCGACGCGGGCCAGCCGCGCGGGTGCGTGCGCGTCGGTGCGGAACTGGTCGTAGAACCGCCACGACCGGATGCGGTCGCGGATGATCATCAACTCGGGCATCGGCAGCTCACTGAGCATGCTGTCGGTGAGACTGATCGAAATACCGTTGTCGTCGAGGACGACCATGCCGTTGTGCCGGTCGGCCAGCAGCGTGGCCTTGCGCAGCACCGGACCGGTCCACACGCATTCGCGTTTGATCTCCGGGTCGAGCGCGAACTTCGACGCACTCGGGCGCGGGAGGCCGAAGTCGATCGCGTAGCCGTACTCGTCGGCGGCGAAACCGAGGCGCAGCGCCACGGCCTTCGTGCGGACCGTGCCCTGCACCGGATGGCGGCGTTCGCGAACCGACCGACCGACGGTCTCCGGACCGGCCCACAGCGTCGATTGCAGGCCACCCTCGTACGCGAGCGCGGCCACAGCGCCGTTGCGGGCGGCGTCGGCGAGCAGCCGTAGCGACCGGTACAGGCTGGACTTGCCGGTGCCGTTCGCGCCGGTCACCACGGTCAGCCGGCGCAGCGGAACGACGATGTCGCGCAGCGACCGGTAGTTGGCGATGGCAAGGGTGGTCAGCACCGGACGAGGTTAAGGTCCAGGTGTGACGACGAGCGAGTTGCGCAGCGCGCAGTGGTACGCCGGGGACAGTCGTAACGCCTACATTCACCGCTCGTGGATGCGCCGGGGCGCGCCGGCCGACTCGTTCCACGGCCGGCCGCAGATCGCGATCGCCAACACCGCGTCCGACCTCACGCCGTGCAACGCGCACCTGAACGAGATCGCGGCCGCCGTGCGGGACGGCGTGCACGCGGCCGGTGGCGTGCCGTTGAACCTGCCCGTCGTGTCGCTCGGCGAGACGAACGTGCGGCCGACCGCGATGCTGTGGCGCAACATGGCCGCGATGGCGACCGAGGAGATGTTGCGCGCCAACCCGATCGACGCGGTCGTACTGCTCGGCGGCTGCGACAAGACGATCCCGTCCCTGCTGATGGCGGCGGCGTCGGTGGACCTGCCGGCGGTCGTGGTGCCGGGCGGGCCGATGCTGAACGGCACGTTCCGCGGCCAGGTGCTCGGCTGCGGCACGGACGTGTGGCGGCTGTCCGAGGAGGTGCGGGCCGGGACGCTCACCCAGGAGCAGTTCCTGGCATCCGAGTCGGCGATGATCCGCAGCCGCGGCCACTGCAACACGATGGGCACGGCGTCGACCATGGCGCTGGTCGCCGAGGCCCTCGGCACGATCGTCCCCGGCACCGCCGGCACACCCGCCCCGGACAGCCGACTGCTCGAAGCCGCCCACAACACGGGACGACTCGCCGTGGACCTGGTGGCGAGCGATCGGCGGCTGCGCACGTTCGTGAATCGCGCGTCGTTCCACAACGCGATCGTCGCGCTGGCCGCGATCGGCGGCTCGACGAACGCCGTGGTGCACCTGCTGGCGATCGCCGGACGGCTCGGCGTCGAACTGACACTGGACGACTTCGACCGGATCGGCTCGTCCGTGCCGCTGCTGGTGGACCTCCAGCCGGCCGGCCGGTTCCTGATGGAGGACTTCCACCGGGCCGGCGGGCTGTTGGCGGTGTTGCGCGAGGTGCGCGATCTGTTGGACCCGTCGGCGTTGACGGTGACCGGCGAACCGTTGGTGTCGTACGTGTCGGACGCGGCGATCTGGGATCCGTCGGTGATCCGGGAGCGGTCGGCACCGCTGCAGGACGCGGCCGGCATCGCCGTGCTGCGCGGAAATCTCGCGCCGTCCGGGGCGATCATCAAACCGGCGGCCGCGTCACCGGAATTGCTGCGGCACCGCGGTCGTGCGGTGGTGTTCGACAGCATCGAGGACTTCCACGCCCGAATCGACGACCCGAACCTGGACGTGGACGCATCATCGGTCCTGGTACTACGCGGCTGCGGCCCGAAGGGCTATCCCGGGATGCCGGAGGTGTCGAACATGCCGTTGCCGCGCAAGCTGCTCGCGGCCGGCGTGCGGGACATGGTGCGGGTGTGCGACGGCCGAATGAGCGGAACGGCGTACGGGACGGTCGTGCTGCACGTGGCCCCGGAGGCGGCGGCCGGCGGCCCACTCGCGTTGGTGCGGACCGGGGATTACGTCGTGCTGGACGTGGCGGAGCGGCGGTTGGACGTGGAGGCGGACCTGTCGGCACGCACTCCGAACGCGGCCACGGTGGCCGGGTTCGCGAATCCCGCGCGTGGCTGGGAACGGCTGTACGTGGACCACGTCCTACAGGCGGACACGGGCGCCGACCTGGACTTCCTGGTCGGCATGACCGGCTCGGCCGTACAGCGCGAGTCGCACTAGACTTACGCACCCCCGGCTGCTGAGCTCAGGGCCGCCACCGGTGCCGGTTCCAGGCGTTCCGCGGTGACGCGCACGCACAGGTGCTGGTCGGCCCAACGCGGCCACGGCCGGCGGTCGGCCGGAACGTTCTCGGCCAGCGAGCGCATCGCCGCCTCGGCCGTCATGCGCTGGTCCGGGTCCGGCATCAGCAGACCGTGCACGACGCGGCGCAGCAGCGGCGGCACCGACACCATCTCGCTGCTCTGGCCCGGCGTGTCACCGGTGATCGCCTCGTAGAGCATGACGCCGACCGCGTAGCAGTCCATTGTGGACGAGATCGCCCGGCCGGCCTCCTGTTCGGGCGCAGCGTAACCAACGGTCCCAGCCAGGTGCCCCGGCCGCTGGGACGTGCCGATCCGCCGGGTCGAGCCGAAGTCGGCCAGCACGGGCCGTCCGTCGCGGAGCATGATGTTGGCCGGCTTCAGGTCCAGGTGCGCCAAGCCACGCCGGTGCAGGTCGGCGACGCCGGCCAGGATTCGCGCGCCCAGCAGCGCCGCGTCCTCGACCGTCATCGGGCCGTTCTCCTCGAGAACATCGGCCAGGCAGGGGCCGTCGACGTGCTCCAGCAGCAAATGCGGCGTCTCCTCGCGCGTGCCGTCGTGCAGCAGCCGCGGCAGGGCCGGATGCGTCGCACCGGCCAGCGCCATGACCTCGCGGGACAACACGCGCAACGCCCTGGGCTGCCGCGACTGGTTCGGCCGGACCAGCTTCACCACGATCGGGCACCACTGTTCCACCGACCACCCCAGCCACGCCTCGCATCGCGTGCCGACCCACAGTCGACGCACGGCGAGCACGCCACCCGGCATTGCCCGGCCGGCGCGGCAACGCCACACCGGCAGTCCGTCGTCTACGTCGTATGACACGTCCATCGTGACTCCTGGATGTGACGGTGAAACCGGCTCACCAACAATGCTGGTCGCGGCCGGTCCCGGTGACCATGGGACGTTGGTACTAGACCCGAAGATCGCCACCGTTGCCCGCGCGCCGATTGGCTCTACTCTGCTGAACATGCTGTGGTCACGACGGCGTGCCTCCGACCGTGCCGACGCGCGCGCCCACCGGCCGGTGTCGACGATCGGACCGGTCGCGCGGTTCATGGCGGCCGGCGCTGTCGTCCTGGTGTGCCTGGCCGGCCTGCTCGCCATCATCGCACGTCAGGCGGGTACCGACGACGCGATCCGCGCGGCCACACAGACCGCCCAGGTTGCCGCGCGGGGGGTGGTCGAGCCCCGGTTGGACGCGGCCGTCCTCGCCGGTGATCCGACCGCGCTGGCCGGATTCGATGCCGCGATGCACCGGTACGTACTCGGGGATTCGTTGGTTCGTGTGAAAGTGTGGAACGCCGACGCGAAGATCATCTATTCGGATGAGCCACGGCTGATCGGCCAGGTATTTCCCTTGAACAACGCGGAAGTCGCGGCGCTGCACGGTCGGGGCAGCGCGTCCGAGGTGAGTGACCTCAGCCAGTCGGAGAACCAGTACGAGGTCAAATACGGAAAGCTGCTGGAGATCTACGTCAGCGTGCGCGGCACGGGCGGCCAACGGTTGCTGTTCGAGACGTACTACAAGTACGACGCCGTCACGCAGGCCGGTGAGGCGGCGTGGCAACGGTTCGCGCCACCGTCGCTGGGCGCGCTGCTCCTGCTGGAACTGGTGCAGATCCCGTTCGCCTGGGGCCTGGCGCGTCGTATCCGGCGGCAGCAGCTCGAGCGGGAAGGGCTGCTGCGGCACGCCGTCGAGGCGTCCGACGCCGAACGACGCCGCATCGCGGGCGAGTTGCACGACGGCGTGGTGCAGGACCTGACCGGCATGACGTACCAGTTGGACGCGGCCCGGCTCGGCCAGCCGGACGAGGCCCGGCGCACCGAGTTGATCACGAACACCGCTACCCGGTTACGGGCCAGCATCGGCGCGCTGCGCTCCCTGCTGGTCGACATCTATCCCCCGAACCTGGCCGAGGAGGGCCTCGCGTCCGCGCTGGCCGATCTCACCGACAGCCTGGCGCGCCACGGCATCGACGTCAGTCTGGATACCGAAGGCACCGAGCGGCTGCCGGCGGACACGGCCGCGCTGCTGTTCCGTACCGCGCAGGAGGCCGTGCGCAACGTGATCGCGCACAGCGGGGCGCGGATGGCGTCGATCAGCGTGGTCTACGGGGATGACACCGCGACGCTCGTCGTCGACGACGACGGACGCGGGTTCGACGACGTCGAACTGGACGAGCGATCCACGAACGGCCACGTCGGCCTGCGCTCGATCGGGGACCTGCTGGCCCGGTCGGGCGGCGGGCTGTCCGTCCGCGCGGCACCGGGTCAGGGCACCCGGATCGAGGCCGAGGTGCCGGTGCGATGATCCGCGTGATGATCACCGACGACCACGCGATCGTGCGTGGCGGTCTCGCGCAGTTGTTGGGCACCACGGACGATCTCGTGATGGTCGGCGAGGCGGCGGACGGTGATCAGGCCATCGAGCTCGCGGCCCGCGTGCGGCCCGACGTGGTGCTGATGGACCTGTCGATGCCCAACACCGACGGCGTGCGCGCGACCGCGCGGATCATCGAGCAGAACCCGGACGTGCACGTGCTCGTGCTGACGTCGTTCTCCGACCAGGCACGGATCCTGGACGCGCTTGCCGCGGGCGCCGAGGGCTACCTGCTCAAACACAGCGAGCCGGAGGTGATCCTGGCCGGCATCCGCGAGGTCGTGCGCGGCGGGTCACCGTTGGACCCGAAGGCGGCCCGCGTGCTGCTGACCCACCGACGCTCACCCGATTCGGGAGGACACCTGACCGCGCGGGAACGGGAAGTACTGCGGATGGTCGGCGAGGGCCAGCCCAACAAGAGCATCGCGCGACGGCTGGGGATCAGTGAGCGGACCGTGAAAGCGCACCTCACGAGCGTGTACCAACGGCTCGGTGTCACCGACCGCACGCAGGCGGCCCTGTGGGCACAGCGGCACCCGGACCGGCTGGCCGAGGAGTCCTAGGACCATCGGACAGTGGTGGCCGCAATGCAATCGATCGACACTGGGATTATGTCCGAGCCGACCGTGGACTACCGCAACCGGCCGGTCGTGTTCCGTACGCAGGCCGAGCCCGATCCACGCAAGCATCGGCGCCCGATCCGCGTTCTGGCCACGATCACGCTGGTCATCGCGGCACTGGCCGGCGCGACCGGATTGGCGTACGGCGGTTCCGCGGTGTGGTCCGTAGTGGGGCCGAAGGCACCGGCCAACGAGCCAGCACCGTTGTGGCTGCCGGAGCCACAGCCGGTCGTCAACAAGCCGGACGGCGGTCTCGACAGATCCGAGTCGAACACCGAACGGGCCGGCACACCATCCACCGCCAACAGCGAGTCCGGCGACGGCCGGAGTGGCGGACGGGGTGGTGCGGCCACCACCAGCTCGGGCAGCGGGACTGTCGGCGGATCGGGCCGATCCCCCGGCGGGCCCGGCGGCGGCTCAGGAAACCAGGCGGAAAACGATGGCAGCCTGGGCGGCTCGCATGGCGGGTCTGGACACAACTGATGAACAGCGGGTGGCCCGGGCCGGCCACCCGCTCAGTTGAAAACTCGTTAGCTGTCAATATCGTGCTAAGACAGCGGTCCGTGATCGCTTGGCCACCATCGGCCAGTGCAACGTTCCCGTTTTCTGCGCGATACTTCAGGCGTGCTGACACGTCGAATGTTCCTGAGCCTGATGGGTGCGTCCACAGGTTTGGCCGTCACCGGAACGGATCTGCTGTCGCGCGCGGCAGCCAGTGCCACGCCCGCGCTGCACCCAGGTGGCTCACAGGGTGTCGAGCACGTGGTCGTGCTCATGATGGAAAACCGCAGCTTCGACCACTTTCTGGGCTGGTTGCCCGGCGCCGACGGTCGGCACGACCTGACGTTCCTGGCTACGGACGGCAACACGTACCCGAACTACCCGCTGGCGCCGGACTTCCAGGGCTGCGGTTACAGCGATCCCGACCACAGTTGGGAAGGGTTCCTGGTACAGCACAACTTCGGCCGTATGGACGGGTTCCTGCAGCGTCCGACCCCGCCGGAGCCCAACGCCGGTGTCACGCTGGCCAAGGCCAACACGTTCCCCATCGGCTTCTACACCAACCGTCACCACGACGGTTCGCGTAAGGCGCAGCCCGACCTGCCGGTCCTGGGTGCGCTGGCCGAGCACTACACGGTGCTGGACAGGTACTTCTGTTCGTTCGCAGGTGAGACGTTCCCGAATCGTTTCTACCAGCACTCGGCCCGTACCGACCGTGACCACAACTCGAACAAGATCTCGACGCTACCGTCCATCTGGGACCAGCTGTCGCCGATCCCGAACACGCAGGGTGTCCCGACGGGCGGTTACTTCTTCCGCGACCTGCCGGCTCTGGCGTTGTGGGGCACCAAGTTCTTCCCGTTCTGGCACCCGTTCGCGGACGGTGACGTAGACGCCATCGGCATCCCCGTCAAGACGCCGTCGTTCCTCGATGTGGTCGCGGCCGGGGAACTACCGAATGTGAGTTACGTGGACCCGGCCTTCGACATCGAGACCAACGGAACGTCGGCGGACGACCATCCGTTGGCGGACATCAGGTTGGGCGAACGTTTCATCGCCGACACGTATCACGCGCTGTCCGATGCCGGTTACCTGGACAACACGGTGTTCGTGGTGACGTTCGACGAGTGGGGCGGGTTCTACGACCACGTACCGCCACCGAAGGTCATCGACGACACCGATCCCGCGACTGTCGATCACACCGGGGACGGCTCGACGCCTACTGATGGTCAGCTGATTCCGGACTACCGGCAACTCGGCTTCCGCGTGCCTACCATTGTGGTGTCAAACCTTGCGGCACCACGGGTCGTCCATCACGGACCGTTCGAACACACGTCCACGCTCAAGCTGATCGAGTCGACGTTCGGCCTCCAGCCGATGACCGCTCGCGATCGTCACGCTGAGAATCTGGGTGACGTGTTGCTGCGCGAGCCGCGGCGGCCGGTCCGGGCTGGGGCGATTCCGACCAGTGCTGAGGTGCCGGGGCCGGCTTCGGATGCGGCTGCGGTCTGTGGTGTCCATAGTGTGCAGTCGGTGTCGCCGGCGCCGGTTCGGCATGGGCATCCGCATGAGAGTGCTTCTGCTCCGGTTACCGGGTTGATCGGGTCGGGGATGGTTGAGTTCGGGCGTCAGTATCGGAAGGGCCAGTCCAGTTCCGATTGAGCTTGTCCCGGGTTTACGGTCCTGCTTCGCCCCGAGACTACGACAACACGAACCGAGCAACGACCGTACCCAGTTCCTCCCCCGCATCCTCCTGCAAAAAGTGCCCAGCCCCACCCACGACCGGATGCTCCAACCCCCGAGCCCCAGCCATCACCCGCCGCAGAATAGGCGCCATCGGCCCAGTAATCGGATCCCCATCGCTGAACGCGACCAAAAACGGTTGCGGCGCAACGCTAAGCGCCTGCCATGCCGCCCGATTGGCAACCGACGCCGGATCATCCGGCTGCGTCGGCACCAACGTAGGCATAGCACGAGGCCCAGCCTTGTACGACTCATCCGGGAACGGCGCGTCGTACGCCGCCAGCACATCAGCCCCCAACGACGTCCGGCATCCACTCTGTACGAACCGCGCCACGTCCAGCACCGGCGCCCGCTCCACCGCATGCCGGAACTGCCACCACACATCCGGCATCGGCTGGTCCCCGGTCGGCAATCCGGTATTCGCCGCGACGATGCGCGCGAATCGATCGGACTGCTCCGCCGCCAGGCGCAGGCCGATCAGGCCACCCCAGTCCTGGCCGACCAGCGTCACGTCCCTCAGGTCCAGCACGTCGAATGCCAGCGCGCGCACCCATTCCACGTGCCGCGCGTACGAGTGATCCGTCGGCTTCTCCGGCTTGTCGGAGCGGCCGAAACCGATCAGGTCCGGTGCGATCGCGCGCAGACCCGCATCCGCCAGCACGCGCATGACCTTCCGATACAGAAAGGACCAGCTCGGTTCGCCGTGCAGCAACAGGACCACCGGACCATCACTCGGACCTGCTTCGACGTACGCCATGCGCAGTGCGCCGCCGTCCGGATCGGGCACGTCGGCGTAGTGCGGCTGGTAGGCGAAGTCGGGGAGGTCGGCGAAGCGTTCGTCGGGCGTGCGCAATGCCTGCATGCACGGCACGTTACTGCGTCAGGCAGACATCCGGCGATGTGTGGCGTACCCCGTATTGGTGCGGACCGTGCGCGGGCGACGACCCGGCCTGCGGTGCCGTCCCTGGGAACGCAACGGCGTTGTCACAGCAGCGCCGGTCATTCGCTCGTTGTGTTCGGCCATGATCGCGTCCAGGGTGCGCCCGGCGCGCCGCAGTCGCATCACGACGATCGGTATCAGCACGATCAGTAGCGCCGCGCCCAGGATCATCCAGTTCATTCCTACTTTTCCCCTTCGCAACGCTGCGTGATGGATCTCGCTCGGTCTATCGATCAGGAGACGCCCGTCGCAACGCGTAATGACGATTAATCCCACGGTCGAGTGGGCCTCCCGAACGGACTAGCGGATCTTGCAATTTGCCACGTCGCAGGTCAGTGCCCATCGAGGCCGTCACGTGTCGTAATCGTCGACTGACGAGTAATCACTCGTTCGGAGCAAAGTCGGTCTGAACACAAACGTTCATTACCATGGGGCCTATGGCCCTGGTGCAGACGCCGGCGCTCGGTTGGTTCCTCACCGAGCCGGTCCGTGGCGCGCTGACGTTCTCCACCCTCCCCTTCGCCGCGCGCCGACTTCTCAACGCGCCTGCCGGCGACGGTCACTCTGTGCTCGTATTACCCGGCCTGCTCGCCGACGACCTGAGCACCGGCACCCTCCGCGCGTATCTCACCCGGCTCGGCTATCGGGCATGCGG
>Ga0070714_100002619_pt1 | contig 13254 bp, 11 predicted proteins | sample LARL83metaG_FD_65450 | JGI IMG/M metagenome (GOLD analysis project Ga0070714, IMG submission 65450) | Corn, switchgrass and miscanthus rhizosphere microbial communities from Kellogg Biological Station, Michigan, USA - LAR L8-3 metaG | ecosystem: Host-associated > Plants > Roots > Rhizosphere ...
ATCGAGGCCGACCTGGTGGTGTCGAACTTCGCCCGCGAGTCCGACTACGAACGTGTCGACTCCGTGTTGTGGGCGAACCTGCTCGCCAACAAGATCGCGTGTGCGCACCGTAGGACCGGGCGGGGGATCGAGGTGGACGCCCAGGGCCGGGTGGTGGGGCCGGCAGGTAGTGCGTGCGGCCCGATCTGGGCGGTGGGCAGTCCCCGCGAAGGCGACGAACTCGTCCGGCACGGCCGTACCGGTGCGTTCACGTTCAACCTGGCCGCGATCAAGAACCATTCCGTGGCCGTGGCCGCGACGGTCCTGCGTCATCTGGAGTCCTGCTACGACGATGAGCCCGACGAGCGCACCCGGGCGCTGGTCGACTCGTCGATGACGGAATTGCGGCACGCGGTCATGCTGGAGGTCCGGCGGATGGCCGCCCGGCAGTACCACGAGCGCCACTCGCTGTCCGAGGAGATCGAGGGCAGCCTGCAAGCGGTCCGTGCCATCGTCACCAACGGGGGTGGTGTCGTCCCGGCGGAGAGCGCGTTGCGATCGGCCGTGAACGTGGCCGCCACGACGAAGCTGACCGATCTGTCGGTCACGCCCCGCGAGTTGCGCGCGTTGCTGGGCCTGCACCAGAACGGGCGCATCGGCTGACCGGTGGATTGTGGTGTGGCGTGGTGATCGTCGATGCTGTGCCGTGATCGGGTCGTGCGAGGAATGGAGCGTGTTTGATGGCGCATATCGAGCTGGGTGTTGACGAGACGGAGTTCCCGGGCATCACCGGCCCGATGCGGTTTCGGCCGGAGACCGCCAAACCGCTCAACGAGTTGGCCGAGGTGCTGCTGCGGGCGCCGCACTCGCTGCCGGCGGGGGAGCGGGAGTTGATCGCCGCGTACGTGTCCGGCCTGAACGAGTGCACGTTCTGTTGTTCCTCGCACTCGGCGTTCGCGGCCGCGCAACTGGATGCCGGCATGAGTCTGGTCGACCAGGTCCGCACCGACCTGGAGACCGCCCCGGTGTCGGACAAGCTGCGGGCGTTGCTGCGGATCGCGGCCGTGGTCCGCGAGGATGGCCGGAAGGTCACCACCGAACTGGTCGCGGCGGCGCGGATGGAGGGCGCGACCGATGTGGAGATCCATGACACGGTGCTGATCGCGGCCGCGTTCTGCATGTTCAACCGCTATGTCGACGGGCTGGGCACGCTCGCCCCCGACAACCCCGACCGTTATGCCCAGTCCGCCCGCCGGATCGTCGACCAGGGCTACATCGGAAGCGTGTAATCACCCGGCGCCGTTACACCCAATGGCCACTGGCGGAAGTGACGTTCGCACCCGAGCCTGACGACCAATCGCCCTGTGCCCATCGGTCGCGCCGCGCCCACCGTGGCAACCATGGACACCGACAAGCACGCGGTGATCATCGACTGTCTGGCGGAGCGGGCGGCTGAGTGCCCGGATCATCCGGCGTTCGTCCGGCGTGTTGACGGCGGCTGGCAGACCGTGTCGACGTGGGAATTCGCCGACCGGGTCGCGGCGCTGGCCGCCGGTCTGGTCGCGGTGGGGATCGCATCGGGTGACCGAGTCGCGATCATGTCCGGTACGAGTTATGAGTGGGTGCTGTGCGACTTCGCGATCTGGACGGCCGGCGCGGTCTCGGTGCCCATCTACGAAACGTCGCCGCCGGCGCGCGTCGCGTGGCTGCTCGAGGACTCCGATGCGACGGCCGTGTTCGTCGCCGACGAACGGCTCCGCGCGGTCGTGGCCGCCGCCGGCGCACCCGCCGTGCGCCACGTCTGGCGGATGACCGAACCCGACCTCGACACGTTGGTCTACCACGGCAGCGCCGTGCGCACCGACGAGTTGGGGCGGCGTCGGCGCGCCATGTCGAGCGAGCAACCGGCGAGCATCGTCTACACGTCGGGCACCACAGGCCCCCCTCGGGGTTGCGTACTCACCCACGCCAACCTGCTCGCCGAGGTGGACGCGGTGACGCGGGCCGACGGCATCGCCGGACGGGTACTGACCGACCGCGACGTCGTGTTGCTGTTCCTGCCGTTGGCCCACGTGCTGACCCGGATCGTGCAACTGGCGGTGCTGCGCATCGGCGCGCTGACCGTGCACACCGACGACCTGGCCAATCTGCCGGCATGGCTGGCCGACGTGCGGCCGACCGTGCTGCTGGCAGTGCCGAGGGTCTTCGAGAAGGTCCACGCCGCCGCGGCGCGCGCGGCCGCGGACCAGGGGCACCGCCGGTTGTTCGCGGTGGCGGAGCGAGCCGCGGTCGCGTACAGCCGGGCGCTGGATGGCGTCGGCCCCGGTGCCGTGGAATGGGCCTGGCACAAGGTGTTCGACCGGCTCGTCTACCGGAAGGTGAGGGCGGCGCTGGGCGGCCGGGTCCGCTACGCGGTCAGCGGCGGCGCCCCGCTGGCGGACCGGCTCGCGCATTTCTTCCGTGGGGCCGGGGTGACCGTGCTGGAGGGTTGGGGGCTCACCGAGACCACAGCGGCGGTGACGCTGAATCTGCCGGACGCCAACCATATCGGCACGGTCGGCCGACCGCTGCCCGGCTGCGAGGTCCGCATCGGCGGCGATGGTGAGGTACTGGTCCGCGGACCGACCGTGTTCGCCGGCTACTGGCGTGACGATCGGGCCACCCAGGAGGCAGTGGACCAGGACGGCTGGTTCCACACCGGCGATCTCGGCGCGCTCGACGAGGACGGATACTTGCGGATCACCGGTCGCCAGAAGGACATCATCGTCACCGCGGGTGGCAAGAACGTCGCACCGGCCCCGCTGGAACACCGGGTGCGGGCGCACTGGCTGGTCGACGAGTGTGTCGTCGTGGGGGACAACCGGCCCTACGTGGCCGCGCTGATCACGCTGGACGCGACGGCGTTCACCGCGTGGAAACGGGACCACGGCGTCCCGGTCGGCACGACCGTGGCCGCGTTGCGTGCGGACGCCGAGTTGCGTGCGGCGGTGCGGGACGCGATCGACGCGGTCAACCAGGACGTGTCGCGGGCCGAGGCGATCCGGCGATTCACCATTCTGGACGCCGATTTCGCCGTCGGCGACGAGTTGACGCCGACGGAGAAGGTCCGGCGAGCACACGTCCTGGCCAAGTTCGCCGACGATGTCGCCGCGTTGTACCAGCGGCCGGCCGACTGAGCACGTCCGTGTGCCTTTCGTCACCGGCCACCGGGTCCTTCTTCCCTACTCGTGACCGCACGCGCCGATCGAGAGTCGGAACCGCGAACTTTCGGAGGACATCGTGGAACACCTCAATCCGGTGGACGCGGCCTTCCTCGACATCGAGGACGGCGACCGGCAAGCATCGCTGGCGATCGGGTCGGTCGCCGTGATCGCCGGCCCGCCGCCCGCCCAGCGGGACTTCGTCGCGGCCGTCGGAGCGCGTGCGCGACTGATTCCACGCGCGCGGCAGAAAGTGGTGCGGTCACCGCTGAACGTCGGTCGCCCGGTCTGGGTCGACGATCCCGGCCACGACCCGGCCGAACACATTCGCCGTACCTCGGTCGATCGGGACGATCCGACGGCGCTGCCCGCCCTGATCTCCCGAATCATGTCCCGGCGACTGGACCGGGACCGGCCGCTGTGGGAGATCTGGGTGATCGACGGATTGCCCGGTGACCGGTGGGCCGTTCTGACCAAGATTCACCATTGTCTGGCCGACGGTGTGTCCGGGGCACAGCTCCAGGCCGCTATCTTCGGGTCGGCGCCATGGTCCGGCCCGGCCGCCGGTGACCCGGAGCTGGCACCGGGGCCGGGACGGTCGCTGGTCGGCGCGATCACCGACATGGCGACGGGCTCGGCAGTGCTGGTTCGGCGGCTGGCAGGCGCGCTCCGGTCGCCGGAGCAGTTGCCACGGCGGTTGGCCTTGTCGCTGCGGGGTGTCGCGGCGTTCGGTGCCGTGCTTCGGCCGGTCGGTTCGTCGTCCTTGTCCGGGCCGATCGGCCGGCAACGCCGGTACGGAGTCGCCCACGCGGCCCTGCCGGACCTGGTCGAGATCGGCCGGGTGTTCGGCGCCACGGTGAACGATGTGCTCCTGGCGATCAGCGGGGCCTTCCGGGAGTTGTTGCTGTGTCGCGGTGAACGGCCGGACGCGAACACGGTCCGGACGCTCGTGCCGGTATCGGTGCGGGCCGCCGGCGACGAAGGCGTGCCGGACAACCGGATCTCGCTGGTGTTGCCGTTCCTGCCGGTCGACATGGCCGATCCCGTCGAGGTGTTGGCCGAGGTGCATCGCCGGCTGGCCGCGGCGAAGGCAAGTGGCATGGCCGAGATCGGCGAGACGGTCGCGGCGCTGGCGGCAGGGCAGCCATTCGCTCCGGTCTCGCTCGCCGTGCGGCTGTTCGCCCGGCTGCCCCAGCACAGCATCGTCACGGTCACGACCAACGTTCCTGGTCCGGGGGAGCCGATGTCCGTGCTGGGCCGCGAGGTGCTGGAACTGCTGCCGTACGTGCCGATCGCCGTGCGCCTGCGGATCGGTGTGGCGGCTTTGAGCTACTGCGACCAGGTCGCGATCGGTGTCACCGGTGACCACGACACCGTGCCCGAGATCGCCCTGTTCGCGGGAGCCGTCGAACGGGGCGTAACGGACCTGCTGGCCGCCGCCCGATCGATCACACCCATCAACGGGCGACGGGGCCACCCGGCGCGACCGTTCCAACCGAACGGAGCGACACATGCACGGCAACCCCGGTGAACACCTCCGGCGCCCCGGATTGCTGGCTGTCGCGGCCGTCGCGGCCGCGGCGCTGGCTGGCTGTGGCGGTACACCCACCGGCAGCGGTGCCCCACCCTCGGCACCGGTGACCGTCGGCACCAGCGTGTCGCCGACCACGGTCACGACCACCGCATCGCACACGAGTACCAGCCGTGCGCCGACCGGGTCGCCCGAATGCGCGTCGGCCGACCTCGCGCTGAGCCTCGCGCCGACCGAAGGCACGGCGGGAACGTTCTACACCGCCGTCCAACTCACCAACGCCGGCCGGGGGACCTGTTTCGTGGCCGGGTTCCCTGGAGTGTCCTATGTAGATGGCAGCGGCCACCAGGTCGGCGCGGCCGCGGTCCGTGACGGTGCGAAGGGACCACGGGTGACGCTCAAGCCGGGCGGTATGGCCTCGGCCGTACTGGCCATGGTCGACATCGGCGTGTTCAGTCCGTCCGCCTGCCGGCCGACACCGGTGACCGGACTGCGGGTCTACCCGCCGGACCAGCGCGCCTCGTTGTTCGTGCGGCACCCGACGACCGGTTGTGCCGCTGCCGATCCGGGCGAACCACAGCTGCGGGTGCGGACGCTCGTGGCCGGTGCGACCGGCATGTGATCGCTGGATGAACGGAGCCCGAGATGCCGCTGGACGTGGCGCTGGACCCGACCACCCCACAGGTGCGGGAGACGCACAGCGGGTTGGTGCTCCTGATCGGCGACCGCGCGTACAAGCTGAAGAAGCCGGTGCGGTTGGGGTTCCTGGACTTCGGCACGCGGGAGCGCCGGCTGGCCGTGTGCCGGCGTGAGGTCGAGTTGAACCGGCGACTCGCACCGGACGTCTATCTCGGTGTCGCCGATGTGTCCGGTGTGGACGGACGGCCGTGCGAGCATCTGGTGGTCATGCGGCGGATGCCCGAGTCACGGCGGCTGTCGACCATGGTCCGCGCCGGCGAGCCGATGCGGGACGCGATCGTCGAGATCGCGCGCCGGATCGCGGTGTTCCACGCGAGTGCCGATCGTTCACCGGAGATCACCGAGCAGGGCGGGCGGGACGCGCTGCGCCAGCGGTGGCGGGACGGTTTCGCGCAGGTCGAGCCGTTCCGTGGCACCGTGCTGGACAGCGTGCATCTGACCGAAACCGTTGACCTGGTCGAACGTTTCCTGGCCGGCCGGGAGCCGCTGTTCGCGGCGCGGGCGCGGGACGGGCGGATCGTCGACGGGCACGGTGACCTGCTCGCCGACGACATCTTCTGCCTCGACGACGGACCGCGGGTCCTGGACTGCCTGGAGTTCGACGACCGCCTGCGCTGGCTGGACGGCCTGGACGACATCGCGTTCCTGGCCATGGACCTGGAACGGCTCGGCGCGCCGGAACTGCGTGACCTGCTGCTGGACCGTTACGCCGAGTTCGCCGGCGACCCGGCTCCGCCCGCGTTGCGCCACCACTACCTGGCCTACCGCGCGTTCGTCCGTGCGAAGGTCGCCTGCCTGCGCCACAGCCAGCACGACCCGGACGCCGCACATCGGGCCGGCCGGGATGCCGTGGTCGCCCTGGAACACCTGCGTGCCGGCCGGGTGCGGCTGATTCTCGTCGGTGGCCTGCCCGGCACCGGGAAGACCACGCTGGCCGGGCTGCTGGCCGACCACCTCGGCGCGACCCTGCTGTCCAGCGACCGGCTGCGCAAGGAACTGGCCGGCATCGACCCGGCTGTTGCCGCGCCGGCCGTGTATGAGGACGGCATCTACCGGTCCGAGCACACCGAGCGCGTCTACGCCGAACTGCTGCGGCGCGCGGAAACACTGCTGGCACTGGGGGAGACCGTCGTGCTGGACGCGTCCTGGCACGACGCCCGCCATCGCGCACTCGCCGCCGCGGTCGCGTCGCGGACGGACAGCTCGCTGGTCGCGCTGCGCTGCACCGCGCCCACCGATCTGGCCGCCGCGCGGCTGCGCGAGCGCGTCGGTGGCTGCTCCGACGCCGATCCCGCGATCGCCGCCGCCATGGCCACCGACGAGGACCCGTGGCCGGACGCGGTGCCGATCTCAACGGACGGCCCGGAGCCGGCCGCGTTGTCGCATGCCCTCCGCGCGATGAATCGAGGAGAACTGTCATGAAGCCAGATCGCGAGACCGTTCGAGCCGCGCTGGACATCGCTCGCCGGGCGCCGTCCGTGCACAACACCCAGCCGTGGCGGTGGGGCGTCGCCGATCATTCGGTGCATCTGTTCGCCGACCGGTCCCGCCAACTCGCGGTGATCGACCACGACGGTCGCGAGCTCGCGATCAGCTGCGGCGCCGCGCTGCACCACGCGCGCATCGCGTTCCGCGCACTGGGTTGGCGACCGACGGTGCACCGGCTGCCCAATCCGGCCGATCGTGACCACCTGGCCGCCATCGAACTGGCGCCGCTGTCCCGGATCGATCGTCACGTGTTGTCCTTGGTCGAGGCGTCGGCCACCCGCCGCACCGATCGCCGGCCCTTCCTGCCGGCCACGTTGTCGCTACCGCTGCTGGACCAACTCATGGGTGCCGTCCGCGCCGAACAGGTCGCCATCACGCCGCTGCTCGACCCGGCCCGGCACCGCGAGACCATGGTCGCGCTCGCGCACGCCGACTCGGTCGAGCGGGCCAACCCGATGTACCAGGCCGAGATCGCGGAGTGGAGCGGGGCGCGTATCGGGGCCGTGCGGGGTGTGCCGGCACGCAACATCCCGGCCGCGACCAGGTTCCGGCGCGGCATGCCCGGTCGTGGGTTCGGGTTCGGTGAGCTGGCGAGCCCGCCGATCGACGACGGCGCCCTGTTGTGCGTGCTGGCCACCCCGACGGATGCAGCTTTGGACTGGCTGCGTGTCGGCGAAGCGCTGTCGGCGTTCGTGCTCGCCGCGGCACGGGCCGGCCTGGCCACGTGCCCGCTCAGCCAGGTCACCGAGAAACCCTTGGTACGCGATGTTATCCGGCTGTCCGCATTGGACAACGCCGGCCAGCCCCAGATCGTCGTCCGTGTCGGCTGGCCGGTCACGGCCGAGTTCCCCGGTGCCGCAGCGCCCCGCCGGCCGCTGGACGACATCCTCGCCGACTGGCCCACCGAACGACCGGGACGGTCGTGATGGCGGCTCCTGTGGTGGTCGGCATGGACCGGTCCTACTGGGGTCGGGCCGCACTGTTGTGGGCCGCCGAGCACGCCGCGGCGGTCGGCGCCGGTCTGGACGTGCGCGTGACGACCGACGGACCGATCGAGTTGGCCGGGACGATCGGCGAGGCCCGGCGCGTCTTCTGCACGACGCCCGTGCGGGTGCGGTCGGACGTCGATCCGGTGTCCGGCCTGATCCGGGCGAGTCGGGGAGCCGCGATGGTGGTGCTCGGGTGCCGCGATGCCCGGCACCACGGCATCGGCCTGGGCGACGCTGTGCCGCCGGTGGCGGCAGGCGCGCGCTGCGACGTGGTTGTCGTCGGCGGTTGCCAGGAGGCGGTGCTCGGCGCGTATCACCGGGTCTGTGTGTTGCTCGGGCCACGTGCCGACCGCGCGGTGGACGCGTTGTCCAGTGCCGGCCGGTTCGCCACCGCCCGACGAGCCGACGTGTACGTCGTCCGGTCGACCTACTCACCGGTGGGTCAGGACGACGAGGACGCACTCCGGCGTGAAACCGTGGCGCTGGCGCGTGTGCTGCCCGCCGAACCGGTCGGCATTCGCTTCAGCCGGGCGCAACCGCACGAACTGGTCGCCGGGATCGACGACGCCGATCTGCTCGTGATCGCCACCGATGCCGAACTGGATGTGTTGGCACGCGCCGCACTCCACCACGCCCGCAGCCCGGTGCTCGTCGCGCATGCCCCGACGCGTCGCCCCGGTGTTGGCGACGACCGACCAGCCAGCCTCCAATCCAGCGGGCGGCCAGCCTGATCGGCTGGTCGCCCGGTGGTCAGATCACAGCGGACTGGTCAGTCGCGGTGCAAGGCGACCTTCAGCGCGCCGGTCTCCTGCGGACGGGAGAACACGTCGTACGCGTCGGCCATGTCGTGCAGGCCGAAGCGGTGCGTGATGAACCGGCTCGCGTCCAGCCGGCCCGAGGCCAGCATGCGCAGCAGGGTCGGTGTGGAGTACGTGTCCACCAGGCCGGTGGTGATCGTGACGTTGCGGATCCACAGGTCTTCCAGGTGCAGCGTGGCTGGCTTGCCGTGCACGCCGATGTTGGCCACGTGCCCGCCGGGGCGGACCAGCTTCGTGCACAGTTCGAACGTCTCCGGCACGCCGACCGCCTCGACCACGACGTCCGCGCCCAGGCCCTCGGTCAGTTCGGCGATCATCGTGACCGGGTCCTCGCCCGCGCCGACAACCACGTCGGCGCCGAACTGCTTGGCCGCCTCCAGTCGGGCCGCGGCCAGGTCGATCGCCACGATGTGGCTCGGGCTGAACAGGCTCGCCGTGGTGATCGCGGCCAGGCCGATCGGTCCGGCGCCGACGACGGCGACCGTGTCACCGGGGCGGACCTGGCCGTTGAGCACGCCGACCTCGTAGGAGGTGGGCAGGATGTCCGCCAGCATCAATACGTTCTCATCCGACACGCCGCCCGGCACGACGTACGTGGACGTGTCGGCGAACGGGACGCGGACGTACTCGGCCTGGGTGCCGTCGATGCGGTGGCCCAGAATCCAGCCGCCGCCGCCCAAACACTGCCCGAACGCTCCGACACGACAGTAGCGGCAACGCCCGCAGGCGGTGATGCACGAGACCAGGACCCGGTCGCCGGGGCGCACGGTGGTCACGCCCGCGCCGACGTGCTCGATGGTGCCGACCGCCTCGTGGCCCAGGATGCGGCCGGGTGTGACGGCAGGTACGTCGCCCTTGAGGATGTGCAGGTCGGTTCCGCAGATGGTGACCGCGTCGACCCGCACGATCGCGTCCGTCGGCTGCGCGATGACCGGGTCGGGTACGTCCCGCCACGCGCGCTGTCCGGGACCGTTGTAGACCAATGCCTTCATGTTCCACTCCTCGACGCTGGTGTGCCGGTACGGGTTCCACGCTGCCCAGCGACGGGGTGTCCGGTCAGGTGCCGATGGTCGGCGTACCGGACGACGAAGGTCCTCGCGGTTGGTGCGTATCGCCTCTCCGCGGCCGGATATCCGCGGCGGATCGTGATCGCTGAGATCGAATGTGGAGAGGAAGGACGTCATGAGTGAGGACACGGACATCCGCCCGATCGTGGTGGGTGTGGACGGGAGCCGGTTCGGCCGCGAGGCGTTGCGGTGGGCGCTGGCGGAGGCGGCGCGGCGGAACTGCGCGGTGCGGGCGTTGTTGGTGGCACACGTGGCCCCGGTGATCGCCGCCGGGCGGCCGTCTACGGTCGGCATGGGCGTCGCGGTCAGTGGTACGCCGAGCGAGGAGTACCTGCTCCGGTTGGAGGACACCGTGCGGGCCGTGCTCGGCGCGCACGACGATCCGCGGTTGGCCGCCGAGGTGGTGCGGGGCAGCGCGCCGGAGACGTTGTGTCTGGCCGCGCGGGACGCGCAACTGCTGGTGTTGGGCAGCCATGGACACGGCCAGTTGTTCCAGGCCGTGCTGGGCAGTGTCTCGCAGTACTGCGTGCGGCACGCGACGTGCCCGGTCGTGGTGATTCCGGGCGGCCTGGCCGAAACGGCCGAACCGGTGTCGCACGCCGCGCCGCCGGCAACCCCGGAGCCGTTGGCGTACACGATGGGCCCGCTCCTGTGACGGTGGTCCCGGACATCGGGGACCAAGGACCGCAGTGCCGCCCCCGCCACAGCTTCTAGTTTGAGAACAACCGAGAAAGGGGTGGCGGCGATGCGAGCCAGCGATGTCATGACCAAACCGGTGATCACCGTGACACCGGACACGACCGTGAAACAAGCGGCGACTCTGTTGGCCACCCACGGTTTCACCGCACTACCGGTACTGGACGAGGACGATCGGCTGATCGGGATGGTCACCGAGGCGGATCTGGTGCGTGACCGGTTCCCGCGCGACGCCCGGTATCGCTATCTCGGCTCGGCCGAAGCGACACCGGGCACGACAGTGGGCGCGGTGATGACCAGTCCGGCCGTCGGCATGGGTACCGAGTCGGACGTGACGGATCTGGTCGCGGCGATGTGGGACGACCGGATGCGCAGCATGCCGATCGTGGACGGTTCGCGGGTGGTGGGCATCGTGACCCGCCGCGACCTGGTGCGGGTGCTGGCCCGGGACGATCAGGAGATCGCCGCCGACGTCCGGAACCGGTTGGAGCACTACGCGGGCGGGCCGAGCCGCTGGTCGGTGCAAGTCCGCGACGGAATCGTCGACATCGAGGACGCCCACGACGACCCGGCTGACCGGCACGTCGCCCTGGTGCTGGCCGAAAGCGTACGCGGAGTGACCCGGGTACGCGTCACCCACTGAACAAAACGTCCACACCGGACTAGGAGCGAATCGTCATGACCAAGGACATTACGGGTCACGCCATCGTCGCCGCCGTCGACGGATCGGAATCGGCCCGCCACGCGGCACTCTGGGCGGCTGTCGAAGCCAGTCATCGGCACCTGCCACTACGCATCGTCAACGCGGTCAAGGTCCCGGCCGTGCCCTACTCCGGCCGAACCGTCGAGCAGCGCTACATCGACGTGCTGGTGCACGATGGCCGTGACCTGGTCGCCGGCATCAAGGCCGACATCACGGAGATCCACCCGGACCTCGAGGTGCACAGCGACGTGGTGCTCGCCGACTCGGTGGCCACGCTGGTCGCCGAGTCCGGGTCGGCGGCCATGCTGGTGCTGGGCTCGAGCGGGCTGGGCGGGTTCAGCGGCATGCTGGCCGGTTCGACAGCGGTCGCGTTGGTCGCGCACGGGCACTGCCCGGTCGCGGTGATCCGCAGCCGTACCCCCGACGGCGTGCCACCGGCCGGCGGTCCGGTCGTGGTCGGCGTCGACGGGTCCGACGCGAGCGAGGCGGCGGTGGAGTTGGCGTTCGAGGAGGCGTCGCTGCGCGGGGCCGATCTGGTCGCGGTGCATACGTGGACCGAGTACGCCTCCGACAGCGCCTACGCCTACGCCCGGCAGTTCGTGCAGGACTGGGACGCGATCGAGGCCAAGCAGCGCGAGATGCTGGCCGAGCGCCTGGCCGGCTGGCAGGAGAAGTATCCCGATGTCATCGTGCGCCGGATCGTCACACGGGACCGCCCGGTCAGCGCGCTGCTGGAGCAGTCCGCCAACGCGCAGCTACTCGTGGTGGGCAGTCGCGGCCACGGCGGTTTCACCGGCATGCTGCTCGGTTCGACCAGCCAGGCGCTGATCTACCACGCCACCTGCCCGCTGATCGTGGCGCGACCCGCCCACTGAAACCACCATCCGACACCTGAACCGGGCTTGCGGTCCCGTTGCCACCTCCCACCCCGCCGGGACCGCAAGCCTTCCCATGTGCCCGAAACGAGGAGACATGACCACCGCGACCTCGGCTGCCCCCGTGACACTCGACGCCACCCGGCTGCGTCAGGTCGACGCGTTGTGGCGAGCCGCGAACTATCTGTCCGTCGGCCAGATCTACCTGCTGGCCAACCCGTTGCTGCGTGAACCGCTGCGCCCGGAGCACGTCAAACCGCGGCTGCTCGGCCACTGGGGTACGTCACCCGGCCTGAACTTCGTGTACGCCCACCTGAACCGCGCGATCCTCGACCACGGCCTGAACGCGATGTACGTGATCGGCCCCGGCCACGGCGGTCCGGCACTGTTCGCGAACACGTGGTTGGAGGGCAGCTACACCGAGGCGAACCCGGAGATCACGCGGGACGGCGTCGGCATGCTGGCGCTGTTCCGGCAGTTCTCGTTTCCCGGCGGCGTGCCCAGCCATGTGGCGCCGGTGGTGCCCGGCTCGATCCACGAGGGCGGCGAGTTGGGGTACTCGCTGGCGCACGCGTACGGGGCCGCGTTCGACAATCCGGACCTGCTGGTGGCGTGCGTCGTCGGGGACGGCGAGGCGGAGACCGGCCCGCTGGCGACCAGTTGGCATGCCAACAAGTTCCTCGACCCCGTGCACGATGGCGCCGTGCTGCCGATCCTGCACCTGAACGGCTACAAGATCGCCAACCCGACCGTGCTGGCGCGCATCCCCGAGGCCGAACTGGACGAACTGCTGCGCGGCTACGGCTACCACCCGCACTACGTGACCGGCTCCGACCCGGCGGCTGTGCACGAGGCGATGGCGGCGACGCTGGACGAGGTGATCACCGAGATCCACGCGATCCAGCACGCCGCCCGTACCGGATCGGCGACCGAGCGGCAGCGCTGGCCGATGATCGTGCTGCGCACGCCGAAGGGCTGGACCGGTCCGGCCGAAGTGGACGGTGTGATGGTCACGGACACGTGGCGGTCGCACCAGGTGCCGCTGCCGGCCGTCCGCGAGAACCCGGCGCACCTGATGGAGTTGGAGCGGTGGATGCATTCCTACCGTCCGCATGAGCTGTTCGACGCCGACGGCCGGCCGGTCCCGGACGTGACCGCGCTGATCCCGGCGGGGGAGCGGCGGATGGGCGCGAACCCGCATGCCAACGG
>Ga0070714_100002621_pt1 | contig 13246 bp, 13 predicted proteins | sample LARL83metaG_FD_65450 | JGI IMG/M metagenome (GOLD analysis project Ga0070714, IMG submission 65450) | Corn, switchgrass and miscanthus rhizosphere microbial communities from Kellogg Biological Station, Michigan, USA - LAR L8-3 metaG | ecosystem: Host-associated > Plants > Roots > Rhizosphere ...
GAAGGCCTTGAACTTGATCTCGCTGTTGCAGAGCACGTCCGGGTTGGGGGTATAGCCCGCGGCATAGCCTTCCAGGAAATGCTTGAACACCCGTTCCCGGTACTCTGCGGCGAAGTTGACCTTGTGCAACGGTATCCCCAGGACCTCGCAGACCTGGCGGGCGTCCTGGAAGTCCTCGGCGGCGGTGCAGTAGGTGTCGTCCTCGCCGTCCTCCCAGTTGTCCATGAACAGGCCTTCCACCTGGTAGCCCTGCTGCCGGAGTAACAGCGCCGCCACGGCGGAGTCCACGCCGCCGGAGAGGCCGACGATGACGCGGGTGGATGAGTTGGGCGAGGCCATGGACATATTCTAGCGCGCGGCAGCCACGGGCTCAGTCGATGTAGCGGAGCATCTCCAAGGGGAAGCGTTTGCCGGCCAACACGTCATCGATGCATTCCAGCACCATGGGCGTACGCAGCGGATAACGAGCGCCACCCAGCTCAGCCCGGGTCAGCCAGTGGGCCGCCACGATGCCGTGGTCCAGGTGTCGCTCCGGATGATGCTTCAAACAGCGGCCGTGGAAGGCTACCCGCAGGAAGGTGGCGTCGAGCTCCGGGTTCTTCCATAGGTAGACGCCGCTCACCGCATCCGGCTCGAAATCCCAGCCGGTCTCCTCGAGCGTCTCGCGGCGCACCGCATCGACCAGGCTCTCGCCGGGGTCCAGGTGTCCGGCGGGATTGTTGAACACGCGCTTGCCGCGGATGTCCTCTTCGACGACGAGGTACTTTCCCTCGCGCTCGGCGACGGCCGCCACGGTGACGTGAGGTTTCCAAACCATCTATATGCCCAGCCTTCTGAACTCGGGGTCGGGCTCCGCCTTCTCCCAGATGTCCTCGAACTGCTTGCGATACTCGCGCGCCTTCAGAGGCGCATGCAGGTCCGCGTAACCCTCGTAGCGCGAGGCGATGGGCCGGAACAACAGCGCTTCCTCGTCCGCCACCAGGAAGGTCTCCGCCAACTGCGAGTGGTCCTTCGAGGCGCGGCGAACCTCTATATAGGAGCTGAAGCGCTGCGCCAGGGCGATCAAGCGGTGCCCGGCGCGGACGGCGGCACCGGGGTCGATGCTGACCACGCGGATGCGGCTCATGCGCGAGCGGGTCGCCAAGGCCTGCACGGCGCCGGTGAACCCGTCTTTGTCGTAGATTAGCGGCTCGAGATCGTGGCTGAACAGCACCAGCTCGCGCCGGGCGGCTGCCGCCACCGCCGCTGCAGCTTCGCGGTTGTCCACCAGGGTCTCTAGGCGCTGATAGTTGTCTTGGTTGGGGGTCTCCACTTCAGAGCGTCCTCTTCATGCGCCGGTCCGGGATACCGGCCTCCAGGAACTCAGCATCATAGGCCTCGAAGCCGTGTTGCCGGTAGAACTCCACCGCATGGCTCTGGGCGTTCATGTGGCATTGACCGACGCCGCGCTCCCGCGCCGAGTCCACCAGGAACTCCAGGATCGCCGCTCCCACACCGCGGCCACGCCATTCCGGCAACACTGCCATGCGCCCGATCTTGCCATCCGGCGCCAGCCGGCCGGTGCCGATGGGTGTCCCGTCCGCGTCGAGCGCCAGGGCGTGCACGCACAAGGGATCCTTATCATCCCATTCGATGTCCTGAGGCACCTGCTGTTCCTGGATGAACACCGGGGTGCGGATGGCGCGCATCGCCTCACGTTCCCGTTCCCAGTCCGCCATGCGAACGCGGAAGACCGGTCCGCTCATGCCTGCCATTCCAATTGACCTGAAGCCAGCCAGGAGCGCACCAGCGTCCTCAGTCTCTCGTCGACGAGCATGCGCCTGAGCCTTGCCATGTCCGGACGGCGTCCGGCGCCCAGCAGTTCCGCGAAGGCCGTGTCCCGTTCCGGCAAGGCGTAGTGCCTGCCATCCACGAACAGGTGACAGGCCTGACGCACGCTGAACCAAGCGAACCTCACTGCGGGATGCCAGGCGAGTTGCTTGCCGCATTCTAGTTGTTCGTCCAGCCGCGCTGCCGAACTGCGGCGCGCCGGCGGCATGGGCCGCAGCCACGGCTTGGTCTCGGTGACGTGGCAGCCGAACCAGATGTCCAGGGCCTCGTCGGAGGGCTTGAGCTGCGCGCGCAGCATCTGCCGCGCCCGCGCGCGGGCTTCCAGGGTTAGCTCGCCGGGATTGGCGGCTGGGACGAGGTCCGGGTCGGTGTAGTGGACGCCATCGCCGGCGGCCTGGGTCAACAGCGCCGTGAGGTCCCCCAGCATCTCGGTTTGGGAAGGCGCACGGAAACCGATGGAGCAGGTCATGCACTCGCCGAAGGCCACGCCGTGGTGGGCGACGCCCGGCGGCAGGTACAGCATGTCGCCCGGCATCAAGAGCCAGCTCTCCTCGGGCTTGAAGGTCTTCACCTGCTTGAGCTCCAAGCCCGGGAGCCTGTGCTCCGGTTGCGGCAGGGTGGTGATGTCCCAGCGCCGCATGCCCTCCACCTGCAGCAGGAACACGTCATAGGCGTCCACGTGGGGACCCACCGAGCCGCCGTCGGCGGCATAGCTCACCATTACGTCATCGATGCGCCAGTCGGGGATGAAGCGGAAGGATTCCAGCAGCGCGGCCGCCGCCGGCACGTACTTGTCCACGTCCTGCACCAGCAGCGTCCACTGCCGCTTGGGGAGCTTCTTGAAGTCCTTGTGCAGGAAAGGACCGTGCCTGAGCTTCCAGCCCGGCGCCTTGCGGAGCTGTTGCACCACGCGCGACTCCACGCCTTCCTCGCAGGCCAGGCCCGCCAGCTCGGCCGCGCTGAGGGGAGGGAGGATGTCGGGGAACGCGCCGCGCACCAGCAGCGGCCGCTTCTGCCAGTGCTGCTTGAGGAATTCACGGGACGTCAGTCCGCCGAGCAGGGTCGGAGACTCAGCGCGCATGGCAGGCTTCGCGCCGGGTCAGTCGCCTTGTTTCTGATAGCAGCGGACCTCGAAGCGCACCTCGCTCGCCAGCACGAACTGCGGGTTCAGGGTCTCCACCTGCGGCTGATCGTTGCCTTCCACGTCCACCACGCTATACCCCTCGGGGCAGAACTTAACGGCCTGGGCCTCGGCCACCTTGATCATTTCGGAGTAGGAGGCCTTGCCGTTGCTGCGCACCACGAACAGGGGATTGCCGTCGCCGGTAGTGACCTGCTGCCAACCTACTTGCTGGTTGCCCTCCGCGTGCATGGGTGCACCGATGCCCATGGCGGGTGCATGGGCGCAGGCGGCGAGCAGGAGCAATGGGAGTGCGAGGACGAGGGTACGCATGTTCAGATTTCCTTCGCTAGCTTGGCGGCCAGGCCGATGTAGGATTGCGGCGTCATGGCCAGTAACCTGGCCTTGGCGTCGTTGGGTATCTCCAGCTCCTTGATGAAGTCGCGCATGGCGTCCTCGTCCACGCGCCGGCCCCGGGTCAGGGCCTTGAGCTTCTCGTAGGGCTCCTCGACGCCGTGGCGGCGCATGACGGTCTGTACCGCCTCCGCCAGCACTTCCCAGTTGGCATCCAGGTCCGCAGACATGCGCTCGGCGTCCACTTCCAGCTTGGAGAGGCCTTTGAGGAAGGACTCATAGGCCAGCACGCTGTGGCCTAGGCCCACGCCGATGTTGCGCAGTACCGTGGAATCGGTGAGGTCGCGCTGCCAGCGCGACAGCGGCAACTTCTCGGTGAAATGGTGCAGGAGCGCGTTCGCCACACCGAGGTTGCCTTCGGCGTTCTCGAAGTCGATGGGGTTCACCTTGTGGGGCATGGTGGAGGAACCCACCTCGCCGGCAACAGGTTTCTGCTTGAAGTAACCCAGCGAGATATAGCCCCAGATGTCGCGGCAGGCGTCCAGCAGCACGGTGTTGAAGCGCGCCAGGGCGTCGAAGTACTCCGCCATGTAGTCGTGGGGTTCGATCTGCGTGGTATAGGGCGTCCAGGTGAGACCGAGCGACTCCACCAGTTTGATGCTCAGTGCCTCCCAGTTCACGTCCGGGTAGGCGGCGAGATGCGCATTGTAGTTGCCCACTGCGCCGTTCATCTTGCCCAGCAGCTCCACGTTCTTGAGCTGGTCGCACTGGCGTCTCAGGCGTTGCACCACGTTGGCGAGCTCCTTGCCAAGGGTGGTGGGGGTGGCGGGCTGGCCGTGGGTGCGGGAGAGCATGGGCAGCTCGGCGTGGCGCCGCGCCTGAGCCCTCAGCCGCTCGATCATGCGCTCCATCATGGGCAGCAGCACCCGCTCGCGGCCGTGCTTCAGCATCAGCGCGTAGGCCAGGTTGTTGATGTCCTCGGAGGTGCAGCCGAAGTGCACGAACTCGGTGACGCCCTTGAGAGCAGGACGCTCGCCCAGCTTCTCCTTGAGGAAGTACTCCACGGCCTTCATGTCGTGGTTGGTGGTGGCTTCGATCTCCTTGATGCGCTCCGCGTCCGGCACCGCGAAGTCACGGATCAAGCCCACCATGAAGTCGGTGTCCTCGTCGGAGAGCGCCGGCACCTCGGGCACGCCGTCCTCGTCGGCCAGCACCGAGAACCAGCCCAACTCCACCGTCACCCGTTCGTGCATCAGCCCGTATTCGCTGAACAGCGTGCGCAGAGCCTCGAGCTTGGCGGCATAGCGTCCGTCCAGCGGCGAAAGGGCGGTCAAGGTCGAGGATTCCATGGGCTTTCGTGCATCCCCTGGTGGAATGGCGGATAATAACCGAATCGCTTTGGCGGCCCTGGGGGCACCGGTTACGCCGCTCTGATGGGTGTAATTATACCCTCAAATCAGCATGTTATCGCCGTTTCCTTATTCGGATTCTTGAGGAGCAGGAATGTCTGAGAAGTCCTTCCGCATCGAGCACGACAGCATGGGCGAGATCAAGGTCCCCGTGGACGCCCTATGGGGTGCCCAGACCCAGCGCGCCGTGGATAACTTCTCCATCAGCGGCCGTCCCATGCCGCGCGCCTTCATACGTGCACTCGGTCTAATCAAGGGCTCCGCGGCTGCGGTGAACCAGGGCCTGGGTGTGCTGGACAAGGTCCGCGGCCAGGCCATCGAGGCCGCTGCCCGGGAAGTGGCGGAAGGCAAGCACGACAGCCATTTCCCGCTGGACGTGTTCCAGACAGGCTCCGGCACCAGCACCAACATGAACGCCAACGAGGTCATCGCGCACCTGGCGAGCGCCCGTAGCGGCGCTGACAAGGTGCACCCCAACGACCACGTGAACATGGGCCAGAGCAGCAACGACGTCATCCCCACCGCCATCCACGTGAGCGCGGCGCTCGAGGTGAAGGAGAAGCTCCTGCCGGCGCTGAAGCACCTGGCGGAGACCATCGAAGCCAAGTCGAAGGAGACCGCCAAGGTCGTGAAGACCGGCCGCACCCACCTCATGGATGCGATGCCTGTCACCCTGGGGCAGGAGCTCTCCGGCTGGGCCACCCAGATCCGGCATGGCATGGCCCGGGTGGAGGGCGTGGCGCCCCGTCTCAACGCGCTGGCCCAGGGCGGCACGGCCGTGGGCACCGGCATCAACGCCCATCCGGAGTTCGGCAAGCGCATCGCCGCTGAGCTCGCCAAGCGCACCGGCGTGGCCTTCACGGCCAGCGATAATTACTTCGAGTCCTTGAGCTCCCAGGACGCAGCCGTGGAGCTCTCCGGCCAGCTCAAGACCGTGGCCGTGAGCCTCATGAAGATCGCCAACGACCTGCGCTGGATGAACAGCGGTCCCCTGGCCGGGCTGGGCGAGATCGCGCTACCCGCGCTGCAGCCCGGGTCCAGCATCATGCCCGGCAAGGTGAACCCGGTGATCCCCGAGGCCACCGCCATGGTGGCCGCCCAGGTCATCGGCAACGACGCCTGCATCACCGTGGCCGGCCAGTCCGGCAACTTCCAGCTCAACGTGATGCTGCCGGTCATCGCCCGCAACCTCCTGGAGAGCATCGAGCTCCTGGCCAACGTGGCCAGGGCCCTGGCGGACGACTCCATCAAGGGTTTCACCGTGAACCAGGAACGCCTGCAGGAAGCCCTGGGAAAGAACCCGATCCTGGTGACCGCCCTCAACATGGTCATCGGCTATGAGAAGGGCGCGGCCATCGCCAAGCAGGCCTACAAGCAGAAGCGGCCTATCCTGGATGTGGCCAAGGAGATGACCGACCTCTCCGAGGCACGCCTCAAGGAACTCCTAGATCCCGCCGAACTCACCAAGGGCGGCATCAAGGAATAAGAATCTACTTTTAAGACTATCTGTAACATATTGATAAAATGGACTTAAAAGGCGGACACTTTTCCGATTTCATCCGCCATCGCTTCGGGGGTACCCAAGCCCCCGAGGACTTCTCTCCCCGCCGGGTCGTCGGCGATCTGCCGCCCGGGTTCCTGCCCAAGCAGCCCTGGCGGCAGGCCTCGGTGCTTCTGCCCCTCATCCTCCGCCCGGAACCCACGGTGTTGCTCACCAAGCGCACCGAACAGCTCCATGACCACGCCGGGCAGGTGAGCTTCCCCGGTGGTGGCCGGGAGCCCCAGGACCAGGACCCCGTAGCGACGGCGCTGCGGGAGACCCGGGAAGAGATTGGCCTCGATCCCACCCAGATCGAAGTGGCGGGTTTCCTGCGAGGCTATCTGACCATCACCGGTTATGCCGTCACCCCGGTGGTGGGCCTGGTCAAGCCGGGCTTCGACCTCACGGTGGACCCCCTGGAAGTGGCGGAAGTGTTCGAAGTGCCGCTGGCATTCCTGGCGGATCCCAAGCACCGCGAGATCCAGACCCGTGAGCTCGGAGGCGAGCAGGTGGGTTTCTATCTATTCCGCTACCAGGAGCAGACCATCTGGGGCGCTACCGCCGCCATGTTGGTGAACTTCCTGGATGCCCTCGAGGGGAGATGACCGTGACCCAGACCCAACGCCTGCTGGAGATCATGGCGCGTCTACGCGACCCTGAGCGGGGTTGTCCCTGGGACCGGCAGCAGACCTTCAAGACCATCGCGCCCTATACGGTGGAAGAAGCCTACGAGGTGGCGGATGCCATCGAGCGCGAGGATCTGACGGCTTTGCGCGAGGAACTGGGCGACTTGCTGCTGCAGGTGGTCTACCACGCGCGCATGGCTGAAGAGGCGGGGTTGTTCGGTTTCGAGGAGGTGGCGGCGGGAATCGGTGACAAACTGGTCTCGCGGCATCCCCACGTGTTCGGCACGGCCGACATCAGGGACGCGGTGCAGCAGACCAAGGATTGGGAGTCGCGCAAGGCCGGTGAACGTGCCGCCAAGTCCCAGGCGGGAGTGCTGGACGGAGTCCCGATGGGGCTTCCGTCCCTCACCCGCGCCGAGAAGCTGCAGAAGCGCGCCGCGCGGGTGGGCTTCGACTGGACCGAACTCGCGCCGGTGTTCGGCAAGATCCGCGAGGAACTCGACGAGCTGGAACGGGAAGTGGCGGGAGCAAGGCCGCCGCGCCTCGAGGATGAACTGGGCGACGTGCTGTTCGCGGTGGCCAACCTGGCGCGCAAACTCGGCGTGGACCCGGAGCAGGCCCTGCGGGGCACCAACCGCAAGTTCGAACGCCGCTTCCGCCACGTGGAGACGCGCCTGGCGCAGCAGGGCAAGACGCCGGAGCAGGTCAGCCTGGAAGAGATGGACAGGTATTGGGACGAGGCCAAGTCCAAGGGCCTATGATGCCCGCAACCCCCCGTGGATGCTGGGAAAATCGGCCTGGCCTGTGCTATCTTGAGGGAAATTTAAGTTAAATGCCCAATCCCGCGATGCGGGCGTCCGGATCCGGACGTGGGCATGAATAAAAGGGTCATCGGGAGCGCGCCATGGCACAGAAGATCGGGATCGTCGTCGACGCGGCCTGCGACCTGCCGCGTAACTTCATCCAGCAGCACGGTCTGGAGATCATGCCGATCAACATGCAGTTCGGCACCATGAACTTCAAGGACGTGCGCGACCCCGAGCAGACCATGGAGTTCTACCGCCGCTACGTGGCGGAGAAGGAACTGGAGATCACCACCGCTCCGCTGTCGGTGAAGGCGATCAAGGACTGGTTCCTGGACCAGTTGGTGCTGAAGTACGACCGCGTGCTGGTGATCACCGTCTCCAGCAGCCGCAGCCCAGTGTTCGAGAACGCCACCAAGGCATCCTTCATGATCCTGTCCGGCTACAAGGAGCGCCGCAAGGCCGCCGGCATGGAAGAGCAGTTCGCGCTGCGCGTGCTGGACAGCAAGACGCTGTTCACGGGACAGGGCGTGGTGGTGTACGAAGCCTTGCGCCTGCTGGCCGGCGGCCAGGCCGAGGTTGCCTTCGACCGCCTGCGCCAACACGTGGAGAGCTTCTCCCAGGACGTGCACGCCTACCTGGTGCCCCAGGACCTCTACTATGTCCGCGCCCGCGCCCATCAGAAGGGCGACAACAGCATCGGCTGGTTCAAGTACCAGATGGGTACGATGCTGGACATCAAACCCATCCTCAAGGCCTACCGCGGCGAGACCGATGCGGTGGCGACCGTGCGCGGCTTCGACGGCGCGGTGAAGAAGCTCTTCGAGATGGCCACCCAGGCCATCGAGAAAGGCCTGCTCACCAAGGTGGTGTGCATGAGCTATGCCGGGAACCCGGAGGACGTCAAGGCGTTCCCCGGATATGACGAGTTCGTGAAGGTGGCCCACGCCAACAAGGTGGAGACGCTACTGTCGGTGATGAGCACCGTGGCGGGCATCCACGTCGGCCCGGGTGCGTTCAGCCTCGCTTACGCCGCCAAGTGATTTGACGATAGGTCGTGAAAGGGGCCGCTTCGAGCGGCCTCTTTTTTTGTCCCTCGGCACTGCCTTCGGTAAAATGCGCGCATTCCAAAAGGTCTTCCGATGCGGGCAATCCTGACAAGCGCGCTCCTGCTGACGCTGCTCGCCGGCAGCCCGTCCCCGCGCGCCGACGAGCCCGTTCCTGCACCTGCAGGACGACCCAAGGTCTGCCTGGTGCTGAGCGGAGGCGGTGCCCGTGGTGCCGCCCATGTGGGCGTCATCGAGGCCATGGAGCAACTGCACATCCCCATCGACTGCATCGTCGGTACCAGCATGGGCGCCATCGTGGGCGGGCTGTATGCCGCCGGCATGACCGCCCAGGAACTGGAACTGCAGATGAACCGTCCGGCCTTGCAGGCGGACATGGCCAACACCCCGCCGCGCAGCCGCCTGAGCTTCAAGGACAAGCAGGACGAACTGAAATACCTGCTGCGTGCCGAGTTCGGCTATGCCAACGACCGTTTCTTCCTGCCCCAGGGCATCGTCAATGGCGACGCGCCGGGCCGCATCCTCAACGTGCTGACCGTGGCGCTGACGCCCGACCAGGACTTCGACAAGCTGCCGATCCCGTTCCGTGCCGTGGCCACCGACATCGGCAACGGCGACATGGTGGTGCTGGACCACGGCAGCCTGGCGGACGCCATCCATGCAAGCATGTCCATCCCCGGGCTCTATCCACCGGTGCACATCGACGACCGGCTGCTGGTGGACGGCGGTCTCTCGCGCAACCTGGCCGTCGACGTGGCGCGCAAGATGGGCGCGCAGGTGGTGATCGCAGTGAACATCGCCAGCCAGCTAGCATCGGGCAAGGATCTCACCGACGTGTTCAGCGTGTCGCTGCAGGTGCTCAAGCTCTACGGCAACCAGAATGTCAAGGATTCCATCGCCACGCTCACGGCCGACGACGCCTTGGTGCAGCCGGACCTGGGCGACATCGGTCCCACCGACTTCCAGCGCATGGGCGAGGCGGTGAAGCTGGGTGAGAAAGCGGGCTACGCGGCGCTCGCCAAGCGCACCGACCTGATGCTCTCGGCCGAAGCCTATTCGGCCTATGAGGCCAAGTTCCGCAAGGTACCTGAGGCGCCTCAGCGTATCGATTTCGTGGGCGTGAGCGGCAACGCCGGCATCTCGCCGGAGCTGATCCGCGCCCGCTTCGGCATCAAGCCGGGCGACATCTGGGACGAGCAGAAGATCAACGACGGCCTGCGCCGGCTCTACGACCTGGGTTATTTCAACCGCGTGGATGCGATATTGCAGCATCAGGGCGGCCGCACCGGCCTCGAGATCGTGGTGGTGCCCAAGGAATGGCGCCCCAACTACCTGCAGTTCGGCATGCACATCTCAGATGACTTCGAGGGCGACAGCACCTACGAGCTGCTCGGCAGCTATACCGTCTCTGAGATCGACAGCCGCGGCGCCGAGTGGCGCAACCAGTTCGAGATCGGCAAGACTCGGCTGTACTACACGGAGTTCCACCAGCCGCTGGATTTCCGCGGCCAGGTGTTCCTGGCACCCAACGTCGAATACCTGAACCAGACGTTCTATCTGTTCCGCGGCCAGGATCGCATCGCCGAATACAGCACGGTGTTTCCGCGCGCCGACCTGGACCTGGGCTTCTCGGTGGGGGACGTGGGTGAGCTGCGCGGCGGGATCTTCTACGGTCATCTGGTCTCGCAACCACGCATCGGTGATCCCAACGAGTTGCCGAGTTTCCACCACCGGCTGGTGGGGCCACGTTTCGAGGCGAGCTTCGACACCTTCGACAACGGCAATTTCCCGTCCTCCGGTTCCTATGCGCAGGTCAGCGGCTACTTCCCACGAGAGTCGGCAGGCGGTGACATCAGCTACAGCAAGGTCGATGCGACCCTCGGCCAGGCCTTCTCCGTGGGCGATGGGTCTGTGCTGGCGGTGCTGGAAGGTGGCAGCAACATGGGCACTGCCTTGCCGCTCTATGAGCAATTCCAGCTTGGCGGCTTCCTGTCCCTGGCCGGCGAACGGCAGGGACAGCTACGCGGCGACCGCATCTTCGATGCCCATGGTATCTATGCCTGGCGCGCCGGCATGCTGCCCACCGGCGTGGGGCGCGGCTGGTACCTGGGTTTCGGCCTGGACGCGGGCACCGTATGGGGCAATACCAACCTGCCGGCAGGCGAGAGCGGCATGCAGTACGGCGCGACGGCGTTCCTGGGTGCCGACACCCTGGCGGGCCCCTTGTACTTCGGTATCGGCGCGGGCAAATCGGGCAACCGCACCTTCTTCCTGTATCTTGGCATCCCCATCAACGGCAACACCCTGGCGCCGTCCTTCGGCAACTGAGAGCCTCATGGAAAAGCTGCGCATCTTCACCACCGGCGGCACCATCGACAAGATCTACTTCGACGCCAAGAGCGAATACGAAGTGGGCGAGCCGCAGATCGGCGAGATCCTGCGGGAGATGGGCGTGACGTTCCCCTTCGAGATCACGTCGTTGATGCGCAAGGACAGTCTGGATCTCACCGATGCGGATCGCGAGACCATACGCAAGGCCGTGGCTGCGGACGCCGCCACGCGCGTGCTCATCACCCACGGCACCGACACCATGACCGACACCGCCGAGGTGCTGCAAGGCATCCCCGGCAAGACCGTGGTGCTGACCGGTTCCCTCAACCCCGCGCGCTTCCGCGGCAGCGACGCCATCTTCAACATCGGCGGTGCCGTGGCAGCGGCCCAGACCCTGGCGCCGGGCATCTACATCTTCATGAGCGGACGGGTCTTCGATGCCCGCAAGGTGCGCAAGAACCGCGACAAGAACCGCTTCGAGGAGGTCTGAATTGACCCAACGCGAGTACTTCCTGGCGCTCGCTGGTTACCACGTCTGGGCCCAGGCACGCCTGCTGGACTGCCTGGCGCCCATCGGCGACGCGGACTATCACGCGGATCACGGCCTGTTCTTCCGCAGCATCCATCGCACCCTCAACCATCTGTTCCTCGTGGACCTGCTGTGGCAGGGACGGCTCACGGGCAAGCCCTTCCTGGTCAGCGGTCTGGATCAGGAGCTCGTGAAAGAGCGGGTGCGTCTCAGGGATGAGATGCTGGCAGCCGCGGAGAAGTTGCGGGGCCTGGTGGCGGGGCTGGACGAGGCGCGCATCCGGGACGTGAGCGCCTATCTGGACACGGAGGGCCGGCGCCGCGAGTTCCCGGTCGCCCTGCAACTGGCCCACGCCTTCAATCACGCCACCCACCACCGCGGTCAGCTGACCGCCATCGTAACGCGCCTTGGCGCCCCGAGCCCCATATTGGACATGCCGGTGTTCTTCGCGGCTCAGTTCCCCGGTTCCTCCTGAACGGGTGCCGCCGGCGGCTTCACCGGCGACGGCGGCCCGCTGGCGTGCAGCGCATACAACGCCAAGTGCTGTAACTGCAGCCGTTGCTCCCAGTTCAGACCGGTCTTGTAGTGTGCTGCGAAGTATCCCTGCAGCATCTGCAGGCGATAGGGTTCCGCGAAGATGTATATCTCCTTGCCCTGCAGCAGAGCCGACACCAGATCGGGCGCGCCGGTGCGCCGCCGCACCTCGTCTATCGCGAAGGGCGCGAGCTCCAGGGAACCCAGGGAGTAGAAGTGCAGGTCGCAACGCGGGCGCGCCTCGCGGCCCGGCCGATAGAGGATCTGGAAGGGGAAAGCCGAATTGCCCCAGGTCACCCAAAGCCGGTCCTGGGGTTGGTCGCACAGGGCGGCTTCCAAAGTCTGCCGTTGTTTGTCAGCGCCGTGCATGCGCGGATACAAACCATACAGGCTCAGGCCGACCACGCCCACCAGGAGCAGGCCGCCGACGGCGCGGACGCCGACGCGCTGGTCCGGGCCGGCCAAGAGCAGGTATAGCACCGCCAAGGTCGCGGCGGCCGGCATGTATACCCGCACCATCCCCGAGCGGCCCAGGAGCTGCAGCGCCACCACGGCCGTCAGCAACAGCGCTAGCGCGAGCAAGGGCGGTCCTGCGCGGCGCCGCAGCAGGAGTAGCGCCACCACCAGCAGTCCGAGCAGCGCCATGAGTTGGGGATCGTTCAGCAGGGCCAGGAGGTGCGGGCTCATGCTCAGGTTCAGGAGTGCGCGCGAGCTCCATTGCACCGACTGCAAGGGCGCGGCCAGGGCTGCCGGGGTGAAGACCTGCGGATCGGCGTAGAACCACTGGCTGACGAGCGCCAGGTCGCTGGCATGCAAGGGCCCTTGTGCGGCGGCCTCAGGGTATGCCACGAAGTAGGGATATAGGCTGTAGTCCGTGAACAGCATGCGGACCGGCGCCATCTGCCGGAATGCAGCCCAGTCCTCGCCGCCGTAATAGCGCGCATCCAACAGGTGCGCCGCAGCCAGCGCGATCAGCACCGCGGCGGCCACGGCGATCCAACTTCGCCGCAGGCGCTGCGAGCGCTCCGCCCATAAGAAGGGCAGGCTCACCGCCACCACGAAGCCCATCTCCAGGAAACGCACCAGGCCGGCGGCCACCAGCA
>Ga0070714_100002623_pt1 | contig 13242 bp, 14 predicted proteins | sample LARL83metaG_FD_65450 | JGI IMG/M metagenome (GOLD analysis project Ga0070714, IMG submission 65450) | Corn, switchgrass and miscanthus rhizosphere microbial communities from Kellogg Biological Station, Michigan, USA - LAR L8-3 metaG | ecosystem: Host-associated > Plants > Roots > Rhizosphere ...
TGCGCTTCGTGGGGTAGATATGGCAGCGTGGCGAGTGAGGTGGCGCACTACTGGCGGCACGCTGGCGTGCCCGGGGTGGACCTGCTGCGCGCCAGGTACGTGACGCACCGGTACACCAGGCACGCGCACGAGACCTTCACCTTCGCGCTGATCGAGTACGGCATCGAGGAGTTCAGCTACGGCGGCACCCTGCTGCGCGCCGGGGCGGGCGGCGTCGCGCTGCTGAACCCCGACATGGTGCACACCGGCCAGGCCGGTGCCCCGGAGGGCTGGGCGTACCGGGTGCTCTACCCGGACCCCGGGCTGGTCGGCGGGGTCGCGGCCGACCTGGGCTGGCGGCTCGGCACCCCGTCCTTCCCCGAGACGGTGGTGTACGACACAAGCAGTGCCCGGCTGCTGCGCGCCGCCCACCTCGCCGCCGAGCACGGCGACCGGCTAGCCGCCTCCAGCCTGCTGCGCACCGCGCTGGCCGGGCTGCTCCGGGCGCACGCCCGGCCAGGGGACCGGGCCAGGGCCGATCGCGGCCCCTACCGGTCCCCCGCCGCCATCGCCGGGGTCCGCGACCTGCTTGCCGGCCGGCTGGCCGACCCGCCGAGCCTGGATGACCTGGCCCGCGAGCTTGACATGAACCCGTTCGCGCTGGTCCGGTCGTTCCGCGCCGAGACCGGCCTGCCACCGCACGCCTACGTGAACCATCTGCGCGTGCGGCTGGCCAGGCAACTGCTCGACGGCGGCGTGGCCCCGGCGGACGTCGCTGCCCGGGCCGGCTTCGCCGACCAGGCGCACCTGACCCGGCATTTCAAGCGGGTGGTGGGCGTGCCACCACGCTCTTACCAGCGCTACCGCGTGGGCGGCAAGAACGTTCAAGACCTGGCGGAGCTGGCCACCTAGCCTCGAAACGTGACTGATATCGATGACCGGCCTGTGGAACAGGCGCGAGGCCGCCCGGTGCGCGACGGCATCGGGCTCGGGCTCGCGGTCGGCATCTCCGGTGTTGCGTTCGGCGCGGCCGCCGTCGGCTCGGGGATGACCGTTGCCCAGGCCTGCGTACTGTCCCTTCTTGCCTTTACCGGAGCGTCGCAGTTCGCCCTGGCCGGCGCGGTGGCCGGCGGCGCCGGGCTCATCGGCGGGGCCGCGGGCGCCATCCTGCTCGGCAGCAGGAACGCGCTCTACGGCCTGCGCCTGGCGGACCTGCTGCCGCGCCGCGGCGTGCGCAGGCTGGTCGCCGCGCACGGCGTGATCGACGAGACCACGGCCGTGACGCTGGCGCAGCCCGACGCGGCGGCAGCCAGGCGAGGCTTTCTCGCCACGTTCGTCACCATCTACCTGACGTGGAACCTCACCACGCTGCTCGGCGCGTTCGGCGCGGGCAGGCTCGGCTCGCCGCAGGCGCTCGGCATCGACGTGGTCGGGCCGGCCGCGTTCCTGGCGCTGATCTGGCCGCGGCTGCGAGCGGGCAGGACCGAGCGTGCCGTCGGGGTGGCCGGTGCCGTGATCGCCCTGGCCACGACGCCGTTCCTGCCGACGGGTGTGCCGGTGATCCTGGCCGCCACGGCAGCCTTGGCCGGGGCGCTGATCTCGCCGCGGCCGGATTCACCACGGCCGGACGCTCCGCAACCGGAGGTGCCGTGACCGGGGTCTGGGTGGCGGTGCTTGTCACGGCCGCCGGATGCTACGCGCTCAAGCTGACCGGGCTTGTCGTGCCCAAGGGCGTGCTCAGCAACCCGCGGGTCCGCCGGTTCGCCGAGCTTGTCCCGATCGCGCTGCTTGCCGCGCTGGTCGCGGTGCAGTCGTTCGCCGCCGGGCAGTCGCTAACCATCGACCCGGCCCGGCTGGCCGGGCTGGGTGCGGCGGTGGTCGCGCTGCTGCTGCGGGCTCCGTTCCTGGTAGTGATCGTCGTCGCGGCCGGCACCGCCGCCGTGCTGCGCGCGCTGGGGGTCGCCTGACCGGCCAGCGCGCGCAGCCAGGCTACGGAACCGGGCGCAGGCCATCCGCGGTGAGCAGGTAGGCTTCCGCGCCCTCGCCGGGTGCGGGTGCCTCGATCAGGTCCAGGATCGCCTTGGCCGCGTGCTCGGGGGTGAGCGCCGGGCCGAGGTTCTCGGTGAACGTGGCCACGTCCGTGCCCGCCCGCTGCGCGTAGGCCGCCACCGCCGCCGCCCCCAGGCCGGTGGCCGGGGTGAGCTGCGGGAGCACCGACACGAACCGGATGCCGAGCCCGGCACGCTGTGACTCGTCCGCGGCATAGGCGGCGACGAACCTGATCGTCGCCTTGGCCCCGGCGTAACCACCGGACAGCGGTGAGCCGCGGAGCGCGGCGCCGCTGGAGAACGCGATGACCACGCTGCCCTCCGCCAGCGGGCTCAGCAGCGCCTCACGGGACCAGTGGAACACCTGCCGCACGTCGGTGTGCCAGTTGCTGCTGAAGGTCTCCCAGGTGTGCTGGTGCAGCGGCCGGGACAACGGGGCGGCGCCGGCGGCGAGTACCAGGACGCGCGGGTGGTAGGCGTCGATGAGTTCGCCCGCCACCACGGGGTCGGCCGCATCGGCGGCAACGGGGGTGAAGGCGTCGCCGAGTTGCGCACGCAACTCCTCCAGGCTGGCCCGGTCGCGGGCCACGCCGACGACGTTCGCGCCCGCCCCGGCGAGCGCGATGGCGATGCCGCGGCCGAAACCACGGCTGGCGCCGGTGACGAGCGCCGTCGACCCTGACAGTTCTTGCGCTGACATCAGGTACTCCTTGATCCTTGGCTCGGAGCGGGATTCCCGCGGTTACCGGTACCGATCCGGGCGCTGGCCGGAATTCACCGCCGCGCGGCCGATGAGTTCCGCCGCGCCCGCGGATCTGTACCGGTGGCGGCCGCGGGCCCGCGCGACGGGCCACGGGGCCGCGCGGCATGTCGCGCGGGGAAGGCAGGGGTGATGCTGGGCAGCGAGGAGTTCGCACGGCTGACCGAGCCGTTCCGGCCCGAGTTGCTGGCGCACTGCTACCGGATGCTGGGCTCGGTCTACGACGCCGAAGACCAGGTGCAGGAGACCCTGGTCCGGGCCTGGCGGTCCTACAGCGATTTCCAGGGCAGGTCGTCGCTGCGAACCTGGCTGTACCGGATAGCCACCAACGCCTGCCTGCGCGCGATCGAGAACCGTGCCCGGCGGCCGCTTCCCTCGGGCCTGGGCGCCCCGGGCGACGACCCGGACGGCGCGCTGGCCCCGGTGCTGCCGGAGATCCGGTGGCTGCAGCCGATCCCGGACGCGCTGATCCGTCCCGGGCCGGCCGACCCGGCGGCGGCCGCGGTAACCCGGGAGAGCGTGCGGCTGGCGCTGATCGCCGCGCTGCAGTATCTGCCCGGCCGGCAGCGTGGCGTGCTGATCCTGCGGGATGTGCTCGGCTGGCACGCGGCCGAGGTCGCCGACCTGCTCGGGATCACCCCCGCCGCCGCGAACAGCCTGCTGCAGCGGGCCAGGGAGCGGCTGCGGCAGGTGACCCCCGGCATGGACGAGATCCGCGAACCGGAGCAGGCCAGCCAGCGGGCGCTGCTCGACGCCTACGCCGAGGCGTTCAGCAACGCCGACGTCGGCGCGCTCACCAAGCTGCTGCGCGAGGACGCCGTGCTGGAGATGCCGCCGCAGCTCACCTGGTTCGCTGGCCGGGAGCAGGTCGGGCGGTTCCTGGCCGCACGGGTGCTCACCGAGCCCGGCAGGTTCGCCACGACCGGCATCGCCGCGAACGGCCAGCCCGCGCTCGCCGCCTACCTGCGCGGGGACGACGGCGTGCACCGGGCGCACGCGATCCAGGTGCTGACGTTCAGCGATGCGGGCATCGGCCGGATCGTCTCGTTCAACGATGCGGGGCTGTTCGCCATGTTCGGCCTGCCCGGCGCCATCCCGGCTGGCCGTGGCGCGGCTGGGCCAGCGTGACCACCCGCTCGACGAGGCCGCCGGGGATGGGCTCGTCCCGCGGGAACCGCAGCGTGCCCTGCCGGGCAGCCTTGTGCCTTGAACGGCTCGGCGAGCTGTCCGGCGAGCAGGCGCAGGGCCGAACCGGCCGTGTCGTCCTGCTCGACCGGGACCGGCCGGCCGTCGAGGCCGGTACGGCCCGCGGCGCCGGCGCGGGCGGGGAACTGCGCCAGGCCGGCCAGGACGTCCCAGATCGTCAGCACGACGCCGAGGTTGACGTCCTGGGTGTCCGGCGCGTGGTGCAGCCGGTGGTAGGCGGGACTCACCAGCACCCGCCCGGCCGGGCCGAAGGTCCACCGGAGGTTGGCGTGCTGGAGCGTGCCGATGCACACGTAGATCGTGATCAGCACCGGGGCGATCGGGCGCGCCGGCATCAGGGCCACGACCGGGACCGTCGCCAGCAAGAACCCCGTCGTGTGCATGAGCGGGTGCGCACGGAAGGACGTGAGGACGCTCAGTTCCTCCTGGCTGTGGTGCAGCGCGTGAAAGCGCCAGAGCGGATCGAGCCGGTGATCGGCATAGTGGGCCAGCCAGTTGGCGCCATCCATGGCCACCACCGTGAGGGGGACGATCAGCCAGCCCGGCCAGTGCTCCGCGGCCCGCAGCTGGATCCAGGGTGCGTGGCCGCCGATCAGCGTCGCCGCCCCGACACTGAGCAAGGTCATCAGCGGGATCACGGCGGCGGCGTGCAAGGCGAGGAAGCAGGCATCCTGGACATGGCCGCGGGCCAGCACCGGACGCCGTTCCGCGGGCCAGAGCCGCTCACAGATCCCGGTCGCGACCACGAGCGCGACCAGGAGCGGCGCGGCGAGTTCTGCCCGGCCTGCCGAGAGCACCGTGTCAAGGCGGCCCTGCCGCAGCAGCGCGGTCACAGCGACCCAGACGATGCCGATCGTCACCGCGCCCACCACGAACGAGGAAAGGCGCAGCCGCCGCCACCACGCAAGCCGGGCCCCTGCCCGCGTGTCTGCGCCGGTCCCGTCCTGGCGTGGCGCAAGCAGCGGCAGCCCGCCCCCTGTTGCTCGCATCTGGGTCGGCGAAGCGGACACCGCAACTCCTCGGCTCGTGCTTCGCGCCGGCCCGGCCGCCGGTGCGCCCTTGCTGAAGACTACGGCCATCACCGAGTTCAGATCCGCACCGGATTTCGCCCAACCAGCGGCCTGCCTGGGGCGTCATAGCTGTGAGCAGGCTGGGGTTCCGCCTGCAGGGCCCGAAGGTGAGGGGGACTCGTTGATAAGGGGATCATTGGGCCGGACGGTGGTGCTCGCCGCCCTTCCCGCTGCGCTCATCGCACTCGGTGCGGGCAGCGCCGCGGCGCTGCCCGCGAGCGGGAATCCGCCGCCGCCGAAGGGGTTCGAGGCGGACTCGGCCAGCTTCGTTTCGGCGCGGACCGGGTTCGTGCTTGGCACTCGCCACTGCGGCGAACTGCCGTGCAAGGCGCTGTTGCGCAAGACCGTCAACGGCGGCAAGACCTGGACATCGGTGCCGGCGCCACCGGTGTCGCTGGTGCCGCCGTTCAGCGCTCCGCCGCTGTCGAACGTGAGCACGGTGCGGTTCTCCAGCGCCAGCGACGGCTGGCTGTTCAGCCCCGGCCTGTGGGCCACCACCGACGGCGGCGCGCGGTGGCACCAGGTGTCCCTGCCTGGCGAGGTCATCGCGCTGGCCGCATCGGACGGGGTGGTGTTCGCCGCGGCCGAACCGGTCAACGGTGGCCTCGGCCAGGCCAGGCTCTACCGGAGCCAGGTCGGCACCACCAAGTGGACCCGTATCGCCGGGGTGGCCCCGGCCAACGCGCTGACGGTGTCGGGTCATTCCGTGTGGGCCGGCATCGCGCCGGCCATGTCGACGTCCACCGACAGCGGCAAGCACTGGTCCACGCTGTCGTTCAACTGCCCGCCCGATGCCCCGGACGCCAGTGCGGTAGCGGCTGCGTCACCGGCCAACGTCGCGCTGGCCTGCACCAACCCGTCCTTCCCGCAGCCGGGCTCCAGCCCCAAGGATGTCTTCACCTCGGCCAACGGCGGGCGCACCTTCCACCTGGCTGGCCACCCTGGCCATCCGGGCAATACCGGCCTCATAGCCATGCCGCCAGGAAATCCGCAGGTGATCACGCTGACCGCCACCAGTGGCGCCAGCTACCTGTACCGGTCGACGGACAGCGGTAAGACCTGGCGGATGGCCACGTACTTCGACGGCGGCCTGGGCTTCCGTGACCTGGCCTACGCCTCCGCCAGCACCGGTTACCTGGTCCGCTTCAGCGGCGGCCCGGTCATCGCCTACGGCAAGGGGCTGATGAAGACCGCGAACGCCGGCGCAACCTGGCGGACCATACCCATCCCCTGACCCATCCGAACCGACAGCGGCGGCCCGGGCGTCATGACGCTGGGGCCGCCGCTATTTGTGTGCGCCGCCAGGTCACCAAGTGCCGAAACCAGTTGTATCTAGACCGCTCTCAGCGCCCTCCTTAAGGACAGGAGGGAAGGTCCTTCCTTGCGCCGCCGGCGGCGGATTCTTAGGCGCGGCCGGCGATCTTCCTGGCTGCGGCAATGTGCTTACCGCCGGGATCGAGCGCTGCCTTTTAACGGCCGGGGGAATTATCGATGGTCGACGTCTCATCCGCTCGCCCGGGAGTCCGCAGCGGACCCGTCATCCAGCAGCACGAGTGGCGCCCACGGCATCTCGCCTGGCTGGCGCTCGCGGCGGTCATCATGTTCTGCGTCGTGTTCTGGGCGGCGCTCGGCAGGCCGCCACTGAGCGGGACCAAGATTGTCGCGGTGCTTGGCTTCGCTTTTGTGGTGCTCGTCAATCTCAGCATCGGCGCGCTGGCAAGCGGCGTTTTCATCGAGCACAGATACCCGCACTGGAGCCGATTCGGCACGGTTGACCATATTTTCATGTACGTCGCGCTGGCCGGCCTGGCCGCAACGGATGCCGGGGCCGCCTGGTGGCTTTTCAGCTCCGATTCCGGCGGGCGGCTCCGCTGGATCTTTCTGCTGATCTCGCTCGGGGCGATGGCCGGGGGCGCGTGGTGGGCATGGCCCGCCCTCCCTCGTGCGCTGCGCCGGGCTGGCGGTGATCGCAAGGCTGCCTGGGCGCTGTGGCCGCAGCATGAACAGGACGCCAGGCTGGCCGGGACGTGGCGGTTTTTCGCCTTGCTGAGCGTTCTGCTCGGCGCCGCCCTCGGGGTCATCGTGGCCGTCGCGTACCTGGGGGTGTCGGCCTGGCTCGAGAGCCAGGACGTTCCGGCCGGCCACCCGATGCCCGCCGCGATCGCCGGCATCCACGGCGGCTACGTGGCCCTGGGGGACTCCTACTCGGCGGGCGAGGGCCTGCCCCCGTTCGCGCCGGGTACCGCGCAGACGAACTGCGACCGTTCGGAGAACTCGGCCTATCCGGACCAGCTCGTCAAGTTGCTGCGCGCGCAGGACCACCAGGCGCCGTTCAGCTACACCGCCTGTTCGGGAGCGTTGCTGAAGCAGATCCTCGGCCCCACCAACCGCCCGGGCGGGCTTGTCCCGCCGCAGATCAGCGGGAAGATCCAGCCGTCGGCCGGGCTCGTCACCCTGACGATCGGCGGTAACGACGCGCTGTTCTCCAAGGTCGTGGTGACCTGCCTGACCGACGGTAACTGCCTGCACCAGACGTTCCCGCCGCCCGGGGTCGCCGAGCAGACGGCCAAGCATGTCGCCTCCGCAGACCTGCTCAACAGCTGGGGCCCCGCCACGATCGTGCAGATCGGCAACGAGGAGGGCGCGCTGTTCCGCACCTTGCGGCACGACTTCCCGCACGCCCGCATCGTCGTCATCGGCTATCCGTACCTGTTTCCGGACCGGCCCGCGCCGCGCTTCCCCTTCATGCCGCCGATGTGCGCGAGCATCCTGAACCGGCTGAGCGCCGGTGAGCGCGCCGGGATCCGGACGCTCCAGGACGACTTCAACGACCGCAGCTATGAGGAGGCCGCGGTCTCCGGTGTCGAGTTCGTGTCCCCCCGCGCGATCTGGACCGGCCACGAGCCCTGCGGGGCGAGCGGCCAGTACACGAACTCGGTCAAGCCGTACCTCAATTTCCCGAACCCGGTGAACGGTGGCTCCTTCCACCCGAACGCCGCGGGACAGCAGACGCTCGCCGCGCTGACGGCCTGCTACCTCGATTCGAACCGCCAGCCACCGGACCCGTTCGTCCCTGGCGAGCCGCGCATCCACACGATTCCGGACCGGCTGGTGACACCCGGGCAACTGCACATGGTGCCTGCCCCAGGGCTGAGTTCGGTGCCGGGCTCCGGCCAGATCCCGTCCTGCCACGGATAATCCCTGGCCGGGGCGCACGCCGGCTCTTGCCGATGTGAGCCCCGGCTCGCCGGGGCAGACCGTGCGGGTGCTCAGTGGCCAGGGATCCGCATGCCGGCCCTGGTGCACTCGTCGCGGAGCAGTGCCAGGGCGATCGGCGCAATGCCGGTGTGGTCGATGTCCCTGACCGCGGTCCGGGCGTATGCCGCCATCCGGGGGGCGCTGACGTGGTCCGCGATGCGCCGGAGCATGGGGATGTCCGGGACTCCGTGGCTGCGGGCGAGGTCGTCGCGCAGTTCCCGGCACGCCTGGTGCCTGGTGATGGTGAACGGCGCGGACGCGGTGGCATCGGGGAAGGCCGGTGACTGGCGGGCCGGAGACTGCCTGGCCGGTGACGGCTGCGCCGGCGCCCGTGGGGTCCCGCCGCACCCGGCGGCCAGCAGCGCTGCGGCCGCTGCCGCCGTGACCAGCAGCACCTTCATTCGGAGCACTACGCCGGCCGGTGCTCGCGCGCGTACGCGTCGAGCCTGCCGAGTTCGTCGGCAAGGACGGCGCGCAGCATCCGGGGCGCGAACATGCGTTCAAGTACGCCGCCGATCCCGCCCGAGCCGTCCCAGGCGCTGTGGATCCGAACCCGCGACGCGCCGCCCTCCGGGGCAACGGTGAACGTGGTGACCGAGTTCGAGCCGCCTGCGTCGGACTCGGTGAGTACCCGGCCGGGCTCGGGCTCGGCCACCGTCACCCGGAGCTCGCTGGTCCGCCCGCCCACCGTCAGCTTGTACCGCATGACGGTGCCCGCGCCCATGCCGCCGGACTCCACATGGAAGTCAGAAAACGCCGGGGGGAGGAAACGCGGATGGTGCTCGCGCATGTCCGCGATATAGCGGTAGACGGTATCGGCCGGCGCGTCGACCGTGCGTTCCGCAGACGCCTGCATCCTCGCCATGCAGGCCTGTCTACCACAGCCCGATGCGCTCACGCCGCGCGGCGCATCCCTGCCCGCGGCGCGCACTCGGGGAGCACCTCAGGATTCCGGGGTGAGGATGTCATGGACCGGCTCGGGTTCGCCCAGGCTGGTGGCGGTGGTCCCGCGGCGGATGAACTCACGCGCCGGGGGCCACTGCACGACGTACTGGTCGCCGGTGGCGTCGTCGTAGCGGATGAACGTCACCTGGCCGATGGCGACGGCGAACAGGTGGAACCGGCCGGGCTCCGGAGTCCAGCCCAGGCTGGCACCGACCGCGGCCGCGTAGCGGGCCTGGACATCCGGGTCGTCCTCGGTACGGGCGGTGCCACGGATCTTGAACTCGCCCTCGCCGCCGTCGCGGCTCGTGATGACGCTGTGCACCAGGATCCGTGGATCGCGCAGCAGGTCGGCGGCCTTGCGGGAGTGCCAGAGCATGGACAGCCACAGCTTGCCGTCGAGAGCGAACGGCTCCACCGGGCTGACCCGCGGCGTCCCGTCGGCGCGGATCGTGGCGACCAGGACCACACCGGGATCCAGCAGCCGCCGCCGTCCCAGCCCTGCCAGCGCCGGCTGGCGGCGCTCGACTTCCGACCAGTCCACGTCCGCTCACCTCACCATCGCCGGGCACAGCTCACCCGTCCTGCCTACCCCGGGCCGCCGACAATTCCGGCCCGGCGAGATGCAGCGGTCAGAACGGAATGAACGGCAGGCGCACGCCGACGGGTTCGGCGGTCACCTGGGCGCCGGCGGGTGCCTCCTGCCTGATGTGCTCGGCGAGAGCCCGGGCGTCGTCGTCGTTGTTCGCGCCGACGATGAGGAACTTCCATCGCCGCACCACGGGATAACCCTCACCCTGCAGCTTGTGCGCCAGCGCGACCGCCTCCCGGTGCGACGGCAGCTCGGCCCGTGCCTGCCAGAGCGCGCTGCCGAAGTCCACCGACTCCACGGTTTCCGCCGCTTCAAGTCGCTGGTGCTCGGCCTGCCGCTCGGCCTCGGTCTGCGGCATCGCGACATCCGGGCTCTGCCATTCCTCCTCGATCGGATGCCAGCGGTGCAGCGCGAACTCTGCCCCGATGCCCAGTTGGCCGAGTACCTCGCGGGCGGTGCGCTCAGCTTCCCGGGCGGCAAGCTCGGTGCCTGCGTACAAGAAGATCTGCGAGTCGCCGGCGCCGACCACGATGTTGTGCCCGAGCCTGCCGCGGACGTCCTGCTCCACCTCCTGCTCGGAGAAGGATTGCCGGGCATGCTCAACGTCTGCCTGGCCGCTCAGCGATATGGTCACGCGCCAGTCGGTGCTGTCCGTCACGGCGCGACTCTAGCGCACCCGCCCACCCCGTCCGGCCGGCCACCGAAGCTCGATGCGATCGTCACCGTCCGATCACGTAATGTACTTGACCTGACACGGCCCCGGCCGCGGCCACCCGCGGCGGCAGGCCTGGGCGCTGATCTCGCCCGGCGGGTACCCCCGTGCCCGCGCCGGGCCTGGTACCTCACAGCTCCACGATGAGCGTGACCGGCCCGTCGTTGACCAGGCTGACCTGCATGTCAGCGCCGAATACGCCGGTTTCGACCCGGGCACCAAGCGCCCGCAGGGCGGCAACGACCTCGTCGACGAGCGGCTCGGCGACCGGGCCGGGGGCGGCGCCCTGCCAGCTGGGACGGCGGCCTTTGCGGGTGTCGGCGTAGAGCGTGAACTGGCTGATGACCAGTAGCGGGGCCGCCGTATCGGAACAAGAAAGCTCGCCCCGCAAAATGCGGAGCCCCCACAGCTTGGCGGCCAGCTTCGCCGCCTGCTGCACGGTGTCCTCGTGGCCCGCGCCGACGAAGACCAGCAGGCCCGGCCCACCGATGGCACCCACGACCTGCCCGCCCACGGCCACGCTGGCCTGGCTGACCCGCTGGACCACCGCTCGCACCTGTGCACCCCCTCGCCTGACGGCCGCGCTGCTGGCCGTCAGGCGAGTGTGTCAGGTGGCTACGGCAGGTTCCATTTCTGGTTGGCGTTGCCGGTGCAGTCCCAGATCTGCAACTGCACCCCCGGCGTTGTCGCCCAGTTCGTATCGTCGAGACACTTGCCCGACTGCGGGTTGTACAACGATCCGTTGGCCTGCGGGACGAACACCTGCGCCCCGGTGCTGTTGCAGTCGTAGAGGTCCACCGTGGTCCCGTCCGCGGTGCCGCCACCGTTGATGTCCATGCACTTGCCCAGGGCATGCAGCGTGCTGCCGGCCTGCACGACGGTCCACTGCTGGGCGCCGGTGCCGTTGCAGGTGTACCCCTGGACGGGCGTGAAGTTGGCCGGGTTCGCGCCGCGCACGTCCACGCAGAGCCCGGCATAGCCGGTGATCGGGCCGACCGGGTTCCCGCCACCGCCGCCGGTGGTCGTATACGCGGCGACGTAGGCCACCCTCATCGTGCCACCGGAAGCGGTCGCACCCGTGGGCGTGGTGCAGCCACACTGGCCGTTGGGGTACCCGCCGCCCATCGCCAGGTCGAAGATGATCGACAGGTTGTGGTCGAACGCGGCCTGCCAGGTCGAGGTGCCCACCTGGCTCTGCGTCACGCTGAAGTACTGGTTCCCGTCGAGGTAGAAGGTGATCGACTCGTTGGACGGGTTCGTCCGGTTGAGGATCATCGTGTACGTGTGGTAGCCACTCTGGCAGCCGCCGCAGGACCGCAGGCCACTGCCGATGCCGTTGCCCTCGTTGCACGGGCCGCCGGGAAAGGTGCCGCAATGGATGGTGCCGGAGACCTCGGACAGCGAATTGACGTCCTCCATGATGTCGATCTCGCCGTTCTCGGGCCACTGGCCGGGGCCGAGCATCCAGAACGCGGGCCAGTAACCGGGCCCGCCGGACGGCTGCTGGATCGAGGCGGTCACCTCCAGTTCCCCGCCAGCGGGCGCGCCCACGTTGGCGCTGGTCGTCTGGATGCGGCCGGAGGTCCAGGAACTGCCGCTGCCGAGCGCGGTGATGTCCAGGTTGCCGCTGCCGTCGAGGTGGACGTTGCTCGTCGAGTTGGTCATCGTCTCGATCTCGCCCGTGCCGAAACTGGAGCCGGGCCCGGTGTCGTACATCCACTGGGAGCCGGCGCCCGCGCCCGCCGCGCCGTTGAAGTCGTCGCTGAATATGGTCGACCAGCCGGACGGCGGCCCTGGGACCGTGGCGGGCGCCGCGATGGCGGAGGCAGCGGGCAGCGTCGCCGCCGCCATGGCAACGACGGGAACGGCGAGGCTGAGCGCCAGCCTTCTGGCACCCGGCGGCCACCGCCGGATGGCGGACCTGAGGGCAGGCGGGACGGGTAATGAAAAGCTCGTCATGACGAGCCTCCCTCACCCCGCTCCTGGGCGAGACGAATAGGAAGGTTTCCTATTTGTGGACTGAAAGTAACGCGATAGAACTTCTCCGTCAACGGAGCCGGGCATTTAAAACTTGTAAAAACGGTCCGCATCACGGCGGATCGGGGACAAGGCGGGACACCAGGTTTTCGCCTGGCGTCCCGCACCGCGACCGACGGCGCGCTCATCGTGGGCCGCGCCGGCCCGCAGGGTCACCCAAACTGCCCGGGCTGGTAGCTGCCCGCGGGCTGCCGGGTGATGACGTTGAGGCGGTTGTAGGTGTTGATGAGGCCGATCAGGCACACCAGCGCGGCGAGCTGGTCGTTGTCATAGTGCTTGGCCGCGCTCGCCCAGGCGTCGTCGGTCACGCCGCCGGCCGCGTCGGCGATGCGGGTGCCCTGCTCGGTGAGTTCCAGGGCGGCGCGCTCGGCCTCGGTGAACACGGTGGCCTCCCGCCAGGCCGCGACCAGGTTGAGCCGCAGCTGGCTTTCCCCGGCGGCCAGGGCGTCCTTGCTGTGCATGTCGGTGCACATGCCGCAGCCGTTGATCTGGCTGGCCCGCAGCTTCACCAGTTCCTGGGTGGCCGCTGGCAGGCCCGAGCTGGTCAGGACCGCGCCCGCCGAGTTGATGTGCTTGGCGAACTTCCCCGCGATGTTGTTGTCGAAGTAGCTGAGCCGGGCTTCCATCGTGATCTCCTT
>Ga0070714_100002624_pt1 | contig 13241 bp, 12 predicted proteins | sample LARL83metaG_FD_65450 | JGI IMG/M metagenome (GOLD analysis project Ga0070714, IMG submission 65450) | Corn, switchgrass and miscanthus rhizosphere microbial communities from Kellogg Biological Station, Michigan, USA - LAR L8-3 metaG | ecosystem: Host-associated > Plants > Roots > Rhizosphere ...
TCGACGAGGCCGCGATCATCCCGTCGGAGGAAGCCTGGATCATCAGCTCCCCGGCGCTCGGCGACACCGAGGGCATCGTCATCACCACGACGACGCCGCACGGTAAGAACTGGTTCTGGCGCGAGTGGTTCCAGGGCGACGTCCTGGACGACCCGGAGCAGTTCCGTGTCGAGTACACGACGCTGGACAACCCGTTCTTCTCCAAGCGCTCATGGGATCGGTACCGCAAGCGGTACCACCCGATCATGTTCCGCCAGGAGTTCCTGGCGAGCTTCGAGGCCTTCACCGGCATCGCGCTCCAGGGCGAGTGGCTCAAGTACTTCTCGAAGGGCCAGGCCGACAAGGACGAGATCAGCCTGAAGCCGTACCTCGACGAGGAGACGGGGCAGTACAAGCTCCGCATCTTCATCGGGATCGACCCGGCGATCTCACTGAGCGACCGGGCCGACCACTTCGCCGCGGCCGTCATCGGCCTGACCGAGGACAACGAGCAGGCCTTCCTGCTCGACTACTTCCTCGGGCGGCTGGAGTTCCCCGACCAGATCGACAAGATCCGGGAGCTGTTCCAGCAGTGGCGTCCGGAGTACATCGGGATCGAGTCGAACGCCTACCAGCGCGCGCTCTTCCAGATGAGCTACCGGATGGAGGGGCTACCGCCCATCGTGCCGGTGCTCTCCAAGGGCGACAAGATCGAGCGCATCCTGGCGATGTCCCCGCTCTTCAAGCTCGGGCGCATCCGCATCCGGCGCACCCACGCCGAGTTCATCGACCAGTGGATCAACTTCGATCCGCAGAAGAAGAACCAGGAGGACGACCTCCTGGACGCGGTCGAGATCGCTCTCGGCGCGGCGGGCGTTCTGCTCCCACGCAACCCCTTCGCAGCCGGGATCGACAACGACCGCGACAAGACCCCGTCCATCGACGAGGAAGCTCGGCTCCAGATCAAGCACTTCTCCAAGCGAGGCAGCCGCTTCGACGACGAGCTGGGCTCGGAAAGCTAGGAGGCAATGTTCGGCGTCCGCAAGCTGTACGAACAGCGCATCGCAGACCTGAAGGCGGAACACGCCCGCATGGTCAAGCTCATGGCCGACGAGATCGAGTACCTCCGGTCTCAACTCGTGGGGCCGAAGCTGGCAGCCCAGTACCGCTACCACGAACCTGATGGCAGCCGCGCGCCTGACGAGGGCTGGGACTTCCTTCCCGCAGCGCGCACGAGCCCGCACTACACGACCGAGGAGCAGGAGGAGATCCAGGCTCTGAAGGACGGCGGGCACATCGACGAGATCGAGTACCGCAGAGCCATGAAGAACATCGGGGTCGAGATCACCGGCGTGGACATCACTGAAGACGCGCCGCTCGGGTTCCCCGACGACCCTCACGGGTTCTTCTCAAGCGACGAGTAGGAAGGAGGCCGCGTGGCTTCGAGCCCTCCGGGAACTGACCCCAACAGCGTCAGTACGCGCGGCACTTCGCTCCGCGACATCCTGAAGGATCCGAACAAGCTGGTGGCGCGGCGGCACGAGCTGGACAACCTGCGGATGGACTACAACCGCGAGTGGGCTCAGAACCGCGCGTTCTACAACAACTACCAGTGGATCTACTGGAACGGAGCGGCCGGTCGCGTCGAGCAGTTCGGCGTCGAGGACGGCGAGCGCCCCCGGTACAAGGTGCGCCTCACGGCGAACCAGATCACGCCGGGTGTCACGCAGCTCGTCGCCCAGATGACGAAGACGCGCCCCACGATCCATGCCGTCCCGGAGTCTTCGGGTGACCGCGACGTCAAGGCCGCACAGATGGCCGAGCGCCTGTACGAGTTCTGGTGGGACGAGTTCCACCTGAACAACAAGCTCCAGGCCGCGCTCACCCACGCGCAGGTCTCGCAGGGCTACTGGCTCATCACCTGGGATCCGTACGCGGGCAAGGAGTTCCGCGTGATGCTGAACCCGCAGACGGGTCAGCCGGTGACCGACGACGAGCTGGGTGACATCTACCGCGAGAACATCATCCAGATGGCCCAGCAGCAGGGCGTCGATCCGCAGGCGATCCTCGGCCAGTTCCAGAAGACGCTGTACGTCGGAGACATCAACGTCACCGTGCTCAACGGTGAGCAGGTGTGGCTCGACCCGGGCGCGCTCTCCTTCGAGGACGCGCTCTACGCCATCGTCCGGTTCCCCATGAACGTGGACGAGATCAAGGCGCGCTGGGGTGTCGAGGTCATGCCGGATACGACGATGAGCCCGATGCGGCCCCACCTCCAGTACACCCGTGCTCGGGACACGCGCTCGCTTGAGGCGCGCGAGGTCTACGTGGCCTTCGCCCGCCCGAACCCCGCACTCCCGAAGGGCAGGGTCGTCTACTTCCTGGAGGATCCGAACCAGATCCTGGAGCAGAAGGATTGGGACTTCCCGATCAACGAGCTGCCCATCGTCAAGTTCCCGGGCCTCCAGTCGCTCAACAACGTCTACGACCTGTCGCGCGTCACGATGGCGCGCCCGCTCCAGAAGGAACTGAACAACAAGATCAGCAAGATCGCGGAGCACATGAACCTCACGATGCGCCCGCAGATGCTCGCTCCCATCGGCTCGCTCTCGCAGCAGCTCACGGACGAGCCAGGTCTGATCGTCGAGTACGCCCCGATCCAGAACCAGGTGCCGCAGTGGCGCCCGATGCCTGCGATCCCGGCCTACGCCTTCGAGTACGTGCAGGACATCCAGGGTCGGATCGACCGGCTCTTCAACCTCCTGCCGACTGAGCGCAGTTCTCTACCGGCCCGCACCGACTCAGGCGGACTCGTCGAGCTGGTGCAGGAGGCGGTGGCCGACCAGATCAGCCCGGAGATCAAGCGCATGGAAGTCGCGCTCGCTCGCGCCGGGAAGATCATGGCGACTCTCGCGCAGAAGTACTACATCGAGCCCCGGCTTCTCCGGGTGCGCGGTCCGAACGGCTCCGTCCAGGTCAGCAAGTTCATGAACGCCGACCTGGCTGGCGGCTTCTCGTTCGAGCCTGAGGCGGGCACCGGCCTGCCTCGGACTCGGCAGGGTCAGATCCAGGCGATCAAGGAGCTGATCGAGATGCAGGCGATCAGTCCGCAGGATGCGCTCCCGTATCTGCCCATCGGCGGGCTCAAGTCCGTCCAGCAGAAGCTGGCCGCGGACGAGGACTTCGCCTACCGCAAGATCGACAAGCTCATCAAGGGCGAGCCGCTGAACATCCCCCAGATGCAGCAGGCGTACGCGCAGGCGGTGCAGGGCGGCGTGAACCCGCAGACGGGTCAGCCGTTCCAGTCCGAGGAGGAGATCCAGGCCTACCTGAAGTCGGCCTCTCTGGCTCCTGTGCAGTTCGAGGACTGGCACAAGTCCATGGAGATCATCCGGAACCACATGCTGACCACGGAGTTCGAGAACTACGACCCCGAGGTTCAGTCTCGCTTCGTCGAGCACTACGACCAGTTGTGGCAGACCGTCATCAACATGCCGAACGTCCAGCAGCCGGTCAAGACGACCCTGTCGCTCCGCGGCACGGTTGGCCCGACTGTCGGCTCGCAGATCCTGAGGAACGCTGGCATCTTCGGCGCGAATCCGGAGACGATGAAGGAGCTGCCGCTTGACACCGACGTCCGCGACTACCTCGGTGGCGGCGACAAGGGCACGGGCGAGGGATCAGGGAACCACCCGCTTGAACAGGCGACCCTGCTCCAGACCCTGATGGCCGAGTCCGGCAAGAACGCTGAGATGCAGGCGCAGGCCGAGAACCAGACGGCTCTCGCGCAGCAGCGCCTGCTCAAGGCTCACGCCGACCACGCCATGGGCAACGTCAAGCACCATCAGAGCGTTCGCCACGCCGAAGAGGTTCACCAGCAGAAGCTGAGTGAGGCTCGGGCGACGGCGGCGCAGCGGTTGGAGCTGGCGCGCAAGAAGCACGCCCAGCAGGCCGCGGCTCAGGCCCAGGCACAAGCGAGGCCGCAGGCGAGTGGCTAGAGCGACGTACAGCGCGGACGATAAGGCGCGCGCGTACGTCGTCCTTCAGACGAACGAAGGAAACCTCAAGCGCACCGCCCGCGACACAGGGATCCCCGAGCCCACGATCCGCCGCTGGCGGAATGAGTGGGCCGCGGAGGGGCCACCGCCTCTGGACTCGATCCAGGAGGCGGCAACCGACATGATCGGTGAGGCCGAGAAAGTCCGTGACCTCTCGTTGAAGAGGATCAGGGAACGTCTCGAATCCGACAACGTGAAAGACCAGGGCACTCTGCCCCAGCTCGCCACGGTGTACGGGATCGTGACCGACAAGATCGACCGCGCTCGCGGCATAGCCGACAAGCGGGTCGAGCACGTACATGCTCTTCCTTCCCCGGACGAGATCCGGGGCGCGCTCACTGCCCTGGTGGCAGGAGTCCAGCAGGGACACGCTGTCCGAGAGGAAGAGATCGAGGACGCGGAGATCATCGACGAAGAGCCCCGCGCCCTCCCACCAGGTGAGCAGGCCTAGAGCACTCACCGCGACGAAAGGACACCACCATCGCCACGACATCCGTAGAGATGTCCGAGTCAGAGGCTGCACAGGAGCTTGGAGGCACAGGCTTCGACGGTTCCGAGCAGTGGTCTGACGCACAGGTGCTAGAGGCACTCGGCTCGGCCGGACGTTCAGAGTTCGGCGGACAGACCGAGCAGGCCCCGCCCGCACCAACTCCCGAGGGTGCAACTGACGCAGCCCCGGAGGCCGAAGTCCAGGCCGAGGCAGAGGTAGCTCCCGAGCCGACGCAGACCGAGACCTTCGACGGCGGGAAGTTCAACCCCGACGACCTGCCCCCCGAGCTTCAGGACGGATGGAAGCAGCTTCAGGCTGCCTTCACCCAGAAGACCCAGGCGCTCGCGGAGCGGGAGAAGCAGTTCACGGAACTGGGCGACCCCGAGTCGCTACAGCAGGCCGTCGATCTGTACACCCGGATCGGTGATCCGACGAACTGGCAGCAGCTCCACGCTGAGCTGACCCAGGCCATGCAGGGAATGGGGATGACCCCGCTCGCGGCCGAGCAGGCTGCGACTGAGGCTCTGACCCCGGCTCCTGCCCCGGCGCCTGACACTGCCCAGTTCGAGGACATGGATCCGGAAATGGCCTCCCTGGCGAAGCAGCTCCAGGAGACCCGCTCTGAGCTGGATCAGTTCAAGGCTGGGTTCCAGGAGCAGCTCCAGAACCAGGAGGCCGAGCGCCAGTACATCCAGGCGATCACCGAACTCCAGAAGCAGGAAGCAGCGATCCGGGAAGCGCACCCCTCGTGGGGCGACGACAAGATCGAGGCTGCCTACCAGCTCTCGTCGTTCTACAACGGGAGCCTGGCGCAAGGTGCCGCTCGACTCGAACAGGTTCTCGCCGCAGAGCGGGAGCTGTACCTGTCACAGAAGGCTGGCGCTATGGACGACTCCACCCGCACCCCCGCGACCAACTTCGCCCCTGAGGCCACCAAGGTGGCTGAGGCGGCGACCTTGAAGGACGCGGAGGCTGAAGCGGAGGAGTGGTTCAAGGCTCGGCTCGCCGAGCTGGACTCGTAAATCCCGCCTATCCGCCGGGGCGCCAACACTCATCGGGAGTAACACTTGACCAACCCTGGCGCAACGGTCGCAGCACTCTCTGACGTGCTGAAGTACCGCTACCTGGGGCCGATCAGGTCGCAGCTCAACGACGAGGTTCTGATCACGCAGATCCTGAACCTCGACTCGAAGAACATCGACCTCGACGGTCTCAGCGCCTACGTTCCGCTGAAGTACGGGCGGAACAGCGGCGTCGGGGCGAGGCGCGAGTACGACACCCTTCCGACTGCGGGCAACCAGGCCTACAAGCACGTCAACTTCGACTTGACGTACCAGTACGGCCGCGCGCAGTTCTCGGGTCAGGCCATTCAGAAGACGAAGACGGACGCTGGTGCGTTCGTCCGCGTCATCACGTCCGAGCTGGACGGCCTCCGGAAGGACCTCACGCTCGACCTCGCTCGTCAGTTCTACGGCCCCGGGACGGGCGTCATTGCGACGATCCCGACCGGAGCTGCTTCTGCCACTCAGACCCTCAGCTCCGTGGAGTCCATCGACAAGGGCTTCATCGACCTGAACATGGTCGTGGACATCGGCTCCCTCGCCAACCCGACCTCGATCTCTTCGGGGCGGACGGTGACGGACGTCGATCCCATCGCTGGCACGATCACCCTCGACCAGTCGGTCACCACGACCAACGGCGTCTTCGTGTTCCGCACGGCGAACGCCGACGCGGCTGGCTCGAAGGAGATCAGCGGCCTCCAGGCCATGCTCCCCGCTGCTGCTTCCGCCCTCGGCGGGATCGACGGCACGGTCGCGGGCAACAAGTGGTGGAACAACCAGTTCGACACCTCGGGTGGAGCGCTGACGCTCTCCAACCTGATGCAGGACTGGAACAAGGTGCATGCGAAGGGCCTTCGCTCGGACAACGCGGTCGTCCTGACGACCCCGGGTCTGGCGCGGCGGCTGTTCGCTGGCTCCGACTTCGCGTCCAATGTTCGGTTCGTGAACACGACCACGATGAAGGGCGGCTTCGAGTCGATCTCCTTCTCGGCGGGTTCGGGCACGCTGAACCTGGTCACGGATCGGCACGCGCCGTACGGCTCGGTCTTCATGATCGACAAGTCGGCGCTCCAGGTCTACAGCCCGGGCGACTGGGACTACCTGGCTCGTGACGGTCTCACGATCAAGTGGGTGCAGAACGTCGATGCCTTCCAGAGCATCCTGTTCCGCTACGTGAACCTCGGCATCAACGAGCGGCGCACGTCGCTGGTGATGACGGGTCTCACGGACACCGGCTTCTAGCCAACTGGCCCGGGCGCCTTCGGGCGCTCGGGCCTTTCTTCATCGTCTGCCAAGGAGGAACATGCAGCAGAACATCTGGCTGCCAGGCTCGGGTGTCGTCCCCGTGGGCTCGATCAACGCATCGAAAGCCGTCGAGGACTACGACCCCAGCCTGATGCTCGGCCGCAACGAACAGACCGGCGACTGGCACGTCTTCGTCAAGGACGGCCCGCACGACCACCAGCCCTTCCCGGTCATGTACATCGGCCCTGAGCTGCCTCCGTACGACGCGCTTCAGGCGCTCCTCTACAAGAACGACGTTCGGCGCCACGGCGAGAAGATCGTCCACGCCATCGAGCGGCGCAAGGCAGCCGAGCGCGAGCGCCTAGATAAGCAGCACCGCGACGAGAACGCCGAGGTCGCTGAACACATTGAGTGGGGCATGCGCCAGATGGGCGCTCACCCCAACCCCCGAATCTTCGTTCCGTCCGAGAAAGGCTAGGCGCATGATCCAGCACGATCTCAATAGCGCCCGGAAGCAGGCCCACGCGAATCTGCTCCAGCAGGCGCAAGAGCGCGCGCGGACCTCTCTGGCGGGACTCTCGTCGAAGCTCAACCCGGCCAACGCGTCGGACTACCGCGCACTCGGTATGAACCAGCAGGCCGCGAACCTCTTCGAGGCGCGCCACCCGGCCGCGATGGAAGGGCGGGCGAACCTCCCAGACTGGGTGGTTGCCCAGATGACGAAGCAGCTCCAGTCGGCGAACCCCGGCGGGCAGCACCAGTTCCTGGGCAGCGTCGTGTCTCCCAATCCGACGATGCCGGGGTCGAACGGGCTCCCTGTTCCGCGCCCCCTTCCGGCAGACGTGAGGAACGGCTTCATGAATGGCGGCGGCGGGTTCCGCATGCTCCCTGAGAGGCCCCTGGCTGGTGCGGCTGGTGGCGTCGAAGGCGCCTACGACAAGCTGATCCACCTCGGGCAAGGCATCTTCCTCCACCCGGGCACCGGCGAGATCCACGGCCTTGGTGGCCCGCTCTCGCAGTCCGGTGGCCCGATGGGCGCAGTACATCCCGGCCCGGTCGCCTTCTAGTGGACGTCCCGAGCATGTTCACCGAGTTCCAGGATCACGGCTTCAACGACGTGAGCCCGACTCGCATGCTCTCGATCATCCAGGACACCGTCTGGCAGATCGAGGGTCTTCGGGCCTGGCCGTTCCTGATGACGACCTGGAACCTCACCTTCGACGGCACGCACTCGTACCCGTCGAACTGGCCGGTCAGTCCGACCTTACGCGCCTCTGTACGTCTGATCGACCAGAGCACTGGTCGTCGGATCCTGCCGGTCAGGGCCGAGGAGGCCTTCAGCCGCCAGGGCGTCCAGGGCAGCCAGGTCGGCACGCCGATGTACTACTACTTCGTCGGGACTCAGCTCAACGTCCTGCCGATTGCGAACCCGACGACCATGCTCCTCTACGGGGCGCAGTGGTCGGCGCCGCTCACCACGACCTCGCCTGAGTCGGCCTTCCTGATCCCACCGCAGTTCCACCGCGGTCTGATCGTGAACGGGGCGCTCCAGCGCCTCTACGCGATGGAGGACGACACCGAGCTGGCTCCGCTCTTCCAGAGCTACCAGTCGGCGGCGATGGACATGGCGGTCGAAGCTCTCTTCAAGCAGCAGTACGACCGCGGCGATCACGTTCGAGTCGAGGATCCGGACTCCTGGGAGTGGGGACAGACCCACTTCCTCGGCCCGGTTCTGCTCAATCCTGGCTCCATGTAACGGAAGGAGGCGACTATGGCTCGCGCTTCTGGCGGCGGCTCCATGATGCCGGTGACCGCACGCCCGGTCGCCTCCCCCGTCTCCTCGGTAACGATGCCTCCCGCTCCTGGCGGGATGAACGTCGCTGTCCCGGCGAACGAGATCGCGGACACCGAGGCCGTCTACCTCCAGGACATCCTGCTCGACCAGCCGGGCCTGGCTCGGAGGCGTGGGCCAATGACGCCCGTATCCGCATCAGCTCTCCCGCGCCCCGGCGTGGGACTCGCCATGACCATCGACCCGCAGGGTCAGAACAAGTTCGGCGTCCTCACGGGCACCGGAGCGAACGGCTTCTTCACGATCTACAACGCGGGGCTCAGCGGAGTCGTGGACATCGCGTGGCCCTACAACCTGGGCACCAGCACCTACCCCATCGTGGATGCAGGTGCGGCCCAGAACGCTGGCACCTTGGTCGGCGTCTCCACCGCCTACGACTCGAACGCTCCGAGCGAGGCCCTCGCCTACTGGGGCGGCGGCGTGAACGCGAACTACAGCTCGGGCACGATCACGGTCGCGCGCGGGAGCACATCAGTGGTGGGTAACGCCACCGCGTTCCTGGCGAACGTCTCCCCCGGCATGTGGCTCTTCGCCAACACCGACGATCCGTACACGAACGCCTTCGTAGGCATGGTCTCCAAGATCACGGACGACACGCACCTCACGCTCGCCGCTGTGTCGCCGTACTCGATCACGGGCAAGGCGTACACGCTCCAGTCCCTCCGCGGGGTCTACCCGAAGGTCGGCGTGGGCGCGCTCACCGGCGCCTCGGGCCAGCTCATCATCAGCGGTGGTGGCACGAAGTTCCTGAAGCAGGGACTCGCCACCGGAAGCTGGGATCTCTACCGCGCGACGGACATGGCCTGGATCGGATCGGTGGCCTCCGTCCAGTCCGACACGGGGCTGACGCTCAAGGCGAACGCGGCCATCTCGGTCGCTGACGACGCCTTCGTCGCCCTGCGCGCGGACGGCAACTACTCGCTGGTCAACACGACGAGCGACAAGCCCGGGTTCCTTTCCTCGGTCTACGCGAACCGCCAGTGGTACGCGAACAACGGCGGCAACTTCGAGACGGTCTACCGGCTCTGGTTCTCCGACCCGAGCGACCCCGAGATCCTCGACATGACGCAGGACGGTAACTGGATCCCGGTCAACTCGACGGGGGACGTTCAGGAGCCCATCGTCGGACTCGCGGGCGCCTACAACGCGCTCATCGTCACCAAGCAGACCGAGACGTTCGGCGTCTTCGGCAGCGATCCCACGAGCTTCGACGTCATCAAGATCGCGGACGACGGAACGCTGAGCGGCGGCTCGCTCCAGAACTGGGGCGGCGGCGTCATCTGGGCCGGTCGCCAGGGGATCCACTTCTACGACGGCGCTCAGGACACCAACCTGACGGCGTCGAAGTTCGGCACGGTCTGGCGCGAACTCATCACGAGCTTCAACCCGGCCACGTCGCGGATGTGGTCGATGATGGAGCGCAACCACTACATCCTCCACATCGAGCACGTCTCGCCGCCCATCGCGGTCGTCAAGGGCAACGTCTCCAGCACCCCGAACCACTGGGTGGTCGTCATCGACATGGACACCCAGGCGATCACGCTCTGGCAGAACGTGAAGTTCCGGGGCGCGGTAGAGCTTCCCGCCACGCAGTCGCGCGAGTCCTGGTACCTCTACAACGACGGCACCAAGGGCGTCCTCGCAGAGGCTTCGGCCTTCTTCGACATCGAGGGCAACGACGGCACGGTCGAGGGAGTCTCAGCGGCAGGCCCGGACTTCTACTTCGTCTCGAAGAAGATCGACGGTGGCAACCCGACGCGCCTCAAGCGCTTCACCTACTTCATCCTGAGCTACCTGATCCAGGGTGACGTTCTGAAGATCGACACAGTGCTCGGCCAGAACGACATTGGTACGACGCTCTCGACGACGTTCCCGGCCACGGTGCCGACCTGGAACACTCTCGCTCAGTCGATCTCGACCTGGACAGGGCTCAAGAGCCAGTTCGCTGACTGGGCAGGGATCGTCTCCTCGGTCTTCATCCCTGACCGTTTGCGCTTCCTCAAGAAGTCGCAGTTCATGCAGTTCCGACTCTGGCAGGCCAGCAACAGCGTGACCCGCCTGAAGGTCGCCAACTACGAGCTGGGCTTCAAGCCCATGCGGCCCGGGAGGATCTAGTGGCCCTGGAGAAGGCTGATCTCACGTCGATCAACAAGTACGTCCGCGACGTCGTGAACCGCATCCCTCCCCGGCCGATCAAGGCACACACCATCGGGACTCTCACGTCGGATCAGATCAACGTGAGCAGCCCTCCGGTGGTGAACGGCACGCCGCAGCCGAAGATCACGACGCGTGCGCTTTCTCTCGGCCCACCTCCGAATCCGGTGGACGGTGACATCTGGATCGCCTCGAACGTGGATGCGAATGGCACCCGCTGGCAGTTTCAGTACAACGCCGAATCGTCCTCGGCCTACAAGTGGGAGTTCATCGGCGGATCATGGCTGGTGTCGCAGGACAGCTCAGGGGTTGCGCGCTCGAACACCGTCGCCGGAACCTGGCAGCAGATTGCCGGATCGACCCCCATCACCCTCGTCAGGCCGGGTGACTACAACTGGTACGCCCAGGGGTTCGTGTTCACCTTCGTGCAGACGTTCAACTCGGGTGTGGCACAGGAGACGGTCATCTCCGTCAATCCCGGCTCACCTAACTCAGGGCAGAGCCAGGCCGCTGGTCAAGAGATCGAGATGGAAGGAAACAGCGCGAGCGTAGCCATCGACACATGGCTGTGGAACTACTCGCACCAGAAGGGGCGACTGAACGGCCTGGGGGCTAACACAGTCCTGTATCCAACGATGTACGTCAACAACACTGGCAACGGGAATGTCGTTGATCCCGGCATGGGAGTCATCCCGGTTCGAGTCTCATAACAAAGCAAGGAGGCCATGGCTACTGACGCCACCGGAACCCCAACCCCGTTGGGGATTCCGACGTACAACGTGAACGCCGATGCCCCATCGGGCAACGGGTTCAACGCGGCGATGGCCGAGATTGACACCTTGATCTCGGAGCGCATCCTCTCTCCGGGTGGTATCGCAACCGGAGAGTGGGCGGTCTGGAACGGCTCGACCTGGGCTCGCTCCAGCGCAGTCACACGCGCAACCACCAGCCGCACCATCTACACGTCCGGCTCTGGTACCTACAACCTTCCCACCGGCGTTCAGGCGATCCTCGTCGAAGTGCTCGGCGGGGGCGCGACCGGCGGCACGGCACAGACTGGGTCTAACAACGCACAAGCTGCTGCCTCTGGAGGTTGGGGCGGATCGTACGCGGCTTCGCTCATCACCAGCCCCGCAGCCTCGTACGCATACACGGTAGGCGCGGGCGGCGCTGCCATCGCTGGCGGCGGAACTGCTGGCAACGGAAACGCTGGCGGCGACAGCAACTTTGGCTCTGGCACCGTCGTTGGTAAAGGTGGGGCTGCTGGGACTGGAGACAACAACGCGGGCGGATCCCCTCACGCCACCCCGTTCGTCACCGGAATCTCCGGGCAGAACACTGGGAACGTAGGGAACATCATCGTTCCCGGCGGGCCTCCTGGCGAAGGCTGGGGCATCGCGGCCAACTTCCTCATCGGTGGTGCGGGCGGCAGCGGTGGCGGACCTTATGGCGGGCCAGGCGCGGCGGCTGCTGCGGCGACCAACGGCGCCAATGGCCTTGCTCCTCCGTCCGGCGGTTACGGAGCTGGCAGCAGCGGATCAGTAGCGGGCGCGTTCAGCTCTGGAGACCTCGCCGTTTCTGCCGGACAGGGCGGACTCATCGTCATCACGGAGTTCCACTAAATGGCTGCCGCTGCCATTCCTGGCGGCGGTGGCGGTTCCCCCATTCCCGGAACTCCATCCCCGTCCAGCTCTCCGATCCCGCTCTCCTCAGGCGACTACGCCACGCAAGCTGCGATGGCGAACGCGGCCTACAACCAGGCGCTGTCCTCGATCAACGGCCAGCGCCAGGGTGCGCTCCAGTCGTTCGGCTACACGGGGAGCATCGACCCCAGCACGGGCCAGATCACGAACATGCAGGTCGATCCGAACAACCCGTTTGGTCAGCTCCAGTCTCTGCTTCGGCAGGGCGCGCTCGACCAGCAGGGAGTCCAGGCGGCTGATGCGGCTCGCGGGCTCGGTGCGGTAGGCGGTGCTCGTGGAGGCGGGCTCGCGGCGCAGGGCCTGACGAACGCCAAGCTCTCCTTCGGCGCGAACTCGGCCAACCTCGGCCAGTCCCTGATGGGCACGCTGGGTGATCTGTCGGGCCAGCAGCAGAGCGCGGCGGACACGATGAACAACGCGCTCTGGCAGGCTGAGCTGGCCTCGGCGCAGAACGCGATCCAGACCGGCGCGTTCAACCCGGCGGACTTCAGCGGGATCACCGACGCGGGTGTCCCGGGCTCCAACCCCAGCGACTTCGCGCCCTCGTCTCTCAGCGGGGCACCGAAGGGGTTCACCGGCGCCAGTGCCCACCAGCGGGTCAAGGACTCCGACGGTGGGGTGGCCCGGACTAACACGTTCCACAGAGCCGTCCAGACTCGATCCAGACCTAAGAGGAGGCGCTAGTGCCAGGAGTACTGC
>Ga0070714_100002626_pt1 | contig 13238 bp, 17 predicted proteins | sample LARL83metaG_FD_65450 | JGI IMG/M metagenome (GOLD analysis project Ga0070714, IMG submission 65450) | Corn, switchgrass and miscanthus rhizosphere microbial communities from Kellogg Biological Station, Michigan, USA - LAR L8-3 metaG | ecosystem: Host-associated > Plants > Roots > Rhizosphere ...
TGCCGGCGTCGTCAACCCGATCCGCAACATCGCCCGCGTCCGCCAGACCAATGTGAACACGATCGAGTTCATCAACACGACCGGGATCACCGCGGGATTCAACGCAGAAGCAACCGAGGCGTCCGACAACGCGCCGACGATCGCCCAGCCGACCGTGAACATCGAGAAGGCGTTCGCGTTCGTGCCGATGTCGATCGAAATCGCGGAGGACTGGGCCGGCATCCAGGAAGACCTCGCGATCTGCTTCGCCGACGCGAAGAACCAGCTCGAGTCGACGAAGTTCCTCACCGGCCTCGGCCACACCTCGCACGAGCCGCAGGGGCTCATCGCCGTCGGCGGCGCAACCGCCGTCGTCACCTCGGCGACCACGGCCACCTTCGCTGTCGCGGACCTCTACTCGCTCGAAAACGCGCTCTCCCCGCGGTACAGGGCACGCGCGTCCGTCGTCGGGAACAGGGCCGCGTTCCAGAAGGCCCGCCAGTTCGCAACGGCGCTCGGCCCGTCCGCATGGACCGACAACCTGCGCGACCCGAACCCGGCCGAGATCATCGGCTACCCCGCATACGAGTGGTCCGCCTACTCGTCAGCGGTCACCACGTCGGCGTCGACGATCCTCACGATCGGCGACTTCAACTACTTCGCCATCGTCGACCGCGTCGGCATGAACGTCGAGTTCATCCCGCACCTGTTCGGCGGATCGAACCGCTTCCCGACCGGGCAGCGGGGCCTCTACATGTACTGGAGAACGTCGTCGCAGGTTCTGTCGCCGACGTTGCAGGCGAACAGCGCGTTCGTCTCTCTGAAGCTGCTGTAAACGCATCAGTTGGGGGCGGTCCCTCGTCCGGTGGCCGCCCCCATTCACCACCGGACGCAAGGGAGAAACAACACCATGCCGAAACAGAAACCAGTCGAACAGACCGGCGAGATGCTCGTCGCCCGAGAATCGTTCGCGTTCCGCTACGAAGGCTCCGACCATCATTTCATCGGCGGCCAAACCAGAGTCCGCGCAGGACACCCGATCCTTAAAGGACGCGAGCATCTCTTCGAGCCGATCAAGGCCGACTACGAGATCGAACAGGCCACCGCTGCGCCAGGCGAGAGCCGCGGCTGATGGCCAAAATCCTTTGGCATAGCGGCGCCCCGTGGGCGCCGACCGGGTACGGACAGCAGACTGCGCTCTTCGCGCCGCGCCTCCGCGACCTCGGACACGACGTCGCGCTCTCCGCATGGTGGGGGCTAAACGGGTCAGCGCTCGAGTTCGAAGGCATGCCCGTCTACCCAGCCGACCAGAAGTGGGGAAACGTCGTCCTTCCCGGCTACGCGAAACGTCACCAGGCCGACCTCGTGATCGCCCTCATGGACGCATGGGTGCTCGCACCAGAAGTCATGCGCGATCTCCCACTGGCCGTGTGGACGCCCGTCGACCATCAGCCGTGCCCGCCGAAGGTCGCGGACTTCTTCCGCAAATCGGGGGCGCGCCCGATCGCGATGTCCAGGTTCGGCGAACAGATGCTCCAGGACGAAGGCCTCGACCCGCTCTACGTCCCCCACGGCGTCGACGCCGAGGTCTTCAAACCGCGGTTCCGCGACGAGATCCGCGAAACGACCGGGACATCGGAGAGGTTCATCGTCGGTGTCGTCGCGAACAACAGCGGAGGCACGTCACCCACGTCGGGGCCGCCGCGGAAGGCGTTCCCTCAGTCGCTCATGGCGTTCTCTGCGTTCCACCGTCGCCACCCTGACGCGCTCCTGTACCTGCACACCGAGCTCACGGGCCGGCCGGGGCTGGAGCATGGCCTCAACATCGGCCGTCTGCTCGAGCGGTTCGAGGTTCCGCCGGAAGCTGTGAAATTCACAGACCAGCTGTCGATGGAGATAGGCATCGAGCCGTCCGCGATGGCGAACCTCTACAACAGTTTCGACGTCCTCCTCAACCCGTCCTACGGGGAAGGATTCGGGATCCCGATCGTTGAGGCGCAAGCTTGCGGGACGCCAGTGATCGTGACGGACTGGACGGCGATGCCGGAGTTGTGCGGCGCCGGCTGGAAGATCGACGGTGAACCCTGGTACGACCCGCAGCACGAGGCGTTCTTCAAGTGCCCGTCCGTCGGCCTCATCCTCGACGCGCTCGAAGCCGCATACGAGAACGCCGCCGGCCTGCGGGACCAGGCGCGCGACTTCGCTGTCCAGTACGACGCAGACCTGGTCACCGAGACGTACTGGAAGCCGGCGCTGGAGGCGCTGTCGCGTCCGCGTGAGGTGCCGCCGCTGCCGAACCGTGAGATGAGGCGCGCACGCAAGAAAGCAGGAGCGGCAGCGTGAATGCCTTGGCGTCCGATAGTGGCGATACACTCTTGACCAAATGCGCGTTTGTTCGGTCGACGGCTGCAACCGCAAGCATTTCGTCCATGGCCTGTGCAATATGCACCACCTCCGGCAACGCCGTTACGGCTCTCTTGACTTGCCTGAACGCGATCCGACGGAACGCTTCTGGCCCAAGGTTGAGAAGCGCGGCCCTGACGAATGTTGGCTATGGCTTGCGGGCCGTGCGGATGGATACGGCATGTTCCGGCTTGACAGCCAGACGCCGATCCGAGCTCATCGCTTCGCGTATCAGACGGTCATTGGTCCCATTCCGGCGGGATTCACAATCGACCATCTATGCAGAAATCCGCTCTGCGTCAATCCCGCACACATGGAAGCTGTTACTAGATCGGAGAACATTCGCCGGGAGAACCGCGACCGCATTCGCGTTCGCAAGCGTTAGGAGAAGCGCCCCGTGCGTGTAGGGGTTCTGACATTGACGCGTGACCGGCTGGCGTACACGCAACATTGCTTCGCGACTCTTCGCGAGAACGCTGGCCTGGAGTTTGATTGGTTTGTCCTGGATCAGGGTTCTACGGACGGCACAAGCACTTGGCTGCTCGACCAGGACGACCTCAACGTGACCCTTCTAAGCCACAACATCGGCATCTGCCGTGGCCTCAACCTCCTCCTCGACGAAGCCGTCAACCCGTCCGACTATGACCTTGTCGTCCGGTTCGACAACGACTGCGAAGTTCTCTATCCCGACACGCTCAAGACTGTCGGCGAGGTCGCTCTAGCCCATAACGCGATCCTCGCCCCGCATGTGCACGGACTCAATAGCCCGCCGACAACGCTTGAGACCGTCACAGTGGGCGACTCCACCATCGACCGTGTCCATCATCTCGGCGGCATCTTCATGGCTATCCCCGCCGCCCTATTCGTCGACCACGAGTACCGGTACGACGAGCGGAATCCGCTCTGCGGCGGCGACGAGATGATCTGCCCCTGGTGGGCAGCCCGCGGCGGCCTCGTCGGCTACCTCGCCGGTGCCGAAGTCAACCACTACGAAACGACCGACGGGCAAAAGCTCCGGTTCCCTGCCTACTGGGACCGCAAGGTCGCGGAGATGGCGTGATAGTCGTCGATCTCGGCTGCTACGACCCTCCTGGCGGATACAACTCCCTCGAGGCGCTCCGCAAAGCCTTCGCTCCTGACCTGCTCTTCGGATTCGACCCGCAGGCCACCGTCCGCGACGAAATGATCGCCGGAACGCAGTTGCAAGTGCGCCAACTGGCAGCTTGGACGCGATCGGGAGATGTCGGATTCGAGTTCAAAGGCACGGAAAGCCACACAGACGACAAGGACGAAACAGTCCCGTGTTTCGACTTCTCAGAATGGCTCTCCGAGCTCGGGCAACCAGCGGTCGTAAAGATGGACATAGAAGGCGCCGAATACGAGCTGCTCGACAAGATGCGCGCCGACAGGACGGACAGATTCGTCGATCTGCTCCTCATCGAATGGCACGACGAACCCATCGAGACCGGCATCCCTACAGAAACGTGGTGGAACTAGATGGCGCTGAGCATTTCAGGCACCGCTGGTCTTTCCGTACCCGTCGAGCTCGTCGTGAAGAAGAAGCCCGGCAAGAAGTACCCGAAGATGCCTGGATACGGAAAATGATCTTCGACACAGACGACTTCCACGAGACCAACCATCGGCTCGACCTTCTCGAGCGGCTACATGACGCGAACTCAATGTTCCGCATGACCGCGTTCGCTGTTCCGGCCTATTGCTCCGAATCGTTCCTGAGCGGCCTTCCGGACTGGATCGAGGTAGCCGTGCACGGTTGGGCGCACGGTGGCCCCGGCTGCGAGGACGCGCGCGAAGCCGAGCACTGGACGTATGAGCAGTCCCTCGACGTGCTCTTGGCGGCTCCTGGACGGTTTGTGGAGGGCTTCAAGGCTCCGGGCTGGCAGATCAGCGACGGCATGTATCAGGCGCTCGCCGAGCTCGACTACTGGGTCGCCGACCAGCACTACAACGACAGCCGCCGCCCCTTTGGTCTCCGGGTCCACTGCGAGGGCGAAGGCGACCACGCCCATACGCATGTTCAGAATGTGTGCGGCAACGGGCTCGCGGAGCGGTTCCCGGAATGGCTCTCCAGAGTTGAGGCCGCGACGTCGTTCGAACTTGTGTCCGAGGTCGCTCAGCCATGGATCCCGATACAGGTCGTGGCATGAGCACCCTAAAGCGTTGTATGGATGCGAGCGGTGGTTCCCGTTGCATCTTTCAGGAAGGCCACGAGGGATTCCACCAAGGCGAAGATGCTGCTTGGTTCGTCAAGCGTCCGGACCGTGGCCTGATTGAAATGACGATGCCGGTAGAGCCAATCTGTCCGGCTGTGAGTGTTCTCACTCCTTCGATCCCGGAGCGCGAGCGGATGCTCGCCGAGTGCGTCGCGTCAGTCGATGCCCAGACGTTCGGTGACTGGGAGCATCTCGTCGAAGTAGACGATGATGGTGTCGGCTGCGCTGTGATGATGAACGCGCTCGCCTCATGCGCCGAAGGCGAATGGTTGCTGCCGCTCGCCGACGACGACCTCCTCCTGCCAGGCTGCCTGGAGACGCTGCTGGCCTACGCCGAGGACGGAGACGTCATCTATGCGCCGCCGCTGGTCACAGGGAACGAGGACCGCTGGTGGTTCTTCCAGGCTCCCCCCGCTATCCCGTCCTTCGCGTTGATCACAGCGGGCTTGTGGCGCGACCTCGGCGGCTACGACGAGTCTCTCGTCCGTGAGGAGGACCGCGACTTCTGGACGCGCGCTCTCGATGAGGGCGCCAAGTTCGTCCGGGTTGATGAGCCATGCTGGGTGTATCGGCAGCACCGCGGCAACAAAAGCTTCGCGGGAGCAACAGGGTGATCTCCGCATCGGAAGTGAGCGCCGTGCTGGTGACGCGCGGCGACGTCGACATGGACCCCATCACGGAGTCCATCCACGAGGCTGGCATCCACGACATCATCGTCTGGGACAACTCGCAGAGGCCAGTCGATCACGGCATCTACGGCCGCTACGCCGCCATCCGCGAAGCCCGCAACAGCGTCGTCATCACTCAGGACGACGACCTCATCGTCACCTGCTGGCCCGAGATCCTCGATGCCTACCGGCCCGGCGTCCTCACCGTCAACTACCCAGAGCCGTGGGACATCCCCTGGGTAGCCCGCGGCGCTGTCTTCGACAGCGACCTTCCAGGACGGTCATTCGGCCGCTACCTGACAGCGCACCCATTCGACCGGTACTTCACCCATAAGGCCTGCGACGGCGTCTTCGCTCTTCTCGCAGACGCCGTAAACGTGATCGACCACGGCTCGGAGGACCTCCCGCACGGGTTCGCCGCGGGACGGGTCAGCACGAGCCCAGGCTGGTATGACGAGTGGCGGCCACTGATCCAGCAGCGCTGCGAAGCAGTGAAGGCTGCCGCGTGACCATCACGATCGTCACCCCATGGCTGAACCACCGCGAGCTCGAGCGCGACTACTGGGCCGCCATCAGGACCGCGGACGCAGAGGTGATCATCATCGACAACGGATCCAATCCGCCGCTCCCGAACGCCTACAGGCTTCCGCGAAACTGCGGCTTCTCCCACGCCTGCAACATTGGCCTCGAACTGGCCCGCACCGACGCCGTCCTCTTCCTCAACAATGACATCGTCGCGACCAGCCCAGACTGGTTGGAGCCCATCCGGGAAGCACTCGAGCCGGGCGTCCTCGTCGGCGCCCAACTCCGATACGACCCCCATGGAGGAGTCGACGGACACCAGCTTCCATACCTAGACGGCTGGTGCGTCGCGGGCATGCGCGACGACCTCCTCGACCTCGGAGGATTCGACGAAGGCTACGAAGAGCCGGCCTACTACTCAGACAACGATCTAAGCCTCCGCGCACGCGACGCCGGCATGACCCTTCGCGCAGTCAAGGTCGGCCTCCGACACCTCGTCGGGGCCACGGCAGAAGCGAACACCGTCAAGGCCTCGGCGACGCTCCGAAACCAGAAGCGCTTCCAGCAGCGCGCCCGCGACCTGATGGCGGCACCGGCATGATCACCTCCGCTCCCGGCGCAACATTCGAGGCGACAACCTCCAAGTTCGCCCACGCCGCCACTGTAGGCGTCCGAATCCGCGACAACCAGGGGGCTGACTTTCTCGCCCGCACAGTCGTAGGCGTCACAGAAGACGTCACGGTGGGCTCATCGGCCGTGTTCCGGCGGAACTTCACAGCCCCAACCACGACCGGCCAATGGACGATCGTGTGGGACGACGGCACCAGCGTCGACACCGAAGAGCTCGTCGTCACCTACACGCCGATCACGGCGCCGACGGGAACGCTCTACATCACCCGCGACGAGATGCGCTCCGCACTGTCGTACACCGCTGGCGCAACCTATGCGGACGCTGACATCGACCTCGCCTGCGAAACCGTGTCCCGCGCGATCGACCGGGCATGCGGCAAAACCCGACGGTTCTACCAGGCAACCGAGACGCGCTACTACACCCCCGACGACTTCTACCGGTGGCCTTACTACTACCCATCGACCGCACGATGGAGCGCGGCACGGCTCGAGATCGACGACCTCGTCACATGCACAACCCTCCAGGTCGACCAGGGCGACGGCACCTACTCGACGACATGGGTCGAAGGGACAGACTTCTACCTCGACCCGGCCAACGCCGCCGCCGACGGAGAGCCCTACACCGAGGTGCTCATCCGGTCGTTCTCCGGCCGCTACTTCCCCGCCGTCCAACGCGCGATCAAACTGACCGGCGTGTTCGGCTGGCCCGCCGTCCCATCCGAGGTGAGCCAGTACGCAAAGATCTTCGCCGCCCAGCTCGTCCAGCGGTCCCGCCAGGCACCATTCGGGATCCTCATGCAAGGAATGGAGGTCGGCGCGACTGCACGGCTGATGCGCATCGACCCAGACTTCGACCGGCTCCTCGGCCGACTCGTGAAATCGAGGCCGTTCTTCTAATGGCCGGCGCCACCATCGCGGAGATCCGCGCAGGCCTCGAAACACGGCTCGCGACCATCCCGAACGTCGTCACGTCCGCATACATGATCGACAGCCCGCCCGACCTGACGCTGCAGGTGATGGGTCCGGACCTCGTCGAGTACGACCAGGCGATGCAGCGCGGCCTCGACGAATGGACATTCATCGTCCAGGGGTTCTCCGGATCGCCGGACAGCCAGGCGGCGCAGGAACGCCTCGACGACTGGCTCGCGCCTTCCGGAGCGAACAGCGTGAAAGCGGCGATCGAGGGCGACCGCGGCAGCGGAGGAGCTCTCGGAGGCGTAGTCGACGACGTCTGGGTGCGCCAGTCATCCGGCTACAAGGTCTACGACTTCAAGACCGGCAGCCGGATGCTCGGCGCCGAATGGACCGTGCTGATCCTCAACAGCGGCACCTAACCGGACCTCCTCATGCCATCCAACCAACCCGCTACGGGAGGCCGAAGCCTTCCCAGATTCGAGGAGGAGTAAGTCATGCCGAAATACGTCGCCACCGGGACGCTCGCGCCCGGACTGAAGGTAGGCGGATCCGACCTGTCCGACCACGTCCGGTCCATCGACGTGCAGATGACCGCAGCGGACGTCGATATCACAGCGATGGGCGCCGTCTCGCTCGAGCACGCCCCAGGGCTGCGAGACGACCGATTCACGATCACGTTCTTCCAGGACTTCGACGCGTCAAAGGTCGACGCTGTCTTGTCGCCGCTGATCGGCGTGGCAGCAGGAACCACAGTCGTCGCGTACGCACACGGCGTCACCGCGTCCTCGACGGCGCCCTCGTACACGATGGTGGGCGTCCTTCTCGACTACCACCCCATCGCGCTCGGCGCCCCCGGCGAGGCTTCCCAGACGCCTGTCACGTTCGTCCCCGCCCCCGGCAGCTACATCACCCGCGCCACCACCTAATGCGCGAAGGAGAACTCGTAGTAACGGGGTACAAGCAGTTCCTCCGTGCCTGTGACCACGCGGGCAAGGACACGAAACGCGAAGTACGCGGAACGTTCCGGAGAGTCGGCGAGATCGTCCGAGCAAACGCCGCCGAGAGGTTCTCGGCGATCTCGCCCAAATCAGCTGAGGGATACCGCGTGAGTGTCCGCCAGCGTGGTGTCTCGGTCGAACAGGGACTCCGCAGAACGACCGGCAGACGGCCGGATTACGGAGCGCTGCAGATGAGGGACGCTCTTCTTCCTGCGCTCGAGTCCAAAGAGCAGGACGTCGAACGTGAATTCGAGCACGCCATCGACACCGTCGTCGACATCTTCAACCGCATCTAAAGGAGAGCGAACCGGACATGGAAGACCAGCTGACACTCATCGTGAACGGACGCGAATACGCGATGCCCGACACGTTCACGCTCGGGGAGCTCGCCGATATGGAGAAGATCACCGGCCAGGGATACGACCTGGCGAAAGGCGGAGTGCAGGGAACGCTCGCGCTCGCCTATGTCGCGATGCGCCGCGTTGACGACCGCGTAACGATCGACGACCTCCGCGGCCTAACACCAGATGAGTTCGAGATCAAGGGCGCCGATTCTGTCCCCCCGCCAGCAGGCGCGTAGAGCGTGAACGCGCCCAATTCGAGCGGGACTTCGAAGCACGGTTCGGCCGTATCGGCCAGGACCCGCGCAGCTACTGGGATGGCATCCTCGGCGCCCGCATCCATCTGCGACCGTCGGACATCGCTGACTTGACGCCGCGGCAACTCATGAACGCGGCCGAGATCGCCGACGCCCTGAACGGGGCGATCTAGTTGGCGCGCCGGATCAGCGTCGAGATCGTCGGCGACGCGTCCCAGCTCGAGCGGACGTTCGGGAAAGCGTCCGCGTCAGCGTCGGTCTTCCAGCACGACATCAACAAAGCATCACGCGGAGCCCTTGCAGGGTCAGGAGCGTTTCACAGTCTCGGACGGTCTATCGCGTTCGCGTCCGGAGGGTTCCTGGCGTTCGCGTCTGCTTCCCAGGCGATCCGTTCTTCTCTCGACGCGGCGGAGACGAGCGAGAAGGCGCTGAGGTCTCTTGGGGCGCAGGCGAGAGCATCCGGGATCAACGTCGGCGACGTGTTCGAGAAGATCGGGAAGCTCGCTAGCCCGGCTTTGAAGCTTGGCTTCAACAAGGCCGACCTCGAGCAAGGCCTGACGACGCTTATCCGCGGCACAGGGTCAACCAAGAAGGCCCTTTCCGAGATGGCCGCGGCGGAAGATGTCGCACGCGTTAAGGGTGTGTCATTGGCGCAGGGAGCGCTGATCGTGAACCGTGCGTTGATCTCATCCGGGAACTCGGCGCGTGCGCTGGGGATTCACTTCCCGAAGGCTGCGACAGCGGCGGAGAAGTTGCAGATCATCTTGGCGAAGTTCGCCGGCCAGGCCCAGGCGTTGACGACTCCCACCGACAGGTTCAACGCGGCTCTGTTCAACACGGAGCAGATAGTCGGATCGGCTCTGCTCCCTGTCTTGAACAAATATCTCGCGGAGCTGACTGGGTGGCTGACGAAGATGGATCAATCTGGGAAGCTGCAGCGGGACGTCGCGTCGGCCGCCAAGGATGTCGCCTCCGCGTTTACCACGGCCGTATCTGTCGTCAAGGCCGTCGACAAGGTTACAGGTTCGCTCGCGAACACGCTGAAAGACCTCGCGGCAGTGTTCCTCATCTTGAAGGCGCGTACTGCGCTGATCAGGTGGGGTGTCATCCAGTCCGGTATCGCCAACATCGGAACGAGTGCCGCAACCGCTGAGGTGAAGGTTGGTCTGCTGAGCAGGTCGCTTCTGGCGCTTCGCGGGCTAGGACCGATAGCGATCGCTATCGGTGTTACCGAGTTCGTCAGTTTCCTTCGCGCTCAATCGAAGGGCATCAAGTCGCAGCAGGGCCCAAACTTTATGCTCAACAATGGGCAGACGTTCGCGCTCGGCGCCGGCCGCGCTTTCGGCGTCAGCAGCCCGCTGCCGCCGCAGCTCCCTTCTCCATACCAGTTCCCGACCTTCGATCCCGCCAAGGCCGCCGCCGCACAAAAAGCGATGGCACGGCAGAAGGCTGGGGAGCCAGTGTCGCTTCTGGGCCAGTTCAACATCGACGAGCTCAAGCTCGCGAATGCTGCCATCGCCGGCAGCACCGGTCTGCAGAAGTCGATCCTCCAGAACGAAGAGGCCATTGTTCTCAAACTGCGCGACCAGGCGAAAACGCTGAAGGATCGGACGAAGTACGCGCAGCAGGCAGCATCGATCGAAGATTCGATCCGGGCGATCGACCAGCAAGGCGTCACAGCCACCAACAAAGCGGCCGCGGCGGCACGTAAGAGCGCTGCGGCTGCCGCGAAAGCGGCCCTCGGCGGCATCCCGCTTAGCCTCCAACTGGCCCAGGCGAAAGCAGACGCTATCGCCGCCGGCATGGGTGCGCAAGACATGACGAAGGCGCAGATCAACGCTGCCCGTTCGATCCGTAACTACGAGTACAAGGCGATGAAGTCTCACATGCTCTCGATGCAGGGGATTATCAACGCGTGGCAGGAGATCTACTCGATCAACCAGCAGCTCGGCGGCGTAGGGAAAGGCCTCGTGGGCACCTATCACGCCGTCTCAACAGTCGCAGTCACGTCCGGGCTGAACCTGACACACGACCAACGCGTGGCACTGGAAGAGCGTCTCGCACAGAGGGCCGCTCACCGCGGCTTCAAACCATCGTCGGCTGCGGCGCTCGGATACCCGGTCGGGAGCATCGTCCTCAACAACCCGCAGTTCTACGGCGTCCGCGACATCAACGCGCTCTGGAGCGAACTCCAGAAAGTCGCAAAAACGAAGCCGCGTGCCGGCATCCGATGACCTAAAGGAGCAGCCATGCCAAACCCCTACACATCTCCACTGCTGGTCGACATCGCAGACGGAGCACAGATCCTCAACTCGACCGCGGAAACGATCATCTGCCCCGATTACACATTCTCCGCCGGCGACTCTCGCCTCTACCAGGGCGCAGGCTTCGAGATCCTCTGTTACTTCGACGTGTCCAACGTCGTCACCACCCCAGGGACAGTCAGGTTCAGGATCCGGTGGGGCGGCGTCGGCGGAACCGTGCTCGCGGACACGGGGACGATCGCCATGTCCACGACAGCCAGGGCGAACTACAGCGGATCGCTGGAAGCCCTGCTCGTCTGGAGGAGCATCGGCTCCGCCGGGTCCGCGTTCTGCCAGGGCAAGGTGTTCCTCAATGACGTCCCGGCTGGCGCCGACTCGGCACCGCAGAGCATCTACACGATGGGATCCGCTGGAGCGAACGTCCCAGCCGTCGTGTCGTCGCTTGATACAACCAGTGCGAAGGCGCTGTCGGTCACAGCACAGTTCTCGGTCAGCACCGCGACGACGCAGCTGACCAACCATCTACGTGTCCTGAAGGCGATCTCAACCTGATGCCGGCTCCTGCGGCGATAGCGCCCCTCCACGCTCCGCCGCTCTTCCCAGCATCAGGCGTCGACCGGGCTCTTCCCGTCTCAGGCGGCCTCGCAGGGCCCGTCACAGGCCCGCTCGGGCTTTCTGTCGCATTTGGAGCTCACCCGTTGGATGCCACGCCGGGCTGGACGCGCCTCGACGCTGGCATCACTGGCCTGGGCGTCAACAAGGTCAGCATCAAACGTGGGCGCCCGACCGAACGTGACCAGACCGGCGTCGGAACGATGACCGCCGTCGCGATCGACACAGTCGGTGTCCTCGACCCGACCAACAGCGGATCCGCGTTCGTCAACCAGCTCGACCCGATCAAACAGATCGCGTACGCGCTGCAGAACCCTGTCACGTCGACATGGTCGACGCTGTTCCGGGGCTTCATCGACGATTGGAACCATGACCTCACCGGCCTGGACAAGTCCGCCAGCTTCGACCGAGTCGAGATCGCCTGCTCCGACGCGTTCGAGATCATCGGCGGAGCCGAGGTCGTTCCAGATCAGGCCGGGAACACAGTCCCAGGAGAATCCGTCGGCAGCGTCTACTACGACCCCGTCACGATCACGAGCGACCGCGTCCTCGCCGCCATCGCAGACACCGCGACCACGCTCAACCCGTACGGCGGCGACTGGCCCGCAGCGCTCCTCGAGATCTTCACCGGAAACGTCAAACTCAAAGCTGGCGTCTACAGCAGCCAGACCGCGCTTCTGCAGGTGATCCTCGACGCCGCCAACGCGGAGTTCCCAGGGGTAGCGAACTTCTTCGTCGCCAAGGACGGAAAACTCACCTTCCACGGCAGGTTCGCCCGCTTCAACCCCACCGACCCCGATTACCACATAGCCACCTGGAAGGTCGGCGACACAGCGGCGTTCAGCGCCGACAGCACCGTCGCCGTCATCTCCGACCTCCAATTCACACGCGGCGCAGCCAACCTCATCAATGCCGCCATCGCCACCCCGAAAGGCATTAAGGATGCCGACATCGCCGGCCAGTTCGTCTCCGACGCAGCCAGCGTCTCCAAGTACGGGGCACGGTCGATCTCGTTCCCTGACCTCCTCACAGACGGACACTCGGACGGAAGCACCACCGACCTGCAAGAAACGAAGCTGTTCCCCACCTACTACGTCGACAACTACAAGGATCCGCGCAGCCGCATCTCGCAGATCGTCGTCAGATCCCAACCCACGACGAGCGCGTACGGCCCCAACGTGTGGGCACTCCTGTGCGGAATCGACATCTCCGACATCGTCCATGTCAAGACCACCCATCCCGGCGGCGGCGGCTTCAACGAAGACTTCTACGTCGAAGGCATCACCTACGAAATCGTCCCCATGACCGCCACGAGCCCGGACGTGACGCTCACCCTCGACGTCTCACCCAAGGCCTACTACGACACCGACCCGTTCTCATGACGGTCAAGCCGCAAATCCACGGCAGCGACCACCAGC
>Ga0070714_100002627_pt1 | contig 13234 bp, 10 predicted proteins | sample LARL83metaG_FD_65450 | JGI IMG/M metagenome (GOLD analysis project Ga0070714, IMG submission 65450) | Corn, switchgrass and miscanthus rhizosphere microbial communities from Kellogg Biological Station, Michigan, USA - LAR L8-3 metaG | ecosystem: Host-associated > Plants > Roots > Rhizosphere ...
CCGAATCCGGCGCCGCAGCCGGCCGCGCTGCCCGCATCGCAGATGGCCACGAGCGCGAGCGCGCAGTCGCCCGTCGCGGTGCTGCGCGCAAACATCGATTCGCTCATCGCGGATTCGGTGTTTCGCAACGCGAACTGGGGCATCCTCATCGTCGATCCGGATCGCGGCGACACGCTCTACTCACACAACGCGGGCAAGCTGTTCATGCCGGCGTCGAACATGAAGGTGATCACGGGCTCCGTTGCTCTGGCTCAGTTAGGCCCGAACTTCCAGTTCCGCACCACGTTCGTCGCCGATGGGCCGGTATGTGACGGCACGCTGCACGGGAACCTGATCGTGAACGGCCGCGGCGATCCGTCCGAGAGCGATGCAATGCGCGGCGACGCACTATCCGCCATGCGCGACATCGCCGACTCGCTCCGCGCGCACGGCATCAACCGAGTGGTCGGCCAGGTGCTCAACGGGTTCGATGCCTTCCCCGGCCCAACGTTGGGCTATGGCTGGTCGTGGGATGACCTCGACGCGTCGTACAGCGCGGGTGTCGACGAATTGTTCTTCAACGAAGGCGCGGCGCGCATCATCATCCACGGCGCGCGCAAACCCGGCGGCAAGGTGAGCGTCGCGGTGTTGCCGATGTCGCGATATCCGACGGTGCATGTTCAGGCGGTCACGGAGTTTCCGCCCGAATCGCTCGCCGCGGGTAGCGGCGGGCGCCGCCGCTTCACGCGCATCCAGGGCGAGCTGCACACGTCGCTCGACACGCTCACGGGATCAGTGACCCTCGCCGGTTGGATCGCGCCCGACGCGGTCGACACGATGGACGTCGTCTACCCCGACCAGAATACGGCGTACCTGGAGGCGCTGCGCGGCGCGCTCATCGAGCGAGGCGTGGCGCTCAGGGACGTCAAAGAGCGGAAACGGTTAGGCGGGTGCGGCCACGGGGTGCGGGCAACCGCGCCCGTGTCCGACACATTGTTCGCGTATCTGTCGCCGCCGCTGCGCGACGTGCTCCGTGCGATGGCCAAGCCGTCGCAAAACCAGATCGCCGAAATCCTGTTGCGCACCATCGGCCTCGAGAAAGCCGGATCGGGTACCGCCGACAGCGGTATCGCCGTGGTGCGGCGGCAGCTGCTCGCCTGGAACGTGCAGCCGGACGGATTCGTCCAGCACGACGGCAGCGGACTGTCGCGCTACGACTATCTCACACCGGAAACGCTCGTGCGCGTGCTGGCCAGCATTCGAAAGGACACGGCCTTCAACGCCTTCTACGACGCATTGCCCATCGCGGGAGTCGATGGAACGATCGGCAATCGCATGCGCGACACGCCGGCACAAGGCAACGTGCACGCGAAGACCGGCTTCGTCGCCAATGCGCGATCGCTCAGCGGCTACGTGACCACGGCCGATGGGCACATGCTCATCTTCAGCGCGCTGTGCAACAACTGGACGACGTCGGTGCGGGAGGTCGAACGCGTGCAGGATGCGATCGCCGTCGACCTGGCGTCGATGCACCTTGGCGGCGCGGCCACGCCATAACATGCTGTCCGTCGCCGAGGCCGCCGCGCGCATCATCGCCGACATCCCCACGTTGGGCATCGAGCGCGTTGCCCTGCTCGACTCGTTAGGCAGGGTGCTGGCGGTGCCGGTGCGCTCGCCGCTCACCCTGCCCGCCTGGGACAACTCGGCCATGGACGGCTACGCCGTGCGCGCGGACGACGTGCGCGACGCGCGGCCCGACGCGCCGGTGTCGCTGCGCGTCCTCGAAACCGTCGCCGCCGGTGCGTTCCCGTCGCATCGCGTGGAGGGCGGAACGGCCACGCGCATCATGACCGGCGCACCCATCCCCGAAGGCGCGGACGGCGTCGTGCGCATCGAGGACACCGACGGCGGAACGGTGCAGGTGGCGATCCGCGATGCGCGCGACGCGGGCCGCAACGTTAGGCGCCGGGGCGAGGACATCGCCGCCGGCAGCACGGTGTTCGAGCGCGGGCAGCCGATCGGCCCCGCACAGGTGGGCGTGCTCGCGTCGATCGGCGCCGCCACCGTGGACGTATACCGCCGGCCGCGCGTCGCGTTCTTCGGCTCGGGCGATGAGATCGTCGACCTCGATGGCCTGCCCGAAGCCGTCGCCGGCCGCAAAGTGCTCACCTCCAACAGCTACACCCTCCACGCAATGATCCGGTCGGCCGGCGCCGAGCCGATGAACCTCGGGCTCGCACGCGACGACCCCGCCGAGCTGCGCGACCACATCGCGCGCAGCACCGGCTCCGATCTCCTGATCACCTCGGCCGGGATCTCCGCCGGCGCGTTCGATTACGTGCGCGATGTGCTTACCGAGTTAGGCGTCGAGATGACCGTGTGGAAAGTGCGGATGCGCCCCGGCGCTCCGCTCGGATTCGGCTGGCTCGGCAACCGGCCGTGGATCGGCCTGCCCGGCAACCCCGTGTCCACGATGGTCACGTTCGAGCTCTTCGTCCGGCCCATGTTGCTCAAAATGCTCGGTCATACCCGCATCCATCGCCGGCCGGTCACGGTCACGCTCGAGGAGCCGGTCGCGATCGCCGCCAGGCTCACGCACTTCCTGCGCGGCATCGTGACCGTCGCAGCAGACGGCGCGATGCGCGCACGCCTAACCGGACCGCAGGGCTCGGGCGTCCTCACGTCGATGGCGCGCGCCAACGCGCTGCTCGTCATCCCGGAGGACCGCCCGTACGTCGAGGCCGGTGCGTCCCTCCACGCGCTGCTGCTCGGCGAGGATGCGCAGATGAGCGCCGCGTTCGCCCTGTGACCGCCCCGGCCCACGAGGACATCGAACGCCGCCACGTTTGCGTCAGCCAGGAGGTGGACGTCGCCGGCCGCCGGGTGACGCTCCGCCGGCCGCACTCGATCGATGCGCTCCTCGACGAGGAAGACTTCTCGCGCGACGAGCGGCTGCCGTATTGGGCCGAGCTCTGGCCAGCCGCGCGTGTGCTGTCCGACCTGATCGCGCGAGAATCCGGCGCCGGCCGGTCGTGTCTCGAGCTCGGGTGCGGCTTGGGCCTCACGACGATCGCCGCGCTCGTCGCCGGCTACGATGTGACGGCCACCGACTACTACGAGGACGCGCTCGCCTTCACGCGCACGAACGCGCTCCGCTCCGTTGGGCGCGCGCCCGCCACGCGGCTCGTCGACTGGCGCGATCTCCCCGAGGACCTCGGCCCCTTCGACCGTGTGGTCGCAGCCGACGTGCTCTACGAACGCGCCTATGGTCCGTTAGTCGCGAGCGCGCTCGATCGCACGCTGGGAGCAGCCGGCGTCGCGACCGTGGCCGATCCTGGCCGCGTCGCCGCCGAAGTGTTCGTGCGGGCGTGTGAGGCGCTGGGCCTCGAGCTCACCGCAATGCCCGTGCGCGAACTGCGCGACGGCGCCATTACGCACGGCGTCCGCCTGCTCGAGCTGCGACGGCCGGTCAATCGTTAGGCATGGGCCGCGGACGCGGACGCGTTCACATGCTGCGATACTTGGCGCCGCTGCCGCCTTCGCGCGGCGTCCACCGTGGGCCGACGTCGTCGGTCGCCTTGCAATCCACGCAGTTGGCCGGACTCACCACCAGCCGGTCTCCATCGCGCTCGTAGACGCCGGCCGGACAGAGGTGGGCGTAGAAATCGGCGATCGCCGGCGGTATGTCCCGCCCAACGATCAGGTGCGACGGGATGTCGTCGCGCGTGACGTTGCCCGACCGGAATACCGCATCGAGCTTCGAGAACGTCAGCTTGCCGTCGGGCTGAACGTGCGTCACGCGGCCGGCCGTGCGCGGGACCTCCGCATCCGCCTCCGAGGCGAGATGTCGGCCTGGGAACGCCCCCCGCGTGAGCGTCATCAAACCCGCTTTGATCCCGCCGCTGTAGATGCCGCCATGCTGGAAGGCGAGCCGCATGTTGCGGCGCTCGTAGAGATCGCGCGTGATGAAGCTGTCCTTCACCAGCTGGTCATAGGGCGCGAGCCCTGTCGCCGACGTGTCCTGCTTCTTGAGCGCGTCGAAAATCGCGCGGGCCGCGAAGATCCCCGACTGCATCGCGTAGTGAATCCCCTTGAGCGACGCGACCTCCACGAAGCCCGCGGCATCACCAGTCATGAGCAGGCCGTCACCGTAGCGCCGGTCCGGCAGCGCCCAGTATCCGCCTTCGGGAATGGTCTTGGCACCCCACTCCACCATCTCGCCGCCCTCGAGATACGAGCGAACGAGCGGATGTAGCTTGAGCCGCTGCAACAGCTCGTGCGCATCGAGCGCCGCCTGCGGATAATCCAGCCCGACCACGATGCCGACGGCAACCTGGTTGCCGCCTAACGGATACAGGAAGCTGCCGCCGAACACGTCGTTGGGCAGCGGCCAGCCGAGCGTGTGGACGACGGCATCGAGCGGGCGTTTGGCCTCCCACAGCTCCTTCACGCCCAACGCAAACAGCGGTGGATTCGGCGAGCCGATCCCGCGCCACGCGCAGTACGCCTGCGTCAGCGCCCCCCGCGTCCCTTCGGCGAGCACCGTGACGCGCGCCGTGAGATCGGTCGGCGGCGCATACCCCGGGCCCGGCGTGCCATCGCGCGCCAGTCCGGACGGCGTCGTGCGCACCCCGATCACGCGCTCGCCCTCCACCAGCAGCGACGCGACCGGAAATCCCGTGAACACGTTGACGCCCGCTGCTTCGGCCTTTTCGCCTAACCAGCGCACCATCTCGCAGATCGACCCCACGGAGTTGCCGTGGTTGCGCATCGTCGGCGGCGTCGGAAGGCGGATCGCCCGCGAGCCGGTCATGAAATACACGCGCTCGCCCGCCACCTTGCCGCGAAATGGGAAGTCGGAGTCCGGCATGCCGGGGAACAACGCACGGAACGCCACCGGATTCACCACCGCGCCCGACAGACAGTGCTCGCCCAACGCGCCCGCCTTCTCCAGCACCGCGATCTGGATGTCGCCTAACCGCCCGCCCGCCTCCGTGTCCGCGCGCGCCAGACGAGTCAGCTCGATCGCACCGGCGAGCCCCGCCGGTCCCCCGCCCACGAACACCACGTCCATCGGCACGGCCTCGGCGTCGGGCGGTTCAGACAGAATGAACCGATCGGTCGGCAGGGGCGGCTGATACTGGCCGGGCACGATGGGCAGCGGTCGACCCGATGGCGTCATGAGCGGAATGAAGAGTGAAGGCCGGCCGCGCACCACGCAGCCGGCACGCGATCAATGCGACTGCTTCGCCTTGCGCACCGCGTCGGTGAGCACCGGCAGAACTTCCAGCACATCACCCACCACGCCGTAGTCCGCGACCTTGAAGATTGGCGCCTCGCGATCCTTGTTGATCGCGACGATGGTCTTGGACGTGCGCATGCCGGCGAGATGCTGGATCGCGCCCGAAATGCCGCAGGCCACATAGAGATCGGGACTCACCAATCGTCCCGTCTGTCCGATCTGATCCGTGTGGGGACGCCAGCCATCGTCGGTCACCGCCCGCGTGGCGCCGACGGCCGCGTTTCCGAATGCGCTCGCGAGATCTTCCACCAATTTGAAATTCTCCGGTGCACGGAGCCCGCGCCCCCCGCTCACGATCACCGGCGCTTCGCCGAGATCGAGTTTGGCCGTGTTGCCGGCCAGCAACTCTTTCGGCACCACACGGGCCGACGCCGGATCCATGGCCGGCGCGATCGTTTCCGTCCGCGCGGTCCGCGGAGCACGCGTCGCCGTCACCGCGCCGGGGCGCAGCGACAACAACACCGGCGTGCCGGTGATGCTCAACGTCGCAATCACCTTGCCGGTGTTCATCGGATGCCTAACGACCATCGCGTCGCTCGACGCCTCGAACGCCGTGATGTCGGCGGCAAGGGCGACCCCCAGTTGTGCCGCCACGCGCGGCGCGAGATCCCGCCCCTGCGCCGATGCGCTGAAGAACGCCGCCCGATACGTTCCCGCGCGGATCCGCGCCGCCGCCGTTGCCGCCACTACCTCCGGCGAGTACAACGCCAGGCCCGGATGCTCCACCGCGTCCACCACATCTGCTCCGTGCGCGGCAATCATCTCGGATTTGGCCGCAATGCCCGGTGCGCCGATCACCAACGCGTGGACCTCACCGCCGCCAGTTGCGTCCGCCAACTGTCGAGCCGCCGTCACCGCTTCGAGGCCGACACGCCGCAATTCCCCGCCGCGCGATTCGACGAATGCAAAGGTGTTCGCCATCAGAGCACCTTCGCTTCGGTTTGCAGGAGCCGCACGAGCTCCGGCACTGCAGCCGGACCTTCACCGATGATCCGTCCGCCCGTTCGCTCGGGCGGCAGCTCCATCTTCGTGATTTTCACCCGAGATGCACCCACCTGCGCCGGCTTCACCTCGAGCGGTTTCTTCTTGGCAGCCATGATGCCCTTGAGCGACGGCAACCGCGGCCGTGCGATGCCTTCATCGATGGTCACGACCGCCGGCAACGGAAATTCGAGGATCTCCGCCGCGCCCTCGAGCTCGCGGCGCGCGGTGCCCCGACCGTTGGCGATCGTGAGCTGCGACACCGCCGAAACGCATGGGACTCCCAACAATTCCGCGGCCATCGGACCCACACTCTGATTCGCGGCGTCGATCGCCATCCGGCCGAACAGCACGAGATCGTAGCCGCCGCCCTTGAGCTCGTCGGCCAGCACGCGCGCGATCGCCAGGGCGTCGGCCGGCACGGCGTCGGCCTTCAAGTGCACTGCCTTGTCGGCGCCCATGCTCAGCGCCTTGCGCAGCGTCTCCTGCACCGCGTCCGGTCCGAGCGAAATCACCGTCACGTCGCCGGCGCCGTCCTTCTCCTTGAGCTGCAGCGCGGCTTCCACCGCGAAGCCGTCGAAATCCGCGATGTCGAACTTCACACCCGTCTCATCGACGGACGTCCCGTTCGCCGCGATCTTGAAGCGCGTCTCCATGTCGGCGGCGCGCTTGATGCACACGGCCATCTTCACCGCGCGTGCTCCTTTGAGTGTGTGTCCGACAAAAAAATAGCGGCGGCCTTCTCCCCTTCAAGGCACGCCGCCCCGGCGCTCACTGGAATGCGTTCAGACCCGTGATCGCTTGGCCTAACACAAGCGTGTGCACGTCGTGCGTTCCCTCGTACGTGTAGACGCTCTCCAGATTCGCCATGTGGCGCATCGACGCGTACTCGGCCAGAATCCCGTTCGCGCCCAACAACCGGCGCGCCTCGCGCGCGACGTCCGTCGCCATGCTCACGTTGTTCCGCTTCGCCAATGAAACTTGCTGCGGCGTCATCGTCCCGGCGTCCTTGAGCCGGCCCAGGTGCAGCGTCAACAGCTGCCCCTTCACGATTTCCGTCAGCATCTCCGCCAGCCGCGCCTGCTGCAGCTGAAACGCTCCGATCGGCTTGCCGAACATCACACGGTTGCAGGCGTACGACGCCGCTTCCTCGTAGCACGCTATCGCGGCACCGACGCTCCCCCACGCGATGCCGTACCGCGCCTGCGTCAAACACATGAGCGGACTCTTGAGCCCCGCGCTCTTCGGCAACACCGCGTCGGCCGGCACGTGCACATCCTGCAGCACCAGTTCGCTCGTGTCCGACGCGCGCAACGACAACTTGCCCTTCTGATCGCGCGCCGTGAAACCGGGTGCGTTCGTCGGCACAACGAATCCGCGAATCGAACGTTCGTCCGTATCGCCGTTCGTTTTCGCCCACACCACCGCCACCTGCGCCGTCGACCCGTTCGTGATCCACATCTTCGCGCCGTTCAGCACCCAACTGCCGTCCGATTGCTCTCGCGCCATCGTGAGCATACCGGCCGGATTCGACCCGTAGTCCGGTTCCGTTAGGCCGAAGCACCCGATGATCTCGCCGTTCGCCATCTTCGGCAGGTAGGCCCGCTTCTGTTCGTCGCTCCCGAACGCAAAAATCGGATACATGACGAGCGCGCCCTGCACCGAGGCGAACGACCGCACGCCCGAGTCCCCCCGCTCCAACTCCTGCATGATCAACCCGTACGACACGTTGTTGAGACCCGCGCAGCCGTACTCCTCCGGCAGATTGGCGCCGAACACGCCCAGCGACGCCAGCTCCGGAACCAAATCGCGAGGGAACCGTCCCTCGACATAACAGTCGCCGATGATCGGCAGCACGCGCTCGTCCACGAAGCGGTGCACGCTGTCTCGCACCGCGCGCTCTTCTTCGGAGAGCGCACTGTCGATGGCATAGAAGTCTGTCATGGCGCGAAAACTACTCGGTCCACCGAAACTTCGGTATCAGATCGCCGCGCGCACGTCGTCCTGCCAGGCGCGCTCCATCGATCGCCGTGCCCGCGGCTCGATGCCCAGCTCGCGCGCTTTCTCGCGGAACGCGCGCCCGTGATCCAGCGGCAGCCCGCCCTCGGCCTGCCATTGATGCACCATCTCGTGCAACAAGGTGTGCAGCACTTCCGTCCATGGTTCGCGCCGGATGTGCGACCGGCTGATCGCGATTTCGGGCGCTGCTCCGTCGCTCGCCGCCGTGTATTGCCCCAACCGACTCCGCATGCGCCGCGACACGGCAATGTCCACCGGTCGCAGCAATCCCCCGAAGTAGCGCGCATTGTACTCCTCGTGCGCCTTCACGAGCTCGGCCACCAGCACGGCATCTTCGCGTCGCTGGCGCACCCGGCGCGGACGAGGCCGAGTTGTCTCGTCATGCGGCGCGTGCTCGAGGATCAGCCGCTCTGCCTCGCGCCGCGCGCGCCGCGTCCGGCTCCCCACGAAGACGACGATCGCGCGCCAGACGTGCGGCGGCGCCGACAAATACCCCTCGTGAACGCGCAGCGCGCCCCCGCGAAAACTCACCATCACGCTGCGATTCTTCGTGAGCTCGCACCGCTCGATGCGAGGATCCAAGCCAAGCGCGCGCAATCGCCGCAACAGCGATGCGCCGTCGCGCGGCGCCACATCGAATGCCAGCTCCAATTGAGCGGCCGCGCCGAGCAGCAGTCGTCTGATCACCGCTCGAACGTTTGCGATGGCCCGTCCACGAATGCACCGTCGCGCGTGGACCAGATGAGCGTGTGGACCTCGATCCTTCCCGGATCGAGCGCGATGACGTTGATGGAAGACGGCCGGCCGCCGCGCGACCGGTCCGACACCGTCCCCGCGGTCGAGACCACCGTTCCGCCGGTCGAGTGCTCGACGTACTGGATGGCCTCCTGGTGGTCGTGCCCGCACATCACGAGATCCACGCCCAACGCCTCGAACGCGCCTAACGCACGACGCCGGTGCGCCAGGCCGTAGCGCCGCGACAGCTGCCCCTTGAGCGGATTGTGGTGCATCACGATCGCGCGCCGATCGCCGGCCGGTGATGACGCGAATACGCGGCGCGCATGCTCCACCTGCTGCGGCGCGAGATCGCCCACCACACCGATGTCGCGCGGGTTCCAGGTCAGCGTGTGAAGCTGCACCCCGTGCGCCGTGTTGAGCCCGGCGAACGTCACACCGGGTACGTGCAGCACCGGCTCCAGTTCCTTCGACACGTAGCGCCGATAGTTCGCATACACGGCGCCGCGCATCCCGATGCCCAACGGCGCGCGCCACCATTTCACATCGTGGTTCCCCGGCACCACGATGGTCGCGCTCACGCGCGCCGCATCGCGCAGAAACTTGCGCGCGCGCTGGAACTCACCCGCCCGTGCGCGCTGCGACAGGTCGCCGGAGATGGCCACCACGTCGAAGCGTCGCATCTCTATCAGTTGTTCAATGGCATCGACCTGCTCGGGGACCGCGGGCGTTCCGAAATGCACATCGGAGACGTGAAGAACCGTCGTCACGACACCCTCACGGCGGCTGCGGCCGTAAGGCGCATCGCCTCCGTGCGCGCTATCGGAATCGCCATGCGCTCCGGCTCACGGGGCGGACACCAGGTCGGCCAAATGCTCTGCAACGCTTGCCGCCAGACCGCGCGAGAATGTCTTGGCCGGCTCGCTCGAAACGTCTGCCATCCACATGATCCGTGCTTGCCGCGCATCGAACAGGACCAGCCGCACCGCGGCGCTCTCTTCGCCGGGACCGGCGCCGACAAATCGCACTTCGATCGGGAATAACACGTACCGGCAATCATCCTCGAACGCCACCAGAGTGCGGAGTTGAGAGGCCAGCGGCTCCGGCACCATGTCCGGAACATGCTTCATTGGTGGACGGAGCCATTCCGCCGCCAGATCGTACACGTCCGGTGCATACGGCGCGTTCCGGCGTGCGGTCTCGGCGAGTTGGTGCGGGAACACCCACATCCGTCCGATCCGGTCTCGATCACGTAACGCAAACGCGATCTCGCCATCCACATCATCCAGAAAGGCCTTCCGGTCTTGTATCTGACCCGCCCAACCCAGCGAGTCGTCCGTTCGCAGATAATGTGTTGGAATCACCAGCACCCGGCGCGTCGCATATGGCGCCAGCGGGCGGCCAACTGTCGGTGCGCTCTCGCGTGATGCTTGTGCCGACACTCGCGCGGCGCCCACGCACATGACCACCGCGCCGACAACCATCAGGAGAGGTTTCACGAAAGTCCTGGGTTGGGATGGAAGAAACTTACCTTGAGGGAGACGATCCGTGCAGCACCGCGTCTCCGAGGCGCACGCCAACTCTTGTCGGCGGCCGGTGCGACGCACAGAATCCCGGACATGAAGAAGGCCCTGTCCGTGGCGATGTGGATCGCTGTCGCCTGCCTGGGCGCCGGCTCACTCGCCCGGCTTGCACTCTCGCGCGGCGAAACCGTCAACGCGGCATGGCTCATCACCGCCGCCGTGTGCACGTTCGCCGTCGGCTATCGCTTCTACTCGAAGTTCATCGCCGCCCGTGTGTTTGCGCTCGACGCTCGCCGGACGACGCCGGCAGTGCGCCTCGAGGACGGCCGCGACTTCGTACCCACCAATCGATGGATCGTATTCGGGCACCATTTCGCGGCCATCGCGGGACCGGGGCCGCTCGTTGGGCCGACGCTCGCCGCCCAATTCGGCTTTCTCCCGGGCGCCCTGTGGATCATCATCGGCGTGGTGCTCGGCGGCGCGGTTCAGGACTTCGTGATTCTCGCCGCCTCCGTCCGCCGCGACGGACGCACGCTCGGCCAGATGGCCAAGGATGAGATCGGTCCCACGGCCGGCTTCACCGCGCTCGTCGCCGTCCTCGGCATCATGATCATCCTGATCTCCGTCCTCGGCCTCGTGGTGGTCAACGCGCTCAAGGCCAGCCCGTGGGGCACGGTGACGATCGGACTCACCATCCCGATCGCTCTTCTGTTAGGCATTTACCTGCGGTGGATCCGTCCCGGGCGCGTGCTCGAGGCGACCCTGTTGGGTCTCGTGCTTCTCGCCGCCGCGCTCTATGCCGGCCAGTGGGTGGCGGCCGACCCCGCGCTCGCGCCGATCTTCACGCTCGACGCCAAGACGCTCGCCATCCTCGTCATGGCCTACAGTTTCGCCGCGTCGGTCGTGCCCGTCTGGCTGCTGCTCGCCCCGCGCGACTACCTGTCCGCCTTCGTCAAGATCGGCGTCGTGGTCGCGCTTGCGTTAGGCATCGTCATCGTCCTGCCGCCGCTCCGCATGCCATCGCTCACCCGGTTCGTCGACGGCACCGGGCCCATCTTCGCCGGCAAGGTCTTCCCCTTCGCGTTCATCACCATCGCCTGCGGCGCCATCTCCGGCTTCCACGCGCTCATTGCGTCGGGCACCACGCCCAAGCTCCTGGAACGGGAGACCGACGCGCGCCCGATCGGCTACGGCGGCATGCTGATGGAGGCGCTCGTCGGCGTCATGGCCCTCATTGCAGCGTGCGTGCTCACGCCCGGCGTCTACTTCGCGATCAACGCGCCCGCGGGCTTGCTCGGCCCTACCGCCGCAAGCGCCGCGCACGCGATTTCCGCGTGGGGCTTTTCGCTCGACCCATCCGCCATGCAGCACCTGGCGTCGCAGGTCGGCGAGACCTCGTTGCTCTCCCGCACCGGCGGCGCGCCGAGTCTCGCCGTCGGCATGGCGCAGCTGTTCACCGGTCTGTTAGGCGGCTCCGAAGCGATGGCGCTCTGGTACCACTTCGCCATCATGTTCGAGGCGCTCTTCATCCTCACGACGCTCGACGCCGGCACCCGCGTCGGCCGCTTCATGCTCCAGGACCTCGGCCGCCACGTCTGGGAACCGTTCGGCCGCGTGTCGTGGTATCCGGCCGTCGTGCTGTCCAGCGCCATCTTCGTCGCGATGTGGGGCCACTTTCTCTGGCAGGGCGTCATCGATCCGTTAGGCGGCATCAACTCGCTGTGGCCGCTGTTCGGTATTTCCAACCAGCTCCTGGCGGCCGTCGCCCTCTGCGTCGGCACGACCGTCATCGTCAAGAGCGGCAAAGCGCGCTACGCGTGGGTCACGGTGGCACCGCTCGCGTGGCTCGCCGTCGTCACGCTCACGGCGGGGTGGCAGAAGATCTTCTCCGCGAGCCCGCGGCTCGGCTTCCTGGCGCACGCGCGGATGCTGGACCAGGGGCCGCGCGCCGCCGATACCGGCCGCCTCATGTTCAACGACCGCCTCGATGCCGCGGTCGCTGCGTTTTTCATGATTGCCGTCGTCGTGATTCTGATCGAATCGGCCCGCGAGTGGTTCCTCGTGCTGCGCGGCGACAGGCCCGCCACGAGCACCGAAGTGCCGTTCGAGCCGACCGCCCTCGCCTCGTGAGTCAACCCCCGCTTCTGACCATGCGCCCTCGCCCTCGCCCGCACCCCGTCGCCATCCTCGCGCTGCTCGCCGCGTTCGCGTCCGCGCCGTTAGGCGCACAGGATTCCACCACGTTCGCGCTCACCATCCCCAACATCATGCGCGGCAACGAAGTCGTCGGCCGCATGCCCGAGCGCATTCGATGGTCGCCCGACAGCCGCTGGATCTATTTCTACTGGCTGCCGCCGGGCAGCGACTGGCGCGACCCGCTCGCGCCGTATCGCGTCCGCGCCCAGGCCGGCGCCAAACCCGAGCGCCTAACGGACGCGCAGATGGACAGCGCCGGCCCCATCGTCGAGCCGGGCAGTCTCTCGCGCGATGGCCGGCTCCGCGCCGTTGCCTACCAGGGCGACATCTACGTCGTCGACCTCGCGACCCAGACCGCGCGGCGCCGCACCAACACCGAGGCCCGCGAGGCCGATCCGCAATTCGGCGTCGGCGACGACCGGGTGTTCTTCACCCGCGACGACAACGTGTTCGCCGCCGATCTGCATTCCGGACTCGTCCAGCAGCTCACCGACGTGCG
>Ga0070714_100002630_pt1 | contig 13222 bp, 13 predicted proteins | sample LARL83metaG_FD_65450 | JGI IMG/M metagenome (GOLD analysis project Ga0070714, IMG submission 65450) | Corn, switchgrass and miscanthus rhizosphere microbial communities from Kellogg Biological Station, Michigan, USA - LAR L8-3 metaG | ecosystem: Host-associated > Plants > Roots > Rhizosphere ...
ACGTGCCCCGACCCCGGCATGCGCACGTTGCTCAGCTCGCCCTCGACGTAGAGGTCCTCGAGCTGGGGCACGCCGGCGATGGCGCCGCGCACCAGCAGGGTCAGCTCGGACACGCTGATCGAGCGCGCGGCCGGCGGCTGCATCACACTCGCTCCGCCGCGATCCGCCCCAGCACGCCGTTGACGAAGCGGCCCGCCTCCTCGCCGGCGTAGGTCTTGGCCAGCTCCACCGCCTCGTCGATGGCCACGCTCACCGGCGTGTCCAGGGCGAAGAGCAGCTCGTAGGTGCCGAGGCGGAGCACGGCGCGCTCCACCTTGCCGATCTCCTCCAGGCGCCAGTTGCTGCTCGCCGCGTCGATGGCGTCGTCGACGCGCTGCAGCTCGCCCAGCACACCAAGTGTCAACTCTGACGCAAACTCCTCGACGTCGCGCGCCGCGCCCGTGTCCTCGGCGTGGTAGCGCAGCACGTCGCGCGCGTCCTTCTGCGTGCCCTCCAGCTCGAAGAGCACGCGCAGCGCCAGCTCGCGCCCGCGATGGCGCCGGCCGGCGCCGACACTCACGAGAAGACGACCTCGTTGACGTAGACGTTGACCTCGGTGAGGTCGAGGCCGAGCATCTTCTCGATGGCCCGGGCGACGCGGCGCTGCACCTCGGCGCCCATCTCGGGCAGGTCGGCGCCCGCCTCCATGACCACGTGGACGTCGATCTGCAGGGTGTCGTCGGGCTGCATCACCACCTTGACGCCGCGGTGGGCGACGGGACGGCGGAGGATGCGGTCGATCTGCTGGCCGCCGGTCTGGTACATGGCGTGGACGCCGGGCACCTCCAGCGCGGCCAGCGCGGCGATCCAGGCGACCACCTCGTTGGCGACGCGGACGGTGCCGAGGCGCTCGCGTCCCGGCGGCTCGGCGAGCTGCAGCGGGGGTTGCGGTGCGGCGGGGCCGCCGGCGGCGGTGCTCATACGCGCTCGATGTAGCGGCCGGTCCGCGTGTCGACCTTGATCCGGTCGCCCTGGTTGACGAAGAGGGGCACGTCGACCGTGACCCCGGTCTCCAGTGTGGCCGGCTTGCTGCCGCCGGTGGCGGTGTCGCCCTTGAAGCCGGGCTCGGTGTAGGTCACCTCCATCTCGGTGGTGATGGGCAGCTCGACGCCGAGCACGCGACCCTCGTACTGGAGCAGGAAGAGCTCGTCGTTCTCCTTGAGCCACTGCGCCGCGTCGCCGATCACGTCGGACGACAGCGGGTACTGGTCATAGGTGGTCGAATCCATGATCACGTAGGCGTCGCCGTCCTTGTAGAGGTACTGGGCGGGATTGCGCTCGATGCGGGCGCGGCCGAACTTCTCCTCGGGACGGAAGGTCTCCTCGGTGACGGCGCCGGTGTTGATGTTCTTGAACTTGGTGCGCACGATCGCCGTCCCGCGGCCCATCTTGATGTGGGCGAAGTCGAGCACCTGGAGCAGCTCGCCGTTGCGCTCCACGGTGTTGCCGGGACGCAGGTCTCCCGCGTTGATCATGCCGTCGCTCCCTTGTCGTCGATGGTTCCCAGAAGTCGCGCCACGGCGTCGACGGCGAGCACGTAGCCGTGCGGGCCGAGCCCGGCGATGATGCCGCGCGCCGCGCTCGCCGTCAGCGAGGTGTGCCGGTAGGCCTCGCGCGCGTGGATGTTGGAGAGGTGGACCTCGACCACCGGCTTGCCGAAGCCGCGCACCGCGTCGAGCAGGGCGACGCTGGTGTGGGTGAGGCCGCCGCCGTTGAGGATGCAGGCGTGGGCGACGTCGCGCTCGGCTTCGAGCACGTCGATGAGCTCGCCCTCGTGGTTGCTCTGCTCGAAGCGCACCACCATGCCGTAGCGCTCGGCGCGCTGGCGCACCAGCGCCTCGATCTCGGCCAGGGTGGCGCCGCCGTAGACCTCCGGCTCACGCCGCCCCAGCGAGGCGAGGTTGGGGCCGTTGAGGACCAATACCCGGCTCATGCCCGCGCCACCGTGCCGATCGCCTCCAGGGCCGCCTCTTCCGGCACGACATGGCCGAAACTCGCAGCGCCGAGGCGGTCGAGCAGCACCCAGCGCACCGCGCCGGCGCGCGACTTCTTGTCGGCGCGCGTCGCCGCGACGACCCGCTGCGCGTCGACGCCCGCGGGCAGCGCGCCGAGGCCGCAGCGCTGCAGCACAGCGTCCTGCCAGGCCACGTCGTCGCGCGGGCAGCCGTTCGCGGCCACGCTGAGCAGCCCGGCGACGCGCATGCCGGCGGCCACCGCCTCGCCGTGGACCACCGCGCCGCCGGTCGCCGTCTCCAGCGCGTGCCCAACGGTGTGGCCGTAGTTGAGGATGGCCCGCCGTCCCGACTCGCGCTCGTCGCCGGACACCACCTCCGCCTTGATCTCGCAGCAGCGCGCGATCACCGGCACCAGCGCGTCGCGGTCGCGAGCGAGCAGGGCGTCGAGCTGCGCGTCGAGCACCGGCCGCAGGTCGGCGGCGGCGATCATCGCGTACTTGACGATCTCGGCGAAGGCGGCGCGCCAGTCGCGGTCGGGCACGGTGCCGAGGACGTCGACGTCGCAGACCACGGCGCGCGGCTGCCAGAAGGCGCCGGCGAGGTTCTTGCCGCGGGGCAGGTTGACGCCGGTCTTGCCGCCGATGGCGCTGTCGACCATGGCCAGCAGGGTCGTCGGCACCTGGACGACCGCGATGCCGCGCTGGTAGGCGGCCGCGGCGAATCCCGCCAGGTCGCCGACCGTGCCGCCGCCCACGGCCACCACGCAGTCGCCGCGGTCGAGGCCCAGGGCGGCGAGGCGGTTGACCAGGCGACCGGCGCCGGCCCAGGTCTTGGCAGCCTCGCCACCCGTGACCGGCACCAGCGTGGCGCGCACTCGCCCACGCAACGACGCGACCAGCGAACGTGCCGCATCGAGCACAGCGCGGTCGGCGATCACCGCAACCTGGGTGGCCCCAGAGGGCAGGGCGTCGACGACGCCGCCGAGCACGCCGGACCCCACGCTGACCGCGTAGCTGCGCGCACCCAGCTCGACGCGCAGCGACGGCGCGCCGCCGGCGGCACCAGGACCAAGAGCACCACCGCCGCCACCGAGCCGCGCACCGGCAAGCCCGTCGACCACCGCGTCCACGACCTCCTCGACGTCCCACGCGTCGACGTCGACGCGCAGCGCCGCCCGCCCGTACGCCGCCGCGCGCGACGCCCGCAGCGCGCCCAGCGCAGCCGCCGGGTCGGAGCGCAGCAGCGGCCGGTCGGCGGCGTCGCCCAGCCGCCGCAGCAGCACCGCGTCGGCCGCGTCGAGCCAGACCACCCACGCGGCGTCGAAGAGAAGCCCCGCCGCCGCCGGCTGCGCCGCCAGCCCGCCGCCGCACGAGACCACCACCGGCCCCTCCCCCTCCAGCGCCGAGCGCAGCGCCGCCAGCTCGCGCGCCCGGAAGCCCGCCTCCCCCTCGGCCTCGAACACCGCGGCCACGCTCATCCCCGCCCGCTCCTCGACGAGCGCGTCGGTGTCGACGTGCCGCCAGCCCAGGCGCCGGGCCAGCGCCGCGCCCACCGCCGACTTGCCGCTGCCGGGCAGGCCGACCAGGGCGACACGGCGCACCGCCGTGACCACGGGGGCGCCGTCATGCAGGGTCAGAGGGTTCGCTGCCATCTCGGTTGCCCGCGATTGTAGGCGCGCCCGCCCCGCGCGCCCGGCGCGGGGTCAGACGCCGTCGTGCCGCTGCGAGTAGCCGGGCGCCGGACCGTAGCCGCCGGGGTCCACCGTGCCCGAGGTGCCGGGAGGCGCGTAGCCGCCCTGCGCCGCGCCCGCTCCGGGCGTGTAGGTCTGCCCGGTGTGGCGCGCCTCGATGGCCATGAGCAGCTCGCGGCTGAAGGCCACCGGGTCGTTGACGTGGTGGAGCACCTCGGCGCCGTCGCGCCCCGCCGACTCCAGCTCCAGGTCGCCGAAGCGGAAGACGCGGGCGAGCAATCCCTGGCGCACGCTGGAGTCCTGGATGCGGTCGAGGTTGATCGACTCGGTGTAGCGGGAGAGCACGCCGCGGCGGCTGATGATCCGCTGCGTGGTCAGCGTGTAGCTGGTGCAGCGCCACTGGATCCAGCGCACCAGGGCGATGGCCAGCAGGACGACGCCGAAGGCCAGGCCGATGAAGACCTTGATGTCGTGCAGGCTGTGCCCGGCGACCGACCCGGGCGTCACCACCAGGAGCACCACGCCGACGACCAGGGCCAGCAGGCAGACGACGCCGGCCCCGATGAAGATGGTCCAGTGCTGGCGAGTCGTCCTGATGGGATGCTCGCCCGGCATCAACTGGGGCACGTGGACAACCTCCGGCTCAGGGCCCGTGGAACATGATCAGCGCCGCCCCGGCGCACAGGAACGGGCCATAGGGTATCGGGTCCTTGAGCCCTCTGACGCGGGTGACGAGGAGCACGATGGCCACCGCGCCGGCGAGGAGCACCGCGGCGATCACCGCGTAGAGCGCGCCGAGGTGGTCGCTGTCCAGGGCCAGGCCGCAGAGCGCGCCGACCAGGGCGCCGAGCTTGGCGTCGCCCTGGCCGATGGCGCGGCCGCCGAAGAGCAGCGACTGGACCATGAAGAAGAGCCACACCACCACCGCGCCGACCAGGGCGCGCACGAAGGTGAGCCCCGGGGTCCACTGGGCGAGGCCGAGGGCGACGACCACGGCGGGGAAGGTGATCCGGTTGAGGATGAGGCGGTGCTTGATGTCGAAGGCGAGGACGTGGACCAGCACCACCACCCAGAAGAGGTGGATGGCCAGGCCGCGGCCGGGCGGGTCGTGGGCGGTGAAGGCGGCGAAGCCGGCGGCGCCGAGCACCGGCGAGAGGTACTTCTCCAGCCAGGTGAGGCCGTACGACTCGCCCTGCCAGGGCTCGGCCTCGGGCGCCGGCTGCTCGGCGTTGGCCGCGGCGGCGACGGCGGCGGCCACCTCCTGCTCGTAGGCGCGGCGGTCCTCGGCCTCCTCCTCCTCCAGCTTCTCGACGCGCTCGATCCACACCGCGGCGCGGCCGGAGAGCAGCCCGGCGAGCGCCCCGCCCAGGGTGGCGCCGGCGACGGCGATGCCGTTCATGCGCGGCCCACCGCTGCGTGCAGCGCGCTGCGGGCGGCGTCGACCGGCGCGGGCCTGCCGGTCCACAGCTCGAAGCTGAGCATGCCCTGCTGGAGCAGCATCTCCAGGCCGTCGGCGGCGCGCAGGCCGCGGGCGCGCGCCGCGGGCACGAGGTCGTCAGCCTCGTAGCGGTAGCGCAGGTCGACCACGGTGCAGCCGAGCGGCAGCGAGCCGAGGTCGACGGGCAGGTCGTGCAGCGGGGCGGGCGTGGCGTTGACCAGCACGCTGTACGGCGCGCCGCTGAGCGCCAGGGTGACCGCGCCGGCGTCGAAGTCGAGCGGGTCGACGTGGAGCACGGGGGCGAGCGCCCGCGCCGCCTCGGGCCGCCGGGCGGCGACGTGGACGCGTGCCGGCTGGGCGCGCAGCACGGCCAGCACCGCGGCGGCGGCGGCTCCGCCCGCGCCGAGGACGACGGCGATGGCGCCGGGCGCGGGCCACAGGCCCTCGTGGCGCAGCGCCGCCTCCAGCCCGCGTGCGTCGGTGTTGTGGCCGACCAGCAGGCCGTCCGCGGTGCGCACCACGGTGTTGACGGCGCGAGTCACCTCGGCGTCGCCGTCGAGGACGTCGCAGGCGGCGGCGACGGCGCGCTTGTGGGGGATGGTCACGTTGCACCCGGCCGCGGCGCCGTCGCGCAACTCGCCGATCACGCCGGGCAGTGCGTCCGCGGCCACGTCGCGGATCGAGTACTCCCAGTCCAGGCCGCAGGCGCGCAGGGCGGCGTTCTGCATCGCCGGGCTCGGCGACCGCGCCACGCCGTGCCCCAGCAGCCACAGCCGGGTGCTCACGGCGACGGCGACGGGCACGGGCTGTTCAGGTACTGCGCCACCTGCTGGTCGTGCTGCTGGGCGGTGGTGGCGTAGTGGTTGTGGCCACAACCGTCAGCAACCCAGAAGAGGAACTGGGTGGTGGCGGGATGGACGGCGGCCTGCAGCGAGGCGACGCCGGGGTTGGCGATCGGCGTCGGCGTCAGGCCTGTGTGCAGGTAGGTGTTGTACGGCGTGTCCTGGTGCAGCTCGTCGGCGCTGGGCTCGCGGCCGACGATGTTGAGGCCGTACTCGACGGTGGCGTCGGACTGCAGCGCCATGCCGTTGCCGAGGCGGTTGTAGATGGCGCTGGCCACCTTGGGACGGTCGTCGTCGAACTGCGCCTCGCGCTCCACGACGGAGGCCAGGGTGACCACCTGGTAGACGCTGAAGCCCTTGGGCAGCGCGCCGAGCAGCGACTGGGTGCGGCGGCCGAAGTCGTCGAGCTGCATCGTGACGAGCTGGTGCGCCGTGGTGCCCTGGGGCACCTCGTAGGTGTCGGGGAAGAGGAACCCCTCCAGCGACGCGCCCGCCGGGCGCGAGGCGAGGAAGGGCTCGTCGAAGCTGCCCGTCCTGACCTCGGCCATGTACTGGTCGGCGCTGATGCCGAGGTTGGCCTTGGCGACGCGGTCGGCCATCTGCTGCGCGGTCATGCCCTCGATGAAGGTCACCTTGGTCACCTTCACCTCGGGCGGGCTCTCCAGGCGCTGGATGATGGCGCTGGCGCCCATGCCGTTGTCGAGCTTGAACTGCCCGGCCTGCAGGCTGCCGGCGAGGTTCTTGAACTTGGCGAACCAGCCGAACCAGAAGGAGCTGCGGATCAGCCCGCGCGACTGCAGGTCGGTGGCGAGCTGGTCGACGGTCTCGCCCTGCTGGACCACGACGGTCACCGCGGGTCCGTGCGACGACGACGGGGCTTCGAGCTGCGAGCGCCCGTAGAGCACGAGCCCGCCGCCGACCACGGCGAGCACGGCGACGACGGCGAGAACCGCGAAGGCGATCACCAGCCCCCTGCCGCGCCGACGGCGGGTGGGCGGCGTCATCCGGTGCGCGTCCCCGTCCGCAGGCGCCGGGCGTCGAGCCAGCCCTGGAGCATCAGGGCGGCGGCGACGCCGTCGACGGTGCGGCGGCGGCGGTCGCGGCGGGTGCCGGTGGCAATGAGCTGGCGCTCCGCCTGCGCCGAGGTGAAGCGCTCGTCGTAGAGCTCGACGGGCAGGCCGGTCTCCCGCTCGGCGTCGGCGGCGAGGGCGCGGGCGTCGGCGGCGGCGGGACCCTCGGAGCCGTCGAGCTCGCGGGGCAGGCCGACGACGATCACGTCCGCGGCGCGGTCGGACGCCTCGCGGCGGACGCGCTCCCACAGCTCCCCGGCGCGGGCGCGCGGAAGGACGGCGACGGGGGTGGCCAGCGAGCCGGTCGGATCGGCAGCCGCCAGGCCGACCCGCACCGTGCCCGGATCGAGGCCCAGCGCCACTCTCACGTGGCCGGCTTCTGGATCACGTTCTGCTTCACCTCGATGCGGCTGGAGAAGAAGGGCAGCACGAAGAAGGGGATGTGCTGGTCGATCTGGACGTCCTGCACGGAGCTGCCGATGGTCTCCTTGGCGAGGCTCTTGACGTCCGACTGGCTGTGCCCGGCGAACTTGTCCTTGAGGCCCTGGACGTCGATGACCGGCTCACTGTAGCCGCTGACGGGCTCGGAGAAGATGACCGTGCCGTCGTCGCTGGCCTGGGTGATCTTCGGCTCCGGAACGGTGGCGCCGGGGGCGAGCTGCTCACCCGCCGCCTTCTGGCTGTTGAGGTCGGCGAGGGCCACCTGCTTGACCGCGCTCGGGTCGTAGTAGGCGCCCTTGCCGTGGACGGTGACGGTGATCGTCGTCGTCTGGTACTGGTCGTCGGCCTTGGGCAGCGGGGTGATGTCGTAGCTGATCGTCTGCCCCGAGCCGCCGGGGTCGAGCGCGGGCATCTTGCCGTTGCCCGCCTTGCCGGCCATGTCCGCCTTGACCTTGTCGCCGAGCTGCTGCTTCAGGGTGGTGACCTGCTGCTGCCAGCCCTGCACGTCGTTGGCGCTGGCCGTGGTCACCTGCTTGGCGTCGGCGCCGCCGCTGGTCGGCGCGGGGTTGCTGACGGTGAGGTCGCTGGGCGCGCACACCCCCTTGTACTGACCATCCGGTCCACAGGGGTTGCCGGGCCACTGGGTGATGGTGCCGGCGGGCAGGTTGCCGGCGGCCTCGGGCTTGCCGTCCTGCACGGGGATGGGGTTGCTGGTGCTGATGCCGTTCTGGTCGGGGTCGCCGAAGTGCACCACGGTGTCCTGGGTGGCGTAGAACTTGATCTGCGGCGTGGTGTTGCTGTCGAACTCGGTGCCCTTGGGCACGGTGAAGTCGGCGACGTTCTTGAGGTCGGTCTGGAGGACGACGTTGCCGCTCGCCGCGGTGGCCGGCAGCGTCTTCTGGCCGGTGGGCTTGGCCTGGAACTGGTTGGTCTCGTCGGCGCTGGCCACGATGGTGAGCACGTGGTCGGGGCTGCCCGCCAGGTTGGCGTCGGTGGTGCCCTGGATGGGATTGCTGCTGCTGATCGGCGTCGCCGTCAGGGTGATGGTCACCGTCGCGCTGGGCGCGACCAGGAAGAGCAGCAGCAGGCCGACGAGGAAGACGGCGCCGGCCAGGTAGTACATGGCGCGACGGCGATCACGCCCGCGCTTGGGCAGCGGCGTCGGGCCGGTGGTGCGGCGCGGCGGCAGCACGCGGTCGGGGCGCTGCAGGGACTCGACCCGCTCCGCCGCCGGGGCGTGGGCCCAGGCCTCGGCCACGGCGGTGCCCGCGGCGGCGGTGCCGATGGCGGTCATCCCCGGGGCGTGGCCGTCCTCCTCCTCCGGGAACGGCTCGACGGGCGTGTGCGGGCGAACCACCTCGACGCCGCGCTCGTACGCCTGCACCGACGCGAAGGTGGGAAAGCCCGCCTCCTTGGCCATCTTCTGCACGCGCGGGTCGCCGCTGACGATGGCGGTGCGCTTGACGAAGCTGCGGCTGTACTGCTGCAGCAGGCGCATGTTGAGCGGCGACTGCAGCACCTTGGTGCGGTGGGGCAGGACGAAGACCAGGTCCTGCTCCTCGCCGCTGCGCCGGATCTTCTCGACGAGGTCGGTGATCTCGTCGTCGGGTTCGATGTAGAGGACTTTGCTCATGGCAGGTGCGTGCGCCTCATACCTTCATCGCCTTCATGATCCGGCGCATCAGCCCGCCCAGCGGCTGATCCTCTTCGGAGTCGAGCTGGATGGCGTGGTGGGCCAGGCCCATCGGGGTGATGTCCTGGCTGCCGACGAGCAGGCCGGTGGTGTCGTAGATGTCGCGCACGTCGGCGGGGGTGAGCACGCGGATGCTCGGCTGCTTGCTGAAGGGCAGGTACTCCGTCCACTGCAGCATGGAGAGCTGGTCGGCGATCTCGGGGAGCGCCGCGCCGCCGCCGGCGAGGTAGATGGCGGGGGGCAGCATGTCGCCGTGGGCCAGCTCCTCCAGGGTGAGGGCGACGCCCTGGGCGAGCACCTCGGCGTTGGGTGTCACCGCGTTGTGCGCCAGCGCTCGCTGGTCCGCGGGCAGGCGGCCCTCGCCGTGGGCGATCTTGAACTGCTCGGCGTCCTCGAGGCTCATGTTGAGGTCGGTGGCGACGCGGCGGGTGAAGGCGCGGCCGCCGAGGGCGAACATCTTGGTGCCCTCGATGCCGCCCTTGCGCACCAGGGCCACGTCGGTGGTGCCGCCGCCGACGTCGACGAAGATGCCGCCGAACTCGTAGATCTCGTCGGTGGCGCAGCCGCGGGCCAGCGCGTAGGGCTCGGCGACGGTGGCCACCAGCTCGAGGTCGAGCTCCTGGGCGATGGTCTGCAGGGCGCCGATGTGGGTCAGCGGGGCGAAGGTGTTGAAGACGGTGACGTCCAGAACCCGGCCCTGGAAGTTGAGCGGGTTGCTCACCGCGTAGCCGTCGACCATGACGCTGGTGATGGCGCTGTGCACCAGCTTGACGTTGACCTCGCTGACGCCGAGCTCGGTGGACATCTGGCGCACCGCTTCGCGCAGCGCGCGCCGCTGCACGAGCTGCAGGGTCTGGGCCAGCTCGGCCTCGGTGATGCGGCTCTGCGGCTGCGAGCGGGGCACGCTGACGCTGGTGCTGAAGCCCTTGACCTGCTCGCCGGCGATGCCGATGACCGCCTGGCCGGGGATCATCTGGCACATGTCCTCGGCCTCGGAGAGGGCGCGGTCGCAGTTGTCGATGACCGCCTGGATGTCGGCGACGGCCCCGGCGTGCATGTCGGTGAGCGACTGGCGCACCTTGCCCACGCCGATGACGATGCCCTTGTCGGCCTCGCGCTTGACCACCAGCGCCTTGATCACCTCGGTGCCGATGTCCAGCGCGGTGTAGTGGGTGTGGTACTCCTCGCGGCGGCGCAGCAGAGAGAACTTGCGCTTGCTCACTGCGCGGACGCCCCGATGTGCAACGTGTTGACCGGTGTCACGGGTGACGCCCTCCGCCCAGTGCGCGGCGCACGGCGTCGAGGGCCTCGGCGCGCCTCTCCGGATCCGCGACCCCGCCGGCGGCGAAGTCGGGACGGCCGCCGCCCTTGGCGCCGGTGGCCTGGGCGGCGACGCGGGCCAGGTCGCCGGCGCGCACGCCGCTCTGCAGGGCGCCGCCGCCGACCTTGACGGCGAGGCTCGACTCGCCGATGACCAGGGCGACGCCGTCGGCCTGGAGGCGCTCGGCGAAGAGCGAGTCGGCGAGGGTCTTGACCGCGTCGGCGTCGGCGCCGTTGTCGAGCATCACGTGGGCGAAGCGCACGCTGCCCAGCTCCTCGACCTCGGCGGGCGTCTCCCCCGCCGCCGCCCGGTGGCGGCGGGCCTCGACGACGTCGCGCTGCAGCTGCCTGACCTGCTGCTGCAGCGCGGCGACGCGCTCGGGGACCTCCTCGGGCCTGGCCCGCAGCGCCTGGGCGGCCTCGCGCAGAGATGCGGCCACGGTCGTCCAATACTGCTCGGCCGCCTCCCCCACCACCATGTCGATGCGGCGCGTGCCCTGGCCGATGCTCGACTCGCTGACGATGATCGCCGCGCCGAGCTCGCCGGTGTGCTGGACGTGGGTGCCGCCGCAGAGCTCGCGCGACCAGCCGCCGAAGTCGACGACGCGCACCTGCTCGCCGTACTTCTCGCCGAAGAGGGCCACGGCGCCGGTGCTGCGCGCCTCGTCGATGGGCATGACCGTCGTGGTGCGCTGCAGGTCGCGCCGGATCGCCGCGTTGACCCGGTGCTGCACGTCGCGCGCCTCGTCCGTGCTCAGTGCGCGGGTGAAGGAGAAGTCGAAGGTGGTGTGCGCGGGGTCGACCAGCGAGCCGCGCTGCACCACCTCGTCGCCGAGCACCTCCTTGAGCGCTTTGTGGAGCAGGTGGGTGGCGCTGTGGTGGCGTGCCGTCTGCGCGCGGCGGCCGGCGTCGACCGCGGCCAGGAGCTTCATGCCCTGGCGCAGGTGGCCGCGGGTGACGCGCACCGTGCTGGCGCGCGTCTCGCTGCCCGGCAGGAACTGCGTGTCGGCCACCTCGGCGTAGCCGTCGGACCACTGCAGGGTGCCGCGGTCGCCGACCTGGCCGCCGGCCTCGGCGTAGAAGGGCGACGGTTCGAGCACCACGGTGGTGGCGGCGTCGGACTCCTGCAGCCACACCACCTCCGCCTCGCACTCCAGCGTCTCGTAGCCGACGAAGGTGGTCGGCGGGAGCTGCGGGCCGCCGCTGAAGCCGACGCGCTCGGTGCCGGCGCGGGAGCGCTCGCGCTGCTCCTCCATGGCGGCGTGGAAGCCGGCGATGTCGACCTCGACGCCCTTCTCCCGGGCCAGCTCGACGGTGAGCTCGATGGGGAAGCCGAAGGTGTCGTGGAGGCGGAAGGCGTCGCGGCCGTCGATGCGCTCGCCGCCGCGGGCGACCAGCGCGTCGAGACGCTGCTCGCCCTCTTCCAGGGTGCGCTCGAAGGCCTTCTCCTCACCCTCGACAACTCGCTGGATATGCTGTTGCCGTTCGGCAAGCTCCGGATACGCGCCGGCCATGATGTTGATCAGCTCCGGCAGCGGCGAGATGAGCCGCCCCTTGAGCTGCACTCGCCGCGCATGAATGGCGCCACGCCGGATCACCCGCCGCAGCGCATAGCCACGCGCCTCGTTCGACGGAATCACGCCGTCAGCGACGAGAAAGGCTGCACTGCGGAGATGGTCCGCAAGCACGTTGAATGACATCCGCAGCTTCGGTGTCTCCGGCCCGCGGTCGGCGAGTTGCACGAAGCGCTGCACCAGACTGCTGAACAGGTCGGTCTCGTAGTTGCTGCGCACCCCCTGGATCACCGCGGCGATGCGCTCCAGGCCCATGCCGGTGTCGACCACGGGGTGGGGCAGGTCGGTGCGCGTGCCGTCCTCGTGCTGGTCGAACTCCATGAAGACGAGGTTCCAGATCTCCACCCAGCGGTCGCCGCCGCACTCGTCCTGCGGCGTGCACTGCGGGCGGCCGCAGGAGCAGGGGCCGCCGCGGTCGAAGTAGACCTCGCTGTCGTAGCCGCACGGGCCGGTGGGTCCGGCCTGCCACCAGTTCTCCTCGAGGTGGGAGATGCGCTCGCGGGGGACGCCGATGCGCTCGACCCAGAGGCGCTCGGCCTCGGCGTCGGTGGGATGGACGCTGGGCCAGAGCCGCTCGGGCTCCAGCCCGAAGTCCTTGGTGAGCAGCTCCCAGGCCTGGTCGATGGCGCCCTCCTTGAAGTAGTCGCCGAAGGACCAGTTGCCGAGCATCTCGAAGAAGGTGTGGTGGGTGGTGTCGCCGACCTCGGCGATGTCGTCGCGCATGCCGCTGCCGCGGAAGCACTTCTGGCAGCTCGCCACCCGCGGCGACGGGGGCGTGCGGACACCAAGGATGTACGGCTTCAGGGGAACCATGCCCGCCACGGTGAACAGCACCGACGGGTCGTCGTGGGTGACCAGCGAGGCGCTGGGCAGCCGGTGGTGCCCCCGGAGTTCGAAGAAGTGGAGAAAACGCTCCCGGATCTCTGGGCTACGCACGTCTCGTCTTGAGGGGGAGGCCGGGTCCCGCCGGGCACGCGGGCGCAGCGGGGGGCCGAAAACCCCCGGATCATATCAGCGGGCCGAGCGTCGTCCCGGCTCTCGGGGAGAACGCGCCGATCGGGGCGCCTGTTACGGACGGAGCGCGGCGAGCCTCAGACCGGGGGTTCCTCGGGGAACTCGGCGCGCATGTGCTCCAGGGCGGCGCGCTGCAGGCGGGAGAC
>Ga0070714_100002632_pt1 | contig 13220 bp, 15 predicted proteins | sample LARL83metaG_FD_65450 | JGI IMG/M metagenome (GOLD analysis project Ga0070714, IMG submission 65450) | Corn, switchgrass and miscanthus rhizosphere microbial communities from Kellogg Biological Station, Michigan, USA - LAR L8-3 metaG | ecosystem: Host-associated > Plants > Roots > Rhizosphere ...
GCACTGGACCTCGTCGGCGACAAGTGGACGCTGCTGATCGTGCGCGACCTCGTCAGCGGGCCGCGCCGGTTCGTCGAGCTCCAGCGCACCTTGCCTGGGATCTCGACGGAGCAGCTGCGCTCGCGCCTGAACCGCATGGTCGCCGACGGCCTGCTCACCCGCCAGCGGTACCGCGAGGTCCCGCCGCGGGTCGACTACGAGCTCACGGACCGAGCCCGCGACCTGATCCCGGTCCTCGGCGCGCTCGCGCGCTGGGGATACGAGTGGTCGTGGACCGAGCCGCGCCGCAACGAGGCCGTCGACATCGGTGCCATCTTCCGGCTCGCGCCGGGGCTCCTGACCCTGCCGCGATCGCTGCGCGGCACGGTCGAGCTGACGGTCACCGACCGTTCGAAGGACGGCGAGACGCGCCACTACGCGCTGCTCGTCAAGCGCGGCGTCGTCACGCTGGAGGAGCGTGCCGAGCCCGAGGCCGACGCACAGGTCTCCGGAACGGAACGCGCATGGATCGACGCGCTCGTGCCCGAGGGCGTCGCGAACGGTCTCGAGGTCCGCGGCGACGCGCGTCTCGCGACCGCGGTGCTGGAAGGCCTGACGCCCGCCTCCACGCGGGCGACGGCCGTGGCGTGAGCAGACGCCACCTCGCATGGGGGGAAGACCGCGCGGCCTGACGGCTGCGCGGTCCTCCGCTCTGTTCTCGACGCGACCAGCGCACCTCACATTCCTACGCTACGCCCGCGCGTCAAGCATCGTTCGAACGCGGACGTTCGCGCCGTACGCCGTTACCGTCAGTCCCGGAAGATGGTTCTGACGGAGTCCTCTTCCAACTTCTAGACTCCCGCCGCGCGCGGCCCGGGTGGCGGAACGGCAAACGCAGCCGACTTAAAATCGGCGGTCCCCCAGGGGCATGTGGGTTCGACTCCCACCCCGGGCATGCCACGCTGTCGAGCGTGACGATCGGCTTCTGGCTCTCCGACGCGGCCCTCGTCGGCGTGCAGGGCGGCCTCGTCGCGATCCCGCGCGGGCGGGCGCCGGCGCACGTGCAACGCCTTGCGCTGCGATTGTCCGGCCGCGGCTGGGCGCTCGTCCCGCTCGCCTCGATCGTGCTCGTCGTCGTCGCGATCGGCGCCGCGAGCGCGGTCGCGGACGGGCTCGCGTGGCTGGCGCTGCTCGCCGTGCCGCCGCTCGCGGCGGCGGCGCTCGGGGCGACGATGCGCGGCGGCCGGCCGTGGCTCGCGACGCTCGTGGTGCCGCTGTTCGCGCTCGCGTGGGCGGATCGCGGCGGGCTCGCGGGCGAGGCCGCGGCGGTGGCGCTCTCGGCGCTCTCGTGCGTGACGCTCGGCGTGCTGCTGACGGCACTCGCGCCGCGCGGCTGGCTGAAGGCCGGGATCGTCGCGATGGCTGTGGTGGACGCCTACCTCGTCGGCACGCAGCTGCTGCAGCCCGCGAACGACGTGCTCAACGCGGCGACGCCGCCGGGCCATCTCCCACAGCTTCAGCGAGCCCTGTTCGGCGACGCGCTCATCGGCTATGGAGACCTGTTCGTCGCCGCCGTCTTCGGCGCGATCGTCGCCGCCGAGCAGCGGCTCGAGACGCCCGCGGACCCGCCGTGGCGCTGGGCGCTCGTCGTGCTCGCGCTCGCGCTCGCCTTCGACCTGCTGTTCCTCGTGCTCGACGTGCTCCCGGCGACGGTCCCCGTCGCCTCGGCGTTGCTGGCGCGCGAGTGGGCGCGCCGCCGCCGACGGGCCCGGTCCCGCCGGGGAAAAGCCGCAACTTCTGGCGCTGCTACGGTGTCTTGAGAGACGAGTGGAGGCATCAGCTCTCACCACGTCGGGGACGGCGCTCGGTCGCCATGGTCGCTCGCCCTTGCTGCGCCTGCAGTCGGACGAGCGCCTGATCGCGCTCGTGCGCCGCGGCAACCACGCCGCGTTCGAGACGCTCGTCGGCCGCTACCAGGCGCGCCTGCTCGCCTTCTGCCGCCACATGCTCGGCTCGCGCGAGGACGCCGAGGACGTGCTGCAGGAGGTCTTCGCGGCCGCCTTCAACGCGATCCTCGCCGACGAGCGGCCGATCAACGCGCGTCCCTGGCTCTACCGGATCGCGCGCAACCGCAGCCTCAACCATCTGCGCCGCGCGCAGGCGATCGGCGTCGACTCGATGGACGTCCACCTCTCCGACCACGGCACGACGACCGCGGACAAGGTCGACAAGCGCGAGCAGTTCCGCGAGCTGATCGCCGACGTGCAGGAGCTGCCCGAGACGCAGCGCACCGCGCTGCTGCTGCGCGAGATCGACGCGCTCTCCTACGAGCAGATCGCTGAGGCGATGGAGACGACGATCCCGAGCGTCAAGTCGCTGCTCGTGCGCGCGCGCGTCTCGCTCGCCGAGGCGGCCGAGGCGCGCCTGCTCTCGTGCGAGGACGTGCGGATCGAGCTGGGCGAGGTCGCGGAGGGGCTGCGCCGCCGCACCTCCCCGCCGGTGCGCCGCCACCTGCGCTCGTGCGAGCGCTGCGCGAGCTTCCGCACCGAGCTGCGCGCGACGAGCAAGGCGCTCGCGCTGCTGCTCCCGGTCGGTCCGCTGCTGATCCTCAAGAAGCTGCTGCTCGCCCATCTCGGCCTCTCATCGATGGCCGGCGGCGCCGGCGGCGCGAGCGGCGCGGCCTCCGGCGGCGCCGCGATAAGCGCCGTCGCGGGCGGGGCGGGCGCCGCCAGCGGCACGAGCCTGATATCCGCCGGGCTCGGGGCGCTCGGAGCGAAGGCCGCCGCCGGGATCGCCGCCGCCGCGCTCGTGACCGCGGGCGCGGCCGTCGAGATGGAGCAGGTGACGCCGCACCACCGGCGCGGCACGGTGCATGCACTCGCGCAGGCGCACGCGCCGGCAGCCGCCGCCGTGGTCCCAGCGCCCGCACACGTGGAGGCGGCGCCCGCGCGCGTGCAGCGCGCGCTCGACGCGCCGGCGAGACCGGCGAAGACGACGAGAGCGCCGCCGCCGAAGCCGGCTGCGACCACGACGATCGCCGCCAAGGTCACGCCCGTCCCGACCTCGACGACCCCGGCGCCGCCAGCCGATCCAGGCCGCACGCAGGTCGAGTCGGGCGTCACGACGCTGCCGTCGGCGCCGACGGCGACCACGCCGCCGCCGCCGACGCTCGTGCCGCTGCCGACGGACACGCCGACGGCGACGACGCCCGCACCGCCGCCTGCGACGGGCACGACGCCCGCACCGCCGACCACGACGACGCCGCCCGCGACGACGTCGACAGCCCCGGAGCCTCCGCCGTCCACGACCCCGCCGACGGACGCGGGCGAAACCGACACCGCGCCCGCGTCGTCTCCGCCCGACGACGGCGCCCCCGCGCCGGCGGGCGGCTCGTAGGACGCCGCGCGTCGCGCTCAGGCGGCCGCGACCAGCCCGATCACCTTCATGCGCCGCTCGAGCGCTCTGAGCGCGAACGCGCGCGTCTCGGCGATCGTGACGCCGAACAGCTCGGTCTCCTCGTCGTCCGGCGCCCACTTGGGCTTCAGGACGGCCTCCGCGACGGGCGCGACCTCGGCGAGCGCGCGCTGGATCGCGGCCGTGCAGCGCGGGTCCTCGCGCGCCATGTCGCGCAGGAAGCGCGCGCCGAAGGCGACGTGGCGGTGCTCGTCGCGCGCGACGTTCGTGAAGCCCTCCACGAACGCCGGCAGCGTGCCCTCTCTCTCGTTGTAGTCGATGATGAAGTGCTGGCCGGTGAGCGCGAGCATCCCCTCGATCACCATGTGGTAGATCGTGACGGCCTCGACGAGCGTCTCGACGTCCTCGGGCTCGACCGCGAGCCGGTCGACGCGCCGCTTGAGCAGCTCGTCGAACAGCACGCCGAACTCGGGGTTGAGGTGCTCGCTCGTCTCGGCCAGGCGCTCGTCCAAGCAATCCGCCTGCAGCACGCCGACCTCGCTGTAGAAGCGGTCGAAGAAGGCGACGTGGCGCGCCTCGTCGGCGATCTGCGTCGAGAGGAAGATGCGCATGTCCTCGCTCGGCGCGGCGCGCATCATCGGTCCCAGCTCGGAGGTGACGCGCTGCTCCCCGATGAAGAACGAGGAGAGGCCGTACATGCGCGCGTAGCGCTCCTCCGCGTCGATCCGCTCGTGCCAGTCGATCCGGTCCTGCGTGAAGTCGAGGTCCTGGACCGCCCACTGCTGGCGCTCCCACAGCGAGTACAGCTCGCGGTAGGTGAGCAGGTGCGCCTCGCCGCGGTCGGCGCTCTCCAGCAGCGCGGGATCGCTCGTGGCGCGGAAGTCGACGCGCTCGGTGCGTGAGCTGGCGGCGGTGTCGGACACGACGAACCTCTCTCTCGCGGACGGTGCGGACGCTCTCGCCAGCCTACCGAAGCTTGGCTGGCCGGCCAGCAGGCCGCCTACGGTCCGGCGTCGCCGCCCACGACGAGCGCGCCCGCGCGGCGCCCGTCGAGCAGGACGGCGTAGCGGCCGGCGCGCAGGCCCGGGATCCGGACCGCGGCGCGCCCGCCGGCAGCAACGGCGAGCGCGTGCGGGGTCGGCGTCTGGAGCACCAGCCTGTGCGCCTTGCCGTCGACCGACTGGAGCGAGACCTCGACGGCGAGGAACGGCGGGACGCTGATCGTCGCGGGAGTCAGACGGCCGCCGGCGACGACGGTGAACGCGGCGGGGATCCGCACGTTCGTCGCGCCGCCGCTCGGCGCCGGGACCAGCGCATGGGTCTGCGTGCGCGTCGGGGCCGGCGCCCTCCGCGTCGTCACCGGCCCCGTGCCGGGCTGGGCGGCGTCCGGCGGCGGCGCCGTCGCGTCGGGTGCGCTGGCGGTCGGCGCCGACGTGCCGCCGCCGACGGAGCCGCCGCCGCACGCGGAGAGCACAAGCGTCGTGAGCGTCGCGAGAGCAAGGCATCGAGGGGAGGGCCGCACGCGCCGGAGCCTACCCCTCCTCCGATCTGTGTCCCGTACGGTCGGTATCTCGGCCCTAAGGGACACAGATCCGCTCAGCGCTCGCCGTAAATCGCCATCAGCCCGGCGTACCAGGCGTCGGGGGCGTGGCGCGTGCGGGCGCGGGCGAGCGCCGCGTCGCCGGCGGCGGCGCGGGCGGCGGGGTCGGTCCACAGGGCGGCCAGCGCCGCGCGCCATGCGGTGGGGTCGTCGACCGGCAGCGCCGCGTCCGCGCCGACCAGCTCCGGGATCCCGCCACGCGCGCTGCCGAGCACCGGGACGCCGTCGGCCAATGCCTCGACCACGCTCATCGGGCAGGGGTCGTCGCTGCGCGAGGGGGCGAGCAGCATGGCCGCGCCGCGACGCTCGCGCGCCAAGGCGTCGGCCGGGAGCTGGCCGAGGAACGCCACCTCGGCGTCGCCCGCGAGCGCGCGCAGCCGCCCCTCGTCCGGACCGACCCCGGCAACCCGCAGCGGCACGCCCGCCGCGCGCGCGGCGCGCACCGCGATGTCGAAGCCCTTCTCCTCCACGAGCCGCCCGGCAGCGAGCGCATAGCGGCCCTCGGCGGCATGCGAGGCGTCGGCGATCGCGCGCACCGCGTTCGGCAGCACCGTCATCCGCTCGCGCGGGATCCCCATGCCGTCCAGGCGCGCCGCGAGCGCGTCGCTGACGGCGACGAGCGCGTCGGCCTCGGCGAGCAGGCGCGGCTGCTGGCGCGCGAGGCCGGCGGCGTAGACCGCGCTCTCGGCGAGCGAGCCGCGGCAGCGGAGCTCGAGTCCCGGTCGCGTGTCGCGCCCATGGCAGCGGAAGCACGGGGCGCCGTCGCGGTAGGCGACCGCGATCGCGCACACGAGCCGGTAGTTGTGCAGGTGCAGGACCGTCCGCGCGCCCGCCGCGCGCGCCGCCGCCAGCGCGCGCCAGCCGAGCAGCGGATGGACGTTGTGCGCGTGGACCACGTCGGCGCGGTGCAGGCGCACGGCCTTGGCGACGTCGCCCGCGTCGAGGCCGCCGTGCAGCAGCCCGCGCGCCGCCTGCGCGCGGCTCGCCTGCTCGCTGTCGCGCTCCAGGCGCGCTACCGCATGTCCCCGCGCGCCCAGCAGCGCCTCCAGCTCGTCCACGACGCGCTCCTCGCCGCCGGCCGCGCGGTAGCGGTTGTGCAGCAGCAGCACGCGCGCGTGGGCGTCCGCGTCGCGCGGCGGGAGCAGAGGCGGCGGGCCCATCGGCCGCCGATTCTGGCACGCTGCGGGCCGTGGCGATCGCGCTCGTGACGAACGTGCTGGCGCCCTACCGCGTCCCGCTCTACGCGCTGCTGGCCGAGCGCTACGGCGTCGAGCTGCTGTGCTTCGGCGCTGGCGCCGGCTACGTGCCCGCCTGGTTCGCCGACCTCGACGCGCAGCTCGCCGCGGCCCCCTTCCCGGCGCGGCGGATCGGAGGGCCGGCAGCCGCGCTGCGGCTCGGGCGCCGCTACGACGCCGCGATCGCCCCCGTCGCGGGCGGCGCGATGCTGCCGGCGACGTACCTCGGCATGCGCGCGCGGGGCAAGCCGTTCGTCCTGTGGGGCTCGGTGTGGGCGCACCCGCGCGGGGGCAAGGCCGCGCTCGGCTGGCCGCTCGTGCGGCACATCTACCGCCACGCCGACGCCGTCGTGACCTACGGCGAGCACGTGCGCCGCTACGTCGCGCGCTACCGCGGGCGGGACGACGACGTCGTGATCGCGCCCCAGTCGGTCGAGGCGGAGCTGTTCGGGCGGCGGGTCGCCGACGAGGAGACCGCCGTCTGGCGGCGAGCGGGCGGCCTCCCGGACGGCCCGCTCGTCCTCTACGTCGGCCGCCTCGTCCACGAGAAGGGCATCGAGGAGCTGCTCGAGGCGTGGCGCCTGGTGGGCGCGCGAGCTGCCCGCCCGGCCCCGCCGCCCACCCTCGCGGTGATCGGCGACGGGCCGCTCGCCGACGCGGTCGCCGCCACGCCGCGCACGCGCCTGCTCGGCCCGCTCCCGCGTGAGCGCCTGCCCGTCGCCTACGCCGCCGCCGACGCCCTCGTCGTCCCCTCGATCCCCACGCCCCGCTTCCGCGAGCCGTGGGGGCTCGTCTGCAACGAGGCGCTGCACCAGGCGACGCCCGTCGTCGCGACGACGGCGGTCGGGGCGGTCGCCGGCGGGCTGATCCGCGACGGCGAGACCGGGCTCGTCGCGCCGCCCGGCGACCCGGGCGCGCTCGCGGCCGCGATCGCGCGCCTGCTCGACGACGCCGCGCTGCGCACGCGCCTCGGCGGGGCCGGCCGTGCGGCGCTCGCCGGCCACACCTACGCGGCGATGGCGGACGCGTTCGGGGTCGCGCTCGCGCGCGCCGGCGCGCTCAGGTAGGCGTCACTCGCCGACCGAGAACAGCGCGTCGAGGTCGTGTCTGGAGTAGACCTCGAACGCGAGCAGCGTCTGCGTCTTCGTGATGCCGGGCAGCTGCGCGAGCTGCTCGGTGATGACGTGCGCGAGATCGTCCTGCTCGCGCAGGCGCAGGATCGCAGCGAAGTCCCACTCGCCCGTGATCGAGTAGGCCTCCGCGACGCCCGGCACGTCGACGAGCTGGCCGCCGAGGTCGGGCAGCGCGGTGCGCTCGGCCTGGATCAGGACGATCGCGTGCGTCATGGGGACCACGTCTCGCCGGGCGCGAGCACGACGACGCGCGAGGCGGTCTGCGCCTCGACGTCGGCCTTGAACGCCTGCGCGTCGGTCTCGATCGGCGGGAACGTGTCGTAGTGGATCGGGATGACGGTCCTCGCGCCGATCAGCCGCACCGCCTCGACGGCATCGTGGCGGTCCATCGTGTAGTGGCCGCCGATCGGCACGAGCGCGACGTCGATCTCCCGACCCCGACCGACGAGCTGCAGGTCGGAGAACAGGCACGTGTCGCCGACGTGGTAGATCGTCGTGCCGGCGAAGTCGATCAACAGGCCGGCGGGCGTGTGCGCGGTGCCGCTCGGCGAGACGGCCGTGTGCCAGGCGGGGACGAGCTTCGCCGAGCCCCAGTCGAACGTCTCGGTGCCGCCGAGGTTCGGGTCGCGCACGTCGACGCCCTGGCCGCCGACCTCGTTCGCCAGCTCGACGATCGCGACGACCGTCGCGCCGGTGCGCTTGGCGATCGCGACCGTGTCGCCGAGGTGGTCGCCATGGCCGTGCGTCAGCAGGATGGTGGTCGCGTCGAGCTCGTCGGCGCTCGCGGCCGCTCTCGGGTTGCCCGTCAGGAACGGGTCGACGAGCACGGTCGTGCCGCCGTCGCTCAGCGCGAAGGCCGCGTGGCCCAGGAAGCGAAGCTCCATTCTCAGTCCCCTTCGGTCGAGGTTCCGGTGGTCTGAAGCGTGCGCGCCAGCTCGAAGCCGACGGCGACGCCGACGAGCATGCCCAGGCGCGTCTCCTCCGCAACGAGCGTTCCGACCGCCTGGCGCCGGCCGGCGGGGTCCTCGACCTCGGCTGCCGCGCTGACGGCCTGCTCATGCGTCTCGCCGAACCAGCCGCCGGCCGCGAGCGCCTCGTCGAGCACGCGGTGCAGCTGCGGCGCGGCGCGCGCGACGAGCCGCTGCGCCTCGCGCAGCCGCCCCTCCTCGCTCAGCGCGGCCAGCGCCGCGTCCAGCTCCGCGTCGGTGTAGGCGCGCTCCACTGCGGCGGATTCTACGAGTCAGCGCGCGGCGAGCCGCGCGAGCGGGTATCCGATCGCGGCGCCCGCGACGAGCCCGGTCGCGCCGGCGAGCGGATCGGCCCACTCGACTGCGACCGGCAGCAGCAGGAGCACGACCGCGACGACGCCGGCGCCGAGCAGGTCGCCGTCGACCTCGCGTCCGCGACGCGCGTCGCGCAGATCCGGGATCGCCCACGCGACGACCAGCGCCAGCGCCGCGCCGTTGCCGCCGAGCGCGAACGGGAACGTCTGCGCCGCCGAGGCGACGGCCATCCCGCCGGCGCCGCCGGCGAGGAACAGCGCCGCGACGACGAGCGGGCCGTGCCGGCGCTCGAGCAGCCAGCCGAAGATCGCGATCGCGAACAGCGCGACGAACGCGTAGCCGGTGTTGTCGTAGGCGAACGGCGCGGTGAAGATCTCGCGCACGTTCTTGTCCAGCGGCCCGATCACCGCGAGTCGGCCGAGCCCGATCGCGCCCGCTCTGACGAGCACGAGCAGCACGAGGCTCGCGCCGACCAGCGCGATCGTCAGGTACGGGCGCCCGTCCGGGCGGATCCCGGGAATCTCGCCGCGCCGCAGCGGCCCGAGCGAGGGCGCCGGCGGGCGCCGCTTGGCGCGGCGGCGCTCCTTCTCCGCCGGGCGTCCGTCGCGGCCGAGCTTCGGCGCCCGCTTGCGCAGGCGACTCCCGCAGTACGGGCACTCCGTGATGTAAGGGCTGACCTCCGATCCGCAGTGCTTGCAGATCACGAACAGGTCGGGGCCGCCGCTGGTCACCCGATCGATTCTAGAGTGCGGGCGAAGCGCCCCGGAGCCCTTGCGGCCCGGCCGTTCAGCCGACCGCGACGGTCGCCGCGGCGATCTCGGCCACGACCTCGCGCAGGTCGTGGTTGGCCTCGTGGACGACGAGCTGGCGCGCCGCGCCGTTGCCGCGCTCGAGCAGGTCCTCGACGCCCGCCAGCTCCGCGGCGGAGCCCAGCTGCTCGGCGTGCGGGCGCAGGCGGTCGAGCAGCCGGCGCGCCAGCGCGCGCGTCGGCACGCGCTCGCGCGAGGGGAGGTCGACCAGCTCGCCGTCGAGCCCGTGGCGCGCCGCCAGCCACTTGTTCTCGTCGACCATCTGGTGGGGATAGAGCGTGAGCCGCTTGCCGGCCTCGAAGTGCTCGGCCAGCTCCTTCACCATCGCCTGGATCAGGGCCGCCAGCGCGAGCGTGTGCTCGACGCGCGTCTGCGCGTCCATCACGCGCACCTCGACCGTCCCGAGCCGCGGGTGCGGGCGCACGTCGTACCACAGGTAGGTGTAGTCCTCGATCACTCGGCTCTCGACCATGAAGGCGATCTTCGCCGCGTAGTCGTCCCAATCCGCATACGTCGGCGGGATCCCGACGCGCGGGAAGGCGCGGAAGATCGGCATGCGCGTCGAGGCCAGGCCGGTCGCGTCCCCGCGCCAGAACGGCGAGTTGGCGGACAGCGCCAGCAGCACCGGCAGGTGGACGCGCATCCCGTTGGCGACGTGGATCGCCTTCTCGCGGTCGTCGAGGCCGACGTGCACGTGCTGGCCGAACAGCAGCTCCTGGCGCGCGACGAAGCGCAGGTCGCTGACGAGGTCGCGGTAGCGGTCGCGCGCGACGATCCGCTGCTCCTCCCAGCGCGCGAACGGGTGCGTGCCGGCGGCGCCGATCGTCAGCCCGCGCGCCGCGGCGGCGGCCGCGACCTGCGCCCGCAGCGCGCGCAGCTCGACGCCCGCCTCGGCGACGTTGCGCTGCGGGGAGGTCGCGATCTCCAGCACCGACTCCATCAGCTCGGGCTTGACGCGCTCGTCCGCCTGGCCCTCCAGCAGCGACTCGATCGCGTTGACGAGCGAGAGCGTGTCGGCGTCGAGGATCATCAGCTCCTCCTCGATGCCGATCGTGTAGTTGGGGCCGCTGAAGCTCTCCTCCACGGGCGGGCAGCCTAGCCGGCGCGCAGGCCGTCCATGCACGCGCGCTCCCGACCCGCGCGCGCGGGTAGACTCGCGCGGCGGCAGCTCCGCCAAGCACGCCCCCGACGAAGGACGACGCTCACATGGCTCTCGGCTACGACGGCAAGCTCTACATCCTCGCGTTCGACCACCGCGGCTCGTTCCAGAAGAAGATGTTCGGGATCGCCGGGGATCCGAGCCCCGAGGAGACCGCGACGATCGCCGACGCCAAGCGGCTGATCTTCGAGGGCATGGAGCTGGCGGTGGCGCGCGGCGCCGAGGCCGGCGCGACGGGCGTGCTGATCGACGAGCAGTTCGGCAGCGACGTCCCGGCCCGCGCTAAGGCGGAGGGCCTCAAGCTCGCGATGCCGGTCGAGAAGAGCGGCCAGGACGAGTTCGACTTCCAGTACGGCGAGGACTTCGGCGCGCACATCGAGTCCTTCGACCCGGACTTCTCGAAGGTGCTGGTGCGCTACAACCCCGACGGCGATGCAGGCATGAACGAGCGCCAGCTCGCGCGCCTGAAGACGCTCGCCGACTGGCTGCACGCCAACGGCCGCCTGTTCCTGTTCGAGCTGCTCGTGCCGGCCGAGCCGGCGCAGCTCGAAGCCGTCGGCGGCGACGTCGACCGCTACGACGCCGAGCTGCGCCCTGAGCTGATGCGCCGCGCGATCGCGGAGATCCAGGACTTCGGCGTCGAGGTCGACATCTGGAAGATCGAGGGCGTCGACGCCCAGGCCGACGCGCAGATGCTCGCGGAGCAGACGCGCTCGGGCGAAGGTCGCGAGAACGTCGTGTGCGTGCTGCTCGGGCGCGGCGCGAGCGACGCGAAGGTCGACCACTGGCTGCGCGAGGCGGCGCCGGTCGACGGCTTCGTCGGCTTCGCGATCGGCCGCTCGATCTGGTGGGACGCGCTCAGAGGCTTCCTCGACGGCTCGCTTCCGCGCGAGGATGCGGCATCGCGGATCGCCGAGAACTACCTGCGCTTCATCCGCGTCTACGAGCAGCAGGAAGTCGCGTAGCGACTGCGGCGCGCGGCGGCGTCGCGCGCGCGTTTGCGCAGGATCGACGCAAGGCGGGGCTGCGCCGCCGCAGGGCGGCGTCGTAGCCTCGGCCGATGAGCTGGCCGCGCGCGCTGCCCTGGATCGCCTTGCTGCTGCTCGCCGGGCTCGTGCTCGGCGACGTGCGCGTGCCGGCGTGGCTCGGCGGCACCGGCGGGCCGCCGTACCGAGCCGGCGGCAGCGCGCAGGCCCGGCTCGTGCGCGTGATCGACGGCGACACGATCGTCGTGCGCGTCGGCGGCCGCGTGGAGCGTGTGCGCTACATCGGGATGGACACGCCCGAGACCGTCAAGCCGAACACGCCCGTGCAGTGCTGGGGACCGCAGGCGCACGAGCTGAACGCGCGCCTGCTCGGCGCGCCCGGCGCGGCGCTCACGCTGCGCTTCGACCGCGAGCTGCGCGACCGCTACGGCCGCCTGCTCGCCTACGTCTACCGCGCGCGCGACGGGCTGCTCGTCAACGCCCGCCTGGTCGCCGACGGCGCCGCGCGCACGCTCGAGATCGCGCCGAACACCGGCGATGCGGCGCAGCTCGGCGTCCTGGAGGCGCGCGCACGGGCGAGCGGGCTCGGCCTGTGGAGCGCGTGCTGAGCGACGCGCGAGCCGTGCGACGGCACGCCGCGCGACCGCCGGGCCGTCGCACGCACGCGCCCGCGCGCGTTCGGAGCGCTGGTAGGGTTCCCTGCCCTATGAAGATGCGACAGAGCCTCGCTCAGCTCGAGCAGGCCTTCTTCGAGGAGACGGCGCAGGATCGGGCGCGCCGCGAGCGGCTGCGCGAGACGGCCGTCCAGCGCAGCCGCCGGCGCCAGCGCGAGCGCCTCCAGAAGCACGGCTCGTGGCGCTTCGCGTTCCTCGTGCTCTCGATCGTCGTGACCGCCGTCGTGGTGACGGTCGCGATGTTCGAGACGCTCTACTACGTGATGGGCTGAGCGGCCGCCGGCCCGCGGGCCCGCTCAGCTCTCTGCGCCGAGGTCGCGCAGCGCAGCGTCGACCTCTTGGCGCGCGGGGCCCTCGCCCGCGGCCTCCTGCTGGATCTCCAGGTAGACCTCTCTGCGGAAGACGGGGACGTCCCGCGGCGCCTGGATGCCGATGCGGACCTTCTCCCCCATGATCGCCAGGACTGAGACCTCGATGTCGTCCCCGATCATGATGCTCTGGTTGGACTTGCGCGTCAGGACCAACATTGCGCCCGCTGCCTCCCTGCTGTCCATGGTGGCCGGATGGGCGATCGGCGGCGAGGCGAAGCGAAGCCGAGCACCCGAAGACGAAGCATAGCCGCAGGTCCCCCGGTCTTCCCCATTTCCCGGCGGATCGCCGCGGCCCGAGTTTCGCTAGTCTGCCCGGCCGATGCCACGCAGATCGCTTCGACCCCAGCTCAACCAGATCCGCACATGGGTCCGCCAAGGGCGCACCGATGCCTGGATCGCCCATCAGCTCGAGGTCACAACGCAGCAGATCGCCGCCTTCAAGCGCGAGAACGAGCTCGTCGCCGACGAGGCCGAGCCGAACGGCGCCGTCGACTTCGACGACGAGATCGACCTGCGCGCCGAGGACGACGCGCTGATCGCCGCCGAGCTCGAGGCCGCGCAGAAGGAGCGCGAGCGC
>Ga0070714_100002633_pt1 | contig 13216 bp, 8 predicted proteins | sample LARL83metaG_FD_65450 | JGI IMG/M metagenome (GOLD analysis project Ga0070714, IMG submission 65450) | Corn, switchgrass and miscanthus rhizosphere microbial communities from Kellogg Biological Station, Michigan, USA - LAR L8-3 metaG | ecosystem: Host-associated > Plants > Roots > Rhizosphere ...
GTGATCGACAAGGCGCGCCGTTCCGGCGCCTACATGCCGTTTTCGGCCAACACCGCCTATATCAATACGATTCCGGTCGACAAGCAGGTCCGCATTCCCGGCGACCAGGCGATCGAGCACAGGATCCGTTCGTATGTGCGCTGGAACGCGATGGCGATGGTCGTGCGCGCCAACAAGCACACCAACGTCGGCGGCCACATCGCGAGCTTCGCCTCCGCCGCGACGCTGTACGACACCGGCTTCAATCATTTCTGGCATGCGCCATCCGACGAGCACGGCGGCGACCTGGTATTCGTGCAGGGCCATTCGGCGCCCGGTGTCTATGCCCGCGCGCACATGCTCGGCCGCTTCACCGACGAGCAGATGGACAACTTTCGCCAGGAGGTCGATGGGAAGGGGGTTTCTTCCTATCCGCACCCGTGGCTGATGCCGGAATTCTGGCAGTTCCCGACGGTGTCGATGGGTCTCGGCCCGCTGATGGCGATCTATCAGGCGCGCTTCATGAAGTATCTGCAGGACCGGGGCCTCGCCAAGACCGAAGGGCGCAAGGTCTGGTGCTTCTGCGGCGACGGCGAAATGGACGAGCCGGAATCAATGGGTGCGATCGGCATGGCCGCGCGCGAGGCGCTGGACAATCTGATCTTCGTCATCAACTGCAACCTGCAGAGGCTCGACGGACCGGTGCGCGGCAACGGCAAGATCATCCAGGAGCTGGAGGCCGAGTTTCGCGGCGCCGGATGGAACGTCATCAAGGTCATCTGGGGCTCGCGCTGGGATGCGCTGCTGGCGCGCGACAAGCAGGGGATCCTGATGCGGCGAATGATGGAATGCGTCGACGGCGAGTACCAGACGTTCAAGTCCAAGGACGGCGCCTACGTGCGCGAGTACTTTTTCAACACGCCCGAGCTCAAGGCACTCGTCGCCGACTATTCCGACGAGGATATCTGGAATCTGAACCGCGGCGGGCACGACCCGCACAAGGTCTATGCCGCCTACCGGTCCGCCGTCGACCATAAAGGGCAGCCGACGGTGATTCTCGCCAAGACGATCAAGGGCTACGGCATGGGCGAGGGCGGCGAGGCGCAGAACATCACGCACCAGCAGAAGAAATTGTCCGGCGGCTCGGTCCGGCACTTTCGCGATCGTTTTCAGATTCCGGTGGCCGACGACAAGCTCGACGAAATCCCGTACGTCAAGTTTCCGCCGGGTTCGGCCGAGGCCGAATACATGAAGGCGCGGCGCATGGAGCTCGGCGGATTCCTGCCGGCGCGCCGCAAGACGGCGGCGTCGCTCGCCGTGCCCGGGATCGCGGCGCTGGAGCGCTTCCTCAAGAGCACCGAAGAGCGCGAGATCTCGACGACGATGGCGTTCGTGCAGATCCTGCAGACGCTGTTGCGCGACAAGAACATCGGCAAGCACATCGTGCCTATCGTGCCCGACGAGTCGCGCACCTTCGGCATGGAAGGGATGTTCCGCCAGCTCGGGATCTGGAACCAGCTCGGCCAGCTGTACACGCCGCAGGACGCCGACCAGCTGATGTTCTACAAGGAAAGCAAGAGCGGTCAGGTGCTGCAGGAGGGGATCAACGAGCCCGGCGCGATGTGCGACTGGATGGCCGCGGCGACCAGCTATTCGACGCATGGCGTGCCGATGATCCCGTTCTACATCTTTTATTCCATGTTCGGCTTCCAGCGCGTCGGCGACCTCGCGTGGGCGGCCGGCGACATGCGCTGTCGCGGCTTCCTGCTGGGCGGCACCGCGGGGCGCACGACGCTCAACGGCGAGGGCCTGCAGCACGAGGACGGACATTCGCACATCTACGCGGCGACGATCCCGAATTGCGTCTCGTACGATCCGACGTTCGGCTATGAACTCGCCGTCATCATCCAGGACGGACTGCGGCGGATGTACGCCGAGCAGCAGGACGTCTACTACTACCTGACGGTGATGAACGAGAACTACGTGCAGCCGGCGATGCCCGAGGGCGCCGCCGCCGACATCATCAAGGGCATGTATCTGTTCAGGGCCGGCGCCGGCCGGGGCGCCAAGACCAAGGCGCCGCGCGTCCAGCTGCTGGGCTCGGGCGTGATCCTGCGCGAGGCGATCGCGGCAGCCGACCTGCTCAAGGCGGACTGGGGCGTCGACGCCGACCTGTGGGGCTGCACCTCGTTCACCGAGCTCGCACGCGAGGGCGAGGCAGCGTCGCGCTGGAACATGCTGCATCCGACCGAACCCCCGCGCGTGCCGCATGTGACGGCACGGCTCGCCGAGACCCAGGGTCCGGTCATCGCGGCGACCGACTATGTGCGCGCATTCGCCGGGCAGATCCGGGAATTCGTGCCGCGCCGCTACGTCGTCCTGGGCACCGACGGCTTCGGACGCTCCGACACGCGCGAAAAGCTGCGCCGCTTTTTCGAAGTCGACCGCTGGTATATCACTGTCGCGGCGCTGAAGGCGCTGGCCGACGACGGCACGCTGCCCGCGGGCAAAGTGGCCGAGGCGATCGCGAAATACGGCATCGACGCGGCGAAAGCCGCACCATGGACGGTCTGATGCAGCGAGCGGCGTCGTCCGGCGCTGCGGCAAGCCTTTGAGGTCGCGATGAGCACAATCGAAGTCAAGGTTCCCGACATCGGCGACTTCACCGACGTGCCGGTGATCGAGGTCCTGGTCAAACCTGGCGATGCCGTCAAGGCCGAGGATTCGCTGGTCACGCTCGAGTCGGACAAGGCGACGATGGACGTGCCGGCGCCGGCGGCCGGCACGATCAAATCGGTCGGCGTCAAAGTCGGCGACAAGGTGAGCGAAGGCCATCTGATCCTGACGCTGGAGCAAGCGGCCGACGCCGCCGCACCGGCGCAAGCGCCCGCCAAGCCCGCGCCGCCAGCCGCGCCGTCGAGTGCCGCCGCGGCGACGGCTGCCGCACCACCGACGCCGGCCACGGCCGCGCCGGCGAGCCCTCCGCCCAAGACACCGCCGCCCGCTGCGCCTGCCGCGGCGCCGCCGAGCGCGCCGGTCGACGATGCGGCATTCCGCAAGGCGCACGCGTCGCCGTCGGTTCGCGCGCACGCGCGCGCGCTCGGCGTCGACCTGTCGCAGATCAAGGGCAGCGGCCCTGCCGGGCGCATCCTGCAGGAGGACGTCGAGAACTACGTCAAGCAGGTGATGAGCGGCGCGAAAGTGGCCGGCGCCGTCGCCGGCGCGGGAGGCGCGGCGCTCGGCCTGCTGCCGTGGCCGCAAGTCGATTTCGCCAAGTTCGGCCCGATCGAAACCAAGCCGCTGTCGAGAATCAAGAAGATCGCCGGCGCCAACCTGCATCGCAACTGGGTGCTGATACCGCATGTCACCAATCACGACGACGCCGACATCACCGAGCTCGAGGCGTTTCGCGTACAACTGAACAAGGAAAACGAAAAAGCGGGGATCAGGGTGACCTTGCTCGCGTTCCTGATCAAGGCCTGCGTCTGGGCACTGAAGAAATTTCCCGAGTTCAACGCTTCGCTCGACGGCGAGAACCTGGTACTGAAGCAGTACTACCACATCGGTTTCGCCGCCGACACGCCAAACGGCCTGGTCGTCCCGGTCATCAGGAATGCCGACCAGAAAGGCGTGCTGGCGATCGCCGGCGAGATGGCGGACCTCTCGGCGAAGGCGCGCGAAGGCAAGCTCGGCCCGGCCGACATGCAGGGCGGGTGTTTCTCGATTTCCAGTCTGGGCGGAATCGGCGGAACCTATTTCACGCCCATCATCAACGCGCCCGAAGTGGCGATCCTCGGTGTATGCCGCTCGAGCATGCGACCGGTCTGGGACGGCAAGCAATTCGCGCCGCGCCTGATGCTGCCGCTGTCGCTTTCCTGGGACCATCGCGTGATCGACGGTGCGGCGGCTGCGCGTTTCAACACCTACCTCGCCTCGCTGCTGGCCGACATGCGCCGCACGCTGCTCTGAACATGACCGCCGTCAGACAGCTGTTCGCCGTCCTGCTGCTGGCCGCGCTGGCGAGTCCCTGTTCGGCTGCGGAGGAACTGGTGACGATTCCTACCCGCAACGGCGTCACGCTGTCTTATCTGCTCGACCAGGACAAGGCGGCGACGCCCAAGGTCGTCGTCATTTCCTTTGTCGGCTCATTCGGCGCGATCGGGCTGGAAACGCGCGCGCAAAAGGGCCCGGTAAAGTTCGGTCCGACGGCGAATTTCCTGATTCGCATTCGTGATCAGATGACCGACGCCGAGATCGCCGATGTCATCGTCGATTCGCCGTCGGATCAGCTTCCCGGCGGCATGAGCGACCGGTTCCGCCTGGGGCAAGACCACGCTGCCGACATCCGCGCGCTGATAACCGATCTCAAGCGGCGGTTTCCGGGCGCGAAGATTTTTCTGCTCGGCACAAGCCGCGGCACGATATCCGCCGCCGCCCTCGGTGCCGGTCTCGGCGACGTCGTGCAGGGGGTCGTGCTGAGCTCGACCGTAACGAACTCCGACCGCGCGGGTACGGGGCTGTCCGCCTTCGATTTCGGCTCGATCAAGGTGCCGGTGCTGCTGGTCCATCATCGCGACGATGGTTGCCGCAGCAGCCCCTATTACGGTGCCGAGCGCCTGGCGAAGAAATTTCCGCTGGTCAGCGTCAGCGGCGGCGATCCGCCGCAAAGCGAACCTTGCGAGGCGATGTCGCAGCACGGGTATCTCGGGCGCGAAGCGCCGACTGCGCAGGCGATCCGCAACTGGATGCTCGGACGCGAGTTCGCGAAAGAGATCCAATGACGATGCTGCCGGCGCCCGTGTCGACACGCCGTTGCCGATCGAGGAAGCGATGAGCACGATCGAGGTCAAGGTCCCCGACATCGGCGATTTCACCGACGTGCCGGTGATCGAGGTCCTGGTCAAGCCCGGCGATACGATCACGGCCGAAGACTCGCTGGTCACGCTAGAGTCGGACAAGGCGACGATGGACGTGCCGGCCCCCGCCGCGGGCACGGTCAAATCGCTCGCCGTCAAGGTCGGCGACAAAGTCAGCGAAGGCACGCTGCTGCTGACGCTCGAGACTGCGGCGGCCGAAGCGGCGGCGGCGCCGCCTGCAGCGGCAGGATCGGCGCAACCAGCGCCCGCCGCAGCGGCGGCGCCCACAGTGCCGCCTACAGCCAAACCGCAGCCAGCGCCTCAGGCGGCGGTTGCAACGGCAGCACCGCGCGCCGCCGACGAATATAGCGGGCCAGTCGATATCGAATGCCAGATGGTCGTCATCGGCTCCGGGCCCGGCGGCTACAGCGGGGCGTTTCGCGCCGCCGATCTCGGGCTCAAGACGGTGCTTGTCGAGCGCTACCCGACGTTGGGCGGCGTGTGCCTGAACGTCGGCTGCATTCCTTCGAAAGCGCTGCTGCACGCGGCCAAGGTGATCGACGAAGCGGACGAAATGGGTCACTTCGGCGTGACTTTCGGCAAGCCGGCGATCGATCTCGCCAAATTGCGCGGCTGGAAGGACGCCGTCGTCCGCAGGCTGACCGGCGGGATCTCGGGACTGGCCAAGCAGCGCAAGGTCAGCGTCGTCACCGGCGTGGCACGCTTCGTCGATGCGCACCACTTAGAGGTCAGCGCGCCGGCCGGCAAGAAACAAATCGTCAAGTTCGACCAGTGCATCATCGCCGCCGGCTCGCAGGCGGTGAAGCTGCCTTTCATTCCCGACGACCCGCGCGTCATCGATTCGACCGGGGCCCTCGAGCTCGGCGACGTGCCGGGACACATGCTGGTGATCGGCGGCGGCATCATCGGTATGGAGATGGCGCAGGTCTATTCGGCGCTCGGTGCCAAGATCACCGTCGTCGAAATGCTGGGCCAGCTGATGACGGGCGCGGATCCCGATCTGGTCCGGCCATTCGCACGGCGGATGGAAAAGCGTTACGAAAAAATCATGCTGAAGACGCGCGTGACCAGGGTCGAAGCGCAGAAGGACGGTCTCAAGGTCTGGTTCGAAGGCGAGCAGGCGCCGGCAGCGCCGCAGGTGTACGACCGCGTGCTGGTCGCCGTCGGACGCGCGCCGAACGGAAAGAAGATCGACGCCGAGCGCGCCGGCGTCATGGTCGATGAGCGCGGATTCATCACCGTCGACGGCCAGCTGCGGACCAATGTCGCGCACATCTTCGCGATCGGGGACATCGCCAGGCAGCCGATGCTGGCGCACAAGGCGGTGCACGAGGCGCATGTCGCCGCGGAAGCTGCCGCCGGCGAGAAATCCTGGTTCGACGCCCGCGTGATCCCATCGGTCGCGTTCACCGATCCGGAGCTCGCCTGGGTCGGCGTCACCGAAGAGGAAGCCAAGGCGCAGGGCATGAAGTTCGGCAAGGCGACGTTTCCCTGGGCGGCGAGCGGCCGCTCGCTTTCGCTCGGCCGCGACGAAGGCATCACCAAGCTCATCTTCGACCAGGAAACGCATCGCATTGTCGGTGGCGGCATCGTCGGACCGAACGCCGGTGACCTGATTGCGGAAGTGGCGCTGGCAATCGAGATGGGCTGCAACGCCGAAGACATCGGCAAGACGATCCACCCGCATCCGACGCTGTCCGAGACCGTGGGCATGGCCGCCGAAGTTTTCGCCGGGACAATCACCGATCTCTACGTTGCGAAAAAGAAGTAGCCCGCCAACCGGTCTGGGCCCGGGTCGTTAGCCGCATGGCCATCCGGCGTGCTCGCGTCGCCAGGCTCGCCGCATGGACGCTAGCCGCGGTCGTGGTCGGCGCGCTGGCGACGGCCGCGCTGATCAATCTGCGCGATCCGGAGATCTCGCCACAAGCCCGCGCGATGGCGCACTTCAAGCTGCCCGCGATGGATCCCGAAGGCAATGCCTATCTCGTCGTCCTCGGCCTCACCGCGCCACGCAGCGCCGACCCGCTGGCGGAGGGGCGGCGCCTGGCCGCCGAGCGCGACGCCGCGGTCTCCGCCGATCCGTTCGCCCGGCAGCACCAGCCGCGCGAAGAGCGCGAGACGGATCTCGAACACGACGACCATCTGACTTTTGCCGGCGATCTCGACACCGTGTGCGATATCTTCGCCGAGCCCTGTCTGCCTTTCGCGCGCGCTCGCGACCGCGCGGTGCGGGCACTGTTCACCGGTAACCGCCTGCTGATCGATCGCTACGAACAGGCGTGGCGAATGCCGGGATTCGCCGCCGTTCCGATCGCGGACAAGGGGCGCGCCGACGTCGAGCGCCGCAATCTCGGGCGCGTGCACGCCATGCTGCTGACGGTCGCTGCGCTCGATGCGCAAGAGCTGCACGCGGCCGAAGCTTGCGCCTTCCTGCAGGCCGACGGCGGGTTCTGGCGGCGGGTGCTGTCCGGAGCGGGCACCCTGGGCGACAAGCTGGCGGCATTGCGCGCGCTTGCGGAGGATGCTCGCCTGGCGAGCGAGCTGATTGCATCGACGGCGTTCGATGCCGCCGCCTGCGGATCCCGGCTACGCGCGCTGCTTGCGCCGCTCACGGCTACGGAGCTCAGCCTGGCAGACGCCTTCAGGGCGGCGTTCGTTCCGACGGTGCGCATGCTGGCGAGCTGGCCCGATCCGGCGATCAGCGTCGAGCCCGAATCCTGGCCCGAACGCCACCTGAAGGAAACGCCGCTGTACGAGCTGTTCTATCGGCGCAATGCGTCGATCAATCGCAGCGCAGAGCTCTATGCCGGCATCGCTGCGCTCGCCGCACAGCCGACGTCGCGCTTCATCGTCGCCCGCGATGCATTCGTCGTCGACAGCAGAGACCTCGCGTCGGTCGGGCCAGCGTGGATCTACAATCCGCTCGGCAAGGCGCTCGTTGCCCGGCACCTTCCGCTGCACGTCGACTACATCGCGCACGCGCACGGCGTCGCTGCGTACTTGAAGCTGGTGCGCATGCAGCTGGAGCTCAAGCTCGCGACCGTGCCGCTTGCGGAGGTGCCGCAATTCCTTGAGCGCGCGGGACCGGACGGGGCGAACCCGCTCGATGGCCGGCCTTTCCGCTGGGACGGCGAGCACCGCAGTCTTTCGTTCGACGCCTCCGACCGGCGCTGGCGCCGATGGGGGACGAGCGTCACGATCGCCGGACCGTAATTCGAGGCGGATGCATCGTCCCCGGGATCAGGTTTTGCTACGATGAGGGCTCGATGCGCAACATTCCGACAGCAATGACCCAGGACGAGCTCAAGCAGATCGTCGCGCGCGAGGCGATCAAGTATGTCGTCGACGATGCCTACATCGGCGTCGGCAGCGGCTCGACCGCCAATTTCTTCATCGATGAGCTCGCCGCCATCAAGGGGCGCATCAAGGGCGCGGTCGCGAGCTCGATCAAGACGGCCGAACGGCTGCGCAGGCACGAGATCCCCGTGGTCGAGCTCGCCAGTGTCGATTCATTGCCCGTGTATATCGACGGCGCCGATGAAACCACCGCGCACGGCGCGATGATCAAAGGCGGCGGCGGCGCGCTGACGCGGGAAAAGATCGTCGCCGCGGTAGCCGCGAAGTACGTGTGCATCGTCGACCAGTCCAAGCTGGTCGGCGTGCTCGGCAACTTCCCGCTGCCGGTCGAAGTGATCCCGATGGCCAAGAGCCATGTGGCGCACGAACTGGTCAAGCTCGGCGGACACCCCGAGCTGCGTACCGGCTTCGTCACCGACAACGGCAACGTGATCCTCGATGTCGCCGATCTGCGCATCCTGAATCCGACCGAGCTCGAAGCGCGCATCAACAACATCGTCGGCGTCGTGACCAACGGCCTGTTCGCCATCCGCGGTGCCGATGTCATCCTGGTCGGGACGCCGACCGGCGTCATGACGCTCGACGCGCACCGGTTCTAGCCTGCGGTCGCGCCAGGCCATAGAATGCAGTCATGACCAACCTGAGCGTCCCCCATCTCGATCTTGCCGCCTACATGCGCGACGTCGGCGAACGGGCCCGCGCGGCGGCGCGGATCGTCGCGCGCGCGCCGACCAAAGCAAAGGACGCCGCGCTGGAAGCCGCGGCGGCGGCGATCGAACGTGATGCCGCAGAGCTGCTCGCCGCGAACGCGGGCGACGTCGCGGGAGCGCGGGCCGCAGGCGACGACGAGGCATTCGTCGATCGGCTGGCGTTGAACCCGGAACGCCTCGCCGCGATGGCCGACGGCTTGCGCCAGGTCGCCGCATTGCCCGATCCGGTCGGCGAGATCACCGACCTCAAATACCGGCCGACCGGCATCCAGGTGGGACGCATGCGCGTGCCGCTCGGCGTCGTCGGCATCGTTTACGAATCGCGGCCGAACGTCACCGCCGACGCCGCCGCGTTGTGCCTCAAATCCGGCAATGCGGCGATCCTGCGCGGCGGCTCCGAGGCGATGCGCTCGAATCAGGCGATCGCCGCGTGCCTGCACGAGGGCCTCGCCGCCGCCGGCCTGCCCGAGAATGCGGTGCAGGCGATCGCCACGTCCGACCGCGCCGCCGTGGGCATGCTCGCGACGATGGACCGTTACGTCGACGTGCTCGTACCGCGCGGCGGCAAAAGCCTTATCCAGCGCGTCGCGGACGAAGCCACGGTGCCGGTGATCAAGCATCTGGACGGCGTCTGTCACGTGTACATCGATGAATACGCCGACGTCGCCATGGCGGTCAGCATCGCCGACAACGCCAAGACGCAGCGCTACAGCCCCTGCAACACGATGGAGACGCTGCTGGTGCACGAGCACATCGCCGCGCAGGTCCTGGTCCCGCTGGCGCGGATCTACGCCGGCAAGGGCGTCGAGCTCCGCGGCGACGCCGCGGCCCGCGCGCTCGTTCCGGCGATGAAGCCGGCGAGCGAAGAGGACTGGACGACCGAGTACCTGGCCCCGATCCTCGCCATCCGCGTCGTCGGAGGCCTCGACGCGGCGATCGAGCACATCGCCCGCTACGGTTCGCAGCACACCGACGCGATCGTCACTTCGCATCACGGCAACGCAATGCGCTTCCTGCGCGAGGTCGATTCGAGCTCGGTGATGGTCAATGCATCGACACGGTTCGCCGACGGCTTCGAATACGGGCTCGGTGCCGAAATCGGGATCTCCACCAACAAGCTGCACGCGCGCGGCCCGGTGGGTCTCGAAGGCCTGACCAGCCAGAAATGGATCGTGCTCGGCACCGGGCAGATCCGCAGCTGATGCCGTCCGCCGCGCCGCGAGGCGCCTGATGTCGACGTCGGTCACCCTCTCGATCGGCACCAACACGGCGATCGCGGCCGCCAAGGGCTTCGGCTGGTTCGTCACCGGGTCGCCGACGCTGTTCGCCGAAACGATCCACTCGCTCGCAGACGTAGCGAACCAGATATTGCTGCGTACCGGCGAGGTTCGCGGCAGGGCGCCTCCCAACCGCAAGCACCCGTTCGGGCACGGTCAGGAAAAATATTTCTGGGCGCTGGTTTCCGCGGTCAGCGTCTTCTTCGTCGGCTGCGGACTCAATATCTACCACGGCGTCCATGCCCTGCTCCAGCGCGCGCCGGTCGAGCCGTTCACGCCGCTGGTGCTGGGGCTGTTGCTGTTCGCTTTCGCGCTGGAATCGTTCACGCTGGTCGTCGCCATGCGCGAGATCGGCGGCTGGAAGGGCTTATCCGCCAACCGCCACAACACGACTGTGCTCGCGGTCGTACTCGAAGACGCCGTCGCGCTGCTCGGGATCGTGCTGACGCTCGTCGTTGCCGGCGTCTCGTTCGCCTGGGGACCGCACGCGGCCTTCGACGCCGCGGTCGCGATCGCGGTGGGCGCGCTGCTCGGCGTGATGGCGCTGTTCCTGGCGTCGATCAACCGCCGCCTGCTGATCGACACTTCCGATGCCGGCCTCGATCGCGCCGCGCAACGATTCCTCCAGGAGCAGGGTGTCGCCGCAGAGGCGAGCTCGGTCGTCGTCGACGACGATCACGCCGTCGTCTTCCTGCGGGCACTGCCGCTCAGCGCGCGCCCTTTCGACACCTCGGATTCGTACGCGTTGGGCGAAGCCTTGAAGGCCCAGCTGCTGGCGACCGCCGGCAAGACGATCGACGAGGTCTATTGGAAGTTCCCGCTGGCGGCGCCGCCGCCCGGCACGGCGAGCGCGCGATGACGCAGGCGCTGCAAGACCAGGTCCTCGACTTCTGGTTCGGACCGCCGGATGGCGCCGACTATGGGACGACGCGTGAGGTCTGGTTTCGCAAAAGCGCCGCGTTCGACGCCGAGATCCGTCGGCGCTTCGGCGCGGTGATCGAGACCGCGCTGGAAGGCGGTCTCGCCGACTGGATCGCGCCGCGCGCCGCACTCGCGCGCGTGCTGGTGCTCGACCAGTTCACGCGCAACTGCTACCGCGACTCGTCGCGCGCGTTCGCCGGCGATACGCAGGCACTCGCGACAGCCACTGCAGCCGTCGATCAGGAGCAGGACCGCGAGCTGATTCCGGTCGAGCGCTGGTTCCTGTACATGCCGTTCGAGCACGCCGAATCGCCCGTCGCGCAGGCGCGGTCGCTGGCGCTGTTCGCGCGCCTTGCGCACGAGACTGGGCTCGCCGACCCGCTGCTATGGGCGAAAAAACACGCCGCGATCATCGGCCGCTTCGGCCGGTTTCCGCACCGCAACGCGTTGCTTGGGCGCGAATCGACCCCCGAGGAAACCGCGTTCCTCGCTACCCAGGGCAGCAGCTTCTGACCGCTTTGGCAGACGTCCGCCCATGGGTTTGATCGAAGTCACGCTGGGGCTGCTGCTTGCGGTCGCCGCGGTGGCGGCGCTGGGCAAATGGATCGACGCCCCGCTGCCGCTGCTGCTGGTCGCCGGCGGCGTGGGCCTGTCGTTCCTGCCGGGCTTCGGCTCGCTTTCGATCGATCCGGATATTTTTTTCCTCTTGTTTATCCCGCCTCTGCTTTTCGCCGATGCCTGGCTGATTCCCAAGCGCGACCTGATCAAGGCGATGCGCCCGGTGCTGCTGCTCGCCTTCGGCCTGGTGTTTCTGACGGTGCTGGTCGTCGGCTATCTGATGCACTGGCTGGTTCCCGACCTGCCGCTCGCGGCGGCGTTCGCGCTCGGCGCGGTGATCTCGCCGACCGATGCAGTCGCCGTCAGAGCCGTTACCTCCAAGCTCGCGATTCCCTCGCGCGTATCGACGATCGTGGACGGCGAGAGCCTGATCAACGACGCATCGGGCCTGATCGCGTTCAAGTTCGCGATCGCGGCAGCAATGACGGGCGCCTTCAGCTGGGAGAGCGCGACGCTGCAGTTTTTCGTCTCGTCCGGCGGTGGCTTCCTGCTCGGTCTGGCGATCGCCTGGACGATAGGCCAGGCGCGAGTTGGTCTGCGCCGGTTCTGTGCCGACGACCCGACGATCCAGACGGTGATCTCGCTGCTGACGCCCTACGCGGCGTATCTGGCCGCGGAGGCGCTGGGCATCGGCACGATCCTGGCCATCGTCGGCGCGGGACTCTACGCCGGTGCGCACGATCTCAGGCACCTCGACGCCGCGACGCGCGCGCATTCGTGGGAAGTGTGGCGCATGGTACTGTTCGCCTTCAACGGCTTGGTGTTCGTGCTGCTGGGCGTCGAGCTGCATTCGATCATCGGAGCGCTGTCGCGCTCGAGTGCGCTTGAGCTCGCCGGATACGCGCTCGCCCTGTCCGCCATCGTGATCGCGCTGCGCGTCCTCTGGGTGTTTCCGGCTGCATACCTGCCGTTGCTGCTGTCGCGGCGGATCCGCGAGCGCGAAGGCGTGCACAGTCCGCGCGCCGTGTTCCTGACCGGATGGGCCGGCATTCGCGGCTCGATCACGCTGGCCGCAGCGCTGTCGATTCCGTTCGTGACCTCGACCGGCGCGCCCTTTCCGGGCCGCGAGCTGATCATCCTGCTCGCAGCGAGCGTGATCATCGTCACGCTGCTGGTGAACGGCATGACGCTGCCGCTGCTGATTCGCTGGCTCGACATCCGCGGCGACCGCATCGCCGAACGCGAGGAGCGCGCTGCCCGCATCGCCACCGCGCAGGCGGCGATCGATAGCTTGCGCAAGCGCCTGCCCCGATTGACCACCAGCGAGGAAACCGCGTTCGCCAATTCGCTGCTCGGGCAATACGAGCAACGGTTGCAGCGCTATTCGGCCAATGCCGAACGAAGGACCCGGCTCGATGCCCAGCACGCCGGCGAGCGCCGGATCTGGCTGGCGGCGATCGCCGCCGAGCGCGCCGAGCTGATGCAAATGCGCGAAACCGATGTAATCAACGACGAAGTGCTGCGCCGCCTCCAGGTC
>Ga0070714_100002634_pt1 | contig 13211 bp, 15 predicted proteins | sample LARL83metaG_FD_65450 | JGI IMG/M metagenome (GOLD analysis project Ga0070714, IMG submission 65450) | Corn, switchgrass and miscanthus rhizosphere microbial communities from Kellogg Biological Station, Michigan, USA - LAR L8-3 metaG | ecosystem: Host-associated > Plants > Roots > Rhizosphere ...
CGCTCGATGCCTTCGGCGAGGTGCTCGAGGCTGCCCACGCCGCCGCTCGCGATGACGGGCACCGTCACCGCGCTCGCCACGGCACGCGTGAGCGCGAGGTCGAAGCCGCTCTTCGTGCCGTCGCGGTCCATGCTGGTGAGGAGGATCTCGCCCGCGCCGTGCGCCGCCATCGTCGCGGCCCATTCTACGGCATCGAGCCCGCGGGCCTTGCGCCCTCCGTGGGTGTAGACCTCCCATTTGCCGGGACCGGAGGCGCGCGCGTCGATGGCGACCACGATGGCCTGGGAGCCGAAGCGGTGCGCCGCCTCGGCCACCAGCCGCGGGTTCTCGACGGCCGAGGTGTTGATGCTCACCTTGTCCGCCCCGGCGTTGAGGAGCTTGCGCACGTCCTCCACCGAGCGCACGCCCCCGCCCACGGTGAGCGGGATGAAGACCTGGTCCGCCACGCGCTCGATCACGGAGACGATCGTGTCGCGCGCGTCGCTCGAGGCCGTGATGTCGAGGAAGGCGAGCTCGTCCGCGCCCGCCTCGTCGTAGCGGCGCGCGATCTCGACCGGGTCCCCCGCGTCGCGCAGCCGCACGAAGTTCACGCCCTTCACCACGCGCCCGGCGTGGACGTCGAGGCAGGGGATGATGCGCTTGGCGAGCAACGCTTTGCCGCGCTACGCGCCCGCCGCGGCCTTGAGCGCCTCGGCGAAGTCGAGCTTCCCCTCGTAGATCGCGCGGCCGGCGATGCAGCCGGTGATGCCTTCGGACTCGACCGCGCAGAGCCTGCGGATGTCGTCCACGTGGTTCAGGCCCCCGCTCGCGATGACGGGCACCGTGAGCGCCTGCGCGAGCCGCACCGTCGCCTCGATGTTGACGCCGGTCATCATCCCGTCCCGGCCGATGTCCGTGTAGATCACCGCTTCCACGCCGTAGTCCTGGAAGCGCTTCGCGAGGTCGATCACGTCGTGCTTGGTGAGCTTCGACCACCCGTCGGTCGCGACCTTGCCGTCCTTCGCGTCGAGCCCCACCATGATATGGCCGGGGAACGCGTCGCACGCCTCGTGCAGGAACCCGGGATTCTTCACCGCCGCGGTGCCGATGATCACGTAGGACACGCCGTCGTCCAGGTAGCGCTCGATGGTGTCCAGGTCGCGGATGCCGCCGCCCAGCTGGATCGGCACGTCCGAGTCCACGGCCGCGACGATCGCCTTCACGGCTTCCTCGTTCCGGGGCTTTCCGGCGATGGCGCCGTTGAGATCCACGACGTGCAGGCGCTTCGCGCCCTTGGCGGCCCACTGCGCGGCCGCTTCTCCGGGCTTCGAGGAGAACACCGTGGCGGTGTCCATGCGCCCCTGCTCCAGGCGCACGCACTGGCCGTCCTTCAGGTCGATCGCGGGGATGATGAGCATGGCTGCGGGACGGAACCTCAGGGATTCCAGGTGGCGAAGTTCGCGAGTAGCGCGAGCCCCGCGGCGCTGCTCTTCTCGGGATGGAACTGCGTCGCGAAAATGTTATCGCGCGCGATGGCCGAGGTAAAGGCGTCGACGGGATAGCGGGTCGTGGCGGCGGCGAGCGCGGGGAGCGCGGGCTCGCAGTAGTAGCTGTGGACGAAGTAGAAGCGGGTGCCGTCCGGGATGCCCTTCCAGAGCGGATGCGGCTGGACCTGCCAGGCCTCGTTCCACCCCATGTGGGGCACCTTGTAGCCGGCGGCGCGGCGCTCGGGCGTCAGCTCGAAGCCCACCACCCGGCCCGGCAGGAGCGCCAGGCCCGGCGTGTCGCCCTCGGCGCTTCCCTCGAAGAGCATCTGCTGGCCGATGCAAAGCCCGAGGAAGGGCTTCGCGCGCGCCGCCTCCTCGACCGCCTCGCCCAGGCCGCTTTCCTCCAGGCAGCGCATGCAGTCCGGCATCGCGCCCTGGCCGGGGAAGACCACGCGGTCCGCGGCGCGGATGTCGTCCGGCTCCGCGGTGATGCGCACCCGGGCCTGCGGCGCCACGTGCGCCAGCGCCTTCTCGACGGAGCGGAGGTTCCCCATGCCGTAGTCCACGATCGCGATGCGTTGGGCCATGGAAGTGCGCGATGGCGCGCGGGCGCGTCCTAGAGGATGCCCTTGGTGGAGGGGACCGATCCCGCCGCGCGCGGGTCCGGCTCGACCGCCATCCGCACGGCGCGCGCGAAGGCCTTGAACACGGTCTCGCACTGGTGGTGCGCGTTGTCGCCGCGCAGGTTGTCGATGTGCACCGTCGCGAGCGCGTGGTTCACGAAGCCCTGGAAGAACTCGTGCGTGAGGTCCACGTCGAATTCCCCCACGCGGGCGCGGCGGAAATCGACGTTGTACTCGAGGCCGGGACGCCCCGAGAAGTCGACCACCGCGCGGGAGAGCGCCTCGTCCAGCGGCACGTACGCGTGGCCGTAGCGGCGGATCCCCTTCTTGTCGCCCAGCGCCTTCGCGAAGGCCTGGCCCAGCGTGATGCCGATGTCCTCGACGGTGTGGTGCGCGTCGATCTCGAGGTCGCCCTTCGCGTCGACCGCGAGGTCGATCGCCCCGTGGCGGGCGAGCTGGTCGAGCATGTGGTCGAGGAAGGGGATCCCGGAGGCGAGCTTCGCCTCGCCGCGGCCGTCCAGGTCCACGGCGACCCGGATTTGGGTCTCCTTCGTGTCGCGCTGGATTTCCGCCTTGCGCATGGGTGTCAGGCGATGGCCGGGACGAGGGCTTCGACGAGCCGATCGTTCTCTTGGGGGGTGCCGACCGTGAGCCTCAGGCAGTGCTCGAGCAGGGGATGCGAGCCGTGGAAATGTCGGACCAATATACCACGCTCGCGAAGGCGCCCGAAGGCGCGCGGGCCGTCCTTCACCCGGGCGAGGACGAAGTTCGCGGCACTGGGAAAGCGGGTGACGCCGAGGCGGTCGAGCGCGGCCTCGAGCCGCCCGCGTTGGGCCACGATCGCGCGCGTCTGCTCCTCCAGCACGGCGCGGTGGTCGAGGAGGAGCTCGGCCGCGGCCATCGAGAGCGCGTTCACGTTGTACGGGAGGCGCAGCTTCTCCAGCTCCGCGATCCAGTCGGCCGGCCCGGCGGCGACACCCAGCCGCAGGCCCGCCAGGCCCAGCTTCGAGACCGTGCGCACGAGGAGGAGATTCGGGTGGCGCCCGACCTCCCCGGCGAGCGTCGCCCCGCCGGAGAACGGGTAGTAGGCCTCGTCCACGACCACGAGGCCGGGGGATGCCTCGACCAGCCGGAGGATCGCCTCGCGCGGGAAGAGGTTTCCGGACGGGTTGTTCGGGTACGCGATCCAGGTGACGGCCGGGCGGGTCGCGGCGATCGCCTCCAGCATGGCGCCCTCGTCCAGCGAGAAATCGGGCTTCAACGCCACGCCCACGTAGCGCAGCCCGCAGGCGACGGCGCTCATGCGGTACATCGCGAACGAGGGCTCCGGGGCGAGCGCCACCGCGCCGGGCCGGGCGAGCGCCATGGCGACGATCTGCAGCACCTCGTCCGAGCCGTTGCCCAGGAGGATTTCGAGGGAATCCGGGATTCCGAGCGCCTCGCGCAGCCGCCGCTTCAAGCCGGTGGCCGCGGGATCCGGGTAGCGGTTCACGGGGACCCGCGCGAGCCGGGCCCCCATCTCGGCCGCGAGCGCTTCCGGAAGCGGGTACGGGTTCTCCATGGCGTCGAGCTTCACCAGCCCCTCCGCGGGCGCCACGGGGTAGGCCGAAAGGGCCCGGATCTCCTCGCGGACGAGGCTCGCGGCGTCCTTCACGGCTTCATGCGCCATTCGGCGCTGCGCGCGTGCGCCTCCAGCCCTTCGGCCCGGGCGAGCGTCGCCGCGACCCGGCCCAGCGTCGCCGCACCCGCCTTCGAGACCGCGATGAGGCTCGAGCGCTTCTGGAAGTCGTAGACGCCGAGCGCCGAGGAAAAGCGCGCGGTGCGCGAGGTCGGCAGGACGTGGTTGGGCCCCGCGCAGTAGTCGCCGAGGGACTCCGACGCGTGGTGGCCCAGGAAGATCGCGCCCGCATGGCGGATCTTCGGGAGCAGCGCCTCCGGGTCCGCCACCGCGAGCTCGAGGTGCTCCGGCGCGATCCGGTTGGCGAGCGCGCACGCCTCGTCCAGGTCGCGCACGCGGATGAGGGCGCCCCGCCCGGAGAGCGAGGCCTCGATGATCCGGCGCCGCGGCATTGCGGCCATCTGCCTCTCCATCGAACGCGCGACGCGCTCGAGGAGCCCCGCGTCCGGCGTGAGGAGGATCGCCTGCGCGAGCTCGTCGTGCTCCGCCTGCGAGAAGAGGTCCATCGCGACCCAGTCCGGGTTCGCGGAGGCGTCCGCCACCACGAGGACTTCCGAGGGGCCGGCCACCATGTCGATCCCGACCCGGCCGAAGACGCGGCGCTTCGCGGCGGCGACGTACGCATTGCCGGGGCCCACGATCTTGTCCACGGGTGCGAGGCTCGCGGTGCCGTACGCGAGGGCGCCGATCGCCTGGGCGCCCCCGATCCGCAGGATCCGGTCCACGCCCGCGAGCGCCGCGGCGGCGAGGACCGGCGCGTTGGCGATGCCATCCGGCGTGGGGGTCACCATCACGAGCTCCGGGACGCCGGCCACCTTGGCCGCGATGGCGCTCATCAGCACGGACGAGGGATACGCCGCCTTCCCGCCGGGCACGTAGAGGCCCACGCGGTCGAGCGGGGTCACCTGCTGGCCGAGGATGGTGCCGTCCGGCTCCTCGACGCGCCACGACGCGAGCGCCTGGCGCTCGTGGTACGTGCGGATGCGGGCGGCGGCGGTCTCCAGCGCCTGGCGCTCCGCGGCGGCGAGGCCGTCCAGCGCGCGGCGCGCTTCCGCGGGCGCCACGTCGAGCGCGCGCGGGGAAGCGGGAGACCAGCGGTCGAAGCGCGCCGTGTACTCGAGGAGCGCCGCGTCGCCGCGCTCGCGCACGTCCTCCAGGATCGCGGCGGTCGCCTCCTCGACGCCCGCGTCCTGCGCGGACTCGTAGGCGAGGAGGCTCGCGAGCGCCGCCTCGAAGCCCGGCGCGTCCGACGAGAGGCGGCGGGGACCGCTCATGCGCCCGCCCGGGCGCTCGCCTTCGCGAGCGCTTCGATGAGGGGCGCGATCGCCTCGCGCTTCAACTTGAGCGACGCCGGGTTCACGATGAGCCGGCTGGAGACCGCGAGGATCTCCTCCACCGCCTTCAGGCGATTGGCTTTCAGCGTGTGGCCCGTATCCACGAGATCCACGATGGCGTCCGCCAGGCCCACCAGCGGTGCCAGCTCCATGGAGCCGTAGAGCTTGATGAGGTCCACGTGCATGCCCTTCGCGGCGAAGTGCTCGCGCGCGGTGTGGATGTACTTGGTCGCCACGCGCAGCCGCGCGCCCTGCTTCACGGCCGCGCCGTAATCGAAATCCTCCGGCACCGCGACCACCATGCGGCAGCGCGCGATCCCGAGGTCCAGCGGCTGGTAGAGGCCCTGCCCGCCGTGCTCCGCCAGGAGGTCGCGGCCCGCGACCCCCAGGTCCGCCGCGCCGTACTGCACGTAGGTCGGGACGTCCGCCGCGCGGACGAGGATCAGCCTCAGCCCCGGCCGGTTGGTGGCGAGGATGAGCTTCCGCGACGCCTCCGGGTCCTCGGCGGGCCGGATGCCGGCCGCGGCGAGGAGCGGGAGCGTCTCCTCGAAGATGCGGCCCTTCGCGAGGGCGAGCGTGGTCTGCGCCATGGCGGTCAGGATACGCGCGCGATGCGGGCGCCGAGGGCGCCCAGGCGCGACTCGATGTGCTCGTAGCCGCGGTCGAGGTGGTAGATCCGGTCGATCACGGTCTCGCCCTCGGCCACGAGCGCCGCGATGACGAGGCCCGCCGACGCGCGCAGGTCCGTCGCCATGACCGTGGCACCCGTGAGGCGCTCCACGCCGTGCACGAGCGCGGTGTTCCCCTCGATCTCGATCCGCGCGCCCAGGCGCCGCAGCTCCTGGACGTGCATGAAGCGGTTCTCGAAGATGGTCTCCGTCACGAACGCGGTGCCGTCCGCCACGGCGTTGAGCGCGATCAGCTGCGCCTGCATGTCCGTGGGGAAGCCGGGATAGGGCGCCGTCCGCACCGAGACCGAGCGCGGCCGCGCCTCCATCGCGACGCGGATCCAGTCCGCCCCCGACTCCACGCGCGCTCCCGCCTCGCGGAGCTTTTCCACCACGGCGTCCAGCGCCGCGACGGGCGCGTCGCGAAGGGTCACGCGCCCGCGCGTGGCCGCCGCCGCGGCGAGGAAGGTCGCCGCCTCGATCCGGTCCGGCATCACCGCGTGCTCCGCGCCGTGGAGCCTGGGGACACCCTCGATCGTGATCACGTCCGTCCCGTGGCCCCGGATGCGCGCGCCCATCGCGATGAGGCACCGGGCGAGGTCCACCACCTCCGGCTCGCGCGCGGCGTTCTCGAGCACCGTCTCGCCCTGCGCGAGGCAGGCGGCCATCATCAGGTTCTCGGTCCCGGTGTGCGTGACCGTGTCCATGAAGATCCGCGCGCCCTTCAGCCGCGCGGCCTTCGCGTGGATGTAGCCCGCCTCGATCGCGATCTCGGCGCCCATCGCCGCGAGGCCCTTGATGTGCAGGTCCACCGGGCGCTCGCCGATCGCGCAGCCGCCGGGGAGCGAGACGCGCGCCTCGCCGAAGCGCGCGGTGAGCGGCCCCAGCGCGAGGATGGACGCCCGCATCGTCTTCACGAGCTCGTAGGGCGCGAAGGGCTCCGTCACCGACGAGGCCTCGAGCTCCACGGCGTTCGCCGAGCGGCGGGCGCGCACCCCCATCCGCTCGAGGAGCCGGATCATGGTGCCCACGTCGTTCAGGTCCGGAAGGTTCGAGACGCGGACGGGCGACTCCGAGAGGAGGGCGGCGGCCAACGCCGGCAGCGCGGCGTTCTTCGCGCCCGCGACGCGGATTTCGCCCGAGAGCGGCGCGCCGCCGTGGATGGAGAGTTTCTGCATGGGATTCCGGGCCCCGGAGGGGGCCGTCTCAGGTCAGCGCGCGGCCCACTCGTCCGGTGACAGGGTCTGCATGGACAGCGCGTGGATCTCCTCGCGCATCCGGTCGCCCAGCGCCGCGTAGACCAGCTGGTGGCGCCGCACCCGGGTGAGCCCCGCGAACTCCGGGCTCACGACCACCGCCTCGAAATGCGCGCCGTCGCCCCGCACCTCGAGGTGCGTGCACGGCAGGCCCGCGCGGATCGACGCTTCGATGGACCGGGGTTCGACCATTGCTAGTGCCGGAGCTTCCAGCCCCGGGAGAGGAGGTGCAGGGTGAGCCATGATAGGGCACCGAAGGCGCCGGTCGCAAACGCGAGGCTGGCGCCCGGAGCCACGTCCGACTGCCCGAAGAAGCCGTACCGGAACCCGTCGACCGCGTAGAAGAACGGGTTCAGGCGCGAGACCGCCTGCCAGAAGGGCGGCAGCGTGTGCATCGAGTAGAAGACGCCCGCGAGGAAGGTGAGCGGCATCACGACGAAGTTCTGGAATGCCGCGAGCTGGTCGAACTTCTCGGACCAGATCCCGGCGATGATCCCCAGCGTCGCGAGGAGCCCCGAGCCCACCAGCGCGAAGGCGAGCGCCCAGAGCGGGTGCAGGACCGGCATGGGAATCAGCCACAGCGTCGCCGCGAAGACGCCCAGCCCCACGGTGAGCGAGCGCACGACGGCGGCGAGGAGGTACGCCGCGAAGAGCTCGACGGGAGCCAGCGGCGGCAGGAGGATGAAGACGATGTTCCCCGTGATCTTCGACTGGATGAGGGACGAGGAGCTGTTCGCGAACGCGTTCTGCAGCATCGCCATCATCGCGAGGCCCGGGATCAGGAACTCGAGGTAGGTCACGCCCGGGAAGGCCTCGACGCGGCCGGCGAGCGCGTGCGCGAAGACGAGGAGGTAGAGAAGCGCCGAGACCACGGGGGCGGCCACGGTCTGGAAGCTCACCTTCCAGAAGCGCGAGACCTCCTTCCGGAGGAGCGTGGGGAAGCCGCTCACGGCGGGAACGGCACGGGAGCTTCGGCGGCGAGCCCCGCGGCGTCCAGGTTCATGATCTTCACGAACACCTGCTCCAGCTCGGGCTCGGCCACCTCGAGGCTTTCGATCGCCGCGCCCGCCTCGCGCAGCCGCGCGAGCGAGCGCTCGACGTGCGCCATGTCCGCGATGGGGATCCGCCACCAGCCCGCCGCGTCGAGCGCGGCGCCCTCCGCCAGCGTCTCCGGAAGCGCGCCGCGGGCGAGCTTCACGCGGAGCACGCGCTGCGAGAAGGCGGCGAGGAGCCGCGCGGTGGAGTCGAGCGCCACGATCCGCCCCTCCTTCATCATCGCGATCCGCGTGCAGAGCTGCTGCGCCTCCTCGAGGTAGTGGGTGGTGAGGACGATCGTGTGGCCCGACTCGTTGAGGCCCCGGATGAAGCTCCAGAGCGCCTGCCGGAGCTCCACGTCCACGCCCGCGGTGGGCTCGTCCAGCACGATCACGGGCGGGCGGTGGACAAGCGCCTGCGCCACCATCACCCGCCGCTTCATGCCGCCCGAGAGGCTCCGCATGTTGGCGCGCGCCTTGGAGGCGAGGCCCAGGCGGTCGAGGAGCTCGTCGATCCAGGCCGCGTTGCCGGTCAACCCGAAATAGCCGGACTGGAACTCGAGCGTCTCGCGCACCGTGAAGAACGGGTCGAAGACGATCTCCTGGGGCACGATGCCCACCGCGCGCCGGGCGGCGCGGTAGTCCGCCCGCACGTCGTGCCCCATCACCGAGAGCGAGCCGGAATCGGGGCGCGCGAGCCCGCCCAGCGCGGAGATGAGCGTGGTCTTGCCGGCTCCGTTGGGGCCCAGGAGGCCGAAGAACTCGCCCTGCGCCACCTCGAGGCTCACGCCGGCGAGCGCCCGGACGGCGCCGAAGCGCTTGTGGACGTCGCGCGCCCAGACCGCCTGCCGCGCGCTCACGGCGCGGCGCCGGGAGGCTGGGGCTCGATGATCTGCCGCACGCCGTAGAGCTCGGCGAGGGCCAGGAGGTTGGGGGGCAGGTTCGCGAACTCGAGCGCCACGCCCTTCTCCCGCGCGCGGCGCAGCCACTCGAGGAGGAGCGCCACGGCGGAGGAATCCACCGCCGGCACGTCCGAGAAGTCGATGGTGAGGCGCTCCGGGAGCTCCGGACGCGCGATGTACCTCTCGCTCTCCACGAGCACGCCCGGGAGGCTCTCGAAGTCGAGCGCCCCCGTGAGGCGGAGCACGTCGCCCGCGGGCTGAGGGTTCGCGTCCGGGGTCACTTCGCCGGCGCCTTCGGGGGCTGCGGCGAGCGGTTTCGCTCCTGGAGCGTCTTCACCAGCGCGTCGATGCCGCCGCGCTGGATCTGGTCGTTGAACGAGCCGCGGTAGGTGGTGACGAGCGAGGCGCCGTCGATCACCACGTCGTAGACCTTCCAGCCGTCCTTCGCCTTTTCCATCCGGTAGTCGATGGGGATCTGCGGGCCGTTCTCCTGGAGGATCGCGGTGCGCACGATCACGTCCTCGTCGCCGGGCGCGACCTGCAGCGGCTTCACCTGGATCTTCTGGTCGCGGTACTGCGAGAGCGAGGACGAGTACGTGCGCACGAGGAGCGTGCGGAACTCCTTCGTGAGCGCCTCGCGCTGCTCCGGCGTCGCCTGCTGCCAGTTGCGGCCGACGGCGAGCCGCGTCATGCGCGTGAAGTCGAAGTGCGGGAGCACCTTCTCCTCCGCGAGCTGCACGACCTTGGCGGAGTTGCCGGCCTGGACGTCCTTGTCGGTCTTCACGATCGCGACGACCTCGTCCGCGATGCGCTTGACCATCGCGTCCGGGGCCTCGTCCGCCGCGACGGCTCCGAGCGGGGCGAACGCGAGGAAGAGGGGCATGAGATAGCGAAGCATGGGGGGTTCCTGTGGGATGTGGGGGGCTGGGGTTCGACCCTGCGCCGCGAACGGCGGTTCCGGCGCTACTTCGGGGCGCCGGGGGGCTCCGGGAGCTTCTTCGCGGCCGCGGGCTCGTCCTGCGCCTTGCTGAAGAGGAACTGGCCGATCAGCCGCTCGAGCACGACCGCCGACTGCGTGATCGCGATGCGGTCGCCCTCCGCGAGCTTCTTGTCCTCGCCGCCCGCCTCGAGCCCCACGTAGTTCTCGCCCAGGAGCCCGGAGGTGAGGATGGAGGCGCTCGTGTCCTTCGGGAACTTGTAGCGCTGGTCGAGCGCGAGCGTCACGTCCGCCTGGTAGCGCGCGTTGTCGAAGTGGATGTCCGCCACGCGCCCGACGAGGACGCCGGCGCTCCTCACGGGGGCGCGCACCTTGAGCCCGCCGATGTTGTCGAAGCGCGCCTCCACGCGGTAGGTCGCGGCCGCGCGCTCGGCGCCCAGGTTGCCCACCTTGAGCGCCAGCACCAGCATCGCCGCGAAGCCCGCGGTGACGAAGGCTCCGAACCAGAGGTCGATCTGCGTTCTTTCCATCTTGTTCTTCGGTCGTTGCGAGTAGGGCGGCCTAGCCTTCCCCGCGCAGCATGAGGGAAGTGAGCACGAGGTCCAGGGCGAGGATCGTGAGCGCGGAGCTCACCACGGTGCGGGTCGTCGCGCGGGACACGCCCTCCGCCGTGGGCGGGGCGTCGTAGCCTTCGAAGGTGGCGATCACGCTCACGGCGATCCCGAACACGAAGCTCTTCACGACACCGTTCAGCACATCATACCGAAAGTCGACGGCCGACTGCATCTGGGACCAGAAGGCGCCGTTGTCCACGCCGATGAGGACCACGCCCACGATGTAGCCGCCGAAGACGCCGGTCGCCTCGAAGAGGGCGGCCAAGAGCGGCATGGAGATCACACCCGCCCAGAAGCGGGGCGCGATCACGCGGGACATGGGCGAGACCGCCATCATGTCCATGGCCGAGAGCTGCTCGGTCACCTTCATGAGCCCGATCTCCGCGGTGATCGCGGAGCCCGCGCGCGAGGCGAAGAGGAGCGCCGCCACGACCGGCCCGAGCTCGCGCACGAGCGAGAGGGCGACCAGCACGCCGATCGACTCCGTCGCCCCGTACTTCTGGAGCGTCTCGAAGCCCTGCAGGCCCAGCACCATCCCGACGAAGAGCCCGGAGACGATGATGATCACGAGCGAGAGGACGCCGCTGAAGTAGACCTCGCGCATCACGAGGCGGAAGCGCTGCACGCTCGTGGCCGACGACGAGAGCACGAGCGCGAAGAAGCGGGCCATGACGCCCACGCGCCAGACGCCCTCGATCACCTTGTGCCCGAGGGTCGCGATCGGGCGCTGGAGCCGCTCAAGCACGGGTGGCTCCCGCGGCGAGCCGGACGTCCTCGGCGTAGGAGGGCGCCGGGTAGTGGAAGGGGACCGGGCCCTCGAGCGCGCCCTGCACGAACTGCCGCACGTAGGGAAGCTCCGAGCGCCGCATCTCCTCCGGCGTGCCCTCCCCCACGATCACGCCGTCGGCCACGAGGTAGACGTAGTCCACGATCTGCAGGCACTCCACCACGTCGTGGGAAACCACGATGGAGGTGGCGCCCAGCGCGTCGTTGAGCTTGCGCATGAGCTCGCCGATCACCGCCATCGCGATGGGGTCCAGGCCCGCGAAGGGCTCGTCGTACATCACGAGGAGCGGATCGAGGACCACCGCGCGCGCGAGCGCCACGCGCCGCGCCATCCCGCCGGAGAGCTCCGAGGGCATGAGGCCCTGCGCTCCGCGCATGCCGACCGCCTCGAGCTTCATGAGGACCAGGTCGCGGACCAGGGGCTCCGGCAGGCTCGTGTGCTCGCGCACCGGGAAGGCCACGTTCTCGTAGACGTTCATGTCGGTGAAGAGCGCGCCGAACTGGAAGAGCATGCCCATCCGCCGGCGCATGCGGTACAGGCCCTCCGCGTCCAGGCTCTGGAGCGGCTTTCCCGCGATCACGATCTCGCCCGTGGTGGGATGGAGCTGGCCGCCGATGAGCCTCAGGAGCGTGGTCTTCCCGCTCCCGGAGGCGCCCATGATCGCGATCATGCGGCCGCGCGGGGCCTGCAGGTTGATGCCCTTCAGGACGGCGCGCCCGTCCGGGGAGCCGTACGAGAAGTTCACCGACCGGACGTCGACCAGGGCTTCAGCGGGCACTCGGGAAATTCGCGTCGAAGGGAACGGCATTTTAGCAGCTTCGCCGCGGGCCTCCCCTATAATCGTCCCCGTGGAACGCTGCGCGCATGCCATGCGCGAGGGGAGCGCGACGTGAAGCCGCGGCTGCTGCTCGTGGACGACGACCCGCTGATCGGCGAGACGCTCTCGTTTGCGCTCGCGCACGACTACGACGTCGCCCAAGCCCAGGACCGCCCCTCGGCGGTCGCGATCCTGCGCGCGGGCCTCAAGCCCGACGTGGCGCTGATCGACCTGGGCCTCCCGCCCGTGGAGAACCTGCCGAACGAGGGGTTCAAGCTGATCGGCGACCTCCTCGCGCACGCGCCGGGCGTGCGGATCGTGGTCCTCACGGGCCAGAACGAGCAGTCGAACGCGCGCCGCGCCCGCGCGCTGGGCGCCGCGGACTTCGTGCCCAAGCCGTGCGAGCCGGAGCTCCTGCGGAAGGTGCTCGCCCGGGCCCTCGATTCGCGCGCGCTCGACCGCCGGGAGGACGACGAGCCGCACACGCTGATCGGCGAGAGCCCGCCGCTCAGGCGCCTGAGGAGCCAGATCGACCTCTATGCCGCGTCCACGTTCCCGGCGCTGATCCAGGGCGAGTCCGGGAGCGGCAAGGAGCGCGTGGCGCTGGCGCTGCACCACCTGAGCCCGCGCGCGGGCGAGCCCTTCATGGCGTTGAACTGCGCGGCGATCTCGCCCACGCTGGTCGAGCCCACGCTCTTCGGCTACGCGAAGGGGGCCTTCACCGGCGCGCAGCAGTCGAAATCGGGCTACTTCGAGGACGCCGGGGAAGGCACGCTCTTCCTGGACGAGATCGGCGAGCTCCCCCCGGACCTGCAGCCGAAGCTCCTGCGCGTGCTGGAGAACGGGGAATACCAGCGCGTGGGCGAGACGCAGACCCGCGTGAGCCACGCGCGGATCGTGGCCGCGACCAACCGCGACCTGCGCGAGGAGGTGCGGCTCGGCCGCTTCCGGTCGGACCTCTACCACCGCCTCTCGGTCTTCGAGCTGGACGTGCCGCCGCTGCGCGACCTGGGCGAGGACAAGCTGCGCCTCCTCGAGCACTACCGCCAGGCGTACGCCGCGAAGACCGCGAGCCGCCCCTTCGAGCTCGCCGCC
>Ga0070714_100002636_pt1 | contig 13210 bp, 12 predicted proteins | sample LARL83metaG_FD_65450 | JGI IMG/M metagenome (GOLD analysis project Ga0070714, IMG submission 65450) | Corn, switchgrass and miscanthus rhizosphere microbial communities from Kellogg Biological Station, Michigan, USA - LAR L8-3 metaG | ecosystem: Host-associated > Plants > Roots > Rhizosphere ...
CTTGGTGTGGCTGATGTTCGCCACTTGTTCGTTCATGGTGCCTCCCCGACCCCCACGGGGAGTTTAGCAAGGTGCGCCAAGCCCCAGCACGAGCGCAGCGGCGCGCGTCACCCTCAGCGGGGGGCGCCGTCGGTACTGGCATGGATGAGTGAGGTGCGCGCGCGCTCTACTGGACCTACGGGCCAGCCGACCGCCGGGCCTCCCCCCGGTATCGTGTCCGCCTCAGGTGTCGCGGTCGATCCAGCGCGGATTCTTACGCACGTAACCGGGGGTGAAGGCAGGGGTACCGGCGTGCCGCTTCACCCGGGGCTCCCTCGGCTCAGTGGGAGGGCATGATTCGCACGCGCGCTGTTCCTCTGGCGATGCAGGACGCGTTGCAGGCGCAACGCCCGCACTCGCCACCGCGCGCTCACGATGTCGTGAGCGCGCGCGCGCGAGGACCCATTGATTGTTGAACGAGGTGCCCATGGGGCGCATCCCTAGACCCGAGAGCGGCCGACCAGGAAAGTGATGATCGCGCCGATCAGGAAGACGACGAAAAGGATCTTGGCGATGCCGGCTGCCCCGGCGGCAATGCCACCAAAACCGAAGATGGCGGCGATGATTGCGATGACGAAGAAGACAACGGCGTAGTGCAGCATAAATTTCCTCCGCTTGCGCCGGACGTTTGACGTTGGTGCGCACTTTGGCCGCTCGCGCTGCTGTTGGCACGGGGGCGGAGACTGAAGCGCGTGTAGGACGGAGGCTACGCGCGTCAGATGACGTCCGTATGCGCGCCCGAATAGGCTCCGTAGAGCCTCTCGAGTCCACGTTTGCGTGATGCACTGCGGCATCCAGGAGGCCCGATGGACACCGGTATCATCCGCATCCCTTCGCGTTACTCAGTCACAGAAACGCTGCAGCGGCTGGAGTCGCTCCTCACCGAGCGTGGCGTCATGATCTTCGCGCGCATCGATTTCAGTGGCGATGCCGCCCGCGGGGGGCTCGCCCTGCGGACGGAGCAGATGCTCATTTTCGGCAATACAGGGCCGGCAAACCGCTCATGCAGCGTGTGCCTGCGGGCCTGCCGCTCGAGGCGCTCGGAGCACGCCGCGGCGCACCGATAAACGATCGGCGCGCGCGCCGCAGCCTTGCGCTAGGACTTCGGCTTGTAGCTGAACTTCTGCCCGCCGACCGAGACCCCAGCCATCGCGCCGCCCTTCACGATGACGAAGGTGGCCATACCTTTGTAGTACTTGCCTCGAGTCGTCGCATCGTGCTGCCCGCCGCTCGCGCCGGCGCTCGCACCGGTAGTGCCGGCGCTCGCTTCGGCCCCCGCGGTGATCGCGACCGCGGTCGCGTCGGCCCCGAACTCGAAGCTGCCCTTGGTAAACTCATTGTATGCGCGCTCATCCTCGAAAAAGATGATCTCGCGGAACGCCTCGCCGCCGATCTGGAAACCGACGCTCACCTGCGTCATCGACACATCGCCGACGGCGACGCCCTTCCTGTACACGCGGCCGTTGCCGTGCGCGCCGCCGACCACAAAACCGCCTTTGCCGATACCGGGGAAGACCGCGTAGCCGTAGGAGTTCCCGAAGAACCCTTTACTGGCTCCGGCTTCCTTGAAAAGCTGAATCGTGTCGCTGTAATCGTCCGCACGGCTCGTGGCCGCGCACACGAGCAGCATGGCACCGGCTATAAAAGCAAGGTTTCGCTTCATCATGACACTCCTCGACTCACTGTTGGGCCGCGCAAGCGGCAACTTCGGGCCTCTGCGCTCAGCCCTTGGGCGTGTACTTGAACTTCTGACCGGAGAGCGCCGCCTGGTACATCGCGCCGCCCTTCACGACCGTAAAAACGGCCATACCCTTACGGTACTTGCCGACGGTGGTGGCATCGTTCTTGCCACCGCTCGCCCCGGCGCTCGAACCCGCCGTGCTGGCGCTGGCACCGGCCGCGGCTGTGATCGCGACCGCGCTCGCGTCGGCGCCGAACTCGAAGTTACCGCTCGTAAATTCATCGAGCGCGCGCTGATCCTGGAAGAAGATTATCTCGCTATAGGCTTGCCCGCCCGCCTGGAGGCCAAAGCTCAGCTGCGTCACGGAAGTGTCACCGACGTACTTACCCTGCTTGTAGACGCGGCCTTTGCCGTAGGCCCCGCCGACGCCGAGACCGCCCTTGCCGATGGTAGGAAAGACCGCATAACCAAATGAGTTCGAAAAGAATGTCTGGCTGGCGCCGGCATTCTTGAACACCTTGACGGTGTCGCTGTAGTCATCTGCTCGAATCGCCGCGGCGCATAACAGCAAAACCATAGCGAACAAAAATCCAACAGTGCGCTTCACCTTCAACTCCTCTTTGTTGGCTCCCCACTGCGCGCGGGGCCCGGGCCGTCAGCCGGATTTGCGCTGCGGGTAATACGCAGGTTGCGGCCGCACGGGCGGAGGCGCCGGTGGCGGCGGCACCGGCGAGGGCACGACCGTGCTCGCTGCCGAGACCAACCCGACGATATCCTCGCTGGCGCGGCTCAAGGCGGCGATCTCCGCCGGCGGTGCGGTCTCCTCCGGTGTCAGCAGCAGCCCCATGCGCCGGAACAAGCGGCCGGCACTCGTGCGACTCGTCCATACGGTCAGTGGAATCCCCGCGAACAGTCCCGCCAGCACCGGAGTCAGCCACCAGAAGAACTGCGGGGCGAGGTACAGCATGGCCGCACCCCAGGCCACACCAAGCGCGAGGTGCCACTTCTGGCGGCGAAACGCTTCGCGGAAGGTCACGCCGCGCTCACTGCGGTCCTGCGCATTCCAGGACACCGAGCGACCGAGCAGCGTCTGCGTCACGAAGGTCGAGTGGAACAGCATCATGCTCGGGGCGAGCAGCATGCTGAAGAGCTGCTCGACGAAGAGGCTCACGCACAGCGCCCCCGCACCGCCGAACTGGCGGCGCACGGTGCGGTCCCCGATCGCAAGAATGGCGCCGAGAATCTTCGGCAGCAGCAACACTACGAGCGTCAGTCCGAAGAGCACCGCGATCTCGCCGCTGCGAATCTGCGGCCAGTGAGGGAAGAGGCTCTGGAGTCCCGGCCAGAAGTATTCCGGTTTCTTCGCCGCCTCGATGGCGGAGAGGAGCGAGCTCAGCAGCAGCAGCGCGAACCACATGGGCGAGCTGACGTAGGCGACGATACCGGTCAACAGGTGCACACGGCTGAGCGGATGCAGGCCGCGGAAACCAAGCACGCGCGAGTGCTGCAGGTTGCCCTGCGTCCAGCGCCGGTCGCGCGCCGCGTAGTCGAGGACATTCGGCGGCACCTCTTCCCAGCTGCCGGGGAGCTCGGGAAGCTGCCGGACCTCGAAGCCCGCGCGGCGCATGAAGGCCGCCTCGACGAAGTCGTGACTCAGTATGTCGCCGCCGAGTGGCGGGCGGCCGGACAGGCGCGGCAACGTGCAGTGCTGCGCAAAGGGTGCGAGGCGCACGATGGCGTTGTGGCCCCAGTAGTTGCTCTCGCCCGCCTGCCACCAGGCAAGCCCCGACGAAAGCATGGGGCTCTGCAGGCGGGAGCCGAACTGGATCAGTCGCCCGAAGAGTGTCTCGCGTCCCGCGGTCAGCGGCAGGGACTGGAGGATTCCGATCCGCGGGTGCGCCTCCATGGCACGCGCGAGCGTGACCAGGGCATGTCCGCTCATGACGCTATCGGCGTCGAGCACGATCATGCACTCGTAATTCGCTCCCCAGCGGCGCACGAAGTCGGCGATGTTGCCCGCCTTACGCTCGCTGCGATCGAGCCGCCGCCGATAGAAAACGCGGCTGGCACCGTACCGGGCGCTCAAGGCCTGCACCATGCGTTCCTCTTCGGCCGCGATACGCAGATCGCTCGTGTCCGAGATAACGAACAGATCGAACGCACCCTGCTCGCTCTCGCGCGCGAGCGAGGACCAGGTGGCGATGAGTCCGGCGCCGACCCGCACGGTGTCCTCGTTGTAGATCGGCACCACGACCGCGGTGCGCGTGTGCAACGCGCGACCGGCGAGCTCCGCCATGTCGATGCCGAGCGAATCGCGCCCGGTAAGACGCATCACAAAGCCTGCGATGCCGGTCCAGAGCGCCCCGGTGATCCAGGTGAACAGCCCGCAGAAGAGCACGAGTCCCACCACCTCGATGCCGCCGAGGCCGTTCGCCTCGAGCACATCGAGCAGCAACGCGGTCGCAGCCGCAGAGGTCAACACCGTCAGACCGAAGAACAGCGCGCGCCGCAGGCGCAACTGCCAGCGGCGGCGGCTTTCGCTCACGGCGACCATTGGTACACCCAGGTCTCGGTCAGAACCTCACCATAAAGCGTCAGATAGCAGCGCAGATCCACGACCGGCTTCTTCGGCCGCGGGGTCACCACGAATGCAATGCGCCAGGAGCCGCTCTGTGGCACGCGCTGCACCGTGAGCGCATCGATCTGGCCGTTGTCGGCGCTCAACTCCGCCTTGACCGGCTGCGAGCCATCGAGTCCATCGAGCTCGCCGCCGGCGAACTCGATGAGCATGCGCCGTGCACCGGGGCCGAAACGACCTTTGTTGTCGCCCACCGCCGGGTTTCCACTGCGGATGGCCATCACGCGACCGCCCGGTGGCCAACGCGGATTGTCGGCGAATGCCGACAGTAAATAGCCGAAGCTCAGCGGCTTCCCGGCTGTGACTGGCTGGTCCGGCACCCAGTAGGCCACCATGTTGTCGTGGATTTCCTCATCGCTCGGGATCTCCACCAGCTCGACCCCACCTTTACCCCAGTTGCCGAGCGGCTGCACCCAGTAGCTCGGTCGCGACTGGTATTGAGATTCGACGTCCTCGTAATGCGCAAAGTTTCGATCGCGCTGCACCAGACCGAAACCGCGTGGATCCTGGTCCATGAAGCGATTGACGCGCAGCTCGCGCGGGTTCGCGAGCGGACGCCAGATCCACTGTCCGTGACCCGTCTCGTTCATGAGTCCATCACTGTCGTGGACCTGCGGGCGGAAATCATCGAAACGACGTCCGCTGCCATCATCGCCATAGAGGAACATCGAGGTGAGGGGCGCCACACCGAGCTTGCTGATGTTGCGGCGCGGATAGAGGTCGCAGTGCACCTCCACCTGCGTGACCTCGCCCGGGCGCACCTCGAACTGATAGGCGCCGGTGACACTGCGGCTGTCGAGCAGCGCGTAGATCGTGAGGCTGCGGTCGCTCGGCTGCGGACGCACCAGCCAGAAGTCGGTGAAGGTCGGGAATTCCTCGCCGCTCTGTGCGGCGGTGTCGATCGCGAGGCCGCGGGCCGATGCGCCGTAGTGCTGATTGCGGCCGAGCACGCGGAAATAGGAAGCGCCGAGGAATACGAGCAGCTCATCTTTATAGCCGGGCGACTGCAATGGATAGTGAATGCGAAAGCCGGCAAAACCCACATCCGTCGAGAGCTTCGGTGTCTTCATCAGACGCCCGAAGGTGAAAAGCCGGGGGCTGTACTCCACCAGCCCCGCGCCCGCCGGCGTCACTTCGAACACGTTCACGCGCTGGCGCACGCGGTAGCCCCGATGAAAAAACTGCACCTCGAACAGAGCCTGACCGCGCCATAGCGCACTCGCGGGACGGAAGCGGATGTCGCGATACTGATCATAGGTCAGGTTGGCAAGCGATGTCGGTAAGTTCTGCGCCGGCGGCCGGAAGTCATGTGCAGCGCGCTCGCGCGCGAGCTGCTGCACGTCAGCAAAGGCGAATGGCCCGGGCTGCGCTGGCGGCGCAGTCTGCGGCAGCTGCGGCACCACGACCGACTTATGCTCGGCCGCTGGCTGGGTGTTGCGTGGCGTGCCCGTGCCGCGATCGGTCGACTCGATCGACAGCATGGCCGACGCCAGCAGAAGCACGACGATCACAGCCGGCTTCCGCAGGCTCGGCGGCATGAAGGCACCTGGTTAATCTCCGCTGACAGCAAGCAGGACCGCCGCTTGTTCGCGAGGAGTCTGCCAGCGTCAGAAAGACGGCTTCTCTGAATCATGTGTCGGAGCAGGCTGACATAAGGTAACGCCGCGAGCCACGGTCATCATTATAGAAAGGGGTCCGGCGGTCTTAGGGTTAGGATACCGCCAGGCCCGCGCTCACGTCTGCACCCAAACATCAAACATGCCCATCATGACACCGGATGAGTGCCCGGCGGCAGTGGAAGCGGTGGCCGGTTTACACTGCGCGACCACGACCCCCGCCAATCGCTCCCGCCCGCACTCACAAGGAGAGAATCTGATGAGCAACGAGGAATCGATCATCCAACCCTTCGGCAGCCTGGTCTCGTCCCGTCTGGGACTTTCCGAGCAAGTTCGTCATCAAAGCGTGGCCGCGCTCAATCGCCTGTTGGCCCACACCATGGCGATGCGCGATCTCTACAAGAAAGCGCACTGGCAGACCTCCGGTGCCACCTTCTACGAGCTGCACCTGCTGTTCGACAAGCACTACGGCGAGCAGGTGGAGCTGATGGATTCCATTGCGGAGCGCGTGCAGACCTTAGGTGGGGTCACGCTCGCCCTCGCCCAGGATGTGGCGGAGGAGACGCGCATTGCGCGCGCGCCGCGCGGACGTGAAAGCGTTCCCGCGCAGCTGCGGCGGCTGCTCGAGGCGCACGAGACGGTACTCGGCGAGTCGCGCCCCCTCGCCCGTCAAGCCGCCGAGGCAGGCGATGACGGCACCAACGATCTGATCGTGAGCGAAGTCATTCGCAGCAACGAGCTGCAGAGCTGGTTCATCGGCCAACACCTGATGGCGCGCGGCGAGAAGTTATGAGTTGATTCGGAGCAGGCCGGCATGTGCCGGTCGCGGCCGGCCTGCTGCGCCGCGCGGTCAATCGACGGCAAGGATGACGCTATCGGCCTTGATCAGGGCATGCGCCTTGCCGGCTTGCTTCAGCTTCAGGCGCCGTGCCGACTGGGTGGTGATCACCGAGACGATCTCGACCCCTTTTACGATCCGCAGGGTAACTTCGGTGTTGACCGGGCCGGATGGCCGGGCGAGGCGCCATGGCACGGCAGATTCCAACCAAGAGCAGAACTACCGCGGCGGTGAGCGCGGCAGCGTTGCCTGCGTGGGGTGCGCTGCGCTACCCGGTATTCCGCTGGCTGTGGATTGCAACGGTCGTTTCCAACGTCGGCACCTGGATGTACAACGCCGCCTCGAGCTGGCTGATGACGAGTCTCAATCCGAGCCCGCTCGTCGTATCGCTGGTGCAGGTCGCCAACAGCCTGCCGCTCTTCCTCTTCGCGTTGCCCGCTGGCGCGCTTGCCGACATACTCGATAAGAGGCGACTGATACTCGTCCTCGAGGTTCTCTCGACGCTGCTCAGTGCAGTGTTTGCCCTGCTGGTCATGCTGCACGCGGTGAACCCTGCGGTGCTGCTGCTCTTCCTCTGTATCCTCGGAACGCTCGCGGCGCTCGAGGCGCCCGCCTGGCAGGCGATCACCCCGCTCCTCGTGCCGCGCCCGGCGCTTTCCTCCGCGGTCGCCGTCAACAGCGTCGGCATCAACATCAGCCGCGTCGTGGGGCCCGCCATTACCGGCGTGATCATCCTCGGCCTCGGGATCGCCGCGCCCTTCTGGGTCGATGCCTTCAGCAATGCCGGGGTGATCGCCGTGATTCTCCGGTGGCGGCCTGCGGCGACGGACCTGCGCGGGCTGCCGGCCGAGCGACTCGGAGGTGCCATTCGCGCGGGAGTGCGCTACGCGCGCTACAACCAGGCGTTGCGCGCGACGTTCGTGCGTGCGATCGGTTTTTTCCTGTTCGCGAGCGCCTACTGGGCGCTGCTGCCGCTCGTGGCACGCACGCAGCTCAAGGGCGGCCCGGGCCTGTACGGCACACTGCTCGCCGCGATCGGCGCCGGCGCCGTCGGCGGTGCCTTCTTCCTGCCGCGCGCGCGGCGGCGCGCAGGGCCCGACGGTGTCGTCATGCTGGGGGAAGCCGGCACGGTGGCGGCGCTCGCGCTCTTCGGACTCGCGCAGCAGCCCTGGGTGGCAGTGCTCGCCTGTCTGCTCGCGGGTGTCTCCTGGATCGCCGTGCTCGCAACTCTCAATGTCTCGGCACAGACGGTGTTGCCCGACTGGGTGCGCGGCCGCGGACTCGCCGCGTACGTGACGGTTTTCTTCGGCACCATGACGGCCGGCAGCGCCCTGTGGGGCTTAGTGGGTGAGCGGGTGGGGCTTTCCGCCGCGCACTACCTCGCCGCAGCCGGCGCGCTGCTTGCACTATTCACCACCCGCGGCTGGAAGCTGCACGCGGGGGCGGAGGCGGACCTCACACCGTCCATGCACTGGCCGACGCCGGTGCTGGCGCAGGGAGTGGACGAGGATGCAGGCCCGGTGCTGGTCACGGTCGAATACCACGTGTCTGCCGAGCACCGCGAAGCCTTCCTCAACGCCATCGTGCCGCTCGCCCGCGAGCGGCGCCGCGATGGTGCGTACGAGTGGGACATCTTCCAGGACTCGGCTCACCCGGAGCGGATGATCGAAACCTGGCTGGTCGACTCCTGGTCCGAGCACATGCGTCAGCACGGGCGGATAACTCGCGCCGACCGAGCGATCGAAGAGCGTGTACGGCGACTCGCTCGCGAGGCTCCACGCATTACCCACTACATCGCGGCAAGACTGCGCAGCCCGGCGCAGCGCTGACTGCGCGCCGCGGGCAGCCGATCAATGAGCGGCCGAGCGCGCCTCGGTCACTGACCTCGCGAGCAGATGGGTGAGTGCATAGACGGAGTCGATGTGCGGTGTCGGCGTATGCGTGAGCTGCCCGAGCTCCACCACCGAGCCGAGCAGCGCTTCGAGCTCTGGCGCCTTCCCCGCCTCTACGTCCTGGAGCATCGAGGTCTTGTGATGACCCACCTTCTCGGCTCCCGCGATGCGCCGCTCGAGCGGCACGCGAAACCGTATCCCGAGCTTCTCCGCCACGGCCTGCGCTTCGGTCATCATGGTCGCGGCGAGCGCGCGCGTCGGGGGGAACTGGCAAATCTCGGCGAGCGTCGAGCGCGTGAGCGCACTGATCGGGTTGAAAGTCAGATTGCCCCAGAGCTTCAGCCAGATCTCGGCGCGGATGTTATCGAGCACTGGCGACTTGAAGCCGGCGCGCGTGAAGCACTGCGAGATGCGCTGTGCGCGCTCGCTCACTGAGCCATCGAGCTCGCCGATGGGGAAGCGATCGCCCTCGATGTGCTTGACCACAGCGGGCGCGAGCAACTCCGTGGCCGGGTACACCACACAACCGATCACCCGCTCGGCGGGAATGAGACGGCTGATGGTCCCTTGCGGATCCACGCTGCGCACGATGCTGCCGTCGAGCGCGCCGCCGTGACGATGAAAGTACCAGTAGGGAATGCCGTTCTGCATGGTGACGACGGCCGTATCGGAGCCGAAGAGCTCCGGTACCTGTGCGGCAACCGCCTCGAGCTGGTGGGCTTTGACCGCGAGAATCACCAGGTCTTGTGCGCCGGCGCGAGCGTAGTCGGAGGTGGCGGTGACGTCATGAGCCAGGTGAGTGCAGCCATCGCTCATGTGAAGAGTGATGCCGCGCTCACGCACCGCTTCCAGCGTGGCACCGCGCACCATCACAGTCACGGCTTCGCCTGCGAGGGCGAGCTTCGCTGCGACATAACCGCCGATGGCACCGCAGCCGATGACGGCGATCTTCATGGTCCACCCTCCCTCGGCTGCCGCGGCGCTCGAGCGTGCCGCGGCGCACATCAGGTGATCACGGCTGCATCAACACCCGCGCTGATAGCGGTCCTTCGCCGAGAGTACCAGATCGCGCAGAAATGACTTCTCGTACACGCGCAGCAGGTGCGGCTGCTCTTGCTCGACGTAGGCGCCGACGAAGTCCCGGTCGGCAGCGATGCGCAGCAGGTCGCGAAAGGTGCGCGCATCCCAGCGCCATGACAGCTCCAACTCGAGGAACGCACGGTTGTACGCCTCGAGCTCGGCAGCCATGCGCTCCTCGCTCGGACCTACCACACTCGCGTCACTCGCTGCTGTCTTGGACATTGCACCTGCGCTCCGCTCGTTCGCGTCACTCGAACCCTAGGCCTGTATGGACTAAAAGAAAACTTAAAGCTTTCTATCCCGAGCATTAGCTTTTAAGAATACATGAGGGAGAGTATGCTGAAGCCATGAAGAACATCACGATGCGCCAGCTGCGGGTGTTTGCCGCCGCCGCGCGCCATAAGAACTTCTCGCGTGCCGCCGCAGAGCTGCACCTGTCGCAGCCGGCAGTCTCGACGCAGATCAAGGAATTCTCGAGTTTCGTCGGCCTGCCGCTGTTCGAGCGCATCGGCCGCAAGACCTACCTCACCGCGGCGGGCAATGAGATGCTCCACTGCGCAGACGCCATCGCGCAGCGACTGAAGGAAGCCGAGGATGCGCTCGCGCAGCTGAAGGGGGTGACCGGCGGGCGGCTGAACGTCGCGGTGATCAGCGCCGGGGATTACTTTTTCCCGCGGTTGCTGGCGGCCTTCGGCGAGGCGCATCCGGGCATCGAATTCAACCTGACGGTGCACAACCGCGAGAGTCTCCTGCGCCACCTCGCGGACAACCTCACCGACCTTGCGGTCATGGTCAGGCCGCCAACCGATATGGATACCGTCGCGGTGCCCTTCGCGCCGCATCCCTATGTCATCGTCGCTCCCCCCAACCATCCGCTCGCCGGGCTACGACAGATCCCGCGCTCGGCGCTCAACCACGAGCGTTTCGTGCAGCGCGAACAGGGCTCGGATACCTGGAATTCCATGCGCGAGGTCTTCGGGCGGCAATTCCCGCGACTGAACATCGCCATGCAGATTCACAGCACAGAGACCATCAAGCAGGCAGTGGTCGCGGGCTTCGGACTCGCGTTCCTCTCCGCCCACACCATCAGCCTCGATCTCAAGGCAGGCAACCTCGTGGTGCTCGATGTGCAGGGCTTCCCGGCGCTGCTCAACTGGTATCTGGTCCACAATCGCGCCAAGCGTCTGCCGCCGGTGGCGTCGGCGTTCAAGGAGTTCCTGCTGCGTGAGGGGGCCCGCCGCATCGAACAGCTCGTCCAGTTCGGCTTCAGCCCATGGCCGGGCGAGCCGCGCGCCCACGCGCCGGCGGCGGCGGCACGCGGCCGGCGCAGGTCCGTGCGCTCGTCCTAATCGAGAAAGTCGCAGTAACGCTCGACGTGCGCGGCAAGATCGAGTGTGTGCTGCCGCGTGAGCCGCTCGGCGAGCTCGGTGTCGCGCCGCTCGAGCGCCTCGATGATCTTCAGATGGTCGATGATCGAGCGGGCGGCGCGGTTGTCCTGGGAGATCGTCGCATTGCGGATCGCGCGCACGTGAATGAAGAGGTTCTTGGTCGCATCCCCGATCAGCTGTGAGCCCCCAAGCCGGATGATCATCTGGTGGAAGGCGATATTGGCGTCCGAATACTCACCGATGTGCTCGGCAGGCGGCGAATTCTGGAACTCGTCGAACAGATGCCGCAGCTTGGCAATTTCGGCATCCGGTGCGCGAAGTGTCGCGAGGCGCGCCGACATGCTCTCGAGCGCAGCCCACATCTGGATCATCTCGATGATCTCGCGCTTGGACTTGCGCACTATGAAGATGCCCCGCCGTGGCAGCGTGCGCACGAAACCTTCCTGCTCGAGGATCGAGAGCGCCTCGCGGATCGGAGTGCGGCTCACCCCGAGCGCCTGCATGAGCTCGCGCTCATCGAGGCGCAGCGGTTGACGCTGGTTGTAGATATCGGTGTTGGTAATGGCTTCCTTGAGCAGCGCATACGCCTGATCGCGCAGGCTCATCGAGTTCAGCGGCGCCAGCGCCAGCTGGCCGGCGATACGAATGCTTCCCGTGGGGGTCACCGAGGCGCTCATGGACTTTCCATCATCCTCAGCCTGAGCCTTCGGGTCATCATAAAAAGCAGGTAGCAGAGGACGAGACCCATAACCATCCCCCCTGAGATATATCACACACACCAAACGTCCGCGTTCCCACGACTCCCCATTTTGGTGCAAGACAACCCGAATGCGTTGGCCGTAGCTGCGCCACAGAGCGGTGTTTTCGCCACAGAGCCGTGTTTAGGTATCTCCGGCCCCTCGACGCAGATGTTGCACCGATTTGACAAGGCTGAGATATATCACATATGGTCGGCCGCAAGTCATCTGGGTATGAGCCCATACTCATTTAATTACAAATCAGAGGGGTACCCACCCCGGTGGGAATTCCTTCGTCGGACAAATACGCCAGCTCACAGTGCCTCGCGTGCACACCCGTGGTGCAACTCGCGTGAGGTGCCGCTCGGCGTAGTGCGAATCGTTGAAGCTCATGGCACCTGGTTGACGACATTTCGGCTTCAGTCGGCTTAGGGGGAGACAGCGATGGCTACCGATACGATTCCTCGACCCGCTTCTGCTTCAGGCCTGGGTTCGCCCTGGGTGCAGCTGTGCATCGGTCTCGTGTGCATGATCATGGTCGCCAACTACCAGTACGGCTGGACGCTATTCGTCGGACCGATCGGCGAGAAGTTCGGATGGAGCAAGGCGGCCATCCAGGTCACTTTCACGCTGTTCGTTCTGTTCGAGACGTGGCTGGTACCCGCAGAGGGCTGGCTGGTCGATAAGTTCGGTCCACGGTGGATGATCGTGAGCGGCGGGGTCCTGGTCCTCTTCTCCTGGCTGTTCATGTCCTTCGCAAGCTCGCTTGGGATGTTTTATTTCGCTGGGATCGTCGGTGGGATCGGCGCGGGGGCGGTATACGGCACGTGCATCGGGAATGCGGTCAAGTGGTTCCCCGGGCGGCGCGGACTCGCCGCGGGACTTACCGCAGCGGGCTTCGGTATGGGTTCGGCGCTCACCATCATTCCGATCGCCAACATGATCAAGGCCTCAGGCTATCAGCACACCTTCCTCACCTTCGCTTTGATCCAGGGCATCGTGACGATCGTATTCGGATTTTTCATCATGGCACCGCCCGCCACCTTCTTCACTGCGGCCCCGAAGATCGCCCCGGGAGCGAGCCGCTACCAGATCGCGCCGATGCAGATGCTGTCGACTCCGGTGTTCTGGGTGATGTACCTGATGTTCATCATGATGGCGGCGGGCGGGCTCATGGCGACCGCGCAGCTGGCGCCGATCGCGAAGGACTTCGGCGTCGAGAAGATTCCGGTGACCATCCTCGGGCTGACGCTGCCAGCGCTCACCTTCGCGCTCACCCTCGATCGCATTCTGAACGGGCT
>Ga0070714_100002638_pt1 | contig 13208 bp, 10 predicted proteins | sample LARL83metaG_FD_65450 | JGI IMG/M metagenome (GOLD analysis project Ga0070714, IMG submission 65450) | Corn, switchgrass and miscanthus rhizosphere microbial communities from Kellogg Biological Station, Michigan, USA - LAR L8-3 metaG | ecosystem: Host-associated > Plants > Roots > Rhizosphere ...
CGACGCGGTCCTTCGAGTTCCGCGTCGGCGGGGAGTGGGACTTCGTGATGCACGGGCCGGACGGGACCGACTACCAGGAGTGGATCACCTGGCGGGAGATCGTCCCTCCGGAGCGGATCGAGCTGCTGCACGGCGAGTCCCGCGACGACCCGAACGCCTTCGAGTCGGTCCTGACCTTCGAGCCGGCCGGCGAGCAGACCCGGATCGTGATGCGCGCGGTGTTTCCCACCAAGGATCTGCGCGACGAGGCCGTGGAGAAGTACCACGCGATCGAGGGCGGCGAGCAGACGCTGAGCAACCTGGCGGCCTACGTCACGGAGGTCGCCAGGGAGCGGTCCGGATCGGGCTGATATGGACGGCTAACTGCGCGGGCTGCAGCCGCAGCTTTCCCTGATGACGAGTTCGGCGGGCAGCCGCTCGACATGGCGGGGCAGGTCCGGCTGGGCGATCCGCTGCAGCAGGCGGCCGCAGGCGCGCTCGCCCAGGAGCCGCATAGGCTGGCGGACCGTGGTCAGCGGCGGCGTGAGCAGGGCGCCGGCGTGCATGTCGTCGAAGCCGACGACCGCGATGTCGGCCGGGACCCGCACCCCGGCCATCTGCAGCTCGCGGATGGCCCCGATCGCCATCTGGTCGTTGGCGCACACGATCGCATCGGGCCGCTCCCGCCGCGGCCGGGTGAGGATCTCGCGTACGGCCTGCTGGCCGCTCATGGCGGCGAACCAGCCCTGGAAGGACCCGGCCAGCGTCGCGCCCGGGTGCGCGGCGGCTGCGTCGGCCAGGGCGCTGTGCCGTTCCTGCGCGTCCGGGGCCTCCGGCGGCCCGGTTATCTCGAACAGCCGGATCCTGCCGTGCCGCTCGACCAGGTGGCCGACCAGCGCCATGGTGCCGGCCCGGTTGTCGACGCCGAAGACGTCGGCGTGCGGCTCGCCGGGGGAGCCGGCGACCAGCACGACCGGGACGCGTGCCGCCACTCGTCCCAGGTGCTCTGAGCTGACGATCCCCTCGGCGATGAGCAGCCCGTCGACCTTGGCCGAGATCTTCTGCATCCGCCGGTAGGCACCCGCCGGGTCGTCGTCCCGCAGCAAGGCGATCAGCAGCGACCATTCGATCTGGCCCAGCGAGGACTCCACGCCGCGCAGCACCTCTTCGATGAACAGCAGGCCCTGCTGCTCGACATCGGTATCCGGGCTGCGGCTTTCCACGGCCAGGAGCCCGATCACCTCCTTGCGCTGCCGGACCATGCTCTGCGCCGCGCTGTCGGGAACGTAGCCGAGCGCCTCGATCACTTCCAGCACGCGCGCCCGGGTGGACGGCCGGACCCGGTCCTGGCCGTGGACCACCCGCGAAACCGTAGCCGTGGAGACTCCCGCCTCCCGCGCGACGTCGTACAGCGTGGAGGGCGGAGAAACACCGAACCCGTTCAGCCGTCCCCCTCCTCTATGCCGTCTCGCTGGCCGCCGGCAACGTGCCCCGCAGAGCCGCGACCACCCCAGATCACCCGTCTAAGCGCTTACACGCCGCTGCCATCGCTCACATTAGGATTCCGGCAAGAGAGCGTCAACCGCACTTATCAGCGGTGACGTGCGCAGTGCCGCCGGGGGCGGTTTCACTGTCCGGCGAGTTGCTCTACTACTGGTGCCAGCGCGTCCAGGTCGTCGATGAGGAATGAGCTGATGCCGAAGCGTTCGCGCAGGTCTGCGACCTTGCGTGTCAGGTCCTTGATGGTGCCGATGAACATGTGCGGGGAGTCCAGGATCTCCTCGGCAGTCAACTCGGCACCTGTCTGCTCGCGGATGCGGTCGGCGCGGCGGCGCGCCTCGGCGCGCGCTTCACTGGTGACGACCGCCGGGCCGCCGGTGGGGTAGGTGTTGAGTTCCAGTTCGCCGAAGCGGTCGCCGGCGGCCTCGCGGATCCACCGGATTTTCTCCTCGGTTGCCGCGGCCGTCAGGCTCAAGGCGTCGAGGCGGGGCGGGTCGCCGTGGATCAGCCGCGGGGCCAGGCCGATGATCTGGGCTTGGTGTGCGGCCAGGGTCAGCAGGCGCTTGCTGCCGCCGCCCAGGAACAGGGGCGGGTGCGGGCGCTGGGCCGGCTTGGGCACGCCGTCGTGGCCGGTGACGGTGTAGTGCTCGCCCGAGAAGGAGAACGGCCCGTCGGCGAAGCAGCCCTTGAGGATCGTGATCGCCTCGGCCAGGCGTCCGATCCGGACGCCGGCCGGCTCGAAGGGGATGCCGATGGCGTCGTGCTCGGGCTTGTTCCAGCCGGCGCCCAGGCCGATCTCCAGGCGGCCGCCGGACAGCACGTCGAGCGTGGCCAGGTCCTGGGCCAGGACGGCCGGATGGCGCAGGCAGGCATTGAGCACGAAGGTGCCTACCCGCAGCCGCTCGGTCGCCGCCGCGACCACGGCCAGCGGCGGTATCGGGGCGTACTGGCCGATGAGATGGTCGGGCAGGACGAACGCGGAGCAGCCGGCGGCCTCGGCCTTGCGGGCCAGGCGGGTCAGCTCGGCGAAGCCGGGGTAGCCGCCGGCCGTCGCGAGAAAGCGGAAGGGACGCATGCCGGCCATCCTTGCGCGAGGGGACGGTGCAGTTCGCGGCGAGGCAAGCATCAGATGGCCCGCAGCCCATGCAGCGTACGAGCATTGTTTAGTTTTTGCACAGCCCTTTCACGATCTAGCGACGAACGGTCGGTCTGCGTCGTCATTCGGAGAAGTTACCTGCCTCGTACGGTGCTGGTCAGCACGGGCGTGTCAGGTGTGAACAGGCTGGGGGTTTCTGTACGCTTATCCGGCTTGAACTGCATACACTAGTGCGCCAAAGACCAGTGAGAGGACATGCGCGGCCATGGCTCAGAAGGTACAGACCCTGTTTATCGATGACCTCGACGGCAGCGACGCCGAGGGGACCGTCCGCTTCGGGCTGGATGGCGTGGAGTACGAGATCGACCTGAATGCCGGGCACGCTAAGGACTTGCGGGATGCGCTGGCTCGCTACGTGGGTGCCGCCCGCCGCGCCGGCGGCGCGGCCAAGCGGCCCGCAGCGCGTGGCAGCCGCCGGGCATCGGCGAACGGCGTGAACACCACCGAGGTCCGCGAATGGGCCAAGTCGCAGGGCATCGAGGTCAAGGACCGCGGCCGGATCCCCGCCGAACTAGTGGTCAAGTTCAAGGCCGCCGCCAGCGAGTAGGAGCCGCATCATTCTCAGGCGATAACAGCACCGGACCTGTCGACCTCCTTCATGGAGGAAAGATCCGTATATAGGGTGATATTTGCAAACTTTATCTGCAGGTTGGTGTCAGTTCTATGTCGGGTCATGTGATAACCGGCAGATAGCAATCGCACCTGGTAGTCTGGCCGACGATAAAGAGCGGCGGAGGACGGCAAACCCGGGCTGAAGCATAATTTCAGTGCGCCTGGACGTCCTCATATTTCATGCGAGGGAATTAGTCGTGCAGGTTGAATTATCGCCTCTTTACGGCCAGGATGCTGCCGTCGATCCAAAGGCCGAAGGCTTGGCCGATATCTGGACGATCGGTACCTACAACGCGATGGAGGCGGCATGGACCACGATCCTGGCCGCATACCAGGCGACGAACCCGGCCGTTCCTTCGAAGGAAGACGTGCTCGCGCTGTCCGTCCGGCTCCATGGAGAATTTTCCCCGGTCGGCGCCCTAGGGCCCTTCTCGATCCAAGGCGACGGCACGCCGATGTCTCCGGACATTCCCATCTTCGAGGATTCCGGCGGAAAACGCATCACCTTGCGGAGCTGACGAAGGCCAGATCGCTGACTCTCACGTCGTGACTTGTATTCGCCGCAGCAGGGTGGCCTTCAGGGTTTTAGCGCCCAGATTTGCGCGGATTGTTTGCTGGCGGTAGCTACATGGTCGCCGTCAGGGCTGAATGCCACGGCCCGGACGGCCTTTTTGTGGCGCAGTTCCGCGAGCATCCGGCCCGTGGCCGTGTCGGAGATGCGCGCGGTCTTGTCGGCGCTGGCCGTGGCCAGCCAGCGGCCGTCCGGGCTGAAGGCCAGGGCCGAGACCGCGCCGTGATGGGTGACGGTGAGAAGGGATTGCCCGGTGGCGGTGTCGGAGATGCGCGCGGTCTTGTCGGCGCTGGCCGTGGCCAGCCAGCGGCCGTCCGGGCTGAAGGCCAGGGCCGAGACCGCGCCCTGGTGGGTGACGGTGAGGAGGGATTGCCCGGTGGCGACGTCCCAGATACGGGCGGTTGTATCGGTGCTGGCGACGGCCAGCCAGCGGCCATCCGGGCTGAAGTCGAGCCCGGCCACGCCGTACGAGGTGAGCGAATCCATCCGGTCGCTCACCGAGATCGTCGTCACGCGCTGCCCGTCGCCGGCATCCCAGACGCTGACGTCACCGTGCAGGCCGGTCGTTGCCAGCCAGTTGCCATCCAGCGTGAGGGCAACCGCATGATCACGTGAACTCTTATGGTCCACGCGCAGGGATTGCCGTCGGGTGGCGATATCCCAGATCTGCGCCGTTCGCGTGCCGTTGGTTACGAGCCAGCGGCCGTCGGAACTGAATAGGACGGCCCACGCGTAGGCTTCCACGGCGAACTGCGGCTGACCGGTGGCCGCCTCCCAGACCCGCACCTTCCCGTCACTAGCGCTGCCGGCTAGCCAGCGGCCGTCCGCGCTGAACGCCACGGAGTTCGCCGAGGCATAGTCGGCACGGAAGGTTCGCACCACGGCGGGCTGTCCGATAACGCGCGTCTCCGGCACGGGCTGCCCGGCCTGGCCGGCCATGCTGCGTGCGCGGGCCAGCAGCGCCGAGGTGTCGCGATAGCCCGGGTTCTCCTGCGCAATCTGCTCCAGGACGCCGGCTGCCTGCTGCCAGGCACCCGCGTCGAACATGCGCAGCGCGGCCCCGTAATCCTTGGCTGTCTGCTCGGCTCTTTCGGCGCTGGCCAGTTCGGTCTGAGCCGAGGTCATCAGGTCATCGAGGCCGGAGGCATGCGGGCTGAGCTCGCGGAGCCGGTCTCCGACCTTGACCACCGCCGCCCACTGTCCGGCCTCGTACAGCCGTCGCGCCTCGGCGCGCAGCGCCGCGATCTGCTGCTGTTCGCGTGCGTGCTCCAGCCTCACGGCGACATCACGGTATCCGGGCTCGATGTCGCGGACCCGGGTGAACCCTTCGACGGCTTGCTTCCAGTCCTCCGCGTCCGCGGCCGCGGAGGCTTGGCGGTAGGTCGCGGACAATTGCTGCTGCCGCCGGGCTTCCTCGAGCTTGTCGCCGGCTTCGGGGTAGTCCGGCTGTGCGTCGAGGACCCGCTGGATCAATTCAACGGCGCGGTCAAACTTGTCGGTCCAGAACGCGGCCAGCGCGTCGACGTACCAGGTCTCGACCTCCGGTGGCGGGTGCCCGCGGTCACCGTTAACCGGGGCCGCCTGGACCTCGCAGAGCGCGCCGATCGCCGTGACCGCCTTGGGATCCCCGTGGGTGACGATGCGGGGGCCGAATCGCCTGCCGATGATCCTGTTCACAACCGTCAGCCGTGACGACCCGCCGACCAGGCAGATCGCGGCCAGGTCCGCGGCCGTCCGGCCGTTGTGCCGCAGGAAGAGCTCGAACCGGTCGGCGCTCTTCTCGATCATGGGGGTTGCGACCAGTTCCAGGTCCGCCCGGGTGAGCACGAGGCTACTGAGGCTGAAGGGCGGGAAGAGCGTGATCCGGGCACTGGCCTCTCGCGACAGGCTCTCCTTCGCTCGCCTGATGGCCTGACGGAAGGCAAAGCCGGCCTGCCGCCAGCGCAGGGGATCGGCCGAGCCGTCAGGATCTCGCAGGGATTGCTCGTCCCCGGATGGCAGCCGGCTGCTGAGCCGCTCGTAGAGCCGGTCGTCCAGCCATTCGCCGCCGAGCGACTGATCTCCTTCCGGCTCGCCGGTCAGCTCGAAGCCGCCGCCAGGAACCCGGCCAAGCAAGGCCATGTCGAAGGTGCCGCCACCCAGGTCATAGACCGCTACCAGCTTTCCGGTCCTGACATCGTCCAGCCGGCCGTCGGCGGCGAGCGCCAGGGCAGCGGCGCATGGCTCGGGCAGCAACCGCACGCCGGCGAATCCGGCTTCCCTGGCCGCCTCCTCGAGCCGCTGGACCTTGGCGTCCCCCACCTCCCAGCGGGCCGGATGGGTCAGGCACAGATCGTCGGGCTCACGGCCGTTGAACTGCTGCAGCAGCTCGGCGCGAACGTACTCCAGCACGGTGGCCACCAGGTTCACGGTCAGCACCTGCTGGCCGCCGAGGATCACGTCCCGCTGGTCCAGGCACCTCTTCGGCGTGCGCTCGACACGGTCCGGCGTGAAGGCCGCGACCTCCTCGACCGACGGTCCGGCCCGGAGCCTGCCGTCATCATCCAGCGCCACCGCCGATGACAGACGGCCGTCGTCGACGAGAACCAGGACGGCCGGCGAGGGGCTCCCCGTCCGGGAGGTCGCAGCGGTGTAGCTGGTCCCGAAGTCGATCGCCGCGCGGTAGCTGACCATTACGGACGTCCCTGCGTGGCGGCCAGGGCCTCGCGGAAGGCGGCCTGGTGCTCGGCTTCCAGCGTGGCGACGACGTCACGCTTTCCCCGGATCAAGGCCCGCGCGGACTCGGCTTCCTCGACCTCTGCCGACCGCCTGACCAGGTCCTGGATCTGCGCGTGCAGGACTTCCAGCTGGCTCCCGAGCGCCTTCTCCAGCGCCTTCGTCGCGGTATCACGGGCGGACTGCACGGCCTCGTCGATCGCTTCCTCACCGTCCTGCTGGAAACGCTCCAGGTACGCCTGCAGCAGCCTGCGGGCCTCGGACTGCTCGCCGATGCGTTGTGACCGCCGGACCCGCATCCGCGCCAGCGAGGTGGCCAGGCCGAGAGCTCCGGAGAAGACGGACAGCGGGGTGTAGCCCAGGACCGAGCGCAAGATCCCGACCGCACCGGCGAGCAGCTGGCTGCCCATCAGGGCAAACCGGGCTGCGCTCTGGTGCACCGGATGGACCTCAAGCCGGTCGCGGACCGGTAGCGCAAGCGCGGCCGGCACGGAGAGCTCGTCGATCCCGAGGCGGGCGGCCTGCATGCCCGCGCATTCGCGCAGGCGTTCGGCCAGGCTGCGCTGCAACGCGATCTCCACCAGCCGGAGATCAGCCTCCAGTTCCGCCGGGAACGAAAGCTGCCGGCCCGGGCGCCAGGCCGTCGTGATCTCGTAGTCGAACCGGTGGCGGAAGCCGGCCATCGCCTCCCGCAGGTCCCGGCACAGCCTGGCGTCGACATCCTGGAAGGCCTGCCGGACCGCCTGGTGCCACCGTTCGGCGGAACTCTCCCGCACGGCGAGCTCGCGCTGCCGCTCCCGCAGCGCCTGCAGCGTGGACGTGTCCCCGCTCAGCGTGGCCAGCTGTGCCTGATAGCCGTCGTCGAGCCGCCGGAGCACGCTCAGGGCGAGCCGGTGGGCGTTGGCCATCCTGACCGTGTCCGCCCGCTGGAGAAGATCCTTCCTGAGGTGCCCGGCCACCACGCGGATTCCGCTTTGCTCGAGCAACCTCTGCGCGGCCTCTTCGTCCCCGGCGGCTTGCCGTCGCATCGCGGCGAAGGCCCGGGGGGTCTTGACGGGAATGATCTCCTGATCCGCGAACCGGGGGGCGTACCTCCGGAGGAGCTGCCGATTCTCGTCCAGGATCGCCCGCCAGCCAGGGAAGACGTCCGTCTTGGTCAGCACCAGGGTGACCAGCTGGATGCGCTCAGAGGCCTTGCTGAGGAAGCTGAGTTCGGGCCGGGACAGAGGCGCCGACGCGTCGAGCACGAAGATCAGGGCATCGGCGTCAGAAAGCGCGGCCAGGGTGATCGTGCCGTGAGCCGCGTTCAGGCCACCGACACCGGGGGTGTCGATGAAGGACAGCCCCGCGCCGAGCAGCGGCGCCGGCACGTCGACCTCCGCATAGGCGACGTCCTCCGGGCGACCCGCGACGGACACCCATTCGCCCAGCGCGTCGACGCTTGTCGTGATCGGTTCCGGCGACGTCCTGGTATAGATGCGCGCCGCGGCCGGCTCGCCGTACTGGACCAGAACATACGCACCGGTGCTGACGTCGATATCGACGGGAAGCAGATCCTCCTGCTCGACCAGCGCATTGATCAGCAGGCTCTTCCCGCGGCTCACCTCGGCGGCGACGACTACCGTTACCGCTCCGGACTGCGCCAGGTGCGCGAGTTCCTCGTCGACGGCCGTGGCCAGGTCATTCCGGTGCTCAGTTACGGCTATTTCGCGAACGCGCTGAAGGCTGGCAGCGACGTGTGACTCCTGAGTGGTTACGGGAAAGCCCGGGAATTTCGTCACGGGCAGCGTCCCGTCGCGGTCAGCGAACATCGGGTCATCCCCCGGATGGCGGCTGTGCTGCCGCCGCCAGCAGGTCCATGCGTAGGTCAAGCTTGCCGCAATACACGGGCCATGGAAACCCTGAAGGGAAATACTAACTGGTCACTTCAGGCGCGCAGTTACCTACTGTCGCGGAATCGCCGTGTGTTCGGGCTATCTTGCCTGTCATCCGGTTTTCGTGCTCGATCTCCTGCAGCGCGTACCGGAAGATGTTCGTGTATGACCTGCGCAGCGTTTCCGCAATGCGGCCTTCCGGTCTGGTGGCGCTCAGGCTGACTCCGTAGGCGTGGGCGCGTGAGGCGCCGGCCCTGGCCACCTCCAGCACGTCCTGGGCTCTGGCCCCGTCGGGTAGCCCGGTCTTGGACCTGGCCGTCTGATGTGCCGCTACCCTCGCCAGTTCGGTCATCACCCACTCAGGCAACTCCAGATCGGGCTGCGAGCATTGCTGCAAGGCCCACAACTCCTCGATGCCGTGCATATCGGGTTCCCCGCGGAGTGCCCCGATCATGATTCGGGCGCGCTGGCCGCTGGCCCGTTCGGCCTGATAAGAAAGGCGTGTGACCGCGGCCAGCGTCTGGCCGGCCTTGATCTGGTCCGCGCAGTCCGCGAACGTGCCGTTAATGACGTGCAGCAGCCGGGGAAGCCCCGACTTTTCCAGCAGCACGGCATTGAGGTCTTCAATTGGTTCCGCGGTCGACCGTACGGTGTCCAGCGCCGTGCGCAGCCCGGAGAAGCCGAGCATGTCGAGGAGTTTCCGGCGCTGTTGCCGGTCAACGTCACAAGGTTCGGCGAGGTAGCTGTCCACGTCGGCAAAAAGGTCCTCGCCCTCATATCCCGCGAGCGTGCGCAGGCTGGCGGTATCCCCTTCGGTCAGCATCGCGCTGGCACTCGCGTACGCCAGCAGGCAAGCGACCGGGATAACGTCGGCCAGCCGGTAGCGAAAGGCGGAGTCCTCTCTCAGCCGCCGCGCCATTCCCGCATAAGCAGAAACGGGATGTTCAGACTTGCAGTTCAGCACGCCGACGGCGTTAAGCGCGCACAGGTCAGGGGCGGTAAGCTCGTTAAAGGCCGCGACCGCCGCCTCGTCACCTGTGGTCCCGGTGCCCATCATATAAACGAGTGCGTCAGCGTCGGCGATGGCCGCACGGGAGTCACGGGAAAATAGGGACTCCGATGTCCGGTTGGAGACAGCTTCGTTAAGGCTCTCGAGGCCAGGAGTGTCGACAAGCGTGATCCGGTTGAGAATAGGGGCGTACGGGAGCAGGACTCTGACCTCCCGGATCTGCTCGTTGGGCACCGGATAGGCCGGCGGGAGCACCCCGGCGGGAGTGAGAAACGCCTGACGCCTGGAGTCGTCCCGCAGGATGAGCTCGACCCGCTCGAAGTCTCCGCCCTCGAACCGGTTGACCACTCTAGTCGTCTCACCGTCACCCGACGGAGCGACCGGCGCCTGAAGCAGCGCGTTGACCAGCGTGGACTTCCCCATGCTCACGCGGCCCGCGAAGGCGACACGCAGCGGTTCGCGGAGCGCCGCGATCAGCTTGGCGAGCTGGTCGTTGAGATGCGGCTCGCGGAATCCGATGTCTGCGCACAGGGCAGCGACCCGGGCGCACAGGGGACCGCACGGGTCTGATGGTCCGGCAAACGCCCCAATTTCCATCCGGACTCCCCGGCTGGCCCGCGACGATCAGGTTGAGCCCAGCTAAGCCCGGTGGGCCAGTTGCCCTCAGGATACTCGGAGACGAGATCACCGAGCCGAAACGCCTATGCGCTCGGCCAGGACCTATCTGACCAGGATGAACAGCACCAGCGGCAAGGAAGGATGCCAGGCCCCGCTGTGGTGGGAGCCGGTACGCACCCCCGGTTTCTGCCGCACGACCGCCAGCGGCGGCTAAACAGACATTACCGCCGAAACCGGGCCATAGTGCAATGAGCAACCGCACCTCAGAAGCACTGAACCGCACGCTGGTCTATACGGGCACCGATGACCGCAGCGACGATGTTTACGCCGGGCGGCTCGTCGCCGACTGGCCTGGGATCGAGGAGAGCCTACGCCGTGAGGACGAGGCAGCCGCCAGGGACGACCGGCGCGAGGAACTCGGCCGCTGGCTAGCGGACCGCGGTCTGAGCTGGGATCGGCTGACCTGGCTGGACGGCCAGATCCCGAGGCTCACCCTGGCGGCCCGGCACTTTCCGGCCGAGGAGGCGCCGTCGAAGGCCAGTGGCACGTTCTCCCCGAACCTGCTCGGCTCCTACGTCACCCCCCACAGCCACGTCCTGCAGCTCTGGTGCGCCGACCCGGTGGTGCGTCGCGAGACGGCCTTGGCCCGCGCCTTCGAGTATGCACGCAACGCGACGTGACCCGGAGGACATCTCTCGGCTCCTAGGTCGGCTATCCGCCCAGCTAGAGCTTGCTCCCGCGCTAGAGGACGCCGACCTCCGCCGATATGCCGCCCGCAGGGGCCGTACCGAAGGGTAGGCGACCATGTGCGCCACTGACTGCAGGAAGCCATCGGACCAGCCATGACGGCATGTCCGGCTCAGCTGCGGGCGGGGGACGGGTCAGCAGGGCTGTATTACGATGATGCCGGAGGGCTGGCATGGGTGTACTGCGGAGTGTGCGCGCAGGCCAGCGGCGTCCGCGCGAGGTGCCCGATCCAGCTGCCGCCGGCCCGTCGCTCAGCTGGATCGGAGACGAGCGGATCGCGATCAGCGGCGTGCCGTCGGCCCAGATGGTGGCCCGCCTGGCGGACCAGGGCGTGACGCACGTGGTCAACTGCCGGCCGCGGGCGCAGGTGCGGTGGGCCGGGGATCTGGCGGCCGAGCGGGCGGCACTGGGCCCCGGGCGGGTCGCGCACGCGCCGATGCAGGATCACGGCCTGCGGCAGCGGCCCGCGGCGTGGGCGGCGGCGGCGCGCTTCGCCGCGCGGGTGCTCGATGATCAGCCGCAGGCGGCCGTGCTCATCCACTGCAGCGCGGGCAGGCGCCGTTCGGTCATGGTCGCCTACGCGGTGCTGCGGCTGCGCGGGCACGACCGCAGCCAGGCGGCGGGTCTGGTGCTCCGCTACCGGAAGCAGGCGGTGCTCGTCCCGGCCTACGTGCGCAGCGTCGAGCAGTGGCTCGCCACCGCGGCGCATAGCCGGTAGAACGGCCCGAAGCGGGATGCCGGGAGCGTGGCGAGCCTGGCCGCGAACGTCGCCGGGATCGAGCCGACCTTGATCGGGCACGTGATCGCGGCCTGGCCGCCGTTCGCCCTTACTGCGTCGTGGGAGCTGCTGATCCGTCAGTTGGGCGACGGATCGAGTCATCCAGTGGCCTGCCGCCACCTCCGCCGTCGATGGCAGGCACCGCGGTAGCGGCCTGACCTTCGGCGGCGACCGGCTGGACAGCAGCGGCTGTGGCGGTAAGCGTCGGCTCCGCCGGAGCGTCGGCCGGACGAGGCGCCCGTAGCAGGCCGCAGATCAGCATGCCGATCATCGGATCACCGCCGGGAGACCGCGTCGTGCCACGGCTTCCGCTCGCTGCCGAGATCCGCTGCGTTGCCACGGGACTGAGCCGCATCGGCGTCCGGCAGGTTGTCTGTCCTCATGAATACCTCCTTCTTGGCCTGGTTCTGAACTCGACGTTAGGTTTCCGGCGGCGCAGCGGAATCCGTATCGCCGGTCAGTAATTGCGTGCGGGCATGCCGGGCCGGAATAGGTATGTTCGTGTCATGTTGCAGGGACGGCGGATTCAGCAGGCTGCCATCGACGCGCTGCTGGAACAGGCGCGCGCGGGGGCGAGCGGGGCGCTTGTGCTGCGGGGCGAGCCGGGTATCGGCAAGACCGCGCTGCTGGACTACGCCGCCGATCGCGCCAGCGGCCAGATGCCGGCGCTGCGTGCCATCGGCATCGAATCCGAGGCGGAACTGCCGTTCGCCGGGCTGCACCAGCTCGTCCGGCCTGCCCTGGACCTTCTCGGCGCGCTACCTGGCCCGCAAAGCTCCGCGCTGGCGGCCGCGTTTGGCCTCGCTCAGACCGCCGACGGCCCGGCCAGCGCCGGGGACCGGTTCCTCGTCGGCGTGGGCGCGCTGTCCCTGCTCGCCGAGATGGCCCCGGTGCTCTGCCTGATCGACGACGCTCACTGGCTGGACCGGGCGTCGGTCGAGGCGATGCTGTTCGCGGCACGACGGCTGCACCGCGACGGCATCGTGATGATCTTCACCAGCCGCGACTATCCGGGTGCGTTCCCCGCCCCGGGCATCACCGACGTACCGGTCCCTGGCCTGGATCCGGCCGCGGCGGCCGCGCTGCTCGCCGACCGGGACGCCGCACTACCGCCAGGGCAACGCGACCAGCTCATCGCGGCCACCCGCGGCAACCCGCTCGCGCTCATCGAGCTGTCCGTCACCGGCGTGACAGCCAGGCCGGATGCCGTCGGCGCTCCAGTGCCGGTGACCAGCCGGGTGATCGACGCGTTCGGCCACCAGATCCGGTCGCTTCCCGGCGAGGCCCGGGACGGCCTGCTGATTGCCGCGGCCGACGATACCGGCGACCTGGCACTGCTGTACCGTGCCGGGCTGGATCTCGCCGGACTGCAGCCGGCCGAGGAACAGGGCCTGGTGTCGATCGGCGGGGGGACGCTGGAGTTCCGGCACCCGCTGATCCGGGCCGCTGCCTATCACGGCGCCCCGCACAACCAGCGGCAGGCCGCGCATCGCGCGCTCGCCAGCGCGTGCACCGGGCCGGACCAGGCCGATCGCCGGGCCTGGCACCTGTCGGTCGCCACCACCGCACCGGACGAGCACGTCGCAGCCGAACTGGAACGGGCTGGCGCCCGCGCGGTCGGCCGCAACGGCCACGCCGCCGCCACCGCC
>Ga0070714_100002639_pt1 | contig 13208 bp, 9 predicted proteins | sample LARL83metaG_FD_65450 | JGI IMG/M metagenome (GOLD analysis project Ga0070714, IMG submission 65450) | Corn, switchgrass and miscanthus rhizosphere microbial communities from Kellogg Biological Station, Michigan, USA - LAR L8-3 metaG | ecosystem: Host-associated > Plants > Roots > Rhizosphere ...
GGCGAGGTAGTGGATTCCAACGCCGTGCAGAAGCTGCGTGACCGCTACGGCCTCACTCAGCTAACCCCGCTCCGCCACCGCCCGCCCGCGAGGTAACCCATGGACCCGATTCCACTGGTCCACGCCAGTCTGGGCGAGCGGGAGCTGGCGGCCGTCGCGGAGGTGTTCTCCTCGGGCTGGCCGGCCGGCCAGGGCCCGCGGGGCATGGCACTGGAGAAAACGCTGGCCGAGCGCTACGGCGCTGGCGGCGCGGTCGCGCTGAGCAACTGCGGCGCGGCGCTGCACCTGGCCCTGCTCGCGCTCGGCGTCCAGCCGGGCGATGAGGTGATCGTCGCCGACTACACCTTCCCGGCCCCGGCCCACGCGGTGCGGTACGTCGGCGCGGACCCGGTCTTCGCCGACGTGCGCGCCGACACCGGGACCATCGACCCGGAGGCGGTGGCCAGCCTGGTCGGCCCGCGGACGGCCGGCGTGATCGCGGTGGACACGGTCGGCCTGCCGGCCGACTATACGGAGCTGAAGTCGATCACGGACCGGCACGGGCTGTTCCTGATCGAGGACGCCGCGTGCGCGGTGGGCGCGACGTATCAGGGGGGCGATGCGGGCGCGCTGGCTCCGGTGGCTTGCCTGTCCTTCCACGGACGCAAGGGCGCCACCTGCGGCGAGGGCGGGGCCCTGCTCACGGCTGACCCGGCCCTGGCGGCCCGGGCGAAGCTCGGCGCGTCGTTCGGCATCGAGCCCATCTTCGACCAGGCGCGGGTCGTCGGGCTACCGATCCCGGCCTTCACCTCGATCGGCTACAACTACAAGCTGTCCGACATCGCCGCCGCGATCCTGCTCGTGCAGCTCGGCCGGGTCGGCGAGCTCATGATGGCCCGGCGCGCGGCCGCGGCGCACTACGCCGAACTGCTCGCCGGCGAGGATCTCATCACGCTGCCGTACGTGCCGCCGGACCGTACCCATGCCTGGCAGACCTACATGGTGAAGCTGAACCCCAGCGTGGACCGGGCCGGCGTCGCCGCCGACCTGCGCGCACAGGGCATCGGCTGCGGACACGGTACCTGGGCCTGCCATCTGCAGCCGGTGTACGACGCCAAGCAGAAGTGCCCGGTCTCGGCGGAGCTCTTCCGGCATCATCTCGCCATCCCCATGCACGCCGAGCTCACCGCCAGCCAGGCCGAGTGCGTCGCCAGAGCCCTGCGCACCGCGCTCCGGGCGCGCGTGCGCGATCACGCATACCAAAGCGGCTATCGATAGATCGAGGAGATGATCATGGCAAGGCAGACCGCACCCCCCGCTGCCGAGCCGGGCTCGGCGGCGGTCGGCGACCCACGGCGGTGGCTGATCCTCGCCACCGTCTGCACGGCCTACGCGATGGTGGGCCTGGACCTGACCGTGATGAACGTCGCGCTTCCGTCGGCACAGCACGCGCTCGGATTCACGACGGCCGACCGGCAATGGATCGTGACGGCGTACGCGCTGTCGTTCGGAAGCCTGCTTTTGTTCTGCGGGCGGCTGGGTGACCGGATCGGCCGCAAGGAGAGTTTCCTCATCGGCTTGGCTGGTTTCGCGCTCGCCTCCGCGGTGGGCGGCGCCGCGACGAGTTTCGCGATGCTGGTGACGGCCCGCGCCTGCCAGGGAGCCTTCGCCGCGCTGCTGGCGCCGTCCTGCCTGGCCGTGGTGACCACCACGTTCACCGACCAGACGGAGCGGGGAAAGGCATTCGGCATCTTCAGCTCGGTCGCGGCCGGCACTTCGGCGCTGGGACTGATCATCGGCGGCGCGCTGACCTCCGGCCTGAACTGGAGATGGAGCCTGTTCGTCAACCTGGTCTTCGCCGCCGTCGCGTTCACCGGCGGCATGCGGCTGCTGGCCAGGCAGCCGAGGTCGGACAGCCGGATCGACGTCCCGGGCGTGGTCCTCGCGTCGGGCGGCATGTTCTGCGTGGTCTACGGCTTCGCCAACGCCGCGTCGCACAACTGGCACACGCCCTCGACGTGGGGCTTCCTGGCGGCCGGCGCCGCGCTGCTGATCGTCTTCGTGGCCTGGCAGGCGCGCTCGCCGCAGCCGCTGCTGCCGCTCCGGATCGTTCTCGACCGCACCCGCGGTGGCGCGTACCTGGCCGTCCTGCTTCAGGGGGCCGGCATCTTCGGCATCCTGCTGTTCCTCGTCTACTACATGCAGAACGTCCTCGGTTACTCGGCCATCATCTCGGGTGCCTCGCTGCTGCCGCTGTTCGCGGCCATCACCATCGGGGCGGCCGGGGGCGGTGCCAAGCTCCTGCCGAAGTGGGGCCCCAAGCCGCTGATCTCCGGTGGCCTGCTGATCGCCGCGGGCGGCATGGTCTGGCTGACCACGATCGGGGTGCACTCGGGCTACGCGGCGGACCTGCTCGCGCCGCTCATCGTGGTCGGCGCCGGCGTGGGCTGCGTCTACGCCGCGGCGCTGATCTCCGCCACCGCGGGCGTGGCGCCCCGGGACGCGGGGATCGCCTCGGCCTGCGCCAACACCGGCCAGCAGGTGGGCGGCGCCGTCGGCACCGCGCTGCTCAACTCGATCGCCGCCAGCGCCGTCGTCGGCTGGCTGACCAGCCACGCGCACGGCGCGCCGACCCCGGGGCAGCTCCAGCTCGCGTCGGTACACAGTTTCACCACCGTGTTCTGGTGGTCCGCCGGCATCTTCGCCGCCGGCGCCGTCATCACCGTCTGCCTGCTGCGCAACGGCCCGCTGCCCGCGGGCACGGGCCAGCACGGCATGCCGCCAGCCGAGCAGCCCGAGGCCCAGGCGGCCTGAGGGCGCAGACCACCTGACACGCGCCGGACGCCGTCGCCGCCAGCCCCGGGCGGCGACGGCGTTCGCGTGCCATCCGGAGCATGACATCGGGAGGATGAATGTCCACGACCACAGCACTGGCGGATCTCTACTCGGCCATTGAGGGCACGGCTCGGCCGCTGCGGGTGCCCTGCTCCCGTAATCGGGTCTGGCCGATCCTGGCCGCGTTCGGGGACGGGGAGGACGCGCTGGCGGAGGCCGTGATCGCTTTCCGGGTGGCGACCGACATCGACCACGACGGGGAGCTTGACTGCCGGTTCACGATTCCCAAGGGCATCGATCCGTACGACCGTGCCCTGGCGAAGGGCTTCACCGCGAAGACGGACCATCCCGTCAGCGCCCTGCTGGCGGAATTCCAGGAACGATACCCCGTCGACACGTACGCCATCGACTTCGGGGTCGTCGCTGGCTTCAAGAAGATCTACGCGTTCTTTCCCCCGCTGAACCTGTCGAAGCTGGCCGGCATCCCGTCCATGCCGCCTGGTCTGGGCGAGCATCTCGGCCTGTCCGACCGCTACGGCCTGGGCGGCAATGCGAGCTGCCTCGGGATCGACTACCCGAGCCGGACGGCGAACATCTATTACGCGGAGATCTTCGCCAACGGCTTCGAGCGGGATGCCGTCGTGTCGCTGCTCAAGGAAACCGGGCAGCCGGAGCCGAGCGAGCGGATGCTCAGCCTCGCCCAGGCGGCCTTCGGCATCTACATCACCCTGAGCTGGGATTCCCCGAAAATCAAGCGGATCTGCTTCGCCACGATGACCCCGGACCCGATGACGCTCCCGATTCCGCTCGATCCGAAAATCGCTGAGTTCGTGCGCCGCATGCAGGACGCCGGCACCGCGACCAAGTTCGTCTGCGGCGTCGCCTCGTCGCCGCGCGGGGAGTTCTACAAGCTGCAGTCGTACTACCAATGGCGCCCGTGGCTCTTCGAGCTGACGGCCCTCCCGGATCCCGTGTAAAGGAGCAGGCAGATGAGCGTCACCGACAAGCCCCTGACAGAGAATCTCATGGTCGCGCAGCCGGGCGCGCGGCCCGAGGTGGACGTGGCCGCGGACCTGCCGCCCCTGGAGTACGACAGCAACTCCTGGCTCACGATCGGCCACTTCGAGGCGGACGGCCACACGCTGGACTACGCGTTCCACCTCCTGGCGAGCAAGATCCCGGGCGTCGGGACCCTGTACGCCTCCATCGTCTCGGTCACCGACGAGACGACGGGTCAGTTCTACGCCCAGGACGAGATCTATCCCCCTGCCGCGGTAACGGTGGCAGAGAGCGGGCTCGATATCAGCACGCCCAGCGGCTACCTGCGCGGCGACTGGGACAAGATGCAGATTCACCGCGAGGCCCCTGGCGTGGTCATCGACACCGAGACCACGGCGGTCGGGTTCCCCATCTATTCCAAGGGGACCGGGCGCTTCCCGCTGCTCGGGGTGGACGTGCACCACTACTCGGTGCCCTGCCTGCGCACCACCGGCACCCTGGCGGTCGGTGGCACGCGCTACGACATCACGGGGCGGGGCTACACCTGGTTCGACCGCGGCTGGCAGAACTTCAACCCCGCGGCGACGGTCAAGCTGTCCTGGATGGGCGTCTACCTCGACAACGGCGAAGTGATCAGCCTGTACGACACCGACGTCCCGGGCCAGGAAGAGAGCTGGGCGACGGTCCTTCACCCGGACGGGTCGCAGGCCGTCATCGCGATGGAACCCCTGGACGTGTCCGGCTTCTGGCACAGCGAGCGATCCGGCCAGCGCTACCCCGAGCACTGGGTGGCCAGGTTCCCCGAGCACGACGCGGTCCTGGATATCACCCCCGTCCCGCTGGAGCAGGAGGTCGTGGCGTCCGTGCCGATGCTGCACCGCTACGAGGCCGCCAGCGCGGTCAACGGCACGTGGGGCGGCCGGGCGGTCAAGGGCCACGCCTGCGCCCACCTGATCGGCAACTGGGGGGCACCATGAGAGGACGACCGGCGGCCGCGGTATTCGCGCGGATCAGCGATCCGAACCCGCCAGCGGACCCGGCGCGGGTCGTGATGGACACGGCCGTGGTGCTCGGCGGCAGCGTCGCCGGCCTCCTGGCGGCGCGCGTGCTCTCCGATCACGCCGCCACCGTCATCGTCATCGACCGAGACGATCCCGGCGACAGCGCGCAGGTGCGGCCCGGGGTGCCGCAGGCGACCCAGCAGCACTCGCTGCTGCCCGCCGGGCTGATCCAGCTTGAGCGGTTGTTCCCCGGGTTCACCGAGCAGGCGCTGGCGGCGGGGGCACGCCCGGCTCCGCCGTCCGCCCGCCGGTTCTACTTCCAGGGCATCCCGCGGGCTGGCGGCTCGCGGGCGATGATGCTGACCGGCACCCGGCCGTTCTTCGAGGCGCAGATCAGGCGGCACACGCTCGGCCTGCCGAACGTCAAGACGACCATGGCCCGGGTAACCGGCCTGGAGTTCGGCGCGGACGCGGTCACCGGCGTGCGGTACGAGTCCGGCGGCCAGGAGGGGGTGGAGCGCGCCGATTTCGTCGTGGACGCGATGGGCCGGTCCAGCCGGCTGAGCGACTGGCTGGCACGGGCCGGGTGGGAGCGCCCCGAGGTCCAGCGGATACCGGTGGACCTCAACTACGCCACCGCCCTGCTGCGCCGCAAGGAGGGCGATCCGGACGTCAACGGCGTCCTCGCCCTGCGCGCCCCCATCCATGGAGTGGCGGGCGCCGCGCTCAGTCAGGTCGAGGGCGACCGCTGGCTGATCGGGATGGCCGGCTACGCCGGCACGCGGCCAGGGCGGACCGCCGAGGACCTCGTGCACAGGTGCAAGACGGAGTTCCCGCCCGAGTTCGGGCAGGTAGCGGACAACGAGATCCTCGGCGAGGTTCGCTCGTTCCGGCACGCGGACAGCCTGCGCCGCGGCTACCACGCCCTGACCCGGATGCCGGCCGGGCTGGTGGCGATCGGGGACGCGGTCGCGGCGACCAACCCCGTCTACGGGCAGGGCATGGCCTCGGCGGCGCTCCAGGCCTCGTGCCTGTCGGAGTACCTGCGGTCCGCCCCGGACCTGTCGGCGCCTGCCCGCGAGTTCTTCGCCCTCCAGAAGGTCGTGGTGGACGTCGCGTGGGGCACCGCCGCCGGCGGCGACTCCGCGCTGCCCCACGTCGCGGCGCCGCCCCCCAGCGGGCGCGACCGGGTGATGCGGTGGATCAACGGCCGGGCACGCCCTGCGTCTTTTTTCGACGCGGAGGTCGCACGCCAGCTCGAGGAAATCTCGTGGCTGCTCCGGCACCCCAGTTCGCTGGCCGCCCCGGCCACGCTGATTCGCGTGCTGCGTGCCAGCCGGCGGGCGAAGGCCCGCCAGCGGCAGCGGGCGAAGACAACAGTCGCTACGACACAAGGAGGACAGATGTCCGGAGCCAGCGAGGAAGACCTATTCTCCGCTATCGAGGAATCGTGCGGGCTGCTTAATGTGGCCTGCGCACGGGAGAAGGTCGAGCCGTTCCTGTCCGAGTACGGGTTCGCGCTCGAGGCGGGGGTGTTCTTCACCACGTGGACTGGTCCCCGCGCGGGAGAGTTCAACTATGCCCTCCTGGTCCCCCCGGTAGGTCCCGATCCATATCAGCGCGCCCTGTCGAAAGGCTTCGCCGAAGAGACCGGCCACCCCGTCGGCTCCCTGCTCGCGGACTTCAAGGAGCGGTTCGGGGTGATCCTTTACGGCGCCGAGTGCGGGGTCGACGACGGCTTCAAGGAGATTCACGCGTTCTTCAACCCGCAAGCCCTGCCGGGACCGGGGCAGCTCGCCGAGATCGGGTCCATGCCGCCCAGCCTGGCCGCAAACGCCGGCCTTCTCGCCGAGCACGGCGTGGGCGGCAGCGCGGGCCTGGCCGCGATCAATTACCAGGAGCGCACGGTAAGCGTGTACTTCGGCGAGCTCCGCCTGGGGAAGGACAACGTCCGCTCGCTGCTGCGGGGGCTCGGGATGCCGGAGCCGAGCGCGCCGGAACTGGAGCTGATGCAGAAGTCCTTCGTGGTCTACCCCACCTTCAGCTGGGATTCCCCTAAGATCGAGCGGATCTGCTTCGCCGTGCCGTCCTTGGACCCGTTGGCGTTTCCCGCCCCGCTCGACCCGGCGGCCGAGCTGTTCGCGAAGAGCGCCCCGTACGCGTATCCCGGGAAGCGCATTCTCGTCTACGGGTTCACGTTCACGCCCGGCGAGCGGTACCACCAGGTCCAGTCGTACTGGACGATCAATCCTCCGACGCAGATGATCCTGACGGCATTCGACGCTAACAAGGCCAAGGGATGAACGGCTCCGTGATCCCCAGGAGGATGCACAAGCGCGGTCTCTATCTCGGCGTGCTGCCGGAACTGGCCGCCGCGAAGGACAGTTCCACCCCGCTCACCCTCGATCATGACCTGGACGTCCTGCCCCAGGCGGACCGGCGGCTGACGGTGGGCGAACTGGCCGCGCACACCGATGACCTGGCCCGCCGGCTGCGGGCGGCAGGTGTCCGGCCGGGGGACCGGGTCGTGATATACAAAGCCCCCAATTTCGATCTGTGGCTGCTCGGCACCGCGACGGCGCGGCTCGGCGCGGTCCCGGTAATGCTGTCGCACCACCTGGACGCCGAGACGATGTCCGTTCTTTTCGGCCGGCTGGACAGGCCGCACCTGCTGGCCGACGCCGGCCGGCTCGACGGGCTGGCCGGGTTGCCGCTGTCCGCGCTTACCCGGCAGGTGATCAGCGTGACCGGGACGCGGCCGGGCGCGGTGTCGCTGGCCGACCTGGCGGGCTCCCCGCCGGTCCAGCCGGTCTTCCAGGGCCTGGACGAACCGGCGATGATCACCCACACGTCCGGTACCACCGGGATACCCAAACTGGTCGTGCACACGCCGCGCACCATGCGCCTGCGGCTGCGCCCGCAACTGGTCCTCCTGGGAATGACGTGGAACCGCGGAAGCGTCGCGATCCACTGCCCCTTCGGGCACTCGCGCACCTTCGCGGCGATGTCGCTGTGCCTGCTGAAGGCGATGCCGGTGCTGGCGGTGAACAACTCCGATCCAGGCCACGCCGCGCAGTTCCTTGCCCAGCATCAGCCGTGGCTGATCGAGGCGCTGCCCAATTCCTTCCTGGCCTGGGAGGAACTGACCACAGACCCGCGGCAGCCGTTCGCCTCGGTGAAGTACTTCAGCAGCACGTTCGACGCGATCCACTCCCGGACGGTCAGCCGGCTGCTCGAGTCGTCGCGGCGGCGGATGCCGGTGTTTTACCAGATCTACGGGCAGAGCGAGGTCGGCCCGGCCGTCGGGCGACCGTACTTCCGCAGGTCCGCCAGCCGGATGGACAGCCGCTGCGTCGGCTACCCGATGCTCGGCGGTCCGCGGGTCCGCGTGGTGAGCGGGGACGGCGGACGGCCATCCAAGGCCAACCCCGGCTTCATCGAGGTCCGGTGGCAGGCGCTGCTGCACACCTACCTCGGCGAGGAGGACAAGCACGCCGCCAACCTGCGGGACGGCTGGTGGCGGATGGGTGACGTCGGCTACCGGACCCGGTTTGGCTGCCTGCACATGCTCGACCGGGAGGTGGACGTGATCCCCGGAGTGAACAGCGCACTTGAGATCGAAGACCTCGTGTTGAACAGGCTGCCCGAGCTGAACGAGATGGTGGTGGTGCCGGGCCCGGGATCCGAGCCGGTTCCGGTGATCTGCACCGTCCAGGACCAGCCGCTTGACCCCGGCCGCTGGCGCGCCGCCGTCGCCGGCCTCCCGCGGCTCGCCGACCCGGTCCAGATGCCCCTCGCCGAGCTGCCGCGTACCGCGACGCTGAAAGTTCAGCGCCTCAAGTTGTCGCGTCGGCTCCAGGAACAGATGGAGAAGCAGGCATGACAACCGACCTGGAAGGGATCCGTGCAATGACACCAGAGGTCACGCTCGCGAGATTCCGCGAATACATGGTGGGGCCAACGCGCTTCATGACCCTGCTGTCCTGTTTCGAGCTAGGCGTCATCGACACGCTCAGGGAAAACCCGGGCCTGACCGCCGCCGAGCTCGGCGACGCCGTCGGCGCGAAGCCGGACGCCGTGGAGCAACTGCTGCACCTGCTGGTCAAGGACGGCCTCATCGGACACGACGAGGGGTCCGGCAGCTATACGCCCGGCGCGCTCGGCGGCGTCGCCAAAGCCGACCTCCAGCGCGCACTCGGCTACATGAACATGATCAAGGTGGTCGCGCTGCGGCAGCTGTTCTTCCTCACCGACAGCGTGCGGGCCGGCCTGCCCGTCGGCCTGAAAGAGCTCTACGGGTTCAGCGGCACCATGTACGGCGCCGTCGCCGAGCACACGGACCTGCGCGAGTCATGGGCGACGCTGATGGACGCCGTCACCGCTCGCGTCGATCCCTGGTTCTTCGGCAACATCGAGATACCGTCCGGCGCGCGGGTGCTCGACCTCGCCGGGAACACCGGTCTCGGGGCGATCAACTGCTGCACGCTGAAGCCCTCCGCCGGGCTCCGGGTGACAACCTTCGACCTGCCGGAGAAGGAAGAAGAGTGCCTGCGGAACTTCCGCGCGGCGGGCGTGGCCGGGCAGTGCTCGTTTACCGGCGGCGACGTCTTCGACGAGGTTCCCAAGGGCTTCGACGTCGTGCTGATCAAGCACTTTCTGGACATGTTCGACAAGAGTGACGTGCTCAAGATCCTGCGAGCCGCCAGTCAGTCGCTGGTACCCGGCGGGCAGGTCCACATCATGGTGCCGGTGTACCCGGAGAACATCAAGGACGCCGGCAACTACAACGTCGACTTCTTTCCGGCCTTCTTCATCGGCTGCACCATGGGCCAGGGCGGACCGCAGAAACTGTCGACCTACCGCGCCTGGCTGGAGGAATGCGGGTTCACGGTGACGAGCGCGATCACCAAGGACGCCACCGAGATTCCGCCGGACGTCATCCCGGTCCAAGCCGTCATATCCGCGGCGAAGTCCAGGTGATGTGACATGAGTGCCATCGCAAAGGACATCGTCACACCCGCTCAGGCCCGCAGCGCGCTGCTGGGCCAAGTCGAGGACCGGCTGCACGGCCTGCTCGCCGCCGAGACGTCTCGCTGGTCCGCCGTGGACCCCCGAGCGGCGGTACCGGTCGAGGTAGCGGCGGCCCTGATAGCGTCCGGCGGCAAGCGGCTGCGCCCGGCGTTCTGCCTGAGCGGATTCCTTTCGGCCGGCGGCGACCCGGCGCAGGAGCCGGTGGCGGTGGACGCGGCAGCAGCGCTGGAGATGCTGCACGCATTCGCCCTGCTGCACGACGACGTGCTGGACGACTCGCCACTGCGGCGCGGCAAGCCGACCGCGCACGAGCGGCACGCCGCGGCGCACCGGGCCGCCGGGTGGGCCGGCGAACCGCGCCGGTTCGGCGAGGGCGTCGCCGCCTTGGCCGGGGACCTGGCGCACATCTACGCCGACCGGCTGGTCAGCGCGCTGTCCCCGGCGGCCCGGGGAATCTGGGACGAACTTCGCACCGAAATCATCATCGGCCAGTACCTGGACATCCGGGTGGCGGCCGAGCGGATCGCGGATCCTGAGCTGTCCCGCTGGATCGCGATATGCAAGTCCGGGCGGTACACGGTGCACCGGCCGCTGGCCCTCGGCGCGGCCATCGCCGGCCGGCTGGACCTCGTGCCCGCGTTCACCCGGTACGGGGCCGCGCTCGGCGAGGCGTTCCAGCTGCGTGACGACCTCATCGACGCGTTCGGCGACAGCACCGTCTCTGGCAAGCCGACCGGGCTGGACTTCGCCCGGCAGAAGATGACCCTGCTGGTCACCCTCGCGATGCCGCGCGACGACCGGATCTCCCGGCTGCTGGCCGGCCAGAACGGCGACGGTACCGCCGACGGGGCCGCCGAGGAGGCCGCCGACGGGGCCACCCTCGCCCAGCTCATCACCGACCTGGATGTGCGCGGCGAGGTCGAGGACCGCATCGGCCAGCTGGTGGAACAGGCCCAAGCCGCGATTGCGATAGCGCCGCTCGACCCCGGGTGGCGGGACGAGCTGGCACGGGTCGCGGTCGAGGTCGCGTACCGCCAGAGCTGACGCCCGGCGGCTCCCGGCAGCTCCCGGCAGCTCCCGGCGGCTCCCGGCGGCTCCCGGCACATGAGAGAGGATCATCAATGGCTTTGCTGAACAGCATTCGCGGGCCTGCCGACCTGCGCCAGCTGCCCGCGGCTGAGCTGCCCGCGCTGGCAGCGGAGATCCGCGAGTTCCTGGTACAGACGGTGTCCCGTACCGGCGGGCACCTCGGGCCCAATCTCGGGGTCGTGGAACTGACCATCGCGCTGCACCGGGTCTTCGAGTCCCCGCGCGACAGGATTCTCTGGGACACCGGTCACCAGGCGTATGTGCACAAGCTGCTCACCGGCCGGGCCGGCGAGTTCGGCCAGTTGCGGCAGCGCGGGGGGCTGTCCGGGTATCCGAGCCGGGCCGAGTCCGATCACGACGTCATCGAGAACTCGCACGCCTCCACCGCGCTGTCCTACGCCGACGGGTTCGCCAAGGCGTATGCGCTGACCGGCCAGACGGACCGGGCGGTGGTCGTCGTAGTCGGGGACGGGTCGCTGACCGGCGGCATGGCGTGGGAGGCGGTGAACAACATCGCCGGGGCCACTGACCGGCCGGTGATCATCGTGGTCAACGACAACGGGCGCTCGTACGCGCCGACCGTGGGCGGGGTGGCAGACCTGCTGTCCGGCCTGCGCACCGCCGCGCGGTACGAGCGCTTCCTGGCATGGGGCAAGAACACCGTGCGGCACATGCCCGTGCTTGGCAAGGCGGTCTACAACCTGGTGCACGCGGTCAAGGCGGGGCTGAAGGACCTGGTCGTCCCGCAGGCGCTCTTCGCCGGGCTCGGCCTGAAATACCTCGGCCCGGTCGACGGGCACGACGTCGCCGCGGTGGAGTCCGCGCTACGGCGGGCCCGCCGGTTCGGCGGTCCGGTGCTGGTGCACTGCGTCACGGAAAAGGGCTGCGGCTATGCCCCGGCCGAGACCGATGAGCAGGACAAGATGCACAGCTACCGTCAGATCGACCCGGTCACCGGCGGCAGTATTCCCTCGACGACGCCGACGTGGACCGAGGTGTTCGGCGCGGAACTGGCCGCGCTGGCCGCCGAGCGGCCCGAGCTGGTGGCCGTCACCGCGGCCATGCTCGAACCCACCGGGCTGGAGCCGATGCACACGAAGTTCCCTGACCGCGTCTACGACGTCGGGATAGCCGAGCAGCACGCGGTCACCTCCGCCGCCGGCCTGGCCATGGGCGGCATGCACCCGGTGGTCTGCCTGTACGCGACGTTCCTGAACCGCGCCTTCGACCAAGTGCTGATGGATCTGGCCCTGCACTCATGTCCGGTGACGCTGGTGCTGGACCGGGCGGGCGTAACCGGTCCGGACGGACCCTCGCACAACGGCATGTGGGACCTGTCCATCCTGCAGGTGGTGCCCGGCCTGCGGATCGCGGCACCGCGGGACGCCGCGACCTTGCGACGGGCACTGCGGGAGGCGGTGGAGGTGACCGACGGCCCGACCGTGATTCGCTTCCCCAAGGGATCACCCGGTGCCGACTTGCCCGCCGTGTCGCAGGAGGACGGCCTGGACGTGCTGCGCGCCGGCGAGCCGGAAGACGTCCTGCTGGTCTGCGCCGGCGCGCTGGCTGGGCTGGGATTGCAGGTCGCCGGCGAACTGACCTACGCGGCCCTCGGCGTGACCGTCGTCGACCCGTGCTGGGTCCGGCCGGTCAACCCGGCGCTGGTGCGGCTGGCCCGGCGGCACCGGGCGGTGGTCACGCTGGAGGACGGCGGGCGGGTCGGCGGTGTCGGCGCTGCCGTCGCGATGACGCTGCGCGACGGCGGAGTACCGGCGCCGGTGCACGCCATCGGGTTGCCGCAGCGCTTCCTGGCACAGGGCACGCGCGCCGAGGTGCTGGCCGACTGCGGGCTCACCGCGACGGAGCTCACCCGCCAGATCAAGGTTCTCATCCCACCGCGAAGGAAGCCGCTATGACCGTCGATCTAGGCCTGCCGGCCGCTCCGCCGCAGCGGCTGGCTCCGCGCCGCAAGTCCCGCCAGGTGCGGGTCGGCAACGTCCTGGTCGGCGGTGACGCGCCGATCTCCGTCCAGTCCATGACCACGACCAAGACCGACGACGTGGACGCCACCTTGCAGCAGATCGCCGAGCTGACCGCGACCGGATGCCAGATCGTGCGGGTGGCCGTGCCGTCGCAAGACGATGCCGATGCGCTGCCGGCGATCGCGAGGAAGTCGCAGATCCCGGTGATCGCCGACATCCATTTCCAGCCGAAGTACGTGTTCGCGGCGATCGACGCGGGCTGCGCCGCGGTCCGTGTCAACCCCGGCAATAT
>Ga0070714_100002640_pt1 | contig 13206 bp, 14 predicted proteins | sample LARL83metaG_FD_65450 | JGI IMG/M metagenome (GOLD analysis project Ga0070714, IMG submission 65450) | Corn, switchgrass and miscanthus rhizosphere microbial communities from Kellogg Biological Station, Michigan, USA - LAR L8-3 metaG | ecosystem: Host-associated > Plants > Roots > Rhizosphere ...
GTGGATCACCGCTCGACCGTATCCGCCCCGAGGAAGGCCGCCAAGCTCGCGAGCGGCTCCTCGAGGTCGACGGGCTTCTCGCCGGGCTCCCACCACAGACCCTTGACCCGCAGCACGTTCTCGCGACGGTCGAAGGCCGGCTCGATGCGGCCGACGAGCCGGTCGCCGTGGAGGATGGGGAGCACGTAGTAGCCGTACTCGCGCTTCGCCGCGGGGACGTACATCTCCAGCCGGTAGTAGAAGCCCCAGAGCGCCTCGGCGCGCGCGCGGTCGTGGACGAGCCGGTCGAACGGCGAGAGGAACGTCGTGCGCCGCGGGGTCGGCCCGTCCTCGGCCTCCGGATGCGCGACCAGCCGGCCGCGGTCGAGCCGCACGCCGAGCGCGCGGAAGCGCTTCTCCTCGATGAGCTTCCGTGCCCTCGGCCATGGGATCGTCTCGGTCTCGGGGTACCAGCGCTCGGCCAGGTCCCAGACGCGTTGCTTACCGCGGCGCCCCACGACGGCGACCTCGCCCCGCGCGGCCAGGATCTCGAGCATCAGGCCCATCTTGCGCGCGCCCCACCACTTGTGGTGCTCGCGCTCGAAGCCCGAGTGGTCCTCGATCTCGCGCGACAGGAGCGGCCCGCGCTGCTCGAGCTCGCGCAGCACGTACCTCCGGAACGGGCGGTTCTCCTTCAACCAGTCGTCCGCGTTCCGGTTCAGCGATCGCCGCATCCGCGCTCGAAGCAGGGGGAGGTCCTCGGCGGGATAGAGAAACGCGCGCCATTCGACGAGCTTCCGCTCCTTCCACAGCAGCCGGTCGAGCTCGCGGACGTCCCAGGGGCCGAGCCTGCTCCAGAGGACGAGATGCTGCGGCGGGGCGACCGCCGAGATCGGGTCGAGCTGGAGGAAGCCGAGCCGGCGCACCGTCGTCAGCACCCCGCGGGCGCTTCCGTCGAGCCCCTGTGCGCGCACGGCGATGCGGCGCGCCTCCTCGACCTCCACCTCACGCATGCCGCACCTCCTCGAGCCCGAGCACGCGCGCCAGCCGGGCCGCCGCCCGCTCGAGCTTCGCGACGACGTTCCCGCGCACGCCCGGCTCGGGGTGGAAGCGCCGCACGTGCAGCACTCCCTCCGCGCGGTCGGCCTTGAGATCGGCCCGGCCGACGATCCGGTCGCCGGCGAGCAGCGGCAGCACGTAGTAGCCGTACTGGCGCTCGTGCTCGCGCTTGTAGACCTCGATCACGTGGCGGAAGCCGAACAGGCGCTCGAGCAGCGTGCGGTCCCAGAGCAGGTTGTCGAAGGGGCAGAGGAGGACCGGCGGCGCGGGGGCTCCGTCCAGCTCCACCTCGGCGTCGACGTAGAACGGCGGGCCGCCGTCGTCCACGTCCACCTCGCGCAGGAGGCCCTCGTCCACGAGCGCGAGGACGTGGTGGTGGAGGCGCGCGCGTCCGCCCTTGAGCCGCCAGTGCTCGCGGATCGCGGGCTCGGTCAAGGCGCCGCGGGCGCGCACTGCGAGCAGCGCGAGCGTGCGGAGCGTCTCGTCCTCGTCCGGGACCGGCGCGTCGAGCAGCGCCCGCGGAATCACGCGCTCGGCGAGGTCGTAGCGCCGCTGGAACGACTGCCGCCCGGCGACGGCGAGCAAGCCCTTGTCCCAGAGCGCTTCGAGTACCGCCTTCGCGGGCTTCCAGTTCCACATGTCGGTGCCGTCTCCGGCGCCCTCGAAGTCGCGCGAGCCGAGCGGGCCCTCGGAGCGGATCCGCTCGAGTACGGGCTCGACGAGGTCGCCGTACTCGCGCATTGCGCGCTCATGGAAGCTCCAGTGCGCGCCGCCCTCCATCGTGCGTCGGCAATGCGGCCACAGCTCGATGGGGAGGAGGCAGGCCTCGTGCGCCCAGTACTCGAAGACCCGGCCGGAGGTCAGGAGGTCTTGCAACCCCTGCTCGGCATAAGTCCCGATGCGGCTCGACAGCGTCAGCCGATGCGCGCGGTCGACCGCGGTGATCGAGTCGAGCTGGACTGCGCTGAGGCGGCGGATCGCTTGCTCGACCTCGTCCGGCCGCGCGCGGCGGAAGCGCGGCGCGTACGCCTGCGTCGAGACGGCAAGCCGCCGGATCGCCGCGATGCTGACGGTGGTCGTCGCCATCGGCCTCTACCTAGCAGGTAGCTGCAACGCCACGCCGCCCGAGTCGATAGCCTCCCGCCCGTGCCTCGCCCGAGACGCCGGAATCCGTGGACCTCGACGGGCGAGGTCCTCATCTGGGTCCTGTTCGCGGCGCTCCTCTTCCCGGCCGGATTCGCCGGCTGGGCGGTCGGGCACTACACGTCGCTCGGAGGGAAGCCGTCGGCCACGGTCGTGCACACGGTCACCGCCGGATCGACATCTGCCCCGCCGACGACCTCTGCCGGGACGACCACGTCCTCCGGGACGACCACTTCCTCCGGCGGCGGAGACGCGGCCGCCGGGAAGTCGGTCTTCGCCGCGAACGGCTGCGCCACGTGCCACACCTTCAAGCCCGCGAACTCGACCGGCACCGTCGGCCCGAATCTCGACACGGCGCCGGCGCAGGACGCGAAGACCGACAACAACATGGCGCTCGCGGCGTTCATCAAGGAGTCGATCGAGAACCCGGACGCCTACATCGCGAAGGGCTACACCAAGGGGCTCATGCCGACGAATTTCGGCCAGGCCCTCTCGAGCAAGCAGCTGAACGACCTCGTCGCCTTCATCCTCTCCGGCCAGCAGAGCTAGCGCTCCGGTCGGGAAGGTTTAGGCTCTCTGCAGCGTCTGGATAAGTGGCGCGCTGATCCAGGCGCAAGGGGTTCCTGAAAAGGAGGAGCCATGTCGGACGAGCTGCTCAACCTGTCGAACGAGCTGCTGAAGAACGAGGATCTCGACATCGAGGCGCACGCCAAGAAGGGCGCCGACGAGACCGACGAGGGCAAGGACGAGGGCGAGGTCGAGGCGCACCTGCTCAACGAGGATCTGCTCGAGCTCTAGCTCTATCCCGGTGCAAGGTCCGGTTTCGAGGTGCCGGGCCTTGCACCCCGAGCTTGTCAAGGGGGTCGAGGAGGCGTTCAATCGCAGGGGTGTCTCCTCTCCGCAGCAGGCTCGCAGCCGCCGCGCTCGCGAGCCGGAACGAGAACGTCAGGCGCGTCGAGCTCGCCTGGGGCGCTGCGATCAGCGCCGAGTGGGCCTACTTCGTGGCGCTCGGCGTGTTCGCCTACCACGCGGGCGGCGCCTCGGCCGTTGGGCTCGCGGGGCTCATCCGGCTGCTGCCGGCGGGGGTCATCGCTCCCGGCGCGGCGTCGCTGGGCGACCATTTCCGCCGCGAGCGGCTGCTGCTCGCGGCGATGCTGCTCGGCGCGCTGGCGCTGGCCGCGTCGGCCCTTGCCGCCGCTGCGGGCTCCGAGGTCGGCGTCTATGCCTGCGCGGCACTCGTCGGTGTCTCCTCGACGCTGATCAGGCCGACGCTCCAGGCGCTGCTGCCCTCATTGACGCGGACGCCCGAGGAGCTGATCGCAGCGAACGCCGCCACCTCGACGGTCGAGAGCATCGGGACGCTCGTCGGCCCGCTCGTCGCGGGCGTGCTCGTCGAGCAGGCGACCGTCGGCGTCACGTTCGGCGCGGCAGCGGCCGTCCTCTTCGTGGGCGTCGGCCTCCTACTTCGCGTCCACGCGGATGAGCCGGTGGCAGGCCGGGCCGCGACGCCCGACCGCCCGCGCTTTGCCTGGCGAACGGTGGCACAGCATCCCGGCGCGCCGGTGGTGGTCGTGCTGATGGTCGCGCAGGCTTTCGTCCGCGGCTGCCTGAACGTGCTGATCGTGGTCGCCGCGTTCGAGCTCCTCGGCGGTTCCGGCGGCACCGTCGGCCTCCTCACCGCGGCGATCGGAGCCGGTGGCGTGATCGGCGCGATCGCGTCGTCCACGTACCACGGCAACCGGCTCGCGCGCGTGTTCGCGCTCTCGCTCTTCGGCTGGGGCCTGCCGATCGTGCTCGTGGCTCCGAGGCCGGCGCTTGCACTCGCCCTCCTCCTCCTCGGAATCGTCGGCGCCGCGAACAGCGTCGAGGACGTCTCCGGCTTCACGCTGCTGCAACGCGCGATCCGGGACGATGCCCTGAGCGGTGTGCTCGGCCTGATCTGGGGAGCGGCAATGGGAGCGCTCGCGCTCGGGTCGATCGCCACGCCGCTCCTCGTCCGCGAGCTCGGAGCGCGCACCGCCTTCGTGCTCGTGGGATTTCTGTTGCCGGCCCTCACGATCGCGGGCTTCAAGCGCATGAGGGCGCTCGACGACCTGGCGGCGCCGACCAGGCAGCAACTCCTCGTCGACGACGTGCCCATGTTCGCGCCGCTCTCGCTGGCCGCGAAGGAGCGACTGGCCACGAAGCTCGTTCCGCTCGAGGTCCCTGCCGGCGCGACGATCGTCCGTGCAGGGGACGTCGGCGACCGCTTCTACCTCGTCGATTCCGGCACGGTCTCGATCGGGCTCGAGGACGGTGAGCGTGAGAGCGGACCGGGCGACTACTTCGGAGAGATAGCGCTTCTACGCGACATTCCGCGCACGGCGACTGTGACTGCTGCGTCCGCGACGCGGCTCTACGCGCTCGAGCGCGCGGACTTCCTCGCCGCCGTCACCGGCCACGCGCTCGCCGAAGCCGCAGCTCAGGACGTCGTCGGCGCCCGGCTGGCCGGGACGAGGAGCTAGCCGCCGTGAGGTGGAACCAGAGGACGCTCCTCGGGGTCTACTACGGCGGGGTTCTCGTCCTGATCGTCGTCGGCGTCGTCTTGTGGGCCACGGGACACGGCACCGGTGACCCCTACCTCAGTTTCGGTGTGGCCCTGGCGCTCGTGCCGGTCGTCGTGCTCTGGGTCCGCAAGTGGCTCGGGCGAGGCTGAGACCGCGAGTCAGTCGGGCTCGGTCTGGCCCGGCCAGGCGCCGGTGAGATTGGCGAAGCCTCTTGCGCCGGCCCGGTCGATCGCAGCTTTGACGCCGCCGAACACCGCGCCTTCGAGCGTGGCCGCGGCGACGACCTCGGGCCAGCCCTTGGTCGCATCGGTCGCCTCGGGCGGATCTTCCTCGTGCGCGAGCTTGCTCCAGACCCGCTTGAAGATCGCGCCGGCGATCATGCCGCCGAGGACGCTGACGATCAGCCCGAGAGGCTTGTAGAGGAGCCGTGCCATGGAGGCGAGCTTTCCCGGACCTGCGCGATCTACACGCGGGTTCCGCCGAGCACGTCGACGACGTGCTCCTCGGCCCCGTCCGAGTAGCCCGCGCCGAGCTTCTCCTCGAGGATCTGCCGCAGCTCGCCGCTCTCCGCCAACTCCTGTGTGATGTCGGCGCCGCCCACCAGCTCGCCCTTCACGAACACCTGCGGGATCGTCGGCCAGCCCGACAGCTCCGCCAGCTCCTGCCGGATCGTCGGGTCCGGGAGGATGTCGACCGTCGTCACCGGCGCGCCCGCGGCACGCAGCGCCTCGAGCGCCCGGCCGGAGTTGCCGCACATCACGAACTGCGGCGTGCCCTTCATGAAGAGCACCACCGGCTCCTCGTCGATCACCTGCTTGATGCGGTTGCTCAAGTCGCTCACGTCGTCCCCCTCGTCTTGATTCGAAGCTCGTGGATGGTGCCGTCGCGTAGCGGCTCGGCCAGCGCGTCGTTGACTAGCCGGTGCTGCTCGAGCAGCGGCAGGCCGTCGAAGCGCGGGCTCTCGACGGTCACCTGGAAGTGGTCGCCGCCGCCGGTGCGATCCTCGACGCGCAGCTCGGCCGCGTCGGGAAACGCGTCGCGGAGCAGCGATTCGAGCCGGTCGACGGGCATGCACGGAGGGTAGCCAGTGTCGGTGGCTCTGAGCGAGGAGGTCGTTCCTTGACTTGGTCTGGCGGAGGGACGCAGAATCGTCCACCGGACAAGGAGGACAGGGGATGGTGCGTTACGTGCTGCGGTGGGACGTTGCCTATGGCCACTTCGGGGAGGTCGTACAGAACGTCGAGGCCATGAACGCGATCCGCCGAGACCGCGGTTGGAGCGAGTGGGTCCCGTGGGCCCCGCTCAGTGGGAAGGCGAATCAGATCGTTCTCATCTGCGACGGCCCCGACGTGGCGACGATTCTTGCGGAGACGGATGCGGGCTATGCGGATGCCGAGTTCATGGAGGCATGGAAGAAGGCCGTTGAGCACTCGGTGGAAGGCACGCGCTGGACCGAGTTCCTGGCGGCGGCGCCGCAGCTCTCGTAAAGCATCGCCGGCGGGGCAGCCCCCGCGTCAGCGTCTGTGAGCGAGGAAGTCGAGCAGGTCGCTGCGCGTGAGCACCCCGACCGGCTTCCCGTCTCGCGCGACGACGACGGCGCTCCCCCCGCCGGTCAGCGTGGCGAACACCTCGTCGAGCGTCGCCGACGCCTCGACCGCGGCGAGCGGCGGCTGCATCGCCGCGGCGACGTCCTCGTGCACCGAGTCCGGGTTGCCGAAGACGCGCTCGAGCAGAGCGCGATCCTGGAGCGACCCGATCACGTCGGCGAGCGACTCGCACTGGCCGTCGCGCACGACCGGCAGCTGCGAGATCCCGTAGCGCTGCATGGTGTCGATGCCCTCGCCGACCTTCGCGTGCGCGGCGATCGTGACGAGCTCGGGCACCTCGCCACCGTGCTTCGCGTGCAGCAGCTCGTCGACGGTCGGCAGCGCGGCCTGCCGCTCGACGAAGCCGTGCTCGAGCATCCAGTTGTCGTCGTAGAACTTCGACATGTAGGAGCGGCCCGAGTCGGGGATGATCGCGAGCACGGTCGCGTCGCCCGGCAGCCGCTCGGCGACCTGGATCGCGCCCCACAGCGTCGAGCCTGCGGAGCCGCCCGCGAGGATGCCCTCCTCGCGCGCGAGCCGCCGCGCCATCAGGAACGAGTCGCGGTCCGAGACCCGGATCCACTCGTCGACCACAGTCAGGTCGATCGTGTCGGGCCACGTGTCCTTGCCGATCCCCTCCACGAGGTACGGATGGAGCTCGGACTCGTCCTCGGCGGTGTAGATCGACCCCTCGGGATCGATGCCGACGATCTTCACGTCCGGCTTCTTCTCGTGGAACCAGCGCCCGACGCCGGAGATCGTGCCGCCCGTGCCCACGGAGATGACGATCGCGTCGAGCTCGCCTCCCGTCTGCTCCCAGATCTCGGGCGCGGTGACGTCGTAGTGCGCCTGCGGGTTGGCCATGTTCGAGTACTGATCCGGCTTGAAGCCGCCGGGAATTTCCTCGGCGAGGCGCGACGAGACGGAGTAGTACGACTCCGGCGAGTCGTGGTCTACGGCCGTGGGCGTGATCACGACCTCGGCGCCGTACGCGCGGAGCATCGAGATCTTCTCCTGGCTCATCTTGTCGGGCATGACGAAGACGCAGCGGTAGCCCTTGCCCGCCGCCGCGATGGCGAGCCCGACGCCCGTGTTGCCCGATGTCGGCTCGACGATCGTCCCGCCCGGCTTGAGCTTCCCCTCGCGCTCGGCCTGCTCGATCATCGCGAGGCCGATCCGGTCCTTCACCGACCCGCCTGGATTGAGGTACTCGAGCTTGGCGAGGATGCGGGCGTGGCCCGCCGGCGAGAGGTTGTCGAGCCGTACGATCGGCGTCGAGCCGACGAGCTCGAGGAGATTCGGGTACTCGCGCGCCACAGCGACCGAAAGGGTATGCCATGCAGATCACCGTGATCGGCCGGGGGAACGTCGGCGGGGGGCTCGCGCGCAGGTGGCGCGAGGCCGGGCACGAGGTGCAGGAGCTCGGGCGGGACGGTGGGGATGCGTCCGCTGCCGACGTCCTGCTCGTCGCGGTGCCCGGCCCCGAGATCGCGGGGGCGCTCGGCAAGGTGACCGGGCTCGAGGGCAAGGTGACGATCGACGCGACGAACGCGGTCCGGGGCCGCGACGAGGACTTCGAGTCCAATGCCCACGAGGTCCGCTCGATCGTCGGCGGCCCGACGGCGAAGTCGTTCAACCTCAACTTCGCCAACATCTACGACGAGATCGGGAACCAACGGGTCCGGCCGTCCAACCTCTACTGCGCCGAGGCCGAGGCACGGGAGGCGACCGAGCAACTGATCCGTGACGCGGGCTACGACCCCGTTTACGCGGGCGGCCTCGACAGGGCGCGGATGCTCGAGGACCACCTCGAGCTGCTGTTCGCGGTCAACCAGGCGGGGCTCGGCCCGTTCTTCGTCCGCTATGCCCCGCCCGGCGAGCTCTAGCCGGCGAGAGCCTCTTCTGCCGTCTCGACGGCGACTTCGCCCGAGCGGACCAGGAACAGCGCCGCCAGGACGCCGGCGGCAGAGATGCCTGCGATCACCCAGAACGCGAGGGCGTAGCCGCCGGTCAGCGCCGCCGCCTGCGAGTCGCCGGTCTGGAGCAGATGCGTCGAGTGCGACACGGCGACGCTCGTCGCGATCGCGACACCAATCGCTCCCCCGACCTGCTGCGCGGTGTTGAGCAGCCCCGACGCGAGCCCGGCTTCGCGCGGCCCGACACCCGCGAGCGCGGCGATCGAGACCGGAATGAACGCGAACGCGAGCCCGAAGCCGAACAGGAGATAGCCCCCGAGCAGGTCGCCCGTATACGTCCCGTCGACCGAGATCTGCGTGTACCAGACCAGGGCGATCGTGTTGAGCAGCATGCCGACCACCATCACGGGCTTGGCACCGACCTTCGTGCACAGCCACTGCGAGAGCCCGGCGACGAACACGGTCGTCCCGGCGGTCGCGAGGAACGTGATCCCGGTTCTCAGCGGCGAGTAGCCGAGCACGTTCTGCACGTAGAGCGTCAGGAGGAAGAAGTCAGCGAAGATCGAGGCCCCGAGCAGCAGGCCGACGACGTTCGCGCCGGCCAGCGTGCGGATGCGGAAGATCGAGAGCGGCATCAGAGGGTTCGGCACGCGCGTCTCCCAGAAGACGAAGAAGAGGATGAGTGCCGCCGCCGCGACGAGCAGGATGATCGTCGTCGAGTCGCCCCAGCCGTCGACCGGCGCCTTGGAGATCGCGTAGACGAGCAGGGCGAGGCCGCCGGTCACCGACGACGCGCCGATCACGTCGAAGTTGCGTCCAACGTCCGGAGCGCGGCTCTCTCGCACGACGGGCGGCGTGAGCGCGAGCACGAGCGCGCCGACGGGGACGTTGACGAAGAAGATCCACTCCCAGCCGAGGTACTTGACGAGGATGCCACCGAAGAGGACGCCGGCCGCGGCCCCGCTGCCGCCCATCGCGCCCCAGATGCCGAGCGCCTTGTTCCGCTCCGAGCCCTCGTCGAAGGTCGTCGTGATGATCGAGAGGGTCGCCGGCGAGACGACGGCGGCGCCGAAGCCCTGCAGCGCACGTGCGCCGACGAGCACGCCGGTCGACCCCGCAAGGCCGCAGATGAGAGAGGCGATCGAGAAGATCGCCACGCCGATCAGGAACATGCGCTTGCGGCCGAGGATGTCTCCGGCGCGTCCGCCGAGGAGAAGGAACCCACCGAACGTGATCGCGTAGGCGGTGATCACCCACTGCAGGCCGGTCTCGGAGAAATGGAGGCTGCGACCGATCGAGGGCAGTGCGACGTTGACGATCGACACGTCGAGCACGGTCATGAAGAAGGCCACGCAAACGAGTGCGAGTGCCTGCCAGCGGCGTGGGTCGGGCGCTGCAGTGGTCATCGATTCCCCTTCCATCTTGCTGCGGCCATCCTAAAGAGACGACGGACGGCCGACCCCTTGATCGACAGCTCTGGATGCGAGTGGTAAGACTGGCCGGTGAGCCCGGTCGACGAGCTCCCGGTCGGAACCGTCACCTTCCTCTTCACGGACATCGAGGGCTCGACTCGGCTGCTGAAGCAGCTACGCGAGCGGTACGGCGAGGTGCTCGAGGAGCACCAGCGGATCCTGCGCGAGACGTTCGCCGCCCACGGTGGGCGCGAGATCGACACGCAGGGCGATTCCTTCTTCGTCGCATTCCGGCGCGCGAAGGACGCCGTGGCGGCCGCGGTCGACGGCCAGCGCCGGCTCGCGGAGCACGACTGGCCAGACGGGGCGGAGTTGCGCGTGCGGATGGGCGTGCATACCGGCGAGCCCTCGGCTGCGGGCGAGCGCTACGTGGGGCTCGGCGTCCACCGCGCCGCGCGCATCTCCGCTGCCGGGCACGGCGGCCAGGTGCTCGTCTCGCAGGCGACCCGCGAGCTCTTGCGGGACGATCCGCTCCCGGACGTCACTCTCCGCGACCTCGGTGAGCACCAGCTGAAGGATCTCGACGAGCCGGAGCGTCTCTTTCAGCTCGTTGCGCCCGGTCTCGACGAGAGCTTCCCGCCGCTGAAGACGGCTGCTCCAGCGCTCTTCGAAGGCCGGGAGGACGAGCTCGCGGAGGCGGCGGTGGAGGAGATCGCCCGCTGGCGACGGCCCGGCCGGAGGACGCTCATCGCCGCGACATTCGGCGCTGCCGTGATCGGCGTCGTGGCCGGCGTGCTGCTGACCCAGGGCGGCGGCTCGACGGCGAGCGCCTCCGTCCAACCGAACTCGGTCGGCGTGATCAATCCATCGAGTGGCCGGGTGGCTACCACCTTCTCCGCCGGCGCCTCACCCGGCGGCGTGGCGGTGGGCGAGGGCGCCACCTGGGTGACGAACCCCGACGCCAACACCGTCCAGCGGATCAACGCGGGCTCGAATGCCCCCAACCAGACGTACCAGGTCGGCGGCGGCCCGGTGGGCGTGGCGGTCGGCCACGGCTCGGTCTGGGTTGCGAACGGGCTCGACGGAACCGTCTCGCGCATCGACCCCACGTCGCCTCTCCCGGCGCAGACAATCCATGTCGGCAACGGGCCTATCGGCATTGCTTACGGCGCAGGGAGGGTCTGGGTTGCCAACTCGGTCGACGGGACGGTTTCCGAGATCAAACCGACGAGCAGCGAGTCGCCCCGGACACACGCAGCCGTCCCCGGCGCGACCGGAGTCGTTTTCGCGTTCGACCGCGTCTGGGTCGTGTCGCCGTCGACCGGCACCGTGGTGTCGCTCGATCCCGGGTCGGGCAAGATCGAAGACACGGTTCACGTCGGCGTCGATCCCGTCGCCATCGCGGCCGGGGACCACGCGATCTGGGTTGCGAACCGCGACAACGGCACCGTGACGAAGATCGCGCCACAGTCGCCGACCCAGGCATACGCCAAAGATGTCGTCACGGTTGGGGGCGCGCCGATTTCGATTGCCACGGTGCCGGGAGGCGTCTGGGTCGCAAACGGTGCCGCCGGCACACTGATGCGAATCGACCCGGCGACCGACACCGTCGTCAAGACGATCTCGGTCGTCAATCCGCCGCAGGCTCTCGCCGCCACACCTGCGGGCGTCTACGTCGCGGTGCGCTCGAGCGGCGTGGAGCATCGCGGGGGCACCCTTCGCGTGCGGGAGCCGGCACCCGACTATCTCGAACCGGCCCAGGCGTACACCCCCTGGGCCTGGGGCATCCTGGCGATGACGAACGACGGCCTCGTGGGCTTTCGCCGCGTCGGCGGCATCGAGGGCGTTCAGCCGGTGCCGGACCTCGCGATTTCGCTCCCGACTCCCACGGACGCCGGCCGCACGTACACCTTCCGGCTGCGTAAGGGCATCCGCTACTCGACCGGCAAGCCCGTGCGGCCGGCCGACTTCCGAACTGCAATCGAGCGCATTCTCGAGTCGAAGCCTCGGGCCCCCACCGGCCAGTACTTTCTCGACATCGTCGGCGCCGACCGCTGCGGGCCCGGACGGCGCTGCGACCTCCACCGAGGGATCGTCAGCGATGCGCGGACGGTGACGTTCCGCCTCACCAAGCCCGACGGCGACTTCCTGTCGAAGCTTGCGCTGATCTCCGCCGCTGCCGTCCCGGCCGGCACGCCACCGCCGAGGCCCGGGCACGATCACGCGCTGCCCGCGACCGGCCCGTACATGATCGCGTCATACCGGAAAGGCCGTTCGCTGACGCTCGTGCGCAATCCGTACTTCCAGCAGTGGTCCGCGGATGCTCAGCCCTCCGGCTATCCGCAACGGATCACGTTCTCCTTCCTTCCGGTCAGCGCCGGCCCGGAGTCGGCGGTTGGCTTCGTCAGGGACGGCAAGGCCGACATCGCGCCCAACCTGTTGGCGCTGTCGAAGGCGCAGCTCGAGACGCTCAAGGCGCGCTACCCCAGCCAACTGCTGCTGAGACCAGGCCCCAACACGGACTACTTCTTCCTCAACACGAAGCTGCCGCCGTTCGACGACGTGCGAGTGCGGCGGGCTGTCAACGACGCCTTCGACCGGCGTTCGTACCACGCCCTGCAGGGGCCCGGCTATGCGACGACCTGCCAGGTCCTGCCTCCCGATTACCCGAGCTACCGGAGGACGTGCCCCTACGAGTCGGGCGGGCCGGCGGCAGTCGCGCGCGCTCGGCGGGTGGTGGGTAGTGCGGGCCTGAGCGGAGCAAGGGTCACCGTCTGGATGCCCTCGGTCGGAGTGGTGCAAGGAGGCTTCCTCGTCCGCCTCCTCAATTCGATCGGGTTGCGAGCGCACCTGAAGGTGGTCTCGAGCGCGGCCGGCGTCGGCGCCTACTTCGACCGCATAAACGACCCGCGCACCGATGCGCAAGCCGGTTACTACGGCTGGATTGCCGACTATCCCTCCGTCACCGGGTTCCTGCCTCCCATCTTCTCCTGCGCCGCGCACAACGTGAGCGAGTTCTGCGACCACGCCATCGATCGCCTCTTTGCGAAGGCAGAGGCCGCCCAGGTGGAGAACCCGGCGGCTGCGCCGGCGCTCTGGCAGCGGGCCGAGCACGCCATCCTCCTCCAGGCTCCGATCGTGCCGACCGACAACGGGGAGAACGTCGCGTTCCTCGCGGAGCGCGTCGGCAACTTCCAGTACCACCCCGAGTGGGGAGTGCTGCTGGACCAGCTCTGGGTCAAGTAACGCCGCGCTGCTAGTGCCGGAAGTGGCGCCGGCCGGTAAAGACCATCGCGGCGCCGGCCTGCGCGACGGCGGCGATCACGTCCTCGTCGCGACGCGAGCCGCCGGGCTGGACGATCGACGTCGCACCCGCGTCGAGGGCGATCTGCGGGCCGTCGGGGAAGGGGAAGAAGGCGTCCGACGCGAGAGCGGAGCCCGTCGCGTCGTGGCCGAATTCCGCCGCTTTCTCGACCGCGATCCGCACCGAGTCGACGCGGCTCATCTGGCCGGCGCCGATCCCGATCGTCTGCAGGTCCTTCACGAGCACGATCGCGTTGGAGGC
>Ga0070714_100002641_pt1 | contig 13206 bp, 12 predicted proteins | sample LARL83metaG_FD_65450 | JGI IMG/M metagenome (GOLD analysis project Ga0070714, IMG submission 65450) | Corn, switchgrass and miscanthus rhizosphere microbial communities from Kellogg Biological Station, Michigan, USA - LAR L8-3 metaG | ecosystem: Host-associated > Plants > Roots > Rhizosphere ...
GCGCGTTTCGGCCAAGCCCTCGTGCCGCAGCCCGGCGGCTGCGTGCTCGGACCGCGCGCGATCGACATGCACCTGCGCGGTTTCGAGCTGCTCGGCGCGACCGTCACGCTCGAACACGGGTCGATCGTGGCGTCGGCGCCCCGGCTGACCGGTTCGAACGTCGCGCTCGCGAAGCCGAGCGTCGGCGCGACGAAGAACATCATGCTCGCGGCGACGCGCGCACGCGGCACGACGACGATCGAGAACGCGGCGCAGGAGCCCGAAGTCGCTGATCTCGCGGGATTCATCAACGCGATGGGCGGTCGCGTCTCCGGTGCTGGAACGCCGACGATCACCGTCGAGGGTGCGGCGAAGCTCCATGGCTGTGAGTACACGATCATCCCCGACAGGCTCGTCGCCGGAACGTACCTGCTCGGCGCGGCGATAACCGCCGGCGACGTCACCGTGCGCGGCATCGATCCGTCGATGCTCGATGCGCTTACCGAGAAGCTTGCCGAATGCGGCTGCCGCGTCGCGGCCGAAGGCGTCACGCTGCGCGTCGTCGGCGTCCCCGAATGGCGCCCGGCCGACGTAGTCACCGCTCCATACCCCGGCTTCCCGACCGATCTGCAGCCGCCGTTCGTCGCATACATGAGCCTGGCGAAGGGAACCGCTCTCGTGGAAGAAACCATCTTCGACGCGCGGTTCGTCTACGTGTCCGAACTGGCGCGCATGGGAGCGGACGTCAAGGTATCCGGTCGGAGCGCGGTCGTGCAAGGCGTCGAGCGCCTGCAGGATGCTGTCGTCGAAGCACCGGACATCAGGGCAGGCGGCGCGCTCGTGCTCGCCGCGTTGGCAGCCGAAGGCACCTCCGAGGTCGGCGGACTCGAGTTCATCGACCGCGGCTACGAGTTCTTCGAAGAGCGGCTGGCGTCGCTCGGCGCGTCTATCGCGCGCACGAGCGTGGTCTCGCCGGTCACGCCGCGCATCGACATCGGCCAGACGGCACAGCTGCCGAAGGTCGTCACACCCTATCGGTCGGCCTGACCGCAAGGAACGCATATCTTGGAAATCGGCATCGATCTCGGAACGGCGAACGTCTTGGTCTACGTGCGTGGCAAGGGCATCGTACTGCGCGAGCCATCGGTCGTCGCGCGCGACGTCCGTTCGGGCAAGACGCTCGCGGTCGGCGAAGAGGCGCGCATGATGCTCGGCAAAACGCCGAGCAGCATCCAGGCGATCCGCCCGCTGCGCGACGGCGTAATCGCCGACTTCGAAGTCACCGAAGCGATGCTCAACTACTTCATCAAGAAGGTGACGCGCAATAACGGCTTCTTCTCGTTCCTGCGGCCGAAGCCGGCGGTGACGATCTGCGTGCCCGCCGAGATCACCTCGGTCGAAGAACGCGCGGTGCGCGACGCCGCGAAACTCGCGGGCGCGAAGAGCGTCGACATCATCGAAGAACCAATGGCGGCCGCGATCGGCGCAGGCTTGCCGATCGACGGCCCGAGCGGCAACATGGTCGTCGACATCGGCGGCGGCACGACGGACGTCGCCGTCATCTCGCTCGGCGGCATCGTCGTCAGCCAGTCGCTCCGCGTCGCCGGCAACAAGCTCGACGAAGCGCTCGCGCGCCACATCCGGCGCGTCTACAACCTCATGATCGGCGAGCGCACCGCGGAAGACATCAAGGTGACAATCGGGTCAGCGTATCGCCTCGATCAAGAACTGACGATGGACATCCGCGGCCGCGACCTCATCAACGGCCTGCCGAAGACTGTCGCCATCACATCGGAAGAGGTGCGCGAGGCTATGGCCGAGCCGGTCGGCTCGATCATCGACGCCGTGAAGAGCGTCCTCGAGAAGACGCCGCCGGAGCTCGCGGCCGACATCATCGACCGCGGCATCATCCTCACCGGCGGCGGTGCGCTGCTGCGCGGACTCGATTCGCTGCTGAGCGAAGTGACCGGCATCCCCGTGATCGTGGCGGAAGATCCGATGTCGTGCGTCGCGATCGGCACGGGTCAGCGCGTCAGATTCTGATAGCTAGGCGGTGACGGCGCGGATGCCACGTGCGATGATATCGCGCGCGGCGACGAGACGTTTGCGCGTCTGCGAGACGATGCGACGCCCACCGGCGCCGGCACGGTTGCGCAACACGATCGCGATGGAGAACGGCGCGAGCGCAATCGACGCGAACGCGATTGCGATGAGGAGCGCGATCAGAAAGGTGCGCTGTCTCATTTTCAAGAGTACGCCTTTGGCGCATTGCCACGCAGCCCCTCGCGTTTCGCGCTCGGACGACGTGTGTTTTCGATGAGAATCGCCCGCCTCACCCGGATGCCCGACGCATTGCTGTTGAATGAAACGGCTCGCTGTATCGCTGACGGAGGCACGCTCATCTTTCCGACGGATACGGTCTATGGCATCGGCTGCGCGGCTGAGAACGACCTGGCGGTCGAGTCGATTTTCGCAGCAAAACGACGTCCGGCCGACAAGCCGCTTGCCGTGCATCTCGCGTCGCCTGAGCTCGCCGATCGTTACGCGCAACGCATATCGCTCGCGGCGCGCGTCCTCATCGATAAGTTCTGGCCCGGCCCATTGACGATCATCGTCGAGCGAAAAGACGGCTTATGCCAAGCGGCCGCTCGCGGCGGCGCCACCATAGCCTTGCGTTGTCCGGACGATGACGCGTGTCGGATGATTCTATCCGCGACGGGTCCGCTCGCCGCGACGTCCGCGAACATCTCCGGTTCGCCCGCATATGACGGCGGCGACGACTTGAGCGCGCTGCCGGAAGCGTCGCTCGCGATCATCGCAGGTCGGACCAAACAGCGGCGAGAAAGCACCGTGCTCGATTGTTCCGCCGATGCCGTGCGCCTGGTCCGACAAGGCGCGTTCGAAGCCGTCGATGTCGCAAATGCGATCGCCGGCGTCGCCCCATTCGCGCGATGAACTCGCGCCTCCGACCGTTAATATAGGCGTACGCATGCATCTTCGACGCCTCACGATCCTCATATGCCTCGTCGCGGTCTGCAGCCTTGCTGCGGCGCCCGCTCCGTCGGCCGCTCCTCGCGTTCCTCGGCCCGTGCCGGGAACCTCGCCTATATCAGGCTCGTTGCCTATGTCGATCCCGTCACCGCCTCCGCCGACGAGCGCGACATGCGATAAGCAGATGACGGTCGGCGAAGTGACGCTTTGCTCGAACGAATTCAACTTCAACTTCAAGACGGGCGACGTCCAATTCCCGATGCCGCTCCACGGCCGGACGGCCGACGGAACGTATCAGGCCGACCGCGGCTATGGCAACCTCCACAGCCAGATCATGAATCTCATCGGTCACGTCATCGTCCATCGCGATGCGACGCACGACAAGGCTGGCAAGCCGGTGCAGGCGATGACGCTCACCGCCGATCAGACCCACATCGAAAGCAAAGCGAAATTTTATCGAGCGTCGGGCAACGTCAAGATCGTGCAGGGGAACATGACGATGACGGCGCCGCTCATCGTCGATGACGAAATGCACCGGTCGATCAAGGCATCCGGCGGCGTCAAGATCGTGCGCGGCGATCAGACGATGACCGCACCGCAGATCACGCTCGACGAGAACACGCACGTCGCGGATCTGAGCGGCGGCGTGCACGCCATGCAGCCGCCGAGCCGGTCGTTCGAAGCGGCCGAGGTCTTTTACAACACGCAGACCCAAGACTTCAAGGCGGTCGGCGCCGTCCGCATGCAGTTCCCCGCGAATCAGCCCGGCCCAGCCGGGTCACCACGACCGTCGCCGACGCCGCGCGGCGGCGCAAAGACGCCGGCGCCCACGCCGACCGCGTCCGCGAAGCCCTAGTGACGTTCGTCACACGAACGCCTGTCGAGGGACTATAAGCCGCACCCGGTTCCGATGTTATAGATGTACAGGCGTGCGCGCTCGGCGGCGCGGCGCCTCATGCTTCGCGCGGTTCGGAGACCCATGCCTTGATCGACTTCATCGACAAGAAATTCACAGACTTGTTGCTCGAGAAAGGGCTCATCTCGCCCGAGCAGCTGACGCAAGCCGTCGAGCGCGCGGAGCAGAACCGCGAGCCGCTCGATAAAGTGCTCGTCGACCTGCGCGCAGCGCCCAAGGACGAGATCATGTGGGCGCGCGCGGAAGAGATCGGTAAGATCTACGTCGACCTCACGAACCGCAAGATCGATCAAGAGATCGCGGACATCGTCCCCGAGGCGGTCGCCCGCCGGCACAAGCTCATCTGCATCGGCCGCGTCGACAAGAAGATCACGCTCGCGATGGCCGATCCGACGGACATCTTCGCGCTCGACGACGTCCGCATGCGGACCGGCTACTCGCCCGAACCCGTCCTCTCGTTCATCGACGACGTCGAGCACGCGCTCGATCATATCTACTCATCCGGCGACAGCCAGTGGCAGTCGATCATCGGCGATGCCGAAGAAGAGATCAACGTCGTCAATAACCAGGAGGAGCTGCCGGACGAAGTCGTCGTCGACGCGCCGGTCGTCCGGCTCGCCGACCTCATCATCACGCAGGCCATCTCGCAGAAGGCCTCCGACATCCACATCGAGCCGTTCGAGCGCGAAGTCGTCGTCCGCTACCGCGTCGACGGTGTGCTCCGGACGGTTATGAACCCGCCGAAGGCGATCCAGCCCGCGCTCATCTCGCGCGTCAAGATCATGGCGAACCTGAACATCGCCGAGCGGCGCATACCGCAGGACGGCCGCATCCAGATCAATATCAAGCGCGACCGCTACGATCTGCGCGTATCGGTGCTGCCGTGTCTTTATGGCGAGTCGGTCGTCATGCGTATCCTCGACCGCAAGAGCGTCATGGTCGACCTCGACCGCCTGGGCTTCCATCCCGATCTGCTCGCGACATGGAAGAAGCTCATCGCGCTGCCGAACGGCGTTCTGCTCGTCACCGGCCCGACCGGCTCCGGTAAATCGACGACGCTCTATGCGTCGCTGAACGCGATCAACGACGCCGAGACGAAGATCGTCACGATCGAAGATCCGGTCGAATACAACATCCACGGCATCAACCAGGTCCAAGTGCATCCGAAGGTCGGTTTGACGTTCGCCGCCGGTCTGCGATCGTTCTTGCGCCAAGACCCCGACGTCATGATGGTCGGTGAGATCCGCGACCAAGAGACGGCGCTCATCGCCGTCCAGTCCGCGCTCACCGGTCACCTCGTCCTGTCCACGCTTCACACGAACGACTCGGTCGCATCGATCACCCGTCTCATCGACATGGGCATCGAGCCGTTCTTGCTCTCCTCGTCCGTGCAGGGCATCATGGCGCAGCGCCTCGTGCGAACGGTCTGCAACCAGTGCAAGCGCACGGTGAAGATCATCCCGGCGATCGCCGCCAAGTTCAAGGAATACAACATCCCCGCCGATACGCTCCGGCTGCAGCGAGGCGAGGGGTGCGATATCTGCTCGGGATCCGGCTACAAAGGCCGCGCCGGCATTCACGAGCTCTTCGCGATGACCGATGAGATGCGCCGCCTCATCCTGGAGCGCGCGCCGTCGGCCGAGTTGAAGAAGGTCGCGCTTTCACAGGGTCTGCGCACGCTCTACCACGACGGCCTCATCAAGGTCGCACAAGGCATCACGACCCTCGAAGAAGTCCTGCGCGTCGCCGTCGACTAGCGCTGTCGTCTCGAATCGATCCCTGTAGCGGTCGAGCTAAGGCTCGACCGCTACATCTGTTCTAGTCACTCGGTTTGACGTCGTTTTCGCCGGGTTCGTAGAAGCGGCGGCCCGCGAGTCCGTCGGGCAGGTGCTGTTGTTCGACGCGCGAGCCCTCGTAGTCGTGTGCGTACTTGTAATTCTCGCCGTAGCCCAGGCGGCGCATCAGATTCGTGACGGCATTTCGCAAATGCAGGGGAACGGGTAACGTCCCCGTTTGATCGATCGCTTCGGAGGCGGCGGAATATGCCCGAAGCGTCGAATTGCTCTTCGGCGCGAGCGCAAGGTATAGAGTCGCCTCCGCAAGCGGGAACATCGCTTCGGGCATGCCGATCGTGTGTGCGGCGGTGTGTGCCGCGACGGCCACCGACATCGCACGCGGATCCGCAAGACCGACGTCTTCGGAAGCCGAGATGACGAGCCGCCGAGCGACGAACATCGGATCTTCGCCCGCTTCGAGCATGCGCGCGAGCCAGTAGATCGCCGCGTCCGCGTCGCTGCCGCGGATCGACTTGATGAAAGCCGAGATGACGTCGTAGTGCTCGTCGCCCGCGCGGTCGTAGCGCAGGGCACGACGCTGCATCGCTTCCTCGACGTCGCGCCGTCCGATTTGCGACGGGGTCGAGCGCGCGCTCGCGATCTCGGCCGCGAGCTCGAGCGTGTTCAACGCGACGCGCGCATCGCCGTCGGCGAGCGCGATGAGGCTAGACCGGGCGTCCGGCTCGAGCATGACTGCCTCGCCGAGGCCGCGTTCCTTATCCCCAAGCGCACGATCGACGACGATGCCGAGGTCGTCCTCGCTCAGCGCTTCGAGCACGTACGTCCGGCTTCGCGAGAGCAGCGCGCTGTTCACTTCGAACGACGGGTTTTCGGTCGTCGCACCGATGAGCGTCACGTCGCCGCGCTCGACGTGCGGCAAGACCGCATCCTGCTGCGCTTTATTGAATCGATGGATCTCGTCGATGAAGAGGATCGTGTGGCGGCCGCCGTTGCGCCGGGCGAGCGACGCGTCCGAGATGGCGCGCCTCAGGTCCGCGACGCCTGCGGTCACCGCGGACAACGCGACGAAGCGCGCTTTGGCGGTGCCCGCGATCAGACGTGCGAGCGTCGTCTTGCCGCTGCCCGGGGGTCCCCAGAGGATCATCGATGGGACTTTGCCCGTCTCGATGGCGATACGCAAGCCCGCGCCTTCGCCGACGATGTGGCGCTGGCCGACGAACTCGTCGAGCGTGCGCGGCCGCATCCGCGCGGCGAGCGGCGCATCGGGCGGTAGCGTGTCGACCGAGCCGGGCCGTTCGACGGGCCCGAACAGCGAAGGTCTATCCTCCATAGCGCGGGCTTCGCCGCGCGAAGAAGTCATCTTGCAGACGTCGAAATACGAGGCATGACGCGCATCTATCTCGATAACGCGGCGACGACTGCCGTTCGCCCGGAAGCGCTCGATGCGATGCTGCCGTTCCTCAGGCAAAGCTACGCGAACCCGTCGAGCCCGCATTCGAGCGGCCAGGCGGTCCGGCACGCGATGCACGAAGCACGCGAAAAGACCGCCGCGTCGATCGGCGCGAAACCGGCCGAGGTCGTGTTCACCGGCGGGGGCTCCGAAGCGGATAACCTCGCGATCTTCGGGATCATGGACGCGCACGCGGAAAAAGGTCGCGGCTTCATCACCTGCGCGATCGAGCATCATGCCGTGCTTCACGCAGCCGATGCGCTGCGCCGGCGCGGCGACGATGTCACCGTGCTGCCTGTCGATACGGAGGGGGCGGTCGACCCGCAGGCGCTGCGCGATGCGATGAACGACAAGACCGTGCTCGTAAGCATCATGCATGCGAACAACGAGATCGGCACGATCCAGAATATCAAGGAACTCGCGTCGATCGCGCACGAGCGCGGCGCGCTGTTCCACACGGATGCGATCCAGACGGCGGGTCACGTCAAGTTGGACGTCGGCGACCTCGGCGTCGACGCGCTCGCGCTGTCGGCGCACAAGTTCGAAGGACCGAAGGGCGTCGGCGCGCTTTACGTCAAACGCGGCACCCGCGTCCGTCCGCGGATCGTCGGAGGCGGCCAGGAGTTCGGCAAGCGTGCCGGCACGCAGAACGTCGCCGGAATCGTCGCGCTCGCGACCGCGCTCGAGCTCGCGGTGCGCGAATTAGCGGAGCAGTCGACGAGGATCGCGGCGCTGCGCGATCGTTTCGTCGATGCGACCTGCCGGAAGATCGACTCGACGGCGCTCAACGGTTCGCGGTCGTCTCGTCTGCCGAACAATGCGAGCATCCTGTTCGACGGCGCCGATGCGAGCGGCGTCATGATCGCGCTCGATCTAGCCGGCATCGAAGTGTCGACCGGAAGCGCCTGCACGTCCGGTTCGCTCGAGCCGTCGCACGTGCTCACCGCGATCGGGCTGTCCGCGGAAAAAGCGCGCGCAACCGTGCGCTTTTCGCTCGGTCGGACGACGTCGGACGACGAGATCGATGCTGTCATCGACGCGCTTCCCTCGATGATCGAGAAGTTGCGCAGCCTCGCGACATCGACGCTTGCACAGCCGCTGACGGCGCGCTGAAGGCAGGCTCCCGCTTTCCCACCACAGAAGGGGCCTCGTCCCTCGATGCGACGGGGACGAGGAGGCCTGGCAAGGCGTGAGCTCCCAAGACTTCATGTGGATGGCGATCGGCGTCGCATCGCTGGCGGCGGCCGGCGGAATCGCCTTCGCGTGCATCCGGCTCGGTCTCATCCTTCGGCGGCTCGAGACGACGCTTGACGGCGTCGACCACCAACTCGCCGGTGCCGAGCAGCCGCTCCAAAAGACGCTCGCGCATGTGAGCGGCGTCGCCGAAAGCATCGAAGACATCGTAGCCAAAGTCGATAAGGTCGCCAATGCAGCGACCGCCGCGGCGGGCGCGGTCGCGAAGACCGCCGACGCCGCGCAGGCAGCCGTGACTCCGACGATCGCGAACCTCGTCAGCGTCGTCGCCGGAGTGTCGCAGGGCGCGAAGACATTTTTCCGATCACGCGGCCGCAACGGGTCGCAGGACGAGGGCTAGGAGGGCTATCCAATGGACAAAGGCGACCATGATTCAGGCGTTGGGTTTTTCTCGGGATTGTTGATCGGCGGCATCGTCGGCGCCGCGCTCGCGATCGTCCTCGCGCCGGGAAGCGGCGAAGAGACGCGCGACTACATCCGGGGCAAGGCACACGAAGCGAAGAACCGCGCGCTCGACCTCGCGTACGACGTGCGCGATCGCGCGTCGACGGTGGCAGACGATCTCCGCGCGCAAGCCGACGAACTATCGCAGATGGGACGCGAAGCGTACGATACGATGCGTTCGAAGGTGAACGACGCCGTTGACGCCGGCCGCAAGGCCGCTCAAGCGAAGATCGACGAGATTCGAGAGCAATAGCCTGTGGACATCAAAGTCGACGTACGACAGCAAGACGGCGCTCACGGCGTGAGCGTCGTCGACCTCAACGGCGAGATCGACGTCTACACCTCGCCGAAGGTGAAAGAGACGATCACCGACCTCATCGACAAAGGTCATTACGCGCTCGTCATCAACCTCGAGAACGTGCGCTACATCGATTCGACCGGCCTCGGCGTCCTTATCGGCGGACTCAAGCGCGTCCGCGAGCACAGCGGCACGGTTCACCTTGTGTGCACGAACCCACAGATCAAGAAGATCTTCGACATCACCGGCCTCGCGAAGATCTTCGGGATCTTCGACTCCGAGCAAGCGGCATGCGCCAGCCTGTGAGCCGTCAGGAAAGCGGGTCGAACCAAGCCCGCCGTGTCGAGCTGCACATCCCCGCGGAGCCCGAGTGGGTCGGCGTCGCTCGTCTCACCGCGGCCGGCATCGCGAGCAGGCTCGAGTTCTCGATCGAAGATCTCGAAGATCTCAAGCTCGCCGTCGCCGAGGCGTGCAACTGCTGCATACAAAATGGCGGCGATGGCGACCTCAGCATGGCGTGCGAATTGCAGAGCGATCGGATCACGATCGCTGTCGAGCGTCGCGGCGCGCTGGCAAAGTCCGGTGCGCGGCCGCCCGCTTCGGGCGATGACGCAGAGCTAGGAGGGCTCGGCGTGTTCCTCATCCGTGCGCTCATGGACGACGTCGTCTACTCGTCCGATCAGACCGGCACCAGACTGACGCTCATCAAACGCCTCGGGAAGTGAACCTCTCGATGTCCTCACGCGTGCGGACAGACGGAGCAGACGAGCGGTTCGACCGGGATCAGACGCGGGAGTGGTTCGTCGAGTACGCGGCCACCCGCGATCCGCGAATCAGAGAAGAGCTCGTCGTCGCCCACCTCAACCTTGTCCGCTACCTCGCCGTCCGCTTCGCCAATCGCGGCGAGTCGATCGACGACCTCATCCAGGTCGGGACGGTCGGCCTCATCAAGGCGATCGATCGCTTCGACCACGAGCGCGGCGTCGAGTTCACGACGTATGCGACGCCGACGATCATCGGCGAGATCAAGCGCCACTTCCGCGACAAGGGTTGGTCGGTGAAGGTGCCGCGCCGCCTGCAGGAGCTCAATCTCGCGGTCAATCGTGCGGTCGAGACGCTCGCGCTCGAGCTCGGCAGATCGGTGACGGTTTCCGATCTCGCGCTGCGGCTCGGAGCGAGCGCCGAAGATATCGTCGAGAGCCAAGAACTCGGTCAGGCGTACAACGTCTTATCGCTCGACACGGAGCTCGCCGCCGAAGGCGAGACGCGATCTGCGACGCTGCTCGACTACGTCGGCGCGCATGACGAAGCGCTCGAGCTGTTCGAGAACAAGACGAATCTCGAAGCCGCGATCCACGTCCTTGACCCGCGCGAGCGCGTCATCGTCTACCTCCGCTTCTACGAGAACCTCTCACAGACGGAGATCGCGACTCGTCTCAACGTGTCGCAGATGCACGTCTCGCGGCTGCAAGCGCGCGCGCTCGCGAAGCTCAAGCAATCCCTCAAGGTCGACGAGGGGTAGAAAGCAGAACCCCCGGGACGCGATGACTTCAGCGGAGCTGCGGCAGTCCTTCGTCGACTTTTTCGTCGGCAAAGGCCATAAACAGCTGCCCGGCGCGAGCCTCATTCCCGATGCGATGTCGACGACGCTCTTCACGATCGCCGGCATGGAGCCGTTCGTGCCCGTCTTTCTCGGCGAAGAACCGGCGCCGAGCCCGCGCGTCGTCACGGTCCAGCGTTGCCTGCGCGTCGCCGGCGGCAAGAACGACATCGAAAACGTCGGCCGGAGCGGGCGTCACGGCACGTTCCTCGAGATGCTCGGCAACTTCTCGTTCGGCGATTACTATAAGCGCGAAGCGATCGCGTTCGCGTGGGAGTATCTGACGAAGACGCTCGCGCTTCCGGCGGATCGTCTGTACGCGACGGTGTACGTCGACGACGATGAAGCCGCAGAGATCTGGCGGCGTGACGTCGGCCTGGGGCCCGAACGCATCACGCGGCTGCGGGAGGACAACTTCTGGGATATGGGTCCGACCGGCCCGTGCGGTCCGTGCTCCGAGATCTTCTACGACCTCGGACCGTCGGTCGGATGCGGCAAGCCGACGTGCGGCGTCGGCTGCCCGGATTGCGATCGCTACATCGAGTTCTGGAATCTCGTCTTCCAACAATACGATCGAGATTCAGGCGGCACGCTCCATCCGCTGCCCAAGAAATGCATCGATACCGGCTTGGGATTCGAGCGCACTTCCATGATCATCGCCGGCAAGACGTCGATCTTCGACACCGACCTGTACCAGGACATCATCGCGATCCTGCCGTCCGAAGGTCGCAGCGCGCTCGACGAGTCGGAGCGCGCCGTCCACCGCCGCATCATCGCCGATCATGCGCGCGCCGTCGTCAATCTCGTCGCCGACGGCGTCGTACCGAGCAACACCGATCGCGGCTACGTGCTCCGTTTTTTGCTCCGCCGAGCGGTTCGCAGCGGCAAGGTCTTGGGTTATCCGAGCGCGTTCCTATCGGGGATCGTACCGGGCGTCGCGAAGTCGCTCGCAAGCGGTTATCCGGAGATCGCGTCGGCCGCAGCAGAGATCGCGGCGAAGGTGCGCCACGAGGAGACGCTCTTCGAGACGACGATCCAGCGCGGCCAAGCGATCCTCGCGGAAAAGATCGAGCAGCTCAACGGCTCGCACGCCGCCGTGCCGGGGTCGGTCGTCTTCACGCTTCACGACACGTACGGATTTCCGCCCGAGCTCACGGCCGAGATCGCCCGCGAAGCCGGCCTCGACACTGACATGGCCGGTTATCGCGAAGAGATGCGAGCCCAGCGCGAGCGCGCTCGACAGGATGCCCTGTCGAAGCGCGCCGAGGTGCGCGTCGATGCCGGGGAGCGCGGCGACGTCGCGGCGTCAGTGTTCGTCGGCTATGAGACGCTCGAGTCGCAGGCGACGGTGCTGTGGGTCGGCGATGCACGCGGAGCCGCCATCGACTCGCTCGACGCCGGCGCCGAAGGGCTCGTCGTCCTCGACCGCACGCCGTTCTACGCTGAGCGTGGCGGCCAGATGGGCGACCGCGGCGTGCTCGCGACGCCGAGCGCGGCGTTCGATGTGCAGGACGCGCGCTACGAGGATAAGTCGCACCGCAGAGTCGTCCACGCCGGCAAGATGCGATCCGGCTCGCTCAAGGCAGGCGATCGCGTCGACGCGATGGTCGATCCGTGGTGGCGCCGCGAGATCAGACGACATCACTCGGTGACGCACCTCTTGCAGCGCGCGCTCAAGGACGTCGCCGGTGAGGGCGTCGCCCAGCGCGGCAGCGCGGTATTCGCCGACCGGACGCGTTTCGATTTCGACTCACCCGTCGGGCAACTGGCGAAAGAGCAGCGCGCACAAGTCGTCTCGCGCGTCAACGATCTCATCCGTGCCGATCACCACGTCGACGTGGAGGAGATGCCGTTCGCACAAGCCGTCGCGCGCGGCGCCGTCTACATGAAGGGCGAACGCTACGGCGACATCGTCCGCGTCGTCCGATTCGGTCCGAGCGTCGAGCTCTGCGGCGGCACGCACGTCGAGTCGACGGGCGAGATAGGCCATTTCGTTCTGCTCTCGGAGTCGGCGATCGGCGCCGGCATCCGGCGCGTCGAGGGGCTCGCGTCCGAATCTGCCGACGCGTACGACGTCCGCATCCGCGAAGCTGCCGAAGAGGCCGGCTCGGTGCTCACCGCGACGGTCGAGCAGCTTCCGGACGCGGTCGCACGGCTCGCGCGCGAGCGGCGCGATCTCGAGAAACGGCTCGCGGCTCTCCAAAGCCAGATCACGGCGGCGCGTGCCGGCGAGTATGTCGCCGGTGCGAAAGAGGCGGACGGCGTCGGCTACATCGCGCTGCGCACGCGCGGCGACGAAGGCGTCGATGGCCGCGAGCTTGCGAGCTCGATCCGCTCGAAGTTCCCGAGCGGCGTCATCGTCATCGCCGGCGCGAGCGACGGCAAAGTTTCGCTCGTCGTCAGTGCGAGCGACGACGTCGCAGGCAAGGGCGTGACGGCGAAATCGGTCTTCGCCGCGCTCGCGCCGCACATCGACGG
>Ga0070714_100002643_pt1 | contig 13202 bp, 13 predicted proteins | sample LARL83metaG_FD_65450 | JGI IMG/M metagenome (GOLD analysis project Ga0070714, IMG submission 65450) | Corn, switchgrass and miscanthus rhizosphere microbial communities from Kellogg Biological Station, Michigan, USA - LAR L8-3 metaG | ecosystem: Host-associated > Plants > Roots > Rhizosphere ...
GGTGGTGTCCTCCTGGATCGGCAAAGCCCTGGCGCTCGGAGTCTGGATTAAATTCGCGCCAGCGGACAAGTTGACCGGCGATCTCTTCTTTGAGACCACTGTCCTCCTTGGAGCCCTGGCAGGGAGATCGACCGGCGCCATCGGGGGTGCGCTGCTGGCTGTCCCCGGCATTTTTAGCGGCACATGGCTCATGGTTCCGGTATACGCGATCATCGGCGCCCTGGCCGGACAGCTCCGCCACTTCATCCCGCACGACGAGGAAATCTGGAGCTTTTCGCCCTTTAACTATCTCAGCGTCCTCCGGTGGTTGCGCCGCAGCGCCGAGCGGCCCAGCTTCTCCGATTGGCAGATGGTTTTCTTTCTGACCATTCTGCTGCTTCGATTTCTGTTCACTGAGGCAGGCCGCTTCATTCCTGGATATCCCGCAACCCGCGCCCCGCAATGGGTTGAGATTTTGGCCTACGCAACTTCGGTGACGGTCATCGTTATCGAACTCAAGATCTGGAACGGTGTTCGCCTGCAGATCAAACTGGAAGAGCAGGAACGCCTATTGCTGCGGGCGCGTATGACCGCGCTCCAAAACCAGATCAACCCGCACTTCCTGTTCAACACGCTGAACTCGGTCTCCTCGCTCGTCCGCATCGCTCCCGATACCGCCCGCGAGCTGATCATTAAGTTGGCGACCATTCTTCGTCGCCTGCTGCACAGCGGTGATGCCTTCGTTCCGCTACAAGACGAGATCGATTTCATTGACAACTATCTCGATATTGAAGTCGTCCGCTTCGGCCGCGACAAATTGAAAGTGGTGAAGGAACTCGATCCCGCCTCCCTGGACGTGATGGTTCCCAGCATGTTGCTGCAACCGCTGGTCGAGAATTCCATTAAGCATGGACTCTCGTCGAAAATTGACGGCGGCAGCATCTACCTCCGCAGTCAATTATCGGAATCGCACGTCACCATTGAAGTGGAAGATGACGGCATTGGCATGGCATCAGCTCAACTGTTGGAGCGTCCTGCAGCACTTGGCGAGGGTGGAATCGGGATGGCAAATGTAGCCGAACGTCTGAAGGTGCTCTACGGAGACAATGCTCGCATGACCGTCGACAGCCGCGACGGCAAGGGAACTCTAGTTCGGCTGCGCCTGCCTGTGCTCCCTGAGGACAGCGAGCACCCTGCGGTTCTCTATGAAGAGCGCTCCAGCACTCGCCGATAAAAAGCTTCGTATTGCGGGATGATGCTATTGGCAGAGAAGTGCTCTGCGGCCCACTTTCGGCATGCACATCCCATGGCGCGTAGTCGCGACTCGTCGCTGAGAATCTCGATCGCGTACTTCGCCATGCTATCTACATCACCCACTTCAGCCAGGAATCCTGTTGATCCATGCTCGATGACCTCCGGTATTCCTCCTACGCGTGTGGCGACGGGCACAACTTCAGAAGCCATGGCCTCGAGTGCCGCCAACCCGAACGACTCCAGCTGGCTCGGCAATAACAAAAGGTCCGCGATCGCCAGCTTCTCACCAATCTGTTCCTGCTTGCCCAGGAAGATCACGTCGTTGTGAATACCTTTCTGCATTACCAGTCGCTCTGCCGGCGACCTCTCTGGCCCGTCGCCCATCAGCAGCAATTTAGAAGACACCTTTTTTCGCACCCGATCGAAAATCTCGATCACGTCCGTCACGCGCTTTACCGGACGAAAATTCGACACATGCACCAGGATCCGTTCTCCCTTGGTCGCATATTCGGCGCGATGCTGCGTCAGGTCTTTTTCCTTCTCGCGGCAGTACAGCTCGGTGTTTACGAAGTTGTAAATCACCTCGATGTTGTTGGCGATTCCAAATTCGCGACAGGTTCGCTCGCGCAAATATTTTGAGATCGCTGTCACGCCATCGCTCTGCTCAATGGAAAATCGTGTGACTGGCAGATAAGAAGGATCCTGTCCCACCAGCGTGATGTCGGTGCCATGCAGCGTCGTGACAAACGGCAACCGCCGGTGCTTCGGGCCCCATGCCAACATCTGCCGGGCCAATAGCGCGCTTACCGAGTGTGGAATCGCATAGTGAACGTGCAGCAGGTCGAGATCATAAATTTCCGAGACCTCCGCCATACGCGTCGCCAGCGCCAGGTCATACGGCGGATACTCAAACAGCGGGTACCGCGAAACTTCAACCTCGTGGTAGTGAATATTCGGTGCAGGCCGGTTCAGCCGGATGGGCTGCGCATAGGAGATGAAGTGGACCTCATGCCCGCGTTGCGCGAGTTCGAGTCCCAACTCGGTGGCGACGACACCGCTGCCGCCATACGTGGGATAACAGGTGATTCCGATCTTCAGCCTGCGCTCCTCCCCCATGCAGCATTCGATTTCCACGGCTGCTCAGGGATTCAAATTCTAGCGCAAGTGACTAGGGCTGGTTGCCTTGTGTGGCAGCTTTCGCGAAGCCTTTGTCCATTTTGTTGAGGTATTCCTGCAGGCGATTCTGGATGACTTCTTCCAGAGCAATGAACTCGATTCCCATCCCCACCGCGGGATCACTGGTTTTTACGCGTCCCTTGGATACGATTTTTTCGGAATCGACCCAGAAGCTGATGATCACTTCGGTGTGCACTGGCAACGGAACCAGCGTTTCCACATAGCAGCCGCGGCCGCCAATATCGGTGGCATAGCACTGCATGTGAGCGCGCCGATGATCTTCGAAGCTGATTACGATCGGGAACTGCACCCGATGTCGCTCGAACCGCCGCTTATCGGAACGCCGCGTGAGTTCGGGATTCTCTTGTCCCTTGCGGGTTACTTCCTCCCACGGGACTGACTGGTTGGGCATGATTCGGACGCCCGCATCGAAGCCCTTCGGAATGGCAACAGCTTTTACCCACTTGATCTCGAAACGGGCTTTCTTCTCGCCATACTGCACGCCGAGAATTTCTCCCATCTTGAGCGGGTGCTGGATGCGGGAGAGCAATGCACCTTCGCTGCTCAAATTCGAAGCAGTGGCGTTTTGGAAGAATGGCTTGCCGTCCGCGTCCATACCCCAGACGCGCACTGGAAGCTCCGCCGCGACCCGTGGCTGGCCTTTGGGCTCCATGCTAGCGGGATCATACCTTTAGAGTTAGGAGGGGTGTTACTGTCCAAGGTGAGTGTACTTCTGGTAATAGAAAGCGGATTGCCACCTCACCGTACCTGCACCCCTAACGCCGCCACCGCCTGCGCCGGAGACAATCGCACGGTGAACTTGTCCTCGGCGCCGCAGCTGATCTCCGTGTTCTGGTCCCCGTATTCCCGCACCCAGATCACCCGCTTGGGGTTCACGTACACCTCTTTTCCGTGCACATCTTCAAACATGACGAACTCCACATGGCCTCCTGCAGCAAACATTTTCACCTGCCAGATGCTTCGGTTCCGCGGATACGCTTCCTGGCGCATCAGCCACGATAACCCCAGCCTTGCGCCGCGCATCGTATGTAGCAGGACTGGAGGATTATCCTACGCTGACGCGAGCCGTTGCCGCGACCGGTCTGCAGGCCACTTCTATCGCCCGGGGACGCGCGATTAAGCGCAACAACTTCCTCACCGCCATGGCGTGCGGTGTCCTCCCCGCAATCGTCCTTTACGCCGCCTTTCCTGCCCGTTCGCTGAACCTGGTCATCAGCTTTGTTGCGGGATTTTTATGGGCGAACTACTTCGAGTACGCTTACCATCGTTATCTTCTTCACCTACCCGGAACCTCTCTCGCCAGAAAGCATTTGGAGCACCACATGACGGTAGGCGCCGCCAATGAGGCCGAGAACGTGAACCTCGGGAGCGCGCCGATCTGGGTGGCGCTGCTATTCGCCATCAACGGCGTCCCTGTGATTCTGGCTGACCTGCTCTTCGGCTTTCGCTCGGCTCCCGGAGTGCTCGTCGCCTTCACCGTCTACTTCCTTGTGACCGAGGAATTGCATTGGCGCATTCACTTGGGCGAATCCCTGCCGCTTGGGTTGGAGAGCACCCGACGCTATCACCTGTCTCACCACACCCGCCCTAACGCGCGGTACAACATTTTTCTGCCGCTGTGGGACCTCCTGTTCGGAACGGCGTCGCCCCGATAAGCAGGAGCCATGGGTTGCACTCCACTGGATGGGGTTCGATGCTCAGCGCTGATCCTGAGTTTGCGACTTGGTCTTGCGGAAGGACCCGGTGCAAAAACGAAAGGAACAATTCGCGATCGCGAATTGTTCCTCGAGTGACAACTGATTTGGTTGTTCTATTCCGTGAGCCGTTCCGCCGCCGCTACTACCCAGCCACTCTTGGTGTCAACGACATTGACTGTGATGGGCGGAGGCGCCTCCTGGTAGAAGCGCGCGCCATGCTTGTCGATCAGGGTCACGCGTTCCCAGGTATTGAATCCCGTCAGCTTACCGGCGGAGGCGTCGAATTCATTGCCCAACGTATTCGGCTCCCATTTCCATGTGTAGGTGATGCTCGCCCGATCGGGCCCATTCATCTTCACATTCGTAACCGAAATCAGTTTTCTCTCTGCGAGGGGAATGGTGTAGCCTTGATTGCCTTGGTCATCTTTCTTCTGTTTGACCCCTTGGATCTGCTTGATCAAGTCCTCGCCTTTCGCGGTTAGAGCGACGGGCGTCTTCTGTGCCTTCGACTTGGCGATCGTGATGACACCGGCTCTCTCCAACAGCCGATATCTTGGGTCTTTCGCATTTTCCTCATATCCATCTGGGATCATGCCAACGTGAAAACTGACGGCGGGCGGATCCTGCGCATTCAGGATATTGGTCACAACTTGCGACGCTTCCGCTGGTGCAAGCGACCTGCGGCTCTGAATCAGGAAGTATCCGGCGATTCCAACCAGGGCCACGATAATACCCACGATCAGCAGCAGGGGGAGAGCCGAAGACTGATGCTTTTCCAACTCCATTTCTTGTTCGAACATAGGCGCCACCTCGGCGGGAGAAGAAGTTCTACGAACGTCATAATTTTGTAATAGCGAGGTTTTCCGCGGCTGTGATTCCGCTCACATTACCCTGTGCGGAGGCGCAGGACGCTCAAAACATCCGGCCTATCTTGCTGGAATTGTGCTCCGTGAACCACAGGTTCTGGTCGGGGCCGAGGGCAATCGTGCAGCTGCTATCTTTCGCCAACGTTTGCGGACAGTTGTTCGTTTGCGCAAAGTCGCCGCTGACCATGATGGATGAAATGCTAAGTGGGACCGCTTGCCGGTTTCTCAAAGCAATGCTTTGGGCTGTGCTGGTGGTGTTAACAATCTGGCTGGAAAAGGAGAGCGAATTTGGTACTAAGGCTGGAGGCGCACTGGAAAAAGCCGGGACGGCGCCCGCGAGACACAGACCGACACCCACAAATGCTACCCGAGCCCAAAGGACGGCGCGCATACGAGTTCCCCACGATGAAAACTGACACGGGCCCCCTGAAAACGGCGTGCCTGACCGCGATTCGATTAGCTGTGCTCAGTGATGGAAGAGAAGAACGACTGCCACTTATATCCAGCCTGTGCACATCGAGGATGGGTATCTGCGGCCCGGAGGGGTCGTCAATTGCACGAAAGTTGTAGTAAGTCCGGCTACGTGACTTCAAAATCCTTGTCAGTAGCCGATTTTGTGGCACTCTCGTCGCGTCACTTACTACTTTCTTGGGAGTTTTCCTTCACATATGCCGCACTCAGAGTATTCTTTGTTTTCGCAATCGGCATAAGCGTGGGATAGAACTGCACAAACGTGGTATCTACGGCCCCATGCGCCTGATGGCACGAATAGCAAGCTGCGCCGGGAGGGAATGGGTTGCCGAGTGTTCCGTTATCGAAGCCAAAGAAGGCCCACTTACCATTCGGAAATCTTGCTTCATCTTTGATATGGACCTCAATCCCCATCACATCGCCGCTCTGAAAATTTCCGCGCTGGTTGATCGAAGCCCGACTCTCGGCGCCGCGCACTTCCAGCACAAGCATGGTTTTGTCCGGCCAGGTGCCAGTTTCCTTAAACTTTTTGTACGACTCCGGATTCACGAACACGTTGTCGAACATGTGATGGTCCGCGTTCCCGCCCGCCGTGTAACTCATGTCCATGCCAGTGCTCAAGTACACCCATTCCCGATATTGTTCGGGCAATTTGAGCTTGCCGTCAGCCGTATATTCTGGGGCCGAAGAAGTTGTTGAGGTCGAGCTTTGAGTTAGCGCCGCAACGGACATCAGCAGCACGCCGGTAAGGAATAGCAGTTTATTGGTCATGAATTGTGAATACGATGTTCTTGGCATTGCGGTTTCACCTCTGTGGCGTTTCCTCTGTGTGACTCTGTGTTCTCTGTGGTAGGTCTTGTGCTTTTGAAGACCTCACCACACTCTGCACATATTCGGACTCACCATCGCTTGCCCCGCCTTGCATCCCCACGCTTTCTGGAACTCCGGCATATTCTCGACCACGCCATTCGTCCGGAACCGTCCCGGGGAATGCGGATCCACAGTCACCAGCATGCGCGAATACTCTGGAGTTCTCTTCTCGCACCACACCCGCGCGAATCCCAGGAAATAACGCTGCTCCGGTGTGTAGCCATCGATCTTCTCCGGCGCTTTGCCCGAGGCTTTGATCATGTTTTCCAGCGCCATCAGCGCGATTCTTGCGCCGCCGTTATCGGCGGTGTTCTCGCCAAGCGTAAGCTTTCCGTTCAGCTTCAGGTCGTCCACCGCGACAAAGTTGCTGTACTCATTCGCCACGCAACTCGCGCGTTTCTCGAACTCCTTGCCGTCCTGTTCGGTCCACCAGTCGCGCAGGTTCCCGTGCGCGTCGTACTTCCGTCCTTGATCGTCGAACCCGTGCGTCAATTCATGACCAATCACAGCGCCGATTGAACCAAAATTCACATACTCGTCCATACTCTTATCGAAGAACGGCGGCTGCAAGATTCCAGCCGGGAACACAATCTCGTTGAACGGCGGGTTGTAGTACGCATTCACCGTGGGAGGCGTCATTTCCCATTCTTTGCGGTCCAGCGGCTTGTTGATTTTGTTGATCTGACGGCGCGATTCAAACTCGTTCGCGCGAAGGAAATTCCCCATCAGATCGCCCTGCTTGACTTCCAGCTTGCTGTAATCGCGCCACACGTCGGGATAGCCGATCTTGTTGCGTATTGCGTCCAGCTTGATCTTCGCTTGCTTCTTGGTTTCCGCCGTCATCCAGGGGAGCCCGCCGATGTCCTGATCGAGCGCCTTCTCCAGCGCATCGACCATGGTCAGCATGCGCTGCTTACCTTCTGCTCCAAACGTCCGTTCGACATACCGCTGACCCAGCGCTTCGCCCAGCGCATCGTCTGTAGCTTCCACGCATTTCTTCCAGCGAGGCTGATCTTCGGCCTGGCCAAAAAGTGCCTGCCGGAACTTAAACCGTGCCTCGACATACGGTCTGGGCAGCCATTTGGCCGCACCCGCCAACATATGCCACTGAACATAGGTTTTCAGGGAAGCGAGCGGGGTGCTCGATACCACGTCATTTACCTGCTTGAAGAAATCGGGGTTGGAGACGTTCAGCTCGGAAAAGCTGGGGCTCTCGACGTCTTGGAAGAACCGCGCCAAGTAGAAATTTGGCGCGATGCCGATCGCCTCATCGCGGCTCATTTTGTGGTCGCGAACCTTGGGATCTCGCCGTTCGGTCCGGTCCATCGAGGCTTTCGCAAGGGCGGTCTCGATGTCGAGCACTATCTTTGCCGACTCTGCTGCCTGCTGCGCGGACTGCCCCGAGAGTGTGAACACCGTGGTTGCGTAGTCGGTGAGTGCTTTGCGGATGCCGACCATCTTGGCGTCATCTTTTATGTAATAGTTGCGGTCGGGAAGCGTTAATCCGCCCTGGTCGATGTAGGCGATGACCATGTCCGCATTGTGGAAGTCCGGAGAAGAGTAGAAGTTGAACAGGGGAGTGGGCCCGATCAGTTGTATCCGCGCGATTGCGTCGATGAGCGCCTGCTTGTCCTGTGCCGCGGCAATCTGGTCCAATTCGGGTTTGAGCGGCGCAATGCCCTTGGCCTCGACCGCGCTCTCGTCCATGCAGGCGCCGTAATAGTCACCGATCTTCTGATCTATGGCGTCGCGCTCCGCCCCGCCTTTCGACGCTTTTTCCAGGATGTCGCGCAGCACCAGCAGGTTCTGCTCCTCGACCTCACCAAAGCTATCCATGTCGGGCCGGTCTGGGGGAATCTGCGTGTTCTTGATCCAGTTGCCGCAAGCGTATTGGTAGAAGTCCGTACAGGGATCGACCGACTTGTCGATGTTGTCAACGCTGAACCCAGCTTTATGCGGCTGAGAAGTCTGGGCAGAGCAAACGGCGCAAAGCGCAAGGGACAGAAGGGCACACCACCGAATGGATCGCATCAGCACCTCGGGAGTAGACCGGCGATTTTATTCCGAGTGCAATTAGACGTTCAAGGCCGGAAATGGTGAGCAGCAAACCTTTGACAAATCCCGGATCGTAAGTGCCTGGCCCGCCGTCAGTAGCCCAGGGGCCTCAGGCTATAGGTTCACGCTAAATAAAAAGGGGCAGCATTTCTGCTGCCCCTCCAAACAACGAATAACCAACAACCGCCCTACTTGTTCATCACGAAGTGACCGCGGCGGTTTTGCTGCCAGCAGGCTTCGTTGGACTCGGTGCAGAACGGCTTCTCTTTGCCGAAGCTGACCGTCTTGACGCGGTCGGCAGCTACGCCGGCGGCAACGAGTGCGTTCTTGACCGCGCTGGCGCGGTTGTCGCCGAGTGCCAGGTTGTACTCGGTGGAGCCGCGTTCGTCGCAGTGTCCCTCAATGGTGACGCTCATGTTGGGGTGCTGTTGCAGGAACGCTGCGTCTGCCTGCACGAGTGACTGCTGGTCGCCCCGAACGTCGGACTTGTCATAGTCGAAGTAGACGTCCTTCACGTTTTGAGCGAACAACTGCTCCTCGGTGAGGGACGGCGGCGGTGGTGGTGGCGGCGGTGGCGGCGCATTCACGGTCACACGCGCGGTGGCAGTCTGGGTTCCACCCGCGCCCTTCGCGGTCAGCGTGTAGGTCGTCGACTCGGTCGGCGTCACTTGCTGCGTGCCGTTGGGTTGGACAGCGCCGATACCTTCAATGCTGATATCGGTGGCGTTGCTGGTCTGCCAGGTCAGCGTGGAGGACTGGCCTTTGTCGATCGTTTCCGGATTGGCAGTGAGCGTCGCGGTTGGAGTCGGCGGCGGTGGTGGCGGTGGCGGCGGTGGCGGTGCGGCTTTCTTGTGGCATGCGCCCAGAAACAGAATCGCACCCAGCGCGAATACGAGAGCGATCCTACGTGATTGATTTTGCTTCATTATGATTCTCTCCCTTTTATTGCAGATTGAAGATTTTGGATTTCAGAGCGGAACGCCGCAGGATCAGGTGCGGCACGAATCCTGGTTCTGGAATCTGAAATCTTCAATCTGGAAACCCTTCGTCCCTGTGTTCTTCCACAGATACCAAGAATGCCCCTCAAACTACAAGGAAAACGCTACTTCCAACTCCAGTCAGGTTCCGAATTAGTACCGGAGGTCGTCAGCTGCTTCTGATTGGTTCCATCGGCCAGCATGCTCCAAATCTGTAGCGAGCCGGAACGATTCGACTGGAATACGATGTGCCGATTGTCCGGCGACCAGCACGGAAAATCGTTGCGGCCGCCGTCGTGGGTCAACTGCACCCACTGCTTGTTGGTCACGTCCATCAGGTAGATATCCTGGGAACCGGGCGCACCGGGCCCGTAATGACGCATCCAGGAAAACACCAGGAACTGGCCGTTCGGCGACCATGACGGCGAGACTGCGTAACCCTGATCCGTCAACTGCTGCACGTTGGTGCCGTCGGCACTCATGCTGAAAATCTTCGGCAGGTCGCCGTGGCGGCTGACCCAGGCGATCTCAGTGCCGGTTTTGCGATTCCACGTTGGCGAGACGTTGGTAGTTCCGGAATTCGTAAGCCGGTGCAGATTCCCGCCCGATTGATCGACGACGTAAATCTCGGGTGCTCCCGATCGCGATGATGAGAAAGCAAGGCGGCTTCCGTCCGGCGCCCATGATGGCGAAAGATTGGTGCGGCCATACCGCGGGAAAGACACCATGCGGTTCAGATCGAACGAGAACATGCGGATTTCCCAGGCCGATCCGTTGAACGAACTGAACGCCAGGCGCGAACCGTCAGGCGAAACGTGAGGCGAAAGAGAGATGGTGCCGAGCGTCGTGACCGGATGCTGATTGGCGCCGTCGTAGTCCATTGCCCAGATTTCCTTGTGGCCGCTGCGCGTGCTCACGTAGTAGATCTGAGTTTCCGCAATTCCATTGATCCCGCCGCCCAGGCGAAAGATGATCTCGTCGGCGAATTTGTGCGCAATCACCCGCGCTTGCTGTGTAGTAGCTGTATCGGTGTACTGCTTCGCCAAAACCGGCGGCGAGTTCGGATTCTTGACGTCCTCAAGCCAACCCTGGACAACAAGGTTGTTTGCATTGGCGCCCAGGTTGCCGAATACCAGCATGGCGGCATTGACCGGGGCCTGCCCCCAAGCGTCGAACTTCACATCGCTCGGTGCGCCGACCTGTCCGAGAGGGTAGAAGCTCTTCGAGACCATGTCGAAAATGCCGGCGTTAGTGAGGTCATTCCACAGCGTGTCGTTGAAGGTGCGCAGGAGTTCCGAGTTGCGCGGGTCCTGGTTCGCGGCCTTGAACTCCGGGACGGCGATGCGGATACGCTCCACCCCAAGCCCGGTACCGGACTTGATCCAGTCCTGGGCAAGAACACTGGGGGCAATTGCAAAGCAGAAAATGATGGCGAAAAGGAAGTATGAGGTACGACGCCACATGTGAGTAGCTGGATATATCGTAATACGATCTAATCCCGAGTTCAAGCAGCTCTCCTTGTGCAATTTGATGCGGGCGACAACGGCCGACCCGCTTATCTCTTGGTGTAGTCGAACCAGAACTCTACACTGACCTTATTCCCCGGATATTCCGGCGGCAAGGGCCCGAAGGTATCAATTCGCTGAATCGCGCGAACCGCCGAAATGTCCAGCGAAGGCACACCGCTCGATTGCTCAACTTCCACGTGCGACGGTCTTCCGTTGCGATCCACATCGAACGTCAGATACACGCGATTGGCGCTTTGTATTCGCGGGTCAACTTCATATCTCAGCCAATTCTCGGAAATCTTCTGGTTGAGCGCGCGGACGTACCACGCGAACCTCGAGCCAAAGTCTCCGCCCCCGCCGCTGAACGCGATGCCGCCTTTCGCGCCGCCGGCGCTGAACATCGAATAGGGACCGCTGGCTTGCCCGCCTTCACCGTAAGGAACGACGTTGTTAGCCTCCTGCAGCGGTTGCTGCGGCTTGCGCTGAGTTGCGGTGGGCTGCGGAACCGGCCTCTTCTTGGCGTTCTTCTGCGCGATGGGAATGGCGTCGGGCTCTTCGACGTGCTCTTGCGGCTTCGACTGCGAAAGTCCCTTCGACTCGGTTGCCAGCACGCTTTTCGTTTCGACTGGACTCTTCGGCAACGGAACCGTGCTCACCAAGGTGACGCCCATCGCGCTGCCGCCACCGCCAGCGCCCCAGTTCGATCCGGTGCCGCCACGAGCAACGACGGCGTACAGAAAGATAGCCAGCGTGACCGCTACATGCAGTCCCGCCGACCACGCCAGGTTGCGTCCCCAGCGTTCGTGCTCAAAAAAGATTTCAGCGCTTGGCATGGGTATCCAGCGGCTGCGTGACGATGCTGACGTTGGCGATCCCCGACTGCTTGACCGCGTCCATCACGGTGGCGAAAGCACCGAAGGGAACGTCTTCATCGGCGCGGAGAAAGATCGACTGGTGTGCAGGGTCGCGAAATCGCTGCTTCAGCTTAGCGGCGATCTCGTTGATGTTGATGGGATCGTTGCCGAGAAAGACGCGCTGCTGTTTGTCGATGCTGATGACCACGCGCTCTTCGGTAATTTCCTTCACCGTTCGCGTCTTGGGGACGGCGACTTCGATGCCCGACTGCAACACCGGAGCTGTCACCATAAAGATGATGAGCAGCACGAGGACAACGTCCACCAGCGGGGTGATGTTGATATCGGCGAGCGCGATTTGTGTGCGGCCGTTGCCAGCGGTGAACGCCATTACCGCCGCACCTCTTCCGGGATACGGGCTGCCATCGGCTGGCGCTCGACTGCATTCAGCATTTCGAGAGAGAAGTCGTCGCAACGGGCCGCAAAATCGCGGAGCGATCCGCCAATCAGGTTATATGCGATCACAGCGGGAATGGCGGCAGCCAGACCGGCGGCCGTAGTGATCAACGCCTCTGAAATTCCGGGTGCGACGGCGCGCAAGGTAGCGGCGCCGCTGGTGCCGAGGCCTTGGAAGGCGTCAATGATGCCCCACACCGTTCCGAACAATCCCACAAAGGGCGTGACCGCACCGGTGATTGCCAGCCAGGGAAGATTGCGCTCGAAGCGCGTCATCTCTTCTGACGAGGCGATCTGCATGGCGCGCTGGACAGCGAGAGGGTTCCGCAACCCGCCCGAAGTTCCAACCTGACGCTCAAATTCCTTGAAGCCGGATTGAAACACCCCGACTAGCGGGCTGGGGCGGAACTGTTCCGAAACTGAGCCGATGTCCTGCAAGCGCTGAGCTCGCCGGAATGCGCGCAGAAACCTGCCACTCTGCACGCGCGCTCGCTTCAAGATGCTCCAGCGGGAAAGAATGATGGCCCACGAGACCAGGCTGAAGGCCAACAAGATGAGCAGAACGGCCTGAGCTACGGCGCCGGTTTGACGTACGAGATCAATGATTTCGCCGCCTACAAAAACAGCAGGGAAGGAATACAGATGCATTTAGGTTGAAAGAACGCCAGACCCCGATTATAGAGCAATTTCAACGGCATCCCCGCGAATGTATTCAATCCGTAACTGTGGAAAGTGCATGCGCCCGACGCGCGCTTCAAGTGCATCTTAACTCCGTTTGCCAGGAAGACAATTCTGATGAGAGAAGCAGGAGGACGCAATGGCGCATTACGGAATTTTACGGGACTACCGTTTTGCCGATCTTGATACCGACGAGGACATTCGCGGAGCTCACGTTTACGGCCGCGACGACGAGAAACTGGGCAAGATCGACGACGTGATCTTCGATCACACAACCGGCAACATTCGCTATGTTGTGATCGATACGGGCGGATGGCTGTCGAGTAAGAAGTTCATCGTT
>Ga0070714_100002644_pt1 | contig 13199 bp, 13 predicted proteins | sample LARL83metaG_FD_65450 | JGI IMG/M metagenome (GOLD analysis project Ga0070714, IMG submission 65450) | Corn, switchgrass and miscanthus rhizosphere microbial communities from Kellogg Biological Station, Michigan, USA - LAR L8-3 metaG | ecosystem: Host-associated > Plants > Roots > Rhizosphere ...
CCACCGGTAACAACGTCTCGCACGCCAACAACAAGACGCGCCGCCGTTGGCTGCCGAACCTGCACACCCATCGCTTCTGGCTGGACAGCGAGAAGCGCTTCGTGAGCCTGCGCGTGTCCACCAAGGGCATGCGCACCATCGACAAGCTGGGTATCGAGGCCGTGGTCGAAGAGATCCGTGCCCGCGGCGAGAAGGTCTGAGGTAAGCACCATGCGTGAGAAGATCAAACTCGTCTCCAGCGCCGACACCGGCCACTACTACACCACCACCAAGAACCGCCGTCTGCATCCGGACAAGATGGAGACCATGAAGTTCGACCCGGTGGCGCGCAAGCACGTGAAGTACAAGGAAGCCAAGATCAAGTAATCCGGCTTCGCTATCGGAAAAGAAAAGCCCCGCCATGCGGGGCTTTTTATTGCCTGGTCATCCAAAAAGAAAACCCCGCCGAAGCGGGGTTTTCTTCTGCCTGGAAGGCAGATATCGATTACGCAGTCTGCGACGCCATGGTGTAGCTGCGCAGATGCGCGGCGAACTCCTGCAGGGAGGCGACGCCGCTCTGCTCGGCCTCGTGGCACCACTGCTTGAAGGCACTCAGCAGGCGTTCGTTGCTCTGGGCATTGTCGTCCCACAGCTTCTCGAGCTTCATGCGGAACTCATACACCGTGTCCAGGGCCTGGCTGCGGGCCAGGGCCAGGCGCAGGCGGCGCTCCTCGACGGGCTTCAGCAGGCCGCGGTCGCGGATCATGAGCTTGCGGGCGCCTGAGAGCAGCTTGGTGCGCATCGGGTGGGCGCTGCGCTTCTCGGCCTTGTAGGCCGGGGTGATCACGCTGCGGCCGTAGCGGCGCAGCACGTGCAGGCGGTTGAGGATGACGGCCTGGACGGTATCCAGGTTCACCACCTGGGGATCCTGCTGGAACACGGGCGTGGGGGCCACGCGGCGCACCTTCACCAGACCCAGGGCCTTCAGGCCCTTGATGTACCACCAGCCGATATCGAACTCCCAGGGCCGCAGCGCGAACTTGGCGGAGCTAGGGAAGGCATGGTGGTTGTTGTGCAGCTCTTCGCCGCCCAGGATGAGGCCCCAGGGCAGCACGTTGGTGGCGGCGTCCTTGCACTCGAAGTTGCGGTATCCCGCGTGGTGGCCGATGCCGTTGACCACGCCGGCTGCGAAGAACGGGATGGCCATCATCTGGAAGGCCCACATGCTGATGCCGGGGATGCCAAACAGCGCCACGTTGATCAGCAGCAGGATCACCACACCCAGCTTGCCGTGGGCGGAATATACCTTGCGCTCGATCCAGTCCTCCGGCGTGCCGCGGCCGTACTTCTCAAGGGTCTCGGGGTTCTTGGCCTCCTCGCGATAGAGCTCGGCGCCCTCCAGGACCACCTTCATCAGGCCCTTGTGCTTCGGGCTATGCGGGTCTTCCGCGGTCTCGCAGACCGCATGGTGCTTGCGGTGCACCGCCACCCATTCCTTGGTGAGCATGCCGGTGGACAGCCACAGCCACATGCGCATCACGTGGCTCACCCCCGGATGCAGGTCGAGCCCACGATGGGTCGCCGCCCGGTGCAGATACAGGGTGACGCTCATGATGGTGAAGTGGATGGCGATGGCCCCGACCACGAAATAGGCCCAGACGGGGAGACCGAGGATGCCGTGAAGGAGGATGTGCAATTGATTCGACCTGCGTTTTGGCTACTAAATGATTATGTGAACTATAGGTCACAAGGCCCGACACGTCCATCGGGGCGCGCCTGATGCTTGTAAACCGGGCTCTAAGGCCGTAAAAAGGCCTGTCCCGGCGGGCGAGATGCGCAAAAATGCCTCATCCGGCCGCCTCTCCATCTCTTGTCATCTTGGATACCTTTCTGACATGGCGACTGAGCCCAGCCAAGCCTTGGTCAAGGTGGAGGATCTCTACCGATTCTATGGGTCCCGTTGCGCCGTAAACAAGCTGGGCTTCGAGCTCCACCGCGGCGAGATCCTGGGACTCCTGGGTCCCAACGGCGCCGGCAAGACCAGCACCCTGCAGATGCTCTCAGGCAACCTGGCGCCCAGCGCCGGCCGCATCCTCATCGGCGGCGTGGATCTCCTGGACGAGCCCCTAGCCGCCAAAGCCGCTCTGGGCTATCTGCCCGAACAGCCGCCGCTCTATCCTGACCTCAGCGTGGATGAGTACCTGCTGTACGCCGCCGCGCTGCACCGGCTGCCCCGTCCCAAGCGGCGCGCCGCGGTGGATGCAGCCCGCGAGCGCTGCGGCCTGAAAGACGTGGGCCGGCGCATCATCGGCAACCTGTCCAAGGGTTACCAGCAGCGGGTGGGTGTGGCCCAGGCCATCATCCATATGCCGGCGGTGGTGATCCTGGACGAGCCCACAGTGGGACTCGACCCGATCCAGATCCGCGAGATCCGCGAGCTGATCCGCGAGCTCGGCAGGCAACACGGCGTGATCCTCTCCACCCACATCCTCCCCGAGGTGCAGGCGGTGTGCTCGCGGGTGCAGATCATGCACAAGGGCCGGCTGCTGTTCGCCGACTCCCTGGCCGGCCTCACCAAGCGCCTCGACGTGACCAGCCTGGTGCTGGAATGCCGCGAGCTGCCGGGCGTGAAGGAATTGCGCGCCCTGCCCGGCGTGGCCTCCGTCGACAAGCTGGACAGCCGCCGCGCCCGGCTGCGGCTCGAACCCGGCGCGGACTCCGCCGAAGCGATCGCCACCCTGGCGGTCAAGGAGAAGTGGGGCCTGCGGGGCCTCACACCCGAGCACAAGTCCCTGGAACAGGTATTCGTGGAGCTGACCACCGCCGACGACACCGAGGTGGCGGCGTGACCACCTTCAGCATCGCCTGGCGGGAACTGCGCAACCTGTTCCTCTCGCCACTCGCCTGGTGCGTGCTGGCGGTGGTGCAGGTCATCCATGCCTGGATCTTCCTGACCCGGGTGGACAGCTTCCGCGGCAACCCGGCCGGCGTCGAGGGCGTCACCGACCAGGTGGCGGCCGGCCTGTTCAGTCTCGCCAGCATCGTGCTGCTGATGATCGTGCCGCTGCTGTCGATGCGGCTCATGAGCGAGGAGCGGCGCAGCGGCAGCCTCACTCTGCTGTTCTCCGCCCCGGTGCGCATGAGCGAGATCATCCTCGGCAAGTACCTGGGGCTGATGGGTTTCCTCGGCCTGATGGTGCTGATGTTGCTGGCCATGCCGCTGTCCCTGGCGGTGGGCACGCACCTCGACTACGGCAAGCTCGCCTCCAGCACCCTCGGGCTGCTGCTGTTGCTGGGAGCCTTCGCCTCCGCGGGCCTCTATATGTCCACCCTCACCCGCCAGCCGGCGGTGGCGGCGGTGGCGAGCCTGGGGCTGCTGCTGTTCCTGTGGTTCATCAACTGGCTAGGCCAGGAGAGTGCGCGCTTCAGCGAAGTGCTGCACTACCTCTCCATCGTGGACCATTACAGCTCGTTCCTGCGCGGCGGCATCGACAGCGTGGACATCGGCTATTACCTGCTGTTCATCGGCAGTTTCCTGATCCTCAGTATCCGGCGCCTGGACTCGGCGCGGCTGCAGGCCTGACCCATGCAGGTCACCCCGCGTTCACGCCTGCAGCTCGCCGCCCAGAGCATTCTGTTCGTGCTGCTGCTGCTCACCTCGGTGGGCCTTCTGGCGTGGGCCAGCACCCAGTATGGCTTCCGTGCTGACTGGACCTACGGCCATCGCAACTCGCTGTCCCCCGCCAGCGTCAAGCTGCTCGGCACCCTGAAGGGGCCGATCACCGCCACCGCCTATGCCAGCGGCAACTCGCCGTTCCGCGCAGCCCTGAAGCGCTTCTTCGCCCATTACCAGGCGGTGAAGCCGGACATGCAATTGAAGTTCGTGGATCCGGACCTGGATCCGGAACAGGCCCGCAAGCAGGACATCACCGGCGACGGCCAGGTGATCCTCGAATACGCCGGCCGCAGCGAGAAGCTGGAGCAAGTCAACGAAGCCAGTGTCGCCGATACCATCCAGCGCCTGGCGCGCTCCGCGGAGCGCTACGTGGTATTCCTGGCCGGCGACGGCGAGCGCAATCCCCGCGGCGACCACAACTTCGACCTGGGACAGTTCGGCAAGCAGCTCACGGACAAGGGCTTCAAGATCGAGCCGCTGAGCCTCGCCGCCACCCCCACCATCCCCGACAACACCTCGGTGCTGGTGATCGCCGGTCCCCAGGCCGAGGTGTTCCCGGGCATGGTGAAACTGGTGCGGGATTACGTGAAGCGCGGCGGCAACCTGTTGTGGCTCAGCGACCCAGGCCCGCTGTATGGGCTCGAACCGCTGGCCGCGGACCTCGGCCTGCACTTCGGCAACGGCACGCTGGTGGATCCCAACATCCAGTTGCTGGGCATCAACGACCCCACCATCACGCTGGTGGCGAAATACCCCGAGGACAGTCCGCTGGCGGGGGGCTTGAACGCGGCGACGCTGTTCCCAGGCGCCACATCCATAGATGTGGACGCGGGCAGCGGCTGGCAGCAGGACGCCTTCTTGCAGAGTCTGCCGCGCAGCTGGTTGGAGACCGGACGTCTTGCCGGCAACGTCAGCTACGACCCCAAGCAGGGTGACCGGCTGGGACCGCTCACCCTCGGCGTGGCGCTGAGCCGCGAGCTGCCCGGCAAGGGCACACAGAGGGTGGTGGTGACCGGCGACGGCGACTTCCTGTCCAACGCTTACCTCGGCAACGGCGGCAACCTGGATCTCGGCCTCGACATCATGAACTGGGTGGCCCACGACGACAGCTACATCAACATCAACCCGCGGCCGGCGCCGGACCTGACCTTGAGCCTAACACCGCTGGCCCAGGGCACCATCGGTTTCGGCTTCCTGTTCGTGCTGCCCCTCGCCCTGTTCATCGCCGGCATCGTGGTGTGGCTGCGCCGGCGCCGGCGCTGACGTGTCGCTCAAGTCCCGGCGCTACCTGAACCTGGCGATGGCCGCCCTGGTGGTGGGCCTCTTGACGCTGTTCTACTTCAAGCCGGGCGCCAGGCACGATGAGCGGCCGCCGCTGGTCTCCGACGCGGCGCGACTCAGCACCATCCGCCTGGCTCTCGCCGGCAAGCCCGAGGTATTGTTGCGGCGACAGGGCGACGCCTGGCAGGTGCAGAAGCCCCTGGCTTGGCCCGCGGACGTGGTACAGGCGCAAGACTTCCTGGACAGCCTGGATGCACCGATGGAGCGCCAATTCCCGGCCGGCGGTGACGATCTCGCGAAATACGGTCTCGACAAGCCGCTGCTCAGGCTGTGGTTGGACGGCGTGGAATACGACTTCGGCGCCCAGCAGCCAGTGACCCGCCAACGCTACGTGCTTACCGGCGGCACCGTGAAGCTCATTGACGACTACGTGTTCTACCGCGCCGCCCGCGATGCCTACGGCTGGCTGGACCACCGGCTGCTGCCGGACGCCGCGCACATCATGGCCATGCAGCTACCCCAAGCCACCCTCACTCAGGATGCAAAGGGCAGTTGGCAGATCGCGCCGGCCGACAAGAGCGTCAACGCTGAAGACCTGGCGCGCTTCGTCGCCGGTTGGCAGAAAGCGCGGGCCGTGGACGTGGTGCCTTACGCCAAAGCCAAGATCCTGGGCGAGGTGTCCTTCGCCCTGGCCGGAGTGAAGGATCCCCTGCGCATGCAGGTGCTGGATGACCCGGATTTCCTGGTGCTGGCGCGTCCCGACCTGGGCTTCGAATACCAGGTGGACATCAGCCAACTGCAAAACCTGATGACGCCCTCCCACCGGACCGCGGCGCACTGATGCCTGAACTACCCGAAGTCGAGACGGCCCGCCGCGGCATCACCCCTTATCTCCAAGGCAAGCGCGTGCAAAAGGTCGTGGTGCGGGACCGGCGCCTGCGCTGGCCCATCCCGCCGGCGCTGCTCAAGGAACTGCCGGGGCAACGCATCGAATCCGTGGACCGGCGCGGCAAGTACCTGCTGCTGCGTACCGGGGCCGGTACTGCCCTGCTGCATCTCGGCATGTCCGGTAGCCTCAGGATCGTGCGCGAAGACACGCCTCCCCAGAAGCACGATCACGTGGACCTGGTGATGGAGACCGGCCAGGTGCTGCGCCTCAGGGACCCGCGTCGCTTCGGCACCCTGCTCTGGACCCGCGGCGATCCCGAGGACCACAAACTATTGAAGGACCTCGGACCCGAGCCCTTCAGCGACGGCTTCGACGGCGGCTATCTCTTCGAGACCTCCCGCGGCCGGAAGGTGGCGGTGAAGCAGTTCATCATGGACAGCCATGTGGTGGTGGGCGTCGGCAACATCTATGCCAGCGAGAGCCTGTTCCTGGCCGCCATCAAGCCGCAGCGCGCCGCCGGGCGCGTGACCGCCAAGGAATACGCCGCGCTGGCCCGCGCCATCAAGAAGGTGCTCACCGCTTCCATCAGGGCCGGCGGCACCACGCTCCGGGATTTCGCCCGGGAAGACGGGGAACCGGGCTACTTCGCCCAGCGCCTGCGGGTCTACGGCCGCGAAGGCCAGCGCTGCTATCGCTGTGGCGGCACGATAAAAGCGAAGGCCACGGGTCAGCGGATGACGTACTGGTGTCCGGACTGCCAGAAATGAGAAGTTCCGCTCCCCTGCGGGGAGCGGGCTACTTTCTTGTCGCGACAAGAAAGTAGCCAAAGAAGCGCTTCCCCCGGATGCCGGCCCGAGACGGGCTCCGCTGCGCGCTTCGCTCGCTGCGCAGCTTCACACACGGCGCCTCCCTGCGCCGCGTGTGAAGGCATCGGCATCCCTGCCGATGTCCTTCGGCTTTGCTTGCTCGCTCCAGTGCTCGCCGGCATCCAAGGGGGTGGGGAGAGCCCAACCGGTGCCGGTAAGTTCTTCTCTTACCCCCGTAGCGCGTGCCGAGCATCGCAGCGAGCAAGGCTGGCCCGAAGGGGTGCGGCCCAGGGAGGGCCGCACCCGCGCGAAGGGACAGGGATGTCCCGTGAGCGCGGCCCCGTAGCGAGCGAGAAGCGCAGGGCACGCCGCCTCGGGCGTGCGCCGAAGGCCCGCGCTCCGGGCGAGCGCTTTTGGTTACTTTTGGCGCGCCAAAAGTAACCCGGCCCCCGGGAGGGGCCGGAATAAGGCACGGATGCCGGCTACGCTTTGAAGCTGCCGAGATACAATTTGTGTCTCTGGGTCCCGCAGGTTTGGCCATGGGCAACCGCCTCAGCAAGATCTACACCCGCACCGGCGACGACGGCACCACCGGCCTCGGCGACGGCACCCGCGTGCCCAAGGACGATGCACGGGTCGAAGCCTACGGAACGGTGGACGAGCTCAACAGCGTCATCGGCATGCTATTGGCGGAAGAAATCCATCTGGATATCCGTAACTGCCTGACGCGGGTGCAGCACGAACTATTGGACCTGGGTGGCGAGCTCTGCATCCCCGGCTACACCGCCATCACGCCCGAGCACGTGACGCGCCTGGAGAACGAGCTGGACGGCTTCAACGCGCCCCTGCCACCCCTCAAGGAATTCATCCTGCCCGGCGGCAGCCGCGCCGCGGCGGTCTGCCACCTGGCCCGCACCGTGTGCCGCCGCGCTGAGCGGCGCACCTACACGCTGCATACCCGCTCGCCGGTGAACCCCCAGGCCCTCGAATACCTGAACCGGCTCTCGGACCTGCTGTTTGTACTGGGACGCGTGATCGCGCGCCACGACAAAGGCACGGAAGTCTTATGGAACCACGAGCGCAAATAGAATCGAGATCACATGAAAACCACGGTGGCTGAGCCGACTCGGCATTTCTCGGAGCATCTCACCGGCCTCAAATCACCGGCAAGCTCGATCTCATTAACGGAATACGAGAGTTGCACCTTCAAAGACTGTGATTTCAGCGAAATGGTCTTCACCGGCTGCAAATTCATCGATTGCACATTTACTGCCTGCAACCTCAGCCTCATCGAAGTCGGAGGCAGCCGCTTCAGGGACGTGGTCTTCCGCGAATGCAAAGTCATCGGGGTCAACTGGACCAAGGCATCCTGGCCCAGGCTGGCGCTGTCCTCACCATTGAAGTTCCATAAATGCATCATCAACGATTCCTCATTCTTCGGGCTGAGCCTAGAAGAGATCGTGATCGAGGAATGCAAAGCGCACGATGTAGACTTCAGGGAGGGGAATTTCAGCCGCGCCAACTTCTCATTCACGGACTTCACGCACAGCTTGTTCGGCAAGACCAGCCTGGCCGGCGCAGACCTGAGCGAAGCCATGAACTACGACATCGATGTCCATGAGAACGACATCAAACATGCGCTATTCAGTCGGCAAGAAGCCATCCGGCTGTTGGATTCTTTGGAGATCGAGCTGGTCGATTGAGCCTGGCTTAATGTTTGTCGCGGATCTTCTGTAACGCTTCACAGAGCTGCTTGCCGGCATCCAGCAGCCGCGGCGTGGAGCTAGACACCCAGTCATCCTTCAACACCACGAAGTTGCCTTCCCGGGTGGCTGCCAGCTTCGGCCAGCGCTGCCAGTCCTTGAAGCGCTGCTGCACGTCCCCTTCCCCGTCGCCGGTGGCGATGACCTCCGGGTCCCGGGCCAGCACCGCCTCCAGGCTCACCACCGGTGCGAGATCGGAAAGGTCCGCGAACACGTTGCGCCCGCCACACACTTCCATGAGGCGGCTGATGCTCTGGGACCCGCCCACGGTGAACAGCGGCTGGGCGGAGATCTCGTAGAACACCTTGAGTGGCGCCGCGCTGGCATAGGTCTTGCGCAGGGCATTGAGGCGGGTGCGGAAATCCTCGGCAGCGAGGCCGGCGGCATCGGCATGGCCGGTGGCCAGTCCTATGGCTTCCAGGTTCGCAGCGATGTCCGTGAGCTCATGGGTACCGAGGTCGAGGACGTTCAGGCCCAATCCCCGCAGCTTGTCGATGAGGGGCTGTGGCGTACCGCCTTGCCAGGCCAGCACCAAGTCCGGCTGCAGCGCCAGCACTTTCTCGATGTTCACGTGGTAGGCATCGCCCACCCGCGCCACCTGCTTGGCCGCCGCGGGATAGTCGCTGTACTCGGTGGTGCCTTGCAGCGTGCTGCCCGCACCGACGTCGTAGGTCAGTTCGGCCAGGTCCGGCGCCAGGCTCACCACCCTGCTCGCCGGCGCGTGCAGCACGATCTCCACGCCATCGGCGCCCTTGATATGGATGTCCGCGGCCGCGGCTGCCAGGGGCGCGAGCGCCAGCAGCGATACGAGGAGACTGGTTCTTACCAGGACCACGAGAAGATGCTGAACAGTCCGTATATGACGAGCCAGATGATGAGCGTGCGGCGGATCAGGCCCAGCGCGGAACGCAGCCGCGTGATGCCGGTCTCCTCCCCCACCACGCCGCGCACGGCGCCCAGGCCTGCGAACTCCAGCACGTCATCGCTGACCTGGAAGAAGTGCAGCCTGCAATCATGGTAGTAGGCGCGCAGGTCCGACACCGCGTCCTCGAAGCTGCCGGCCAGGGCGTAGCCGAGCGCAGTGAGGTGCGCCGGTATCCAGTCCAGCATGCCGAGCAGCCGCGCCGCGGTGGCGCCAGCCTCGACGCTGGCTCCGGGTACCGGACGGCGCTTCAGCAGGTCCGCGCAGCGGTACAGCACCGCGCCGCCCGGCCCCAGGATGCTGAACCAGAACAGCACGCCGAATTGCCGGGCGTTGGCCTCCTTGAACACCTTCTGGGTCACCGCCTGGGTGCGCTCCAGAGGCACCGCCGGCGGCACCGCGTCCAGTATCTCTCCGGCGGTCTGGGTGGCTTTGAGCTCATCCCCCGCCTGCACCGCGTCCATATAGGCCTGGCCCTGGGTGTGCAGGTCGCGCGGCCCCAGGCAGAACCAGAACACCGCCGTGGCGTAGATGAAACCGAAGCCTTCCCAGATGTGGTTGAGCAGGTCGCCCAGCATGATGGCGGCGACCGCCGGCACCAGCACGATGAGCACCGAGCCCGCGGAAGCGCGGCCGGGGTCGTTGCTGTGCACCAGGCCGGCGAAGGCCTCCGCATAGGCGCGGAACCAGCGTGCGTCGCGCACCGGCTCCAGGTGCCGCAGCACCTGGTCCAGCAGGAGGGCGAACAGTGCGGCCAGGAAACTCATGGCTGCGTAGTAGACCCGGGGCGCGGCTGGCTTGCAAGTATGTCGCGGTAGCGCGCCCAGTCGAACGCCGGGCCGGGATCGGTCTTGCGGCCGGGCGCGATGTCGCTATGGCCCACGATCTGTGACGGCGTGATGCCGGGATAGGCACACATAAGTGCCTCGCTGACGCTGGCGAGCGTGGTGTACTGGGGCGCGGCATAGGGCGTGGCATCGTCGCCCTCGATCTCGATGCCGATGGAGAAGTCGTTGCACGCCTCGCGGCCACGAAAGTTCGAGGCGCCGGCATGCCAGGCGCGCTTATGGAAGGGCACGAACTGCATGAGCGAGCCGTCGCGGCGGATCAGCAGGTGCGCCGAGACGCGCAGGGCGGCGATGTCCTTGAAATAGGGATGCGCGTCCCCGGGCAGGGTGCCCATGAACAGGCGCTCGATCCAGGGCCCGCCGAACTCTCCCGGCGGCAGGCTGATGCCGTGGATCACCAGGAGCTCGATGGGGACGCCGGTGGGCCGTTCGTCCTGATGCGGCGAAGGCCGGAACTCGGCGTCCGAGATGCGGCCGGTGCTGGTATCGACCTGGTGCGGCATGCCTATAAGTATCCCCCAGGGACCGTCCGGGGTATCGCGGTAAACCCTTATAATGCAGGAACTTTACATACCTGCTCCCGGGGACGCCCATGGCCCAGCACCGCACGCCTGCCCTCCGGGAGATGCTCGCCGGCCTGATCCAGGCGCCCTCCGTGAGCAGCGTGAACCCCGAATTCGACATGTCCAACCGCGTGGCGGCCGAGCGCATCGCCGGCTGGCTCGACGCGGCCGGCTTCGAGGCGCGCCTGCAGGAGATCCCAGGCCATCCCGGCAAGTTCAACGTGATCGGCGTGCTGGGCGGCGGTCCCGGCGGACTGGTGCTCGCGGGCCACATGGACACGGTGCCCTATGACCAGGGGCGCTGGGCCTCCGACCCCTTCACGCTCACGGAAAAGGACGGCAAGTACTTCGGCCTCGGCATCAGCGACATGAAGGGCTTCATCGCCATGGCCATCGCCGCGGCGGCGCAGCACCGGGCCGCCGACCTCAAGCAGCCGCTCATCGTCATCGCTACGGCGGACGAGGAGAGCAGCATGTGCGGCGGCCGGGCGCTGGCGGACGCCGGCCTGCCGAAGGCGCGCTACGCGATCATCGGCGAGCCCACCAACATGAAACCGGTGCACATGCACAAGGGCATCCTCATGGAAGCGGTGCGCGTGGTGGGCCGCTCCGGCCATTCCAGCGACCCCAAGCTCGGCAAGAACGCGCTGGAAGGCATGCACCGGGCCATCGAGGGCCTGCTTGAGTTCCGCGGCGAGCTGGAGCACCGGCACCATGACCACCACTTCCAAGTGCCGACGCCGACGCTCAACCTCGGCCACATCAAGGGCGGCGATAATCCCAACCGCATCTGCCCGGAGTGCGAGCTGCATTTCGACATACGCATCCTGCCCGGCATGACCGTGGAGCAGGTGCGCAAGGAAGCGCGGGCACGCCTCACGCAAGTCCTGGATGGCAGCGGCTTCGGCGTGGAGTTCCGCAGCCTGTTCGCCGGTACCGACCCGCTGCAGACGCCGGGCACCTCGGAGCTGGTGAAGACGGCGGAACAACTCACGGGACACGGCGCGGAAGCCGTGGCCTTCGCCACCGAGGGCCCGTTCCTGCAGAAGCTCGGCATGCAGACCGTGATCCTCGGACCCGGCGACATCAGGGTCGCCCACCAGCCCAACGAGTGGCTGCCCATGGCCAACGTGGATCCCACGCTCCGGATGCTGGAGCATTTCATCCAGCGCTTCTGCCTCTCACCCGCCAGCTGATGAGCGCCAACGACGCCTTCATGCGCCGCGACCTCTCGGTGTTGTGGCACCCCTGCACGCAGATGAAGGACCACGAGTTCCTGCCGGTGGTGCCCATCCGCCGTGGCCAGGGGGTGTGGCTGGAGGATTTCGAGGGGCGGCGCTACCTCGACGCCATCAGCTCCTGGTGGGTGAACCTGTTCGGCCACGCCAACCCGCGCATCAACGCCGCCCTCAGCGCACAGATGGAGAACCTGGAGCACGTGATCCTGGCGGGCTTCAGCCACAGCGCCGTGGTGGAACTCTCCGAGCGGCTGGTGAAACTGGCGCCGCCGGGGCTGACCCGTTGCTTCTACGCCGACAACGGCTCTTCCGCCATCGAGGTGGCGGTGAAGATGAGCTTCCACTACTGGAAGAACCTCGGCAAGCCGAACAAGACCCGCTTCATCACCCTGAGCAACAGCTACCACGGCGAGACCCTGGGGGCGCTGGCGGTGGGCAACGTGGAACTCTACAAGGAGACCTACAAGCCCCTGCTCATGGACGTGATCACCGTACCCAGTCCCGATTGCTTCGGTCGGCAACCGGGCGAGAGCTGGGAATCCCATACGCGCAAGATGTTCGCGCACATGGAGCAGGCGCTGGAGCGGCATCACCAAGAGGCTGCGGCCGTGATCCTGGAGCCGCTGGTGCAGTGCGCCGGCAACATGCGCATGTACCACCCGGTGTATCTCAAGCTGCTCAGGGAAGCCTGTGATCGCTACGGTGTGCATCTCATCGCCGACGAGATCGCGGTGGGCTTCGGCCGCACCGGTACCCTGTTCGCCTGTGAGCAGGCCGGCATCACGCCTGATTTCCTGTGCCTTTCCAAGGGGTTGACGGGCGGCTATCTGCCTCTCAGCGTGGTCATGACCCGGGAGGCGGTCTACGAAGCCTTCTACGACGACTACACCACGCTCAGAGCGTTTCTACATTCCCACAGTTATACCGGCAATGCCCTGGGATGCAGAGCGGCCCTGGCGACCTTGGACATCTTCCGGGAAGATGACGTGCTCGCCAAGAATCGCGCCCTCGCCTCTCACATGGCGGCGGCCGTGAAGCCGCTGGCGGATCATCCGCACGTGGCGGAGATACGCCAGCACGGCATGATCCTGGCCATCGAGTGGGTGAAGGACAGGAAGACCCGCACGCCCTTCGACTGGAAAGAGCGGCGTGGTTTGCGCATCTACCAGCACGGGCTGAAGCGTGGCGTGCTGCTGCGTCCCGTGGGGCCCGTCACCTATTTCATGCCGCCCTA
>Ga0070714_100002646_pt1 | contig 13197 bp, 11 predicted proteins | sample LARL83metaG_FD_65450 | JGI IMG/M metagenome (GOLD analysis project Ga0070714, IMG submission 65450) | Corn, switchgrass and miscanthus rhizosphere microbial communities from Kellogg Biological Station, Michigan, USA - LAR L8-3 metaG | ecosystem: Host-associated > Plants > Roots > Rhizosphere ...
AATAACGTGCTCTGCCCGCGATCTACCCCTTCGACAAAGCGCTTCATCTGATGCCCCGCAAGTCGCAGGGAATCTTATCGCGCGAATCACCGCAAACAGAGCGTTTTCACACAGCCTGGGCCAACTGCCGACGTAGGCTGCAGTGCTGCGAGAAGTGCAGTCCTGCTGACCTTTTGCGCCCAAGCGACCCTTTGTCGCGGTCTGCTGGCGGGCTGATGCGCACTGCTGCCGCCGGTGGCAAACTCGACCACCCTCACCAGCATGAGAGGAGGATTGCCATGGCCCATGTCGATTGGATGATCAAGGGACCGGAGCTAGCCACCTGCAACTGCGACTGGGGATGCCCCTGTCAGTTCGATGCTCGGCCGACGAGAGGCAACTGCCGCGCGGTCGTCGCCCTGCGCGTGGACGAGGGTCATTTCGGTGACGTCCGGCTGGACGGCGTGAAGGCCGCCGCGATCCTTGCCTGGCCAGGAGCGATCCACGAGGGGCACGGCGAAGCCTTGGCCATCATCGACGAGCGGGCCGACAAGCAACAGCGCGAAGCCCTCCTGAAGATCCTGGCCGGGCAGGAGACCGAATCGTTCGCGACTATCTTCAACGTTGTCGCGGCGATGACCGAAACCTTCCACGAGCCGCTGTTCGCGCCTATCAAGTTCGAATTCGACCAGGAGAAGCGGAGAGGCCATGTCTCGGTCGCCGGAATTATCGACGTCAAGAGCGAGCCGATCCGCAATCCTGTCACCGGCGAAGAGCATCGTGCCAAGCTCGTGCTGCCGCACGGCTTCGAATATGTCGAGGCGGAATTTGCGAGCAGCACGGCGAAGACCATGGGCACGATCGAAAATGACTGGACCGGGCGCCACGCGCATTTCTGCATGCTGCACATGGGGCCAAACGGGCTCATACACTGAGCAGATGCTTTGACAGGCAGTGGTGAGCCTTGCCGGCCTCTGCCTGACGTCCTGGCTCTTCTCAAGGCCGCTTCGGGTCATTTGCGTCGTTTTGGCTGTGCGCCAGCTATTTCCGGTCTACCCCCAGACAGCCGACATGTGGTCGAACGTTGGGGTTCGAATGGACAGCAGCTTAACCGCCGTTTAGGCCGTGCCTTCAAGTGGAGTTCGTTGCCTCAGGCAGGGTGCTCTGCCTCTGGGACGGTCCCTTAATACTGACTGCGAAGCCGTCCTTAGCAATCAGCCATATCTAAGTCAGGCTTGGAAGTGTATGAGCCGGATCAGTCGCAAATCTGAATTTCCCGTATCCTGTAGCCGTATCCGTCCCAAAAGCGTTCGCGCACGATCCGGCAAGCGGGCTCGTCCACGACAACCGGTGTTGGTTCGTAGTAGACCGTCGGTGGTGGGGGCACGTAAGCAGGCCGACTGGCCAAAGCGCCTCCGATCAAAGCACCGCCGATCAGTCCTCCCGCAATCCCGGCTGCAATCTGACCGTTCTCTGCTCTAATCGGATCGACGCTCCACACCAGCAGGCTCGCTGCCAGCGCCCATGTAGTTGATCGGCGTACGGTGCTCAGCAAAGTCATCTGCCTTCTCCAAAATGATGCGACAACCACGAGCCCCAGACGGCACAGCCCCGCTCTTTAGGATTCAACCTAAACAATTAACGATTCGTAAACCGGACTGAAACTCTCTTGCCGATTCGGTACGCAGGACCGTTTCTGGTCACGAACGGTCATGCGAAGAGTCGCGGCCGCCGGTGTGCAGCAACAGCTGACGTTGTCGTGCCTGTCGTTGACATCCAGTGGTAGCGGCCTGCGGGTCAGCCGATCTCATGGGCCTCTTCAGTCAGGGGCTGTGGGCACCTGACGATCTCAGCGCGAGGCGTTTGGTAGTGCCGTCTCACGCGGACGTCCGCACACGACATACGCTGGGGCCGATGCATCCCAACGGCCGCGCGCCGGCTCGACCCGCATCGGACCGGCCCACCGCGCGCGATGCTTCGACAGATTATCCTCGACGACGGAGAATGCTCAGCACGCCCGCGTTTGCGTTATTGGCGGCCGCGTCCACGAGGGACGTGGCCGCTCGTGCCTCAGCCCCACATATGCCCGAAGTGGTGATGGGCTTCCTGATGATGTTGGCCCTGGTCGAACTGACCCGTGCCAAACGAGGCGAAATGGTCGTCCCCTGAGCCCACGCCTCCTCACGCATGATGCCAGAAATGTGCAAAGGTCGAAGCCAGCTCGGAGTGATGCCCGACATCCGTATCGGAGTGATGCTCCACATCCGCGCCCGCACTTTGTACGTTAGCGGATTGTTGGCCATCGTGATGTCCGTTCCCACCTTGTAAAGCAATGAAGGGCGCCGTCGATCCCGTCGCAGCCGCCACCACGGCGTCATAGGTGGCGCCGTTGGCTTGCTGGTTGTTCCCTGCAAAGTCGCTCGCGTTGGTGATCAATTGGGTCGCAGCGGCGGTGATTTCCCCCATGTCATGGTTCTGAAGGCCTTCAATGAGGCTGTTGGCAGCAGTCCCCGCAGTTCCCTCCGCTCCAATCTCATTCTCGAAGCGGGCGTTGAACACGGTCGCCGTCTGGGCGTTCGCCATGACGAACTTTTCGGCTTGGCTGATAAAGTGCTGAAGATCATTGATCAATTGATCGCTGTTCTCTCCCCCAAGGGCACGATCGGCAAGCGTATTGCTGTCGGTGATGAAGTTGCTCACGAACGTCGTTTGCTTCGCATTGTCGGCGAACGGCGTTGGGGGCGTGGTGACTTGAGGCAGCGGCGTCCATGAGGCGCCTTTCTCGGCGACGAGGTTGGGATCGCCGAGGAAAACGTCAAGAATATCGCGGTGGATGTCGTTGATGGTCTTGGCGGCGAAGGGGTTCGTTCCATTCAAGGCTTCATTGACAGCCGTAATTTCCTGATTGAGCTGGTGCTCCATCACGTCGTAATGCAATTCGGTCAAAGTGCCCTCGCCGTCGCCGGCGGAGATCGCGGCCATGTCGGCCTGCACGGTCTTGAGGTCGGCGACGATGGCCGCAGCGTTCGAAGCGTCCACGCCGCCGACGAGGCGCGTCGTGGCGTCGTCGAAGACCTTGCCAATCATTTCATTGTTGATGTCGGCTGGAGGCTGCGCAATCACCAATCCTGCAATTTCTGCATTGGCCGCATCGACGTTGGGGGACGCACGGTTGTCGCGATGGAACTCTACCATGGCTTGCACCCTTCATCTTGAGGTCGCGTTCCGCGTGTAGAGAGGCTCGAACCCTGTTCGTAATTCGACGAATAATTGATGTTTTTGAGGCAGCGCCAAAGGCTGCGCGCGAAATGGCCACAAAAGCTTCTCATCTGCGGCACTTAGATGCGTGGGTTTCGGTAGACTGGTGGTGGGCCAACCAGGGCTCGAACCTCGGACCCACTGATTAAAAGGCAGCGACATCTGGTCAGCACTGCCTCAGACAGCAGACATCGATCTCGGCTGTGACTATCCTCAGTCGGATTGCAAACGGGAGCTCAAGTCAGCGGATGTGTTGCAGTGGCAGGCCCAGACGCGTGTCGCGAGAACATGGCCCTTGGGCTATCCGCGCTGCCTAAGGCGCTGCGACCGGCGCTCCTCCAAGACTTGAAGATGTCCGATGACCAGGAAATTGCGCGTCGCGCGCTTGACCTGCAAGCACGTGCAGGAGACCACGCGCTCGTATCGATGCCGGCTTACCAGGAATGGTCGGAGCGAAAGTTGAGCGAAGGCGAGTCTCCTGCGCTGATCGCCAATCTCGATGCGAGAGCCATGTGGCTCCTGCCCGAGGAGGTGGCTGGCGTCAACGAATCTGAGTTTGAGGAGGTGCTCGCAGACCTGAAATGGACGATTGGTGAAGCCTGACCAAGAGCGAGGCTTGCGACGACCGATTCGCCCGACGGGCCGGCTCGCGGCTCTCTTCATCACGGCGGGCCGCGCCCAAACATCGAAAATCCCGTGCGCGAAAAAGCGAAATTTGCGAGACAATTCAACGCTGATTCGATTGTCCAGTCCCCGCAGGAAAAATATTAATCTTCCGTTTTTCGTAAATGTGTGATCTTGTCACGGCATCCCGCCTCGATTGTTGAGGGCGTTTTGGCCGATCGTCAGCGAACGTGAGGCGGGCTGCGATGGACGCGAGGGCGATGCGCGACGAGCATCGTCGGCGCGGACGGCAAAAGCGTGTGGTCCTGGCCTCCCGACGCTGAGGTCAAGTCGGCGCGAGATGATCTCGCCGGTGATGGGAGCAAGAAAGCCCGGTTCCCAGGGAGAGCGCGCTATAAGTCGTAAACCATCGCGCAGGGAATGCCGGGATGATCCGGTTGCACCTGTGGTTCCTTCCCCGTGCTTTTCTACTGCACGGGGGCCATGGGTGAGGCCGTCACCCGGCATTCCCTGCGCCCTCGACTGTTGTTCGGGGGCTTGTGTCCAGCACAGCTCGGGCGAATCTCGCCGCGAGAACGCGGGCGCTCATCCTCAAAGGCTCTTTGACATATGAATCGGGAGAGGGCTGTCATTGCGAGGCGCATCGCGCCGACTTGTCCGCCGAAGCTCTAAGAGCGAAGGCGGGAGCAATCCAGAGTTTTCCTGCGGTGAGATGGATTGCTCCGCTTCGCTCGCAATGACGAGCTTGTTGAGTCTCCGCGATGGTCGCGGATAGCCGAGCCCGGCTCAGTTCGACAGATGCGATTCGATCGCCTTGACCGCGGTGTTGAACAGCGTCGCCATCGCGCTCGTGATATCGCCGTCGGTGGTGACCGCGAAATAGAGGCCGGTGCTGGCGCAGCTCTGCAAGTTCGGTCCGATGCTGCTCTGGAATTGCGCGACGAACGCGTTGTAGAACGGATCGGACGGCAGCGGCAGGTATTCGGTATAGAGGATCGCGATGTCGATGCCGCGGTTCTTGATCGCCGCGCATTGCGCGATGTTGAACGGCTGCAGGCAGCGGGTAATGCCGCCATGGTTGATCAGCGGCTGCGTGCAGGTCGAGGTCTGCGTGCTCTCGACGCCATCGGTGACGATGAACAGCAGCGCCTTCGGCGAGCTGCCCGACGCGCCGGTCCCCGGTGTCGCCATCGTGCTGTTCATCGCGTTCAGGGCGGAGACGAAGTCGGTGTCGGTGTCGAGGTCATAGACCGTCGAGGTCAGCCAGTTCTGCTTGTAGACCTCGAGCACGTCGACGCTCGCCGCCGCGGTTCCCGCCTGCGACAGGTTGGAGGTCAGCGATTGCACCGTGGTCAGCGTGGTGCCCTGGTTCGAGGTGTTGAAGGTAAAAACACCCATCCGGAACGCGACGCCGGTCTGCGCCGCGAGCGAGGTGGCGGTGGTGCTCAGCGCCTTGGTGGCGGTCGCCATGTTCTGGATGCGCGTGACCACGTTCAGCGATTTTGCGAGCTGGTAATTGTCCCAGCCGGCGGGATTGCCCGGCGTATCCGTGCTGTTGGGATTCGATTGATGACAGGCGAAAGCGCAGCCGGCGCCGCTTCCCTGCTGCGGCGTGTTGGCAATCATGGTGTTGATGCCGGCTGTCGTCGCCGCAATCGCCATCGACGGCGAATTGTCCAGCATCACATAAAAATCGATGTTCGCAGCGGTGGCCGAGCCGGCGGTCGCCGTGCCGGTCAGCGGCCACGAGGCCTGTCCCAGCACGCTGGGAAAGACATTGGTGGAGCTTGCCGTGAACGACACGGTGGCGCTCCGTGCCAGGCCGTTCTGGGTGACCGTGACGGTCGGCGTCGCGCTGGTCACGCCGGTGACCGCCGACGCCTGGGCGGAGAACACGTTGGTCGCGACGGTCTTGGCCTGCGCGGCCGACTGGTTCATCAGCGATGGCGACACCGCGGCGAGCGCCGCGGAATCGGCCGCCGCATTCAGGCGCTGCTGCCGCGCGATGGCCGAGGCATAGTCCAGCGCCATGCCGATCAGGAACACGATCGGCACGATGCAGAGCGCAAACGTGATCGCGACATTGCCCCGGGAGTGGCGGAGGAAACGTCCGGCATTGCGAAACAGGGTGCTATCCATCAGATCCACAGGTTCGTCCGGTGCTCAGGAGTTGACGCGCGTAATCGATGTCGCGAGGCGCGGATAGAAATAGCTGCTCTGGGAGATGTTGATCGTTCCGGTCATCACCATCCCGAGCGAGGACTGATACGGATAGGTGACTTCGCTCCAGATCAGCGAGGTATTGGCGATCTGCAGCGCAGTCGGCAGCGTCACCGACTGGCCGACGGTGTGCGCGGTGCCGCCCAGCGAGTCGCTCCAGGTGATGGTGCCCTGGCCGCTGGCATTGGTGGTGATCTCGGAGATGGTCACGACCATGCCCGTGGCCGAGTAGGGTGCGACGACGGTGGCCGCGGCATTGAGGATGCCGGTCATGGTCGAATTGTTGATGCTGGTGTATTGCGACGCCAGGTCTGCGACCGCACGCGAGGCGAGGGCCGCCTTGAACTGCACCGCGAGGCCGTTGCCGGCTTCGATGCTGCCGAGGTAAAGCACCAGCATGAACGGCAGGATGATCGCGAACTCGACGGCGGCGATGCCGCGGCAGTTGCGCGCGAAGTCGCTGAGCTGCGCCAGCGGGCGGTCGAGGCAGCGGCGCATGGTCAGTACGGCTCCCGCTTGAACACGTTCGACGAGATCAGGAGGCGGTTGCCGTTGGCGAGATTGGACAGGTTGAAGGCGAGCGGGCCGAGGATGATCGGCCATTGATACAGCACCTGCACCACGACGATGTCGCCGGGGCTGCCCAGCGAGTAGTTCCAGGTATTGGTGACGTTGCCGCTGGAATCGAAGGTGAGCGTCGGCGTCGCGGTGCTCGCCGCGGAGAACGAGGAGTAGCTCGTGACGTTCACCATGTAGTTCGCGCAGGTGAACAGGATCACGGTCTTCTGGCAGACCCAGCTCGTGAACTGCGATTGCGTGAGGTTCGAGGTTTGCGCCTGGCCGGTCTGGATGGTGCGGCTCGCCTGGCTGACCACTTCGTCCAGAAGTCTCTGGGCGAAGAACACCACCATGGTCTGCAGGATGGCGACGAGCAGCGCGATGAACGGCGCGGCGACCAGCGCGAACTCGACCGCCGTCGCGCCGCTGTCCGAGCGCAGCAGGCTCTGGCGGCGAACGGCCTGCGTGACGCGGGATCGGCGAGTTCGCTCCATTGGCATGACCATTCTGGCCGTGGCCGCGCGACGTCGCGGAAGGCAGCGCGGCAATCTTCCATTCAGCCGGATTCCTCGCAGCAATTGCTGAAGCGAGCGTTATTTGCGCGTCGTATCCGTAGTTCTACGTGCGCTTCGCCGCGCCGGATGCCTCCTCGTCGTCTCGGGTTCTCGGGGGTGCCGGACGCGCACCTTGTTCCTCTCGCCCAATTGCCGCCAAGCTTCCTCCCAATCTGCGGCATTTCGACGTGGTCGAATTGGCTGCAACTAATTGAACCGACAGAAAAATTGCCTGCCTTAAATGGGGCGGAGACGGCTTCGCTTTGCCTACGAACGTTGCTCTTCAAGCACAGCCTTGCAGGCGCATCGCTGCTAGGGTCGTCGACGTTATCGGGCCGCTCTTGGTCCAGAGTTTTTCGGGTGGTGTGATGAAGAGGCTTTTCCTGACCACGACCGGCCTGTTGGCGTTGGCGAGTTCCGCCTTCGCGGCCGATCTGCCGGCCAGGGCTCCGATGGCGACCAAGGCGCCGGCTTACATGGCTCCGGTCATTTTCAGCTGGACGGGCTGCTACGTCGGCGTCGAAGGCGGCGGCAATTGGGGACGCAGCTCGCAGACCGCGACCACGACACCGGCGCCGGGTGTGCCGATCACGGGGAATTTCAACCTGAGCGGCGGCATCGCCGGCGGCACGGTCGGCTGCAACTACCAGGTCAGCAACGTCGTGGTCGGCATCGAGAACGACTACTCCTGGACCAACAAGACCGGCAGCGCCGCCGGGCTGCCGCCGACCTTCGCGGCCACGACGATCAGCTCGACCAAGGAGAAATGGATCGACACGCTGCGCGGCCGCGTCGGTTTTGCCTGGGACCGCTTCATGATCTACGGCACCGCCGGCGCCGCGTTCGCCGGCACGAGTGTTACCGTTGTCGATCCGATCCTCGGCACGGCGACCAGTTCGCAAAACCGCACCGGCTGGACGGCAGGTATCGGCGGCGAATATGCCGTCCTGGCCGACAGCTGGGGAGCCGTCAGCGTGAAGCTCGAATATCTGCATGCCGATTTCGGCAACAAGCAGTACTTCAATCCGCAGGTTGTGGTGCCTGGGGTGGGAGGCTTCGCCACCCGCGACGTCAAGCTGTCCGACGACATGGTGCGTGCGGGTGTCAACGTGAACTTCAATTGGGGCGGGCCGGCGATACCGAAATATTGATCCGGCCGCATGTGACGGCTCTCGCCATGAGGGGGGCGTAAGCCGACGGGGAAGAAAGGCCCGGTCACCAGACCGGGCCTTTTTTCGGCTTCTGACGTCTCCGGCCATGCGAAACACCGAGCCCGGACCTTGCGAAGGTCGAGATCCCCGGCTCTGTTCGAGAGGACAGCGGAGTTTTTGGGTCGAGATCCCCGGGCCGCACCAAGCGCGCCCGGGGATGACCGGCTTTCGCCGGTCAGTCCACCACGACCTTGACGCGGTCGCGCACCTTGACCTGGGCATGCGCATCGAGACCGTTCAGCACGCGGAAGCGCTCCATCGGATGGTCGACGCCGGCCATCCGGTGCGACAGCGATTCCACGGTATCGCCGGGCTGCACGGTGATGACCTTGATGCGCAGCGGCCGTGCAGCCTGTATCTCTTCCAGCGCGAGGCGGCGGAAGGAATTGACGGTCTCCTTCGCATTGCGCTCGCTCTCGGTGGTGGTCTGGCGGCCGGCGAAGATGAAGCGATAGACGTCGCCATTGAAGCGCAGCACGTAGATCCGGAACTGCCACTGGTCGCCGCGCGCGGTCGCGGTCGCGGCCGGGAAGCTGTTGACGACGATGTCCTCGATCGAGGCCTTGTCGACGTTCTCCATCCAGCCCGAATTGAGATATTCGCCGAGTGACTGCTCGGCCGGCACCCGCACGACGTCGAAGCGCATCGCCTGGCTGCCGCCCTCGCGCACGCCGATCACGGCCTGCGCGGTGTTGTCGAGAGTAAAGGTCTCCGGCGCGACGAAGGTGAAACCAAGCTTTGGATGCAGGAAGCGGTGGGCGCGGACGAACCCCTCGCTCGGATCGTCGCCATAGACCATGTTGTCGATCGTCTCGAGATAGGCCTCGCGATCATGGTCGGTCGTGTCGGGCGAGGCGTATTGCTTGGCGATGGTCTGCGCGTTCTGCACCCGCTCGGGGGTCGCCGGGTGCGATGACAGGAAATCCTGCACGCGCGGGTCGAGCGAAGCGCTGCCGGCCTTCAGGGCTGCATTGCGCTCCATCGCGGTCAGGAACCGCGCGGCGCCGTAAGGGTCGAAATGCGCCTTGGCGGAAATTCCGACGCCAATGCCGTCGGCCTCGAATTCCTGGCTGCGCGAAAAACTCGCGAGGGTCAGCTTGGTCTTGGCGAGCGCGAGCGCGGTGAGGTCTGGATCGTTGCTCATGTCGGAGACGACACGGGTGACGATCGCCGCCTGTCGCGCCTGGTCCTCGCGGATCGCCGCGTGCCGCGCGATCACATGCGCCATCTCGTGGCTGAGCACCGATGACAGTTCAGACGTGTCGCTGGCGAGCGCAATCAGGCCGCGTGTCACGTAAAGCTGCCCGGTCGGGAGCGCGAAGGCGTTCACCGCGCCGGAATTGAGGATGGTGACCTTGTAGCCCTGGTCCGGCCGGTCGGAGGCCGCGACCAGCCGGTCGACCGTCTTGCCGATCAGCGCTTCGAGCCTGGGATCCTCATAGGCGCCGCCATAGGAGGTCAGGATGCGCTCATGTTCGCGCTCGCTCGCCGGTGTCTGCAGCACCGCGCGGACGGGCTTCGGTGCACTGCTCGGCACCGGCACCGACGCGGTCTGGAGACGGCCCATGTCGCCGCAAGCGGAGAGCGCCAGACCCAGGCACAACGCCGCCGCTGCAGCCAAAAGGCGGCCCGCTCCCCATCTGTGCCGTCCTGCTAGCTCAGTCACCGTGAATACCCAATACCCCTGTGTCAGTTGTCGCCCAGGATCTCGATCTGCGCCGCACCCTGTACGTCGATCCGCGGACCAGGGCGTCCCTCGACCCAGCCACGAACCCGAATCCTGCGGTTCTCAAAGGACTTAGGCGCAATCCCGGCAGCCTCGATGGCCGGCAACGCACGCCTTGAAATAGTCACGGCAAAGTCCCGTGTCCAGTTTCGCCCAAAGTTCAGATAAGTCGTTGCCCCGGCTTGGCGCACAGACAAAACCTTGCCTTCGACTATCGTGAACCGCCCGATCCCGGCCAGAATGTCACCGGAACTTTCCGCGTTTTTTATGACATTTGAGTCGTTCCAGATACCTTTATGAGCCTGGCGGCCCTCGGCCTCGGCGGTAGCCAGGGCCGCGGCGCACTCCTTTTCGCCGATCTCGGTCGAAACCAGCGCCTGCCCTTGGGCGAGCAGGAGGCCTTGCACGGGTGTTTCCGATGCGCCGAGAAAGGCAAACGCGGACTGCCGGCCATAGCGGTCCGGCGTATCGTCCAGGGCGCGCAGGGTGACATCCTGACCGAAAAGCATGGCTGCGAGTGCCGCCTTGTCGGTCCCAGCGGTCTCAATGCCCGCGAGACGGATCTCGCGCCCGTCATCCAGCCGGAAACTGCGGGCATCCGTAATCTCGGCAACCCGGCCCTCGCCGATCGGCTCGAACAGACAGGGTGCGGCGACCGCGCCACCGGACGCGCCCGTCAGCAGCAAGGCGCAGCAGGCCAGCGCGGCCATGCGTTGGATTGGCTTCATGACGATGGAGGCCCGCTGCCGGCGTAAATCGACGCCCGAAGCCTAGCACATCGCGTCTTCCATTTTGCGGAAAATGCACGTGGCGCACGCGGGATGCCGCGTTGCTGCATGGGGCGCAAGCTTGCCGGGTCATGATGCCTGCGGCATGATCGCCGACAAGGCTCAATGCAACGACAAGAATGTCCGCGACAAGCGGATGTCGGTCAGGGAGGTTCTCTTGCACAAACCCGTTCTTTGCGGCGCGCTTGCCGCATGGCTTGCACTTGCCGCGACAGCGGCAACGGCGCAAGGCCAGCCGCCGTTGCGGATCGGCGGCATTCTCGACATGTCCTCGCTGTATGCGGACATTACCGGCGCCGGCAGCGAGACCGCTGCGAAAATGGCGGTGGAGGATTTTGGCGGCGAGTTGCTCGGCCGCAAGATCGAAGTGCTGGCGGCCGATCATCTCAACAAGGCGGATCTCGCCGCCAACATCGCGCGCGACATGATCGACAACCAGGGCGTCGAGATGATCTACGACGTCGCGGCCTCGGCGACGGCGCTTGCCGCCGGCGAGATCGCGAAGGCGCGGGGCAAGATCGTCGTCTTCAACGGCCCGGGCTCGATCCGGCTCTCTAACGAAGCCTGCGGCCCTTACACCGTGCACTACGTGTTCGACACCTATGCGCAGGCCAATGTGACCGGGCTCGCTGCCGTGAGAAGCGGCCTCGATAGCTGGTTCTTCCTGACCGCGGACTACGCGTTTGGCCAGGACCTGGAGAAGGACACCACCAATGTGGTGGTCAAGAATGGCGGCAAGGTGCTTGGCAGCGTGCGCCATCCGCTCAACACTTCGGACTTCTCGTCCTTCCTGCTGCAGGCGCAGGCTTCGAAAGCCAAGGTGATCGGGCTTGCCAATGCCGGCGGGGACACCATCAACGCGATCAAGCAGGCCGCCGAATTCGGCATCATGAAGGGCGGCCAGAAACTGTCGCCGCTGCTCGCCTTCGTCACCGATATCGACAGCATCGGGCTCGAGACCGCGCAGGGCCTACTGCTGGCCGAGGCCTTCTACTGGGACATGAACGACGATACGCGCGCGTTCTCGAAGCGCTTCATGGAGCGCATCAAGCGCGTGCCGACCTCGGCGCAGGCCGGCGTCTATTCCTCGGTCACGCATTATCTCAAGGCGGTCAAGGCCGCCGGCACCACGGATGCCGCGTCCGTGATGAAGGTGATGAAGGACACGCCGATCAACGACATGTTCGCAAAGAACGGGCACATCCGCGAGGACGGCCGCATGGTGCACGACATGTACCTGTTCGAGGTCAAGAAACCATCGGAGTCCAAGGGCCGCTGGGACGACTACAAGCTGCTGGCGACCGTACCGGGCAATGAGGCGTTCCAGTCGCTCGAGCAGTCGCGCTGCCCGCTGGTGAAGAAATAGTCATCGTCATGGCGAGGAGCGAAGCGACGAAGCAATCCAGTTTGTCCGCTCGTGCAGCTCTGGATTGCGTCGCTTTACTCGCAGTGACGGCACCCCATCGAAATTCCGCGAAAACCAGCAACGACGAAAGCAAATCCACATGAGCACGAATGACATGGTCCTGCAGCTTCTCGAGGCGGGCCTCCTCACCATCACCATGAACCGTCCAGAGCGGCGCAACGCGCTCAATCCCGACATGGTCAGCGGCCTGGTCGAAGCGGCGCGGCGTGCGGCGGAGGATCACGACGTCCGCGCGGTGCTGCTGAAGGGCGCCGGCGGCACCTTTTGCGTCGGCGGCGACGTCAAGGCGATGGCGGAAGGGCGCGCGCCATTGCCGTTCGAAGCCAAGCTTGCGAACCTGCGCCGCGGCATGGAAGTCTCTCGCATCCTGCACCAGATGCCAAAGCCCGTGGTGGCGCAGCTCGACGGCGCCGCGGCCGGCGCCGGGCTCTCGATCGCGCTGTCCTGCGATCTGCGCGTCGCCAGCGAGGGCTGCAAGATCACGACCGCGTTCGCCAAGGTCGGCTTCTCCGGCGACTATGGTGGCACCTATTTTCTGACAAAGCTGCTCGGAGCTGCGAAGGCGCGTGAGCTCTATTTGCTGTCGCCGGTGCTCTCGGCGAACGAAGCGCTCGCGCTCGGCATGGTGACAAAGGTCGTTGGCGACGCCGAGATCGACGCGGCCGCGCGCGACCTTGCGCTGTCCCTGGCGCAAGGGCCGTCGGTCGCGCTCGGCTACATCAAGCGCAACATCAACAATGCCGAGGAGCTTTCGCTGGAAGCCTGCTTCGATGGCGAGGCGATCCACCACACCCGTGCGGGCGAGACTGCCGACCACAGGGAAGCGGCCAAGGCCTTTGTCGAGAAGCGCAAG
>Ga0070714_100002647_pt1 | contig 13197 bp, 9 predicted proteins | sample LARL83metaG_FD_65450 | JGI IMG/M metagenome (GOLD analysis project Ga0070714, IMG submission 65450) | Corn, switchgrass and miscanthus rhizosphere microbial communities from Kellogg Biological Station, Michigan, USA - LAR L8-3 metaG | ecosystem: Host-associated > Plants > Roots > Rhizosphere ...
GGCCTCTCACTCAGGGACATCGACCTTATCGCGGTCAGCACCTGCTGCGACACCGCTTGCCAGCTTTCTCTCGCCCTCGCCATGCTCGAAGCCGAGGGCCTCAGCCCTCGCGCGGAGCAGATCTATCCTGTCGCCTCGCATCACCTTTCGCACGCGGCCAGCGCCTACTATCCGAGCGGTTTCGGCGAATCGCTCATCGTGGTGGCTGATAACGAGGGCAATATAATCGGCGAGCGCACCCATAAGCCGTACTGGCGCAACCGCCTGGAACGGTCGAGTCTTTATCTCGCGCACGGGAATGACTTCAGGCTCTTGCGGAGGTATGGGGACCAGCCCGGCGAGCTCAGCCTGGGGACCGCCTACAATCATTTCACAAAATGGCTGGGCTTCAGCTCTTATCACGACGCCGGGAAGGTAATGGCTCTCGCCGCCTACGGGAAGGGCCGATTCCGGGATGCCCGGATATTTTCCAGCCATAGCCTGTCATGCTTGCTGACTTCTCCGGACATTAGGCTCGCAGCCGACGAAACCGGCAGCGAGGAAGCACCTGATGACTTCGACCGGGAGGCCGCGCGATTCCTGCAGGCCGAATGCGTGCGGGAGCTCATCCTGTCACAGCTAGGGACGGACATCGGCCCGGGAAGGTCAGCGTGCACCGAGCCAGACGAGACGCAGAAAGAGATAGCCTGCCTCATCCAGGCCGAACTCGAACGTGCCCTCACCGAGATCATCAGGCGAGCGGTAGCGGAAACCGGGGTAAGCCGCGTATGCCTGGCGGGCGGCGTGGCTCTCAACTGCGTGGCCAATACGGCTATCGTCAGGATGCCTGAGGTGACTGAATTCTTCGTCCAGCCAGCGGCAAGTGACGTCGGCCAGGCCCTCGGCAATGCGCTGTGGGCTTATCACCAGGAACAACCCCGTCCCCAGCGCTGGACCATGGATTCCTGTTCGCTGGGCCGGAGCTATACCCGGGACGAGGTGCAGGCGGCCGCCGAGGCGTGGCGTGACGAGATCACCGTCGCCGAACCGGGCGATATCTGTACCACGGCAGCCACGCTGATCGCCGGCGGATCGATTATCGGATGGTTCGGCGGCGGCAGCGAATATGGCCTGCGGGGGCTCGGAAGACGCAGCGTGCTCGGCGATCCGCGGTCTCTCCATACCAAGATCCGGCTCGATACCGTGATAAAGCGCAGGGAGTCCTTCCGCCCGTACGCGCCCAGCGTCCTGGCGGACCACATCGGCGCCTGGTTCGAGGTTGACGACGGTTTCACCAGGACGGCCCGCAAGCCGCTGGCCTTCATGTTCGTGGCCCCGCGGATCAGGGAAGAAAGACAACATGAAGTCCCCGCGGTCACGGCTATCGATGGCACCGCCCGCCTGCAGGCCGTGCACCGGGCTGAGAACAGGCGTTATTACGATATGATCCAGCGTTTCCGCGAGCTGACTGGTGTTCCCATGGTGCTCAATACCTCGTTCAACGCAGGCGGAGACCCGGTCGTGGAGTCACCGTATGACGCCATTGAGAGCATGCTCAAGATGCGCTTGGACGCGCTTGTCCTGGGGGACCTGCTGATCCGTTCTCGACAGGTGACCGGCTCTGGCGTCTCACCCGCACCTGGCGGCTGAGCAGGAACCGGTGCTCGCGGACTGCACAAGGCGGTCCATCTCCGTCATGGAGGCGTTCCGGTCGTTCTTCACGGCACAGGGCTACCGTGAAGAGCACCGCAGCGCGCTCGTGTCCGCTCATGATCCGTCTATCCGCTTCACGAACTCCGCTATCAGCACGTTCAAACCGACGCTGTTCGATGGCGTCAGCCAGGGGGACAGGTTCCTGCTGCAGCCGGCCCTCCGCCTGCAAACACTCAAGCTCTGGATCGAGCACAGGGCCGTCTCACGCTACGGCGGTTACTTCATCGCCCTGGGCACGCTGTCCACCCGCCGGTCGCTAGGAGATGCGCACCGTGACGCCGTCGGCTTCTTCCGCGGCGCGCTTGGCGTTGCCGGCGAGCGTCTGCTCTTCCGGGTTTCCGCTACGGACGAGGACTTCATCTCGGCCGTACGGTCAGCTGGTGGCGCGCTGCGAATCGACGGAACTCCGCCCGATGCCTTCCGGCACCACTACGGTCTTCCCGGTGTCCTGGGCAGGAACTCAAATATCGGGATAAGAGATGGCACCGGATTCGCGGACGTCGGCAACGTGATATCGATCGAGCGTGCGGATGGTACCCGGCTCGGTATCGAAATCTGCTGCAGCGTCAATTCAGTACTGGCCCAGCTCCATGGCATATCTCGCCCCCTTCTCGCGTCGCCCGCATCGGCAGCGTACGTCGCCGGACAGTCCAGCCTCATGCTCGCCGACAGTCTCGGGTCCTCCGTGGCACTGGTACGCGAAGGACTGCGGCCCAGGGCACGCGGCCGCGCCGGGAACCTGAAATCCATGCTGCGGGTCGTCATCGAACGCCAGCAGGCTTGTGCGCTGGATGACAAGTCACTCCTGGCTCTGGTGAGCCGTGTCGCCGCGGAAGATGGTGCCATCTACGAACACGCAAGCCCGCCCGGTGCCGCCTGCGCGCTACCACTCGAGCCCGCCGCCATCACCGCCAGGATGGCCGGTTATCTCGACCAGGCCAGGGTAGCCGTGCCACCTTGACCAGGGCGCGTCAGGCCAGCTGTTCCCAGGCCAGCGCCTTGGATACCAGGTCGTACACGGTGGCCAGCAAACCGAGCCGGTTAGCCTTGACCGCCGGGTCCTCCGCCATCACCAGTACCTGATCGAAGAACTGGCTGATGGGGCCCACCAGCACCGCAGACCGCTGGACGACCTCGCTGAGGTCACTGGGGTCGGCGAGGGCCTGCTTCGCCTCGCCGAGCGCGTGGGCCAGGGCTGCTTCCTCGGGCAGCTCAAAGAGCTTGTCGCTGTAGCCAGCGGCGGTGCCGGCCGGGACGATGCGCTGCACCCGCTGAAACGCCGTGGCCAGTTCGGCCAGCTCGCTGGTCTGCCGCAGGCGGGCGAGCTGATTGAGCGTCTTCTCCGCCCGAGCCGGAGCATCGACCAGCGGTGCCACCGCGCGGATGTCCTCTATGCGATGACCGGCTTCCAGCATGAGCTGGTCAAAACGGCGGGCCATGAAGACGAACGCGTTGTCGAGGATCTCCGCTGTCAGCGGTACAGGCTGCGCCTCTCCGGCGATCTGCAGGCCCACGCTCAGCGTGATCGGCTTGAGGGCCGGGATGCCTCTCAGGACGTTGAGCACGCCGAGCGCCGCACGGCGGAGCCCGAACGGATCGGAACTCCCTGTGGGAGTCGTCTTCACCGCGAAAAGACCAGCTAGCAGGTCGAACCGGTCCGCCAGGGCGAGCAGCGCCCCAGGAATGCCGGGGGAACCGGCATCCGCGGCGGAACCCGGCTGCTCCATCTGGCAAAGCGCATCCGCGACGGCCTCCGGCTCACCCGCCTGAAGCGCGTATTCCCGGGCCATGACGCCCGCCAGGCTCGACAGTTCAGTCACCATCTCCGAGCCCAGGTCGAACTTGGCGAGCTGCCCGGCCCGCCGCAGCGTCTCCTGCTGCAAAGCCGTCAGCTCGACGTGTTCCCCCAGCTTGTCAGCGATTACCGCGATGCGGGCCGCACGGTCCGCCATCGAGCCGAGCTTGGCATGGAACAGCAGACGCCCGAGCCGCTCTTTCATGGTGATCAGCGGCGTCTTGATGTCGTTCTGCCAGAAGAACCTGGCGTCCTCGAACCGTGCCCGCAGAACCGCCTCGTTGCCCGATCTCACCAGCTCCGCATCGCAGTCGCCATTAGCGATGGCGACGAAATACGGCAGGACCTGGGAGCTGCCTTTCCTGATGGGAAGGTAACGCTGGTGCTTCTTCATCACCGTGGTCAAGACCCCGGTGGGAAGTTCAAGGTAGTCCCGGCCGAAAGAACCGAGGAGCAGGGTGGGGTCCTCGACGAGGTTGGTTACCTCGTCCACGACCGCATGGTCACCGTCGAGATCGATGAATCCGCCGAGGCCATCAGCGAGTTCTGCGGCGCCGCTGACGATGCGCTCACGCCGCCGGGCCGCGTCCGGCTCGATCGAGTTGGCGCGGAGGCATTCGAGGTACGCGTCCGCCGACGGTATTTCTATGCACGGCGAGGAGGCTGTGCGATGTACCCGCGTGGTCCGCCCGGTCGTCATATTGGACACGGCGAAAGGAATGACGTGGTCACCCAGCACGGCGACGATCCACCGGATAGGCCGGCTGTAGGACAAGCCCGGTGCATTCCAGCGCATGTTCTTCTCGGCGCGGAGCTCGTACACGATCTCGCGCAGTACGGGGGCCAGGACTTCAGCAGCCGGGCGCCCCGGTACATTGCGGGTGAACCCGACGTACGCGTCGTTGTCCGCGAGCACCTCCAGGGCTTCCACCGGGATGCGGTGGTTGCGCGCAAAACCCTCAGCCGCCTTCGTCGGCTGCCCGGCGGCGTCGAAGGCCACGGACCGGCGAGGTCCCCGCACCGTCTCGACTACTTCGTCTTCCTGCGTGGCGACCGCGTCTACGAGCACGGAAATGCGGCGTGGCGAAGAATAAGAGGTGATCTTTCCATGCCGCAGCCTGGTAGCGGCCAGCTTCGCGGCCAGGGCATCCCTGACCGCGCCCTCCGCACGGGTCACCTCGCCGGGCGGCAGCTCCTCGGCGCCGATTTCCAGGACGAGCCGTTCCGGCCGCGTGGTGACGGGAAAGCTGGTCTCGGGCTCGCTGGCCACTACGGGCTCTGTCAGGCCCAAGGGGAAACCCAGCTCTTCCCGGCGGCTGACCCAGAGCCGGCCGACCTCCCCCGACAGCTTGCGCATACGGGCAAAGGCCTGCGCACGCTCCGTCGTGCTGACCGCGCCACGCGAGTCCAGAATGTTAAAGGTGTGCGAGCATTTGAGCACGAATACGTGAGCCGGCACCGGCAGCCGCAATTCGATGAGACGCTCGGCCTCGCCGGCGTAGATTTCGAATAGCGCCCGATTCGCCGCCACATCGGCGTCGTCCAGATAGTAACGGCTCATCTCGTACTCGACCTGGCCGAGCGACTCGCCGTAGGTAATGCCGGGCGCGTACTGAATGTCTTTGAAGTGCTTTACCCCCTGGAGCGCCATTATTATCCGCTCCATGCCGTAAGTTATCTCAACCGACACCGGGTCCAGGACGAGGCCGAACTGCTGAAAGTAGGTAAACTGAGTAATTTCCATACCATCCAGCCACACCTCCCATCCCAGCCCCCACGCTCCGACAGCCGGCGCTGCCCAGTTGTCTTCCACGAAACGGATATCGTGGCGGCGTATATCGATTCCAAGCACTTCGAGGCTGCCCAGGAACAGTTCTTGCGGATTGCCGGGCTCTGGCTTGAGGATTACCTGGAACTGAGTGTGCGTCTGCAGCCGGTTCGGGTTATCCCCGTAGCGGGAATCATCGGGGCGGACGCTCGGCTCTGGATAAGCGACTCGCCAGGGCTCGGGCCCTAGCACGCGAAGAGCGGTCGCCGGATTCAACGTCCCCGCCCCGACTTCGGTGTTCATCGGGAGGACCAGCAAGCAGTCATGGTCGACCCAGTAGTCAGTGAGCCTTTGCAATGCCGCCTGCATCGTGAGCATGATGAACCAATCCGTGCTGATACGTCGCTTGATCACCCGTCCTCACGCCACTCCCGCGCCATCGGGGCAGCGAACGAGCGCACCTCGGATAGCTGACAGCCTATCGGATCATAGAGACCGCATGCCCCGAGCACATGGAGTAGCAGGTCACGCCCGACGTCCCGGGCTGCTCGCACGGCCCGGGCCGCTGCGGCCCGCCAGACCGCCCAGTGCGTCCCTGGCCCGCCCGGGACCGGCGCATCCTGACCACGACGCCAGGCCGCAGGTCACTGCGTGAATTGCAGGTACTCCTCCTGGCCATGGGAACTAGGCTCGACTTCTGTCAACCGGAACCCGTACGCATCCATGTAATCCATTATTTCCTGCTTAGTAGGCGCTCCCTGATATACGGGGAACGGCGTCACGGAAACCTCGACACGCACGGACTCGACATTCCTGATCCGTTCACCTGCCGATTTCAGGACATCCAGGTCTGCGCCCTGCGCGTCTACGGTCAGCCGTTCGACCGCGCCGATGCCTGCCGCATCCATGAAAGTATCAAGGCGCACTACGGGAACTGGGATCCGGGCTGTCACAGTCAACTGGCCGCCTTGCCACCGCATTGCGTTTTCCCAGTTTACCGGCATGATTGTGCTGGCCGTATCAGAATCTGCAAGCTGAAATATCCTGACACCATTTACCGTGCCTACCGCGGCTGCTATCACTATGTAATTCGGGTAACGTCCGACGTTACCGGCGACAGCCAGCAGGTTCGGCTCGAAGGCGTACACCATGACGTCATCGTGGCGCGCTGCGCTACTTATCGCATGCCCGCCTCTGTTCGCGCCTACATCAAGCCATACCCGCATACCCGCTCACCAGTCGTCATTCATCAGGACCGGAAACGGCACTCGGCTTAAGGGCACGCTCGTCCGCGAGCACGGTCCTGCCGTTCTCCGTGCGAAGCCGGATGAAGGAGCTGAAACCCGCCCTCTCGAGACGGGAGAGCTGCGCGCTGAACTTGCCGCTGCCGCGCACGGTCTCCACTGCCCGCCCGCCGCTGCGCAGCCGTCGCGCGGCGGCCATGACATCAGGAACCGGGACTTGGCTGTCGGCCAGCAGAGCGACGGCGTCCCGGGGGACGTCGCTCTCCAGGAGATCGACGATACGCTCGAACCCGATCGAGAAGCCGCACGCGGGCACGTCCTTACCCAGCGACCGGCCGATGAGCCGGTCATACCGGCCCCCGCCGGCCACCGCCCCGGGCATTCGCCCGTGACTCATCTCGAAAATCTGCCCGGTGTAGTAGCCCATGCCCCGGACCAGGGTCGGGTCGAATTGCCAGTTCAGCGAGCGCTCAGAAGCGATCCGGTTAAGGCATTCGGCCGTCGTCGAAAAATCCTCGATGACGTCCGGCTGGAGATCGGGCAGCGCATCCGCTAGCCCGGCTTGGAGCTTTTCGACGGCCAGCTGGCTCAGAGCGCCGATATTGTCAACTACAGCCGTGACGCACTCGACAGGAATTCCGATTTTCTGGAATTCGGCGGTTACCCCTTCCCATCCTATCTTATCTAGTTTATCGAGAGCGATGAAGAAGCTGTCCTGCATACCTTCATCAACTCCGGCGTTTACCGCCAGTGCCGTGAGGATCCGGCGGTCAGAAAGCCGTACCGTGATCCCGTCCAGGCCGACAGCGTTGAGCGCCTGGCTGGTCGCCTCGATAAGTTCCGCCTCCGCGAGGACCGATGGCTCGCCAATGATATCAATATCACACTGATAGAATTGCCGGTACCGGCCCTTCTGCGGCCGTTCAGCTCGCCATACCGGCCCGACTTGCAGTGAGCGGAATGGCGAGGGAAGCGAGGCCTGGTTATTACCGTAGAATCGGGTGAGAGGAACGGTAAGGTCGTAACGCAAGCCAAGGTCGACAAGGTCGCGGATCCGGGTTCCGGCCTCGATCTCGGGCGGCAGTCCCCGGCGCAGTATCTCGAAGATCAGCTTTTCGTTCTCACCCCCCTGGCCTCCATAGAGACGTTCGATATTTTCTATCACAGGTGTTTCGATCCGCTGGTAGCCAAACGTCCGATAGACATCGGTAATCGACTTCAGCACATGATCACGGACCGCGACTGTAGCTGGAAGAAGATCCCTGTTGCCGCGGGCTGGGCTGTTGTCGATCCTCACGCTCGTGGTCTCCTTGTGCCATTTTCACTAGTCGGCGGGCCTATCGGAAGGGGCCCCATGACTACACTGGACGCTCACACGTTACAGTGGACGCAGCACCCCGTGGTCACGGCGTTTCCGCGTCCGCCGACTGGCGAGTCTACCTGGCGTTTTCCTCCTTCACGAGACATTCGCGTGCGAACACGGCCGGCAACTCGTCGAGCCGGTACAAGATCATCCCGGTACGGTCGATATCGGCAATATCGACCAGTTGCGCGTCGACGAGCGCTTCAAGCAGGGCCTCGGCTTCCCCGGCCTGGGTACCGAGCAACGCGGCCAGGTCCCGGGCGGGAAATTCAGGCCGAAGCCGCCCGGCCAGCCGGAACGCCCGCCGTCCGGCCAGTTCCTGGTTCTGGTAGCTATTCGCGAGAGAGCGCCGGACGCACAGATCCCCAAGACTGAGCAGATCCAGCCGCTGCCCCTCGTCCCTCAGGCGGCTCGCGAAATATGGCAGTCCCCATACCGGCCGCGCCAGCAGGCGGGCACCTGCTATGCGGACGGCTAGCGGCAGCCGTCCGCACAGTTCCGCGACCTCGGCGACGGCTTCAGGGGCCGGTGCGGCCCGCTCGGTGCTGATGATGGTTCCCAGCAGCGCTGTGGCTTCCCGCAAGCTCATCACATCGAGCGGCACTGAGCGCGATCCGGCCAGGGTAGACAGCATCGGCCTGCTAGTCACCAGCACCGCGCAGCTAGGCGTCCCCGGCAGGAGCGGCCGGACCTGAGCAGCGTCGGCAGCATTGTCCAGGACCACCAGGATGCGCCGGTCAGCCATCCAGGCACGGTAGGTGCGCGCCCGGTCATCGACGTCTTCCGGGATCTCGTTCTTCCCGGGGCTGAGTTCTCTGAGGAAGCCTGCCAGGGCCTCCGCCGGGCCTACCGCTGCGCCTTCGGCGCCATGCAGATCCACATACATCTGGCCATCAGGAAAGTAGCGCCTGACCCGATGGGCGACATGCAGGGCGAGACAGCTCTTGCCCACTCCGGGCTTGCCTGAGATAACGGCAATTTTCACCGCGTCGCTGAACCGGCTGCCTACCCCCCGGAACAGCATCTCCAGGCTTGCCGCCTGGTCGGAACGTCCGACGAAATCACCGATATCGGGCGGGAGCTGAGAGAGCACGGGCCGGCCGGTTCCCGGAAACGGGGTAGCGGGTGAATCAGCCGGCGGCGGCGGTCCGGCGGGGCGGGCCGGTTCGGGATCCGCGATGGTCCTGCGCTCGGCCGGCCCGGTAGCTGGTGTGTAGTCGCCCGCCCAGCCGAGCCGAACCGGGTTGGTCTTGAACAGGCGGGAAAGCAGATCCTGATAGTCCCAGCTCGGCCTGCTGCCCGACTCCCACTCGAGCCATGATCTCGCTACGAGACCGCGCGGTTCGAATCCCTCTTGACAGCACATGACATGGAAAGCCTCGACAGCCTCGGTGACGCTCCACCCCCAGGCGAGGCGATGCGCCTTGAACAGGCGGCAGCCGCATCGCTCGGCGATGACGCGCGCCAGGTCGTGCAGTGTGGCCAGCTTGACGGCGCCGTGATCGGGGAACCTGCGCAAGTAGTCCAGGCGAACCTGTTCGGCACAGACCAGCACCCGGTGCGAACGATGCCCTCTGCGTGCCCGGCCGACGCCATTAAGCTGATCTTCTACTTGCTGCGTAGCCCTGGCGCCCATCGAGTGGATTATACAATTTTGCTCTTGCGTGCCAAGCGGCCGCTGCCCCAAGGCCTGCCGGAATGCGGCTGCTGGTGACATTGGGGTGGCCATGGCCGACCGGGCGCCCAGAGCATGCCAGGGTCAGCTAAGGCTGTTCTTGCAATTCACCCCAGCGGACTTCCGTCAGTTATCAGGCAAGTCTGAATATACGTTTTGCGTTGGTCGCGAAAATCGACTCAAGGACTTCAGTTCGCTGCGCGCCGGAAAATAGGTCGTTTATGGCCGATATAAGCGCATCCAGTTGACTGAAATGCATGAGCATCTCGCCTTCAGCAAACTTCTGGTAATCTCGCGAGTCCTCTGGGTCAAGCCAGTGGTAATCGAGTGAGGAAACCCACTGGGCGCCCTTGACGCGATGGTTGTAAGGAGCTGCGGATATGAGGCTGAGCGGCTCATCAGAGCCGAACATCACTCGCTCATAGCCGAACGCTGAAATGGATTTCGCCAGCACGAGCCGGTCGGTGACCAGGGCGGTGTCCAGACTTATTCTTGGATATATTGCCAAACTCTGCAGACTGGCCAGGTCCGCGCTATTTTCCGACCGCGCCGTTCCGATATGAGCCAGTACTACATTGAGGTCCGGATACCGGTCGATGACCGAGGTCAACTCGGGTGCGCTGAGCGAAGGGGGCAGCGGAAGATGAAGTATCACAGGGATTCCCGCCTCTTCGGCGGCGGCCAGCAGCGGGCCGGGAAGGATCTCAGCGATGCTGGTCGCGGGCGGGTCGAAGTACCGGTGATAAACTTTAAGCGCACGGCAGCCTGGCGTGCGGAGCAGGCTCGTGCTATACGGCAGATCGTCAGGCAGGCCGTATGCGACAAATTCGTCGCCAAAAAGCTCGCAGTTTTCACGTAGGTACGAATTTGCTCCCCTGTGGTCAATTCCCTTGAAGGCGTTTGCAAAACGCAGCGAGCGCACGTTCCTCCCGCGCCAGAGAAAATTCCTGGTACGCCGCGCTTCCGGCAGCGAGTAATGCGCGAACGTGGCCATTGGAAGATTCGCCGTGCTAGGCGGCAGCTCCTGGACATGATCCGCCAGGTTGCAATGGGTGTGAACATCGATGATTTCGCCGGGAAGCTCCTGCTCAAGCACGCGCTGCAGCTGCTTCTCGCCCGCGGTCAGGTGCATAGATCGATAGCGATACTTCTCCCAGTCCGGCTTTCTCACGTTGGCGCCCTTCTGATGCCCAAAGGGACGGCTCACTCTCGGACCTGCCTTTATCAGTTAGTGTAATCATGGTCGCGGCGCCGGGCAGTGACGAGGCGTGATCCCCGGCCACGACCGGGCTCAGGCCTGCCTTACGCCAGCCCGTCCTGGATGAAGGCGAGGGTGAGCTCGTCGAGATGCTGGCGGGCGGCCTCGGGGACGTCGCGCAGCGGCCCCTGCCCGGCCAGCACGGCCAGCCCGTGCACCGTGGACCAGATGGGGTACTCGATGCCGTCGCGGCGCCGCCGGCCGAGCACGCCGGCCTCGACCAGTTCGTCCAGAACCGCGCGGAGCTGGCTCAGGGGCGAGCGGTCGGGCCCGGTCGCGCCGTCCGGGACGCCGTAGGCGTGCTGCTGGGGCAGCGCGAACGCGGCGGCGAACAGCCCCGGCTCGTCCTGGGCGAAGGCCAGGTAGGCGACGCCGATCGCGCGCAGCCGCTGGCCGGCCGCGATGGGGTCGCCGTGCTGGCCAGGCACGCGGGCGACGCCGGCGGCCATCCGGGCGGCGAGTTCGTCCATGGCCGCCGCGCAGACCGCGGCGAGGAGCTCGTCCCGGTCGGCGAAGTGCCGGTAGGCCGCGTTAGGCACCACGCCCACCATCCGGGTCGCCTCGCGGAGCACCACGGCATCAGGGCCGCCGGTCCGGGCCAGCTCGAGCCCCGCCGCGACCAGCCCGTCGCGGACGGCCCCGCGCGGCCGGCGCTGCCGCCCTCCCGGCTGCGCCTCCCCCGCCGGCCGCTGCGCTTCCCCCGCTCGCGGCTGCACTTCCTCCGCTCGCGGGCGCATCTCCTCTGCAGGTCGGCTGGCTGTCACCGCGCCAGGATAGCGCCGTCACCAGTCCCGGGATAACTAAGTGGACAGCGTCCACTAACTCCATTAAAGTGGACAGCGTCCACATAGATTACGGGGAAGGAACACCATGACCAGAATGACCCCGCTGCTCGAACGCAACGAGCAGTTCGCCCAGGCCTACACCGCCGCGGCCCTCGGGCTGCCGAGCGCGCGGATGGTCATCGTCAGCTGCCTGGACCACCGGGTCGATCCCGCGATCGTCCTCGGGCTCAAGCTCGGCGACGCTCCCGTTATCCGCAACGCGGGCGGCCGCGTCACCCAGGCCGTCATCGAGGACATTGCCTTCCTCGCCTTCCTGGTCGGGCAGCTGTCCGGCGGCCAGCTGGCGGACGACTCTCTGTTCGAGGTCGCGGTCATCCACCACACGCAGTGCGGAACCGGCTTCCTCGCCGATCCCGGCTTCAGGGACCAGGCCGCCGCGGCGACCGGCGTCCCGGCAGCGGCCCTGGAGGCCTCCGCGGTCACCGACCCGGACGTCACCGTCAAGGCCGACGTCGAGCGCCTGCTCGGCTCGCCCTTGATTCCGCCGCGGGTGAGCGTGTCCGGGCACGTGTACGACATCGCCACCGGACGCGTCACCACCGCCCTCGACGCCCGGTACCCGTAACGCGGGAACAGCCGCAGCGCCCCGGCCTGGATGGCCGGGGCGCTGCGGAATGCGGCCAGCTCAGCCGGCCAGGTCGGGTCAGATCAGGTCAGGTCAGGTCAGGTGCCAGGCTAGGCAGCCGGGTCAGGCGGCCAGGACGTGGGCCTGGGCGGTCGCCTGGGTGCGGCGGGCGCGGGCGGCCAGGGCGGCGGTCCGGGTCAGCAGCATGGCCAGGGACAGGAAGATCAGGCTGTCGGTCAGCGCCGCCACGGTGATGTGGCGGGCCATCCCGAAGCTGAAGAGCTGGGCGGTGAACAGGTGGTTCGCGCCGTAGTCGAAGAACAGGCGGCCAGCCGAGACCACGATCCAGATCGCGGCGTAGGCCGTCCCGGCGTGCGCAGTGACGGCGCCGGTCCGCTGGTCGCGGCGGACCCGCATGCAGGCGGCCGCGGCCAGGCCCAGGACCGCCCCGGCGGCGATCCCGGCGATCTCCAGCAGCAGGCCGTTGCCTCCGGTGGCCACGCCCTTGATGAAGAACGGGACCACGATGGCGGCGGCCAGGAACGGGCGGATCAGCCGCAGCCGGCCGACCGTGCGGGTGCCGAGGTCGGAGATCAGCACCATGGTGAGGATGACGAGGGTGACGATCAGGACGCTGGTGTCCACTTCGGAACTCCCTTGAGCGGTGGGCTGGTTACGAGACCCACGCTAGGAACCGGCCGGTTGCAGCCGCGTCAGCCCGCGGCCTGAGGCCGGGTCCAGACCGGGTGGAGACCCTCGCCTCCACCCGGCCCTCCACCTCGCCAACCACCACGATGGAGCATTGCCGTGGTTGTCGGCCGCCGCCAGACGTGGTTGCCGGCCGCCGCCAGGGAAGGTCCGCTCACCGCGCACCGGGCATTGCGTGCATTTCAGGCTTAGCGGATGATTACTCTGAGAGAGTAATCAGTTTCTCTTAGTGATCTAGGAGGCCGGTCGTGGCTCCGTCAGCCTGGCAGATGCTGTGCGGCCTG